>Ga0157370_10001842_pt1 | contig 26149 bp, 9 predicted proteins | sample C35metaG_FD_113463 | JGI IMG/M metagenome (GOLD analysis project Ga0157370, IMG submission 113463) | Corn rhizosphere microbial communities from Kellogg Biological Station, Michigan, USA - C3-5 metaG | ecosystem: Host-associated > Plants > Roots > Rhizosphere > Soil | place: USA: Michigan...
ATTTTCCAGCGACTGGCTTGGGAAGGAATTATCGTAAACGAAGTAATTTCGACTTCTTATGAATTCACGATTCTTGTCAGCGAAGAAGAAGTAGATGTCGCTTTCAAAGTAATCAAAGACTTAAAAAGTCTATAAATAAAAAAGCCGTTTAATTTAAACGGCTTTTTTATTCTTACATCATTTCGATAAGCTCCAATGCTTTTTTGACCGATTTTACATTCTCGAAAGTCAAGAGAAGTCGGAGGCCGTTTTTTGTTTCCTTTTCTTTCATCTTGCACAAGTTGCCATTCTTTTGCACAAACTGCAATACTTTGTGGAATTGGTTTGATGTGTAATATTCCGACTGCTGATCTGAAACAAAATATGCGACCATCTTGCCTTGCTTTAAGACTAATTTTTCAATTCCTAAACGGGTAGCAATCCATTTGATTCGGATGCTGTTTAGCAAAGCGATAGCTTGTTTTGGTAATGTGCCAAATCGGTCAATCAGTTTCTTTTCATAAGCGATGAGTTCCTCTTCGTTCTTCACATTACTCAATTCATTGTAGAGATTTAGCCTTTCGGAAACATTATTGATGTATTCGTCTGGGAACAATAATTCGAAATCAGAATCAATCTGTATTTCTTTTACATATTCTTTCTCGCCGCCTTTGTCTTCATCTTCATATAAATCTTTGAACTCGTTTTCTTTCAGCTCTTCGATGGCTTCGTTCATGATTTTTTGGTAGGTTTCAAAACCAATCTCGTTAATGAAGCCGCTTTGCTCTCCACCTAATAAATCTCCAGCACCCCTGATCTCCAAATCTTTCATGGCGATATTGAAACCGCTTCCCAGTTCACTGAATTGTTCCAAAGCTTGGATTCTTTTTCGGGCATCATCTGTCATGGCAGAATACGGAGGCGTGATAAAATAACAGAATGCTTTTTTATTGCTTCGTCCTACGCGACCGCGCATCTGGTGAAGATCCGACAGTCCGAAATTGTTGGCATTGTTGATGAAAATCGTATTGGCATTTGGCACATCAAGTCCGCTTTCAATAATGGTAGTCGCTACCAATACGTCAAATTCGCCGCTCATAAAGGCAAGCATCAATTCTTCTAGCTTTTTGCCGTCCATCTGACCGTGGCCGATTCCGACTCTTGCTCCTGGAACAAGACGCTGGATCATTCCGGCAATTTCTTTTATGTTTTCAATTCGGTTGTTGATAAAGAAAACCTGTCCGTTTCGTTGTATTTCATAAGAAATCGCATCACGAATCAATTCTTCATTGAAACCTACTACCTGCGTTTCAATCGGATAACGATTTGGCGGAGGCGTCGTAATAACCGACAAATCTCGTGCGGCCATCAACGAAAACTGTAACGTTCTCGGTATTGGCGTTGCGGTCAATGTTAAGGTATCAATATTGTGGGCAATCGTCTTTAGCTTATCTTTTACGTTAACGCCGAATTTTTGCTCTTCATCAACAATCAGCAATCCAAGGTCTTTGAAAACCACATTTTTATTGACTAATTGGTGTGTTCCGATGATAATGTCCAATTTTCCTTCGGCCAACTGTTTTAGGGTTTCTGTTTTCTGTTTTGCAGTTCGGAAACGATTCAGATAGCCCACAGAAACAGGCATGTCTTTTAGCCTTTCCGAAAAAGTCTTATGATGTTGGAAGGCCAAAATAGTTGTCGGGACCAAAACAGCAACTTGCTTTCCGTTGTCTACCGCCTTGAATGCCGCACGAATAGCCACTTCTGTTTTTCCGAAACCTACATCGCCGCAGACCAAACGGTCCATTGGGCGTTCGTTCTCCATATCGGCTTTTACTTCCTGAGTTGCCTTGAACTGATCTGGCGTGTCTTCATATATAAAAGAAGATTCCAATTCGGCCTGAAGATAACTGTCCGGATCGTATTTGAATCCTTTTTCCAATCTTCGCTTGGCATACAATTGAATCAGGTTGAAAGCGATGTGCTTGACCCTTGCTTTGGTTTTCTGCTTAAGGACTTTCCATGCGTTCGAACCGAGCTTGTATATTTTTGGCGGAGTGCCGTCTTTTCCGTTGAATTTGGAAATTTTGTGCAAAGAGTGAATGCTTACATACACAATGTCATTATCCGCATACACCAGCTTGATGGCTTCCTGCGTTTTTCCTTCGACTTGAATTTTCTGCAAACCGCCAAACCTTCCAATTCCGTGGTCGATATGCGTCACATAATCGCCTACAGAAAGCGTATTCAGCTCTTTTAGCGTGATGGTCTGTTTTTTAGAATAACCGTTTTTGATGCTGAATTTGTGGTAACGTTCAAAAATCTGATGGTCCGTATAACAGGCAATCTGGTTTTCTTCGTCGATAAATCCTTGATATAAAGGGAAGACGATCGTATGGTATTGCTTTCTGATATTTTCGCTATTGGCTTCGTCCAATGATTCAAAAATATCGTGAAAGCGTTTGGCTTGCTGCTCGTTAGAGCAGAAAATAAAATTTTTATATCCGTTGAAATGATTGTCGTTGAGGTTGTTCAGCAACAAATCAAATTGTTTATTGAAAGAAGGCTGCGGCAGAATATGAAACTCGAAAGTCTTCTGTGTCTTAAAAATAGGCTTGGAACTGACTTCTGCAATCGTAAAATCCAATGCTTTTTTGATGAATGCTTCTTGATTCAGGAATAATTCTTCGGGAGCGATGTGATTGACGGTCGACTGCATAGAACCGAAAATCTCTTTTGCTTTTCCAAAAAGCTGGTCCAATTTTGAAAAAAGCAATTCCGTATTTTGAATAAAAAGAACTGTCCTTTCGTTGATATAATTTAAAAAGCTTTCACGGTTTTCTTGGAAGAATTTATTTTCTACATTTGGAATAATCGTGATTTTTTTCTGCTTTTCGATAGAAAGCTGCGTTTCTACATCAAAAGTTCGGATGCTGTCGACTTCGTTTCCAAAGAATTCAATACGGAAAGGATTTTCATTCGAAAACGAAAATACGTCGAGAATACCGCCTCGTACCGAAAATTCTCCCGGTTCGGTTATAAAATCAACACGCTTGAATTCGTATTCAAATAATACTTCGTTGATAAAATCTATTGAGATTTGGTCGCCTACAGCAACTTTTAAAGTGTTTTTATCGAGTTCTTTTCGAGTGACAACTTTTTCAAAAAGCGCCTCGGGATACGTTACGATGACGGCCGGTTTTTTTCGCGAATTAATTCTGTTTAAAACTTCGGCACGAAGAAGAACACTGGCATTGTCGGTTTCTTCAATTTGATACGGACGTCGGTACGAGCCTGGATAAAAGAGCACGTCTTCTTCGCCTACCAATTGTTCCAAATCATTTAAGTAATACGCGGCTTCTTCCTTGTCTTGAAGAATAACAAGGTAAGGCTGGTCGCTTTTTTCAAACAATGAGGCCACGACAAAAGACAGCGAAGAACCGATAAGGCCCTTTAACTGTATTTTAGTATCTCGAATAGCAAGACTTTCAGAAATCTGCTTGATTTTTGGAGTGCTAGCGTATGTTTTTAGAATGTGCGGTTTCAAATGTGCTATTGACTTTTTTGTTTTGGATTATGGTGCGGGATAATTCCTCCTTGTTGTGTGGTGTTGCTTGGCTTTGGCTGTTCGGAAGGCGGCTGGGGTGTTTTTAATGAATCTTTTCCTAGCGATTGAAGCATTTCTGCTTCCCCTTCTTCAAGACGAATCTGGCTTTTCTTTACGATTTCATCCATCTGTGATGTAAGCGAGGCAAGCTCTTCATTGATTTCAGGAATGAGCTTTATTACTTTTTGTTCTTGAATATGGCTCAGATTTATGTATAAATCTAACGATCTTACTTTTGTAGCCAGCGTCATGATACGGCTTCTTACTTCGGGTTTGTCAAAGACAGCAGGAATATGGTTGTTGAGGTCTATGACTCTTTTCGATAATGTTTTTGCCTTTTGTTGGAACGCTCCAATAGAGCTTTTTGGCTTTTGGTTCAGCTCGGTCATGAAAAGACGCCATTCATCCCAATTCTGGATGATGTTTGCAACAGAAGGATTCATCGACGGAGTATTAAAATTCCACGATTTGTCTATAGAGGCAAAAATCTGCTCATTTTTTTTGGAGTCTTTTGCATTAGCTTCAAGTCTAGCGGCCTCGTCATCTTTGCAGGAAACAAGAAAGCAAAAAACCACCAACATGATATAGGAATAAATCTTCATCGAAATATTTTTGAAATGCAAAGTTAGCAAACAATTGCATAAGAAAACGAAGGCAATAAGGCTGATATTCATAAAAGTTCTTTAAAATTTGCCCTTATTGGCAACTGAATAATTGTTAGTGAATGAGGTGATTATAAAGAATAAATTATGAAATCTGAATTTATCCAACGGAAAAATCACAAATCTTTCAGATTCTCTTCCTAAATCCAACGAGCCAAAGTAAATTTTGTTTTTCGAAATCGTTATCTTTGTCCAACAAAAATATGGAAGAATGCATGCAAAAATCTTAATTATAGGGGCTTGTGGCCAAATAGGAACTGAATTGACAAAAAAACTTCGAAGCCAATATGGCAAGGATGCTGTAATTGCTTCGGACGTTCGAAAAGGAAGTCCTGAATTTGTAAACTCTGGTCCGTTTGAAGTTGTAAATGCTTTAGATTTCAACCAAATTGAGACTATAATTGAGAAATATGAAATTGAAGATGTGTATTTGATGGCAGCATTGCTTTCTGCTACAGCTGAAAAAAATCCTGCTTTTGCGTGGGACTTGAATATGAATTCGCTTTTCCACGTATTGAATCTGGCTAAAGCCGGAAAGATCAAAAAAATATTCTGGCCATCGAGTATTGCCGTTTTCGGACCGACGACGCCAAAAGAAGATACGCCCCAATATACGATTATGGAACCTTCAACGGTATATGGCATCAGCAAGCAGTCAGGCGAAAGATGGTGCGAATACTATCACAATATTTTTGGTGTGGACATCCGAAGCATCCGTTATCCAGGCTTGATCAGCTGGTCGACTCCTCCAGGCGGCGGTACTACCGATTATGCTGTGGATATCTATCACAAAGCTTTGAGCGACGGAAAATACGAATGCTTTTTGTCTGAAGAAACTAAGCTTCCGATGATGTATATGGACGATGCAATCCGTGCCACGATAAGCATTATGGAAGCTCCGAAAGAAAGTATCAAGATCCGTTCTTCGTATAATTTAGCAGGAATCAGCTTTACTCCAGAAGAGATTGCTGCCGAGATCAAAAAACATATTCCAGAATTTTCGATTTCGTATGCGCCTGATTTCAGACAGAAGATTGCCGACAGCTGGCCATCAAGCATCGATGATTCGTATGCCAGAAAAGATTGGGGCTGGAAGCATGAATTCGATTTAGAAAGTATGACCAAAGATATGCTAGAGCATTTATCAGAATAAAAAAAACCCGAGGACTTAGTGTTCTCGGGTTTCTTTTTTAAGTTTAATTAAAAAAGACTTATTGCTTTTTTAATTTATCGATAAGCGGATTTTCTATTGGTTCTTTAATTTTGATTACTTCATTTGAAATGTCATTTGGAATGGTCATCGAGAGCACATAATGTCTGATTTTCCATTCGCCATTGACTTTTACCACAACACCAGAACCACGACAGATTTTCATCTCGGTGTCCAAAAGTTCGTCAAACCAAGCCAGTTTTTTATCGTCGCTGAAATAGATGTTTCTTTCTAAGGCTTTGAAATTCCATGCCTGACCTTTGTCAAAATAAGGCTTGGAGAACGCTTCGAATTCTTTTTTGTTCCAGTTTTCTGTAGCGTCTGTCCCGATAAAAATCGAATTTTCAGTCAGTTGGTCAAAATAGTTTTTATAGTCTGCATTGGCTGCTGCGGCATGCCAGTTGTCTAGCATTTTTGTGATTTTTTCTTTTTCAGCATCAGCTTTCTTTTGGCCGTAAGTTGCTACAGTTAGCGTCAGGATAATAATAAGCGTAATTTTTTTCATCTGTGATTTTTTCTTTAAAGATAACAAAATTACTAATAGGTCACGAGTGTCCTAGTTGTTCATCATGTTGGGAAAGATCCAATCCTATAATTTCCGATTCTTCGGATACGCGAAGCGGGATAAATAAATTGGTGAATCGAAACAGGAAATAAGACCCAAAAAAGGTAAAGCTAGAAACCAATACCAATGCCATGATGTGGTGGGCAAAGACATTCCATCCGCCGTGAAGCAGGCTTGCATTTTCTCCCTGTGCAAATATAGCCGTGAGTACCATTCCGGTTATGCCGCCAACTCCATGACAGGCAAAAACATCAAGGGTATCGTCAATCTGTTTTAGCTTTTTCCAATAAAGCATTTTGTTGGATATAATTGCGGCCAAGAATCCGAAGAAGATACTTTTCGGAATAGAGATGTACCCAGCCGCTGGCGTAATAGCGACCAGTCCGACTACGGCTCCGATGCAGGCTCCCATGGCTGAGACTTTTCTTCCGTTGATTCTGTCGAAAAACACCCAAGTAAGCATGGCTGAGGCTGAGGCAATTGTTGTTGTTGCGAAGGCCATGGCCGCGGTTGCATTTGCGGCAAGAGCCGATCCTGCGTTGAAGCCGAACCATCCGAACCATAACATTCCTGTTCCTAAAAAGACAAACGGAATATTGGCAGGAATGTGTTCGCTGTTCTTGCGTTTCCCTAAAACAAGTACTCCTGCTATGGCAGCAAAACCAGCGCTCATATGAACTACAGTGCCTCCTGCGAAATCCTTAACTCCGAAATAACTTCCTAGCAGGCCGTTCGGATGCCAGACCATGTGGCAGAGCGGCGTGTAGATAAACAAAGTAAACAAACAAATAAACATGAGAAAGGAGATAAAACGGATTCGTTCCGCAAGAGATCCTGTAATTATAGCGGGCGTGATTACTGCAAATTTCATTTGAAAAAGAGCAAACAGTATAAAGGGAATAGTGGACGCCATTTTGAGATGGGGATGTTCTCCGACATTGTCGAAAAAAGAAAAAGTAGCAGGATTTCCTATAATCCCATAGTGTTTTCCATCAATTACAAAGCCAAGAGAATCTCCGAAAGAAAGGCTAAATCCAACGACTACCCATAATAGGCTAATGACTCCTAGGCAGATAAAGCTTTTTAGCATTGTTGAGATTACGTTTTTCTTGCCTACCATTCCTCCATAGAAAAAAGAAAGCCCTGGAGTCATCAGAAGGACAAGACAGGAAGCTGTCAGAAGCCATGCTACATCGGCAGGGATTATAGCGTCTGTATTTCCGAAATCGGAAGCAGGAAAGTCAGTTTTGGGTTCATAGACTAATCCGATGAGGGCAACAACGGTGATAATGATAAAAGAAGCAATCCAACGTTTTTCTATTTTCATTTTAATTATTTTATAGTTATACCCTATTTTTATATAGGTAAAAATATAAAATTATATTAAAAAATAATATTATACCCTATAAAAATATAAGTATAATTTACGAAACTTTATAATTGTAAGTTTGAAATAATTTAAAAATCGCAGTAATGAATTTTTTTGTGGACGCTTTCTATTTCTTTTTCTATTGTCCGGACGGTTGTATAAAGTTTTCTTTTTACGTCCTTGCTCCAAAACCGAAGCACAAGCCAGCCTTTAGAAGTTAGGTATTCATTAACAATTTTATCACGGGCTCTATTTTTTTCAATTTTTGCCAGCCAATATTCTTTGTTGGTGTCGAGCCGATGTTTTACGGTTTCCCAGTCTTTGCCATGAAAGAATTCTCCATCGACAAATATTGCGATTTTATACTTTTTGAAGGAAAGGTCAGGAGTTCCAAAAATAGTTTTGTCGTGTTTCCTATATCGGTGCCCGCGGTGCCAAAGTGCTTTCGCCAAAAGTCTTTCTTCTTTGGTGTCTTTGCCTTTTATGGCCCGCATTATCTTGCTTCGTTTTTCTTTTGAGAAAACATCCATTTCTAAAAACTATTAGTGGCGTTAGTTTTTGAAGGCGGATACTAAATTTAAGAACTGGCGATTACTATGATTAGCTAAGATAATCAAAAAAGAAACGCGGGTCAATTGCCCGCGTTCTGTAAAAAGTTATAAGATTTTTAGAAAGTACAAGCACAATTGCTGACACCTTGGAAAATATCAAGACCCAAAGTAATCATGTGGGTACCGCTGTTATAGGCCAACAGCTCGTTTGTGGTAAGCTGATAGGAATAGGCGAAATAAAAATTAGATTTTTTCAATCCTGCCATAGGCCCAATGTTGACAGGCTCTAACATCTGGTCGTTTAGGAAACGGTAGCTTATCCCTGCCCAATAGTAGTCTTCGCTGTCTTTCCAGCGCAGTTTTACGTTCAAGTCTGTGGAAGAACGTCCATCGCTTTCGAAATATTGGACATAGGCAGAAGGTTCTACTTCGAAGTCGCTGTTTCTGTTTTCTCTAAAAATGTAACCGGTATAAAATTGATAATTTCGAAGTTTTCCAGGCTCATTGATGTTGAATTTATCCAGATTTTTATCCAAGATATTGCTGGCATTAAAACTGAAGTAAAAATCTTGAAATCGGTACAATACGGCCACATCAAAGTTATGGTTGACAACGGAACGATCATCACGTACAGCCATATCTGGGACATTAAAATTTTCGATTTCAAGTCGGAATTGGTTCAAGTTGTACGAAATACCGAAGGATAAGAACTGGTCGTAATATTTGTCCAAGATAAGGTGATGGGCAAAAGAAAATTTGCCTCCATATTGCCTTGTGTTTCCGTTTTTATCATTATAAAGAAATACTCCGATTCCTGAATTGTCCGAGATTCTCATGTCGCCAGCCAAAGACTGCATGTCTGGCGCATCTTTGATTCCGACCCATTGGGTCAGTCCGTTCATCCTAATCTTCACATTGTCTCCGATTCCGGCATAGGCAGGAGAGATCACAAATGGATTATCTGCCAAATATTGAGTGAAGGTAGGTATCGACAATTCTTGAGAATGCAGGCTGTGCATAGACAAGAAAATCAGCAGAAGATAGTATGTTTTTTTCATTTTGTGTTTGTTTTTGGGGCACTTTAATTGAAGCCGTTTCTGCCAAATAGTAGCAGAAACGACTTTTCTTTTTTTATCTGTAAATAGTGAAGTTTCCGACAAATTCTCTGTTATCATTCGGATTTCCGAGCTTGATGAGGTACCAGTAATCTCCAGAAGGCATTTCGGTTCCGTTATATCTTCCGTCCCACGATTGGCCTTGTCGTAACGATGCGAGTTTTCTTCCGTATCGGTCAAAGATATCGGTCGTAATGTTCGGATAGTTTTGAGTATTGCCTGGCGACCAAGTGTCGTTGTCGCCGTCATCATTCGGAGTGGTTACGTTTGGAATCGTAATATCCGTGAATATTACATTGATAACAGCTCTGGCTTCACAGCCGCTACTGTCGGTCACTACAACTTCATAAGTACCCGATTGGAAAAATACATATACATTATTCCTTCCATTGTCATAGCCGTTGAAAGTATAGGTATAATTCCCTGTTCCTCCAGAAGCTGTCGCGGTAATTTGGTTAAGTCCAGTTTCGGCTAATGTTACTGTCAGCGGTATTCCATTGTTGATGCTAAAAGAAACGGTATCTGTACAAGCAGAAGCATGAACTACCTCAACAGTATGGTTTCCATTAGGAAGATTTGTAAAGATGTTTCCAGTCTGTGGCGTACCTCCATCCAACGAATAAGTTACTGCATTGGCCACACTTGGGTTGACTAGGATTGTAACTGTGTTTTCGCCGCAGTTGTAGACGATAGTTTCGTCAGCATCAATGTCAACTGGAGCATCTAAGGTCACTTGAACAGAAGTAGTACAGCCTTTTGCATCTTTTACATAGATGGTATAGGTCTGTCCTCCGTCTAAGTTTTCATATAAAAATTCACCTCGTACGTAGGTACCGTTTTCTGTAAGGCTCGTAGAATAAGGTGCTGTTCCTCCGGTTACCGAAATCTCAATAGCGCCATTATTGTCATCTACGCAGATTTCTTGAAGTACATCTATTGCTGTTGCCTGTAAAGCATTTGGTTCGGTTACTGTAATAGCGACTTCTCTGTAACATCCTTTAGAATCAACAGCTCTTACAAAATAATTTCCTGCCGCAATATTCTGGAATACGTTGCTAGAAGAAAGGACAAAGTCAGGAGAAATTCCATATTGTAATGGTCCTGTTCCGCCAGAAGCTGTTATGGTAATTCTTCCGTTCGCAAGTCCGTTGCAGGTTGCATTAACTGCTGTTGCCGTTGCCGTAATTGGTACCACTGGGTTGATTCTGAAAGAGGCAGTTTTGGTACATCCGTTGGTATGCTTGACATAAACAGTATGGTTTCCAGGTGCCAAATTGCTGAAGGTGTTTGATGTCACATACGTAATTCCGTCTAATGAATATTGTACGTCGTTTACAACCGCCGGATTTACTGAAACAGTTACGGTATTTCCAGGTATATTGTTGTCACAATTCGTCGTTACAGCTACAGTCGGCTGTAAGTTTAAGCCTTCGTTTATGCGGAATACTGCAGGAGCCATTAGACATCCGTTGGCATCTTTTATATACACAGTATACTGTCTTCCTCCAATCAATCCGGTGTAGGTCAACGTCGGCGTGAAGTTGGCAGGATTGTTTGAATTAAGACTCGTGAAATACGGAGCCGTTCCTCCAGAAGGGATTATCGTTATTGTTCCATCATCCAATCCGTCACAGGTTTCTGGCGTTCCGTTTACGATAGCCGTAAGTGCAGCGGTAGGCTGTGTTACCGTAATATTCGTAAGCGTAACTTCGCAACCGTTTTGGTCTTTTACTTTTATCGAATAAGTTCCAGCAGCAACATTGTTGAAAGTGCTTGATGAACTATAAGTATAAGCCGGAGAAATCGCATATTGGAATATTCCTGTTCCTCCTGATGCTGTAACTTGAATACTTCCTGTCGATTGTCCGAAACACAACACATTAGCAGTCACATTAGCAGTTGCGGTAACAGGCACTATCGTATTGATCGTGAAAGGAGCTGTTTTCGTACAGGTATTCTGATGCTGCACGTAGGCAGTATAGTTTCCAGGTGTCAGGTTGGTAAAGGTATTCGAAGCCACATAAGTTATTCCGTCTAGTGAATATTGTACCTGTCCTGCGACCGCTGGATTTACGTTTATGGTTACCGTGTTTCCAGGGACATTATTGGTACAGTTCGTTACTACGGTTGCTGTAGGTCGAATGTCTACGCCTCGATTTATGGTAAAAGTCAGCGGTGTTATAGAACATCCGTTGGCATCTTTTAGATAGATAGTGTAGGTCTGTCCTCCGTTCAGGTTCTGGTAGACGAAAAGATCCTGGACAAAATCTGCAGCGTTGTTGGAATCCAGGCTCGTAAAATACGGAGCCGTTCCTCCTGCAGGCGTAATGGTAATCGTTCCGTCATTATTTCCAAGACAGGTCTCTGGCGTTCCGTTTACGGTTGCCGAAAGCGCTGAAGCTGGCTGTGTTACAGTGATGTTCGATAATACGATTTCGCATCCAATCGCGTCTCTTACATTTATCGTATAAGTTCCGGCCGCTAGGTTGCTGAAAGTATCCGAAGTTCCATAAACAAAGGCTGGCGATATAGCATATTCTATCGTTCCGGTTCCTCCTGTAGCTGTTACTTCGATGCTTCCGGTTGATTGGCCGAAGCATAATACGTTTGCTGTTACAGTAGGCGTAGCTGTGATTGGCAGCAGGTTGTTTATGGTAAACGGAGCCGTTTTCGTACAGGTATTCTGGTGCTGCACGTAGGCGGTATAGTTTCCAGGCGCCAGATTGGTAAAGGTATTTGAAGCCATATAGGTTATTCCGTCCAAAGAATACTGGACTTGTCCTACAACAGATGGGTCTACATTGATTGTTAACGTGTTCCCTGGAATGTTGTTGGTACAGTTCGGCACTACCGTTGCAGTAGGCTGGATGTCTACGCCAGGATTTATCGTGAAGGTCAACGGTGTGATTTCGCAGCCGTTGGCATCTTTTACGTAGATGGTATAGGTCTGTCCGCCGTTCAGGTTCTGGTAGACAAAAAGATCCTGGACAAAATCTGCAGCGTTGTTGGAATCCAGGCTCGTAAAATACGGAGCCGTTCCACCTGCAGGCGTAATGGTTAACGTCCCGTCATTATTCCCAAGGCAGGTTTCCGGCGTTCCGTTTACCGTTGCAGAAAGAGCCGTAGCAGGCTGTGTTAGGGTGATGTTTGTAAGCTCGACTTCACATCCAATCGCATCTTTTACCCGTACAGAATAGATTCCTGCTGGAAGATTGCTGAAAGTGTTTGCCGTTCCATAAACGAAGGCTGGCGAGATGGCATATTCTATAGTTCCAGTTCCCCCGGTAGCAGTTACTTCGATGCTTCCAGTCGATTGGCCGAAGCATAATACGTTTGCTGTTACAGTAGGTGTCGCTGTGATTGGCAGCAAATTATCAATCGTGAAAGTAGCCGTTTTGGTACATCCGTTTTGATGTTGGACGTAAGCGGTATAATTTCCAGGCGCGAGGTTTGTAAATGTATTTGAAGTAACATAAGTTATTCCGTCCAACGAATATTGGACATCGCTTACGACTTCTGCATTTACGGTTACCGTTGCCACAGTTCCAGGAACGTTATTCGTACAATTCGCTTGTATTGTAACGGCAGGGATTACTTCTACAGCAGGATCCATATATTGCTCCAACGGAGGGTTTACGTTACAGCCGTTAGAATCTCTTACATAAATCAGATATAAGGTATCGCCTACCAAATTGGTAAACGTATGCTGGTTGCCGATTACAGGCACGAATGTCACATTGTCAAGACTTACCAAATAGTCTCCAGTTCCTCCCGTGATGCTTATCGAAATCGAACCGTCGGCATCGTGAAGGCAGAGTTCTTGGCTTACGACATCTATTGTTGCTACGAGTGGAGCGGGTTCTAAAATATCAATCTCTAACAATTCAAAACAGCCTTTTTGGTCTTGTACGACAACTTCGTAGCTTCCCGGAGGTAGTCCGTCGAATAGATTGTCTGTTACAAATTGGTTGAGGTTAGGGGAGATCGCATATTGAATGATTCCGGTTCCTCCTGTAGTATGGATTTCAATGCTTCCGTTGGCATCACCAAAGCATAGTACGTCTCTTTTGGTATAAGTTACCGTTAGCTGCGCTGGATCGGTAATAGTAATGACTGAAGACGTTGCCGTACAATCACCGCTTACTACACGGACATAGTAGTTTCCGGCCGGAAGGCCTGTAAAGCTATTTCCTGCCTGAGGTCCGGTTAAGACATTGCTTGCTCCGTCTAACAGTTCATACATATAATTGCCCAATCCTCCGGTTGTATTGGCCGTGATAGCCGCAGTGGATTCGCCTGAACAATTGATATTGGCACTGCTAAGATCTAAATTCAGCTGTAAAGCCGGAACAGGCAAGATGGTTACTTGGTTGGTCAATACGGCTTGGCAGCCATTAGCATCTCTGACATAGTATTGATACGTACCAGGTCCTACATTAAATACGGCTGTATTCGAGTAGGCTGTTCCGTTTGTACTAAATTGGTAAGGTGGCGTTCCGCCAGAACCTGAAACGGTAATCTCTGCCTGTGTCAAGCAAGTTATGTTGCTGGTTATAGACAAGAATCCTTGTACTGGTGTCGGTTCTGTTATGGTTATTGTTGGCGTTGTCAGGTCGCAATTCCAACCGTCTGTTATCGTAATGCTGTAAATTCCTGCTCCAAGTCCTGTGAATTGAGGATTTGTCTGAGGACCAGAATTTAATACTATGGTTGTTCCAGTGGCATCATAGTGGTTCAGGATATATTGATAACTTCCTTGTCCGCCTATTACATTTAGAACTTCGACTGTGGCCGTGTTGTCGCCAAAGCAAAGCACTTGCGTCGTTGAGGCGTTGATGTTTGCCGTGATAAGTGCAGGCTGCACTAATACAACCGTTTGGCTTACGATACATCCTCCCGAGTCTCTTACTGAAACAGTATAATTTCCTGCAGACAATCCCGTGAAAGTACTGTTTGCCGCATAAGCTTGTAGGGTTGTACTCGTAGTGGTATTTACCAATTCATACAAATACGTTCCCCAGCCGCCAGTGGCAGAGGCTGTGATTTCTCCTTGGTTGTTATCGCAAGTAACGTTAGCAGTTGGATTTGCTGTCAGGGCCAAAGGACTGTCAGGCGAAGTCACGGTTACTGAATTAGAATCTTCGGTACAGAAAGGCGTATCGGTTGCCGTAACAACTACATGAAGATTTCCTGCCGATAATCCTGTTATCGTAAATGGATTTACAGTCGTATTACCAGTTCCTGTGGCTACTGTCGTTCCAGCCGCATTAACGACTGTATACGAATACACTCCCGTATATCCTGTTACGTTTATGACCAAGCTTCCGTCAGAATCTCCGAAACATGTTACAGGAGTAGGGCTTGACGCGACTACTTCTATGGTGTCAAAAGGAAGAATTTCATAAGGTACAGAAAGCATATAGCATCCTGTGACATTATCGGTTACTTGGAACGTATAACTTCCAGGCTGCGTAAGTGGTAATGTTGCTGTATAGGTTCCTGCTCCTGGAGTTATGGAAGCTTGTGATCCTAATGGCAAGACATCGAAAGTAAAATCTCCCGATCCTCCAGTTACGGTTATCTGTACGGCTTCATCGTTTGTACAAGTAATTGCAGTTCCTTGAACAGCTGCAACTACCGTTATTTCTGGTAGCGGATTGATGGTTACTGTTGTCGTCTGAGAGCAATTATTGCTGTCTTTTACAGTCACGGTTATGTTCTGAATACTTCCGTTGTCTACAATGTCGAAGGCATTTGTAGGGAAGAAATTCGTGCCGTCAATGCTATAGGAATACGGAGCCGTTCCTGAAGGATTTCCTGTTCCGTCATTCTCAACCGTTACCGTAAGTGTTGAAGTGATTACCGTATTAGAAGCATTACAAGCAAAGGCTGTTGCTGCAGCACTGATGTCTAAAAGTGATGGTTCTGTAATGATTACGGTTTGAGTATCCGAACAATTTTTGCCAGATGTTACCGTCACAGTATAAGTTCCTGCCGACAGTCCTGCAAATAGCGGATTGTTCTGCGTTATGGCAGGATCGGTTCCGTTATCGACAGTATAAGTATACGGTGGATTGTCGTTTGATACAGGCAATGTTATGGTAATGACTCCATCTGAACCTGCGTTACAGCTTACGTTTTCTGAAGCTGTCGTAAAGGTTACTGGCGTTGGAACTTCTAGCGAAATTGTTGCCTGTTCGGTACACGTTGAAACGGTGTCATGGATTACTACAATGTAGCTTCCTGCCGCCAAACCTGTAAAATTGTTTGCTGTTTGGGAAGCGACAATCGTCGTACCGGTGCTATCCTGTAGTTCGTATTCATAAGCTCCAGAACCTCCAAAAGGCGTTACGGTAATTTCTCCGTCGTTGTTAGCACAGCTTGGCTGTACAGCTGCAACAGGAGTAAGATTCAGTGGCGCAAAAATCTGTAGGGTTACTGTGTTTCCGCAGCCATTGGCGTCTTTTATTTGCACTGTATAGCTTCCTGAAGCTAAATTGCTATAAGTAAACGATGCCGCAGCTTGGCTTTGGAAGGCTCCTCCGTTTAGGCTATAGGAATACGGTGCAATTCCGTCAACCGTTCTGTCTACTTGGATGGTGAAACTTCCTTCGGCTGTGTTACATTGATTGGCTACACTTGCAGTGATGATAGGAGCTGTGTCTGTTGGCAATGTAATCGGCGCTGCTTGGATACAGTTGTTAGCATCTTTGATATACACGGTGTAATTTCCTCCTTCAACATTGAAAACATTGGTAGCTGCTCCTGCCCAAGTGGCTACTGTAGGTGCTGGGTTTCCTCCAGCCACTAATTGGTATTGGTAAGGAGCGGTTCCGTATTGCCCTGTTGCTGTAATCTGCCCTGCATTTGCAGTACAGTTGTCGTTTTTAGTTACGGTAGCTGTGACTTGCAACAGATTAGTCGATTGGCTTATGGCAAAAGAAGGAGAGGCGTTCGTACATCCTGAAAATGCACCGCCTACTTCTGTAAACAGTATGTAATAATTTCCAGGGGCAAGCGTGCCAAAATTATTTACCGTCACTGGATTGCCAGATGCTGGTAATGGCGAGGTACTGCCTGTTATTCCTGTGCTCGTATTAGACTGTGCATTGAAAATTTCATAATTTACCTGCGATGCTCCAGTATCGTAGTTGCTAAAGGTAAATGAAACACTTCCGTTTCCGCTTCCTGTACAAGAAACGTTGCTTACGACGTTAAGCGCAGCCGTTAGGTTGGAAGGCGAATCGATCGGAAGGTCTGCGGATTTGAAATAGTAGCATTGCGTCACTACGTCATAAACCACAAAAGTATAAGTCACGCCTGGAGTCAATCCTGTGAAGGTTGAAGTTTCTGGAGTTCCCGGGTTGGCAGGTTGGTAATTGTTGGAATACGGAATCGTATTGTATTCTAAAATTGCAAACTGGAAGTTACCGCTGCTTACCGCTGAAGTTACTGTAATTTGTGCAGTTCCTCCGTTCAAACAGTCTGCTGTAACAGCAGAAACGTCTATGACTAAATCGTCTGGAGGCGAAGCGATTATGATATGGCTTCTCACTACAGAACATCCATTAGCATCGATCACATCGACCTGATAAATACCAAAGGCCAAAATCTGGAAAGAATGGTCTTCTCCTGCGGTAGTCACATAAGTGTCAGAATAGCCGAAGTTGTTGCTTACATGATACGTATATTGTCCGGTTCCTCCTGTAACATTTTGTACGATAATTTCACCGTACGATGTGCCACCAGGATTGTTACACGTAATATCTACAGTTGAAACGTTGTAGGTGATGGCAGCTGGCTGTGCCAAAGTAATGGTTGCTGTATCCGAACACGAATTGCTGTCGGTTATAGTGATTGTATAATTTCCTGCCGGTAAGCCTGAAGTCTGAGAACCGTAATTGGTTCCCGTTGTTGTATTTACCACAGAAATGGCTATAGGAGCCGTACCGACAGTAGTATCGATCACAACTGCAATCGCACCGCTATTGTCGCCGTTGCACAAGATATTCTGTGTTTGTGTTACAGAGGTTATTACAGGATTGGTTATTGGCGATATGGTTACTATGTTCGTCTCAATACTACAGCCGATGTTATCTGTAATTTGGAATTGGTATGTTCCTGGCGCTGCTGTTGAATAGTTTATAGTTGATCCGGTTACTGCTGTAGCCGCGCCGTACGTTCCTCCGTTTACAGAAGTTTGGTAAGAATAAGGAGCCTGTCCGCCACTAATTGCAATATCAATCACGGCATTCGGACTCGCCGTACAATCTAAATCTTTATTCAATACAGAGATAGCCACAAGCTGCTGCCCAATGACTTGAGTGATAGTATCGGTACAGCCATTTGAATCGGTTACTTCAATAGTATACGTGCCGGGTGTCAGGTTGGCAAACGTATTAGAAGCTTGACTTCCTGCTCCGTTTAGGGTATAAGAAAAAGGAGCCAGTCCGCCAGTTACGCTTACGGTTATAGAAGCACTGTTTGTGGTATCATAGCAGATATCCGAAGTAGCTGCTATCGAAAGCGTAGGGCTTGTGACGGCACTTAGCGAGAATGTTTCGCTAACGGTACAATTGTTTGCGTCTTTTACCGAAATCGTATACGTTCCAGGCAGTGTCAGGTTGTTAAAAACGGAGCTGGATTGAGGTCCGACAATCGTTCCGTTTGGCAATTGCAATTGATATTGATAGCTTCCCCATCCGCCCACGGCCGGAGCAGTGACGCTTCCGGATCCAACACACGTAATCGGATTTACTGTTGGTGTCAAATCCAATGCTGCTGTCGGGCCATTGATTGCTACTACAGCTGTCGCCGTACAATTTGTTGCCGAATCAGTTACCGTAATCGTATAATTTCCAACAGGAAGATTATTGACAGGGATTGCAGTTGCTGTCGTGTTTGTTCCAGAAGCTACTGTTGTTCCTGAACCGTTTACGACAATATAGCTGTATGTTGTTCCAAAACCGCTCACGGTATAATTTGCCGAGCCGTTTGCCTGGCCGAAACAAATTATATTGCTTACAGGCTGTCCCGTAACAGTAATCGGAGTCACGAGATTGATCGTGTAATTTTTAGTGAATGAACATCCGTTCGCATCCGTTACTTCAAAAGTATACGTTCCTGGCGCCAATCCAGAAAATACAGGATTGCTTCCGTTGTTTGCTATAGCAGCCGCAGGAGCTGTTATTTCATAGACAAACGGACCTGTTCCGCCAGTCACTGTCAAGGTAACATTTGATGTCAACGCTGGACAGCTCGGAGCTGTTGCCGCAAACTGAATGTTGGTTGGCGGAGACAATGGATTGATCGTGATGGCATTGGTGCTGAACGTACAGCCTTCAGCATCTCTTACTGTTACCGTATAGGTTCCAGCCGTCAGGCCGCTAAAAGAAGTGGCGCCGCCAAAATTGATACCGTCGATGCTGTATTGGTATGGAGGCGTTCCCCCTGTTACGCTTCCTGCCGTCACGCTTATGGTTGCTCCTCCAGTGGTACAGTTATAAGGCTGTGTCTGGGTTACTGCTCCTGTTAGCGGTGCAGGCTGCGTTAGCGTGAATGTAGCTGGAAAAGAACAGCTTCCGGTAGTATTATTTTGTATGAAATTGACGGTATAATTACCCGGAGCCAATCCGTTGAAGATACCGGAAGTGTTCGTGCGAATTACCGTGCCTGCTGCATCCAGCAATTCAAAAGAGTACGAAAAGCCATTGGCGTTGGTCACCGTATAGGTTATGCTTCCGTTGTTGGCACCGTTGCAGCTTATGTTTTGAAAACTGGTCGTGAATACCACATCTGGAAGATTCTGGATGGTTACCGGATTTGACAATACTGTACAGTTATTGTTGTCTACCATAATAAACACATATGTTCCTTGCTGGCCAATCGGGATTTCGAAGGTATCGATGTCTGTATAATCGCCAGCCGTCGGATTAAGTAGCGTTCCGTTAAAGCTGTAGATAGCGAATACATATGGCGCTTCGCCACCTGACGGAGTCAATCGGATGCTGCCTGGCGTACAAGAGATGTTTTGGACAATCGTAGCATTTAAGCTTAAATTACTATTATCTAAAATGGTTGTAGTGCTTGTGTACGTACATCCGTCATCTGTCCTCACCGTAACGGTGTACGTTCCTGGATTTAGATTTTGGAAGATATAATCGTTATCTGTCAGCGGTCCTACGTTTATCGTACTTGGTCCGGAAATAGAATAATAGTACTGCGGTCTTACATTTGAAGCTTGCAGCCTGATGCTTCCGAATCCGTTGCAGGAAGTATTTTTAGTAATGACGTTTACTTGGAAGTCCAAATCAGAAACTCCAATATCTGGAATCGTGAAAACGCAACCGTCTGTAACACCTTGCTGCCTGATCTGTACCAGATAAGAACCGGCTTGGCTTATCGGGAAGATAGGACTGCTCTGATATCCTACCAAAACAGCACCTGTGTTTTGATTGACCAATTGGAACTCATAAGTCGAAGGCACATTGGTGACCGTAATCTGTCCTGCTGTGTTACAAGTAATATTTTGTACAATATACTGCGCATCCAAAAGGTTGGTGTAGACATTGAAATAATATCTGTTGAAACAGCCGTTCTGGTAATTGATGACCACGCGGTACTGTCCTGCAAGCGTCACATTGAAATTAGTTCCGGTTCCGAATTGATTCCAAGTACAGGCAAGATTTTTATTTGGACAGTCATCAATACCAACCGCTGGACAGCTGGCTTCATCTAGTTTTTCCCAGATGATGCTCACGGCATCTGTAATGTTGGTCTGTATAAAACGGCTGTCGTTCAATCCGCATAAGAAGATGTTCGGCAGCTGTTCTCCGTCATTCGGACAAATTACAATCTCGTCTGCGAATGGCAGTACCGGATTGGTCTGGTTGGTTCCGAATAAGGTTACGTTGATGTATTCCGTAATTCCGATACACGGCGGAGTCGGTGTATTGATTACATAATAGCTTCCTGGCGAAGTTACCGTGATGCTCTGCGTATTTCCAATAATAGCACCGCTGGCATTATGCCATTCATAAGAAGCATAACCAGAACCGGCAGTCAGGACTACGGAAGCACCGCAAAGAATCTCGCTTCTGGTGAAAGCACATTCGTCAATATCGACAAGGAAATTTGCCGGTCCAGGAATTCCTAATCCGCAAGAATCCAATCCAGCATAACTTGGATCGTCTGAAATTGTATTGCTGTTCAATTCTCCTCGATACGTAGTATAAGCTAAATTCTGGATAATATTAGAACAGGCGTTTGTCAATTCGCTGCAGGTGTTGACCACTTGAACGCGAATTTTTATAGTATATACAGGATCGCCAATTTCAACCAAGTTATTAGGCACAGTAAACACCAATTGTCCTGTTCCGGCATTATAGGTATAGGTTGTTCCAGGAGCACCGCTTAGATCTACGGAGCCTGGACCATTAGTAAAGATGGTGTTTTCTGGAAGGATATCTCGGATACTGAGGGCTCTCGTATTATCATTTCCAATATTTTGAAACGTAATTACATAGTCTAAAACCTGCCCCAGATTTACATCTGCACCGCCAATATCATTACCGCTGATGTCTCTAACAGTTTTGACTAGCTTAATTTCAGGCTCGATTACTTCTACTGCAAAGGAGGTAAGGAATGCACCATATCCGTCTCCTGATGTCAGCAGTCTTAGGGTTGCCCCTGTTTCATTATTGGGTATAATTCCATTCAATGGATTGGACAAGTTGAGCATGTCCAAATCAAGACCCAAGGTATTGGTTCCGTAAGGACTCCTGTTCGGGACTTGCGCATTGTTATTGGTAATGGAAGAGTTGAAAAAGTTGTTAGCTGGATTCAGCGTATTGGAAACATCTGTAAAAGTAGCTACCGTATTTGCTTTGATTCTAAGTCTATCATTGGTAATTCCAACGTCGCCTTCTAAAGCACCTACTCCTAGTTTTGCACGAACTGGGAAAGGGGCAGGAAGCGTCACAAAGCCGTTGATATTGATGTCTGCCGTCACGTTTCCTTGTACACCGGCATATCCGTCAAAAGTAGAGATGAATTTTCCAGGCATGGTCGGGTTTTCATAAATGATGACCATTACCCAGCCTGCAGAACTCGCCCCGTCTCTTCGGCCTTTGGCAGCACGGAGGTTGGCCAGCGTATAGGTTCCGTTTGGATTTGCCAGTCCTCTTACGAGGCTGGTCACGTTTTTGTAGCACACAATCGGTGAATCCTTGAAAGAGGCAGAAATGTTTGCGGCGTTGTATCCGTCAAAAATTATGGCATCTTCATCGCCTGCTGGATCGGCATTGTTGTCTGCCGACAGGTTTAGATAGGCGCCTCCAGGGAGCTTGAATTTGACTTGATTCCAGTCGTTAAACCTCGGCGTTCCTTGCCATTGCGAGTTTTGGTTCGTGCTTCGTTCATACGGATAGGTCGAAGCCCAATACAATCCGGCATAGATTACTTTGGAACAGCTGCTTCCCAAGGACAGATCTGCCGAACTGGAGCTGAATGTCGATGGGTCGCCGTCAATATCGATATATTCCATATTGAAGGAGTTGTTGTCGCTCGTGCCATTGTAAGGCGTGTTTGCTTCCGCTACATTGTTTGCAGCGGCCCTGTTAAGGATATTGTTTCCGACAAAAAGAATATCCCCTTTTACTTTTAAGCTTCCGTTCTGGAGCCTGGGTGAGAAAGGGACGGGTACTTGTGCCTGAGCGCTAAAACAGGCGAGGATAAGACATCCGAGCAGAACGATTGTCTTATGAACGTGATTTGGGAGCTGGTGCATTGTGTTTGTTTTTAGTGGTATTTGTTGTTTTGTTTTTTAATTGGTGTTAATGCTCATGATCCAGATGGGGTCAAAGTAGGTGTTGTCCGCATTTGAATAATAAGATACGAGGGCTTCTTTCCATGATGAATGCTTTCTCAAGTAGACATATCTGAAATTGTTTTTAGGGTTTATAAAATAGCTTGTTTCGACTCCCCGGCTCTTCATTTTTCGCATGAATTTTTCGGTGTTTTCCTGCTCGGCGAAGACATTGGCAATGATATAATAGCCTGTTTCAAGTCCTGCAACCGAGAGCTTGTTTCCTTTTTTAGGGGATTCTCTGATCTTGGCGGTTTTCTTGGAATAGAATTCCTTGATTTCTTCTTCTGTCTTGGCGCTTATTTCTCGTTGCGCTTTTTCGTCTTTCAGGATGTCCTCTACGGAGCCTTCCGTGCTTTTTTGTGGTTCATCGTTTTTGTTTTTGGAATTACTATCTGCGTTCTTGTGGTTCTCGTCCAGCCCGAGCTCGTCGGGATTGTCTACATGGATGATGTAGATGTCTTTTTCTTTTCCTGATGCTTTTTTCTTTTCGTAGGATTTCAAGGCTTCAGGAAGTGATTCGTATCGTTCTATGATAGGCGAACCGTCTTCTGATTTGGAAACGATATAGTATCCGTTTTCGGCATCTTTCAAGTCTTCCATCGTTTTTGGGACTATTTTCTTCCCAGGTTTCGACTTGCGAAGCACAATCGGCTTGGCATTGGCTTCCTTGGCGCTGTTCTCTCTTTTTACATAGTCCATCAGGTTTTTTACCTTCTGCTCGAATTCTGCCTTGCGGATAGTTTCGATAGAGTCTTCTTGCATCAGCATGTCCAACAGGTGCATGTTGCTGTCGTCCATCTGTAGTTTCAGTTTCTCTAATTCAAGATCTTTATCGAAATCAGGTTTTCCTTTTTTGGACGCTTTTTTAGACGCCAGTTTTTTGTCTATGGCTTCAATTTGGTCTAAAGTATCTTTCGCAGTAAGGACTTTCTTTTTTGCCAAAAGCCTATCTTGGAACGAAAAAGCCATGGTGATTTCATGCGTAGGACCTAGATTAACGAGTCCTTCTTTAATGGTTCTTTCGTAAGTATAGCCTAAAGAAAGTCTTCTTGTAAAATGAAATCCGATGCCTACGCCTACGCCAAAAAAATCATCAATGCCAGTCTGTATCCATCCGAATTTTGGAAAATCGACGAGTATGGAACCGCTCAATCCCAAATCACTTTCTTGGTTGACCTTGCCTCGGGCCGCAAGCCTGAAACTGCTGCCTTCGAATAGGTCTGTCAAAGAACTCATCTCATGCGAATACATGATATGGGCCGAAAAAGTCTTGTCGGAATAATCTTTTGCCAGCTTGCTCGATTTGAAATCGTAATCGATAAAATTTTCTGCATAAATTCCAAAATCGATATTGCCGTAGCTGAGGTTGAATCCGGGTTTGATGCTTAACAGCGAATTGTTTCTCATGGCTAGCAATATCGGATCGGGCTCTTCGGTAACGGTCCTATTGCGGTCGACGCCGCTGTTGTAGTAGGCGAGGTTAAACCCAAAAGTCAGGTCCATTTTTTCGCTTAGCTTGACGTTGTATGAGTAGTTGGCAATTCCTCCAAAACTTACGATTACGCCTAGATTCTGTTGTTATAAAACGAAACCGAGTTCTAATCTTTCGGAGAATTTTCCGGTATAGGCCAGCATGTATACTTTTGGAGAATCGTCAAACTGTATCCATTGGTTCCTGTGGTATAAGGAGATATAGGTATTGTCTTCGCGTACAAAAGAAAACGCAGGATTCTGCAAAAAGCGGTTAAACTTGAGATTGTTCTGCGACGGTAGGTTAAACGTGAGCACAGGGGCGTCCTGCGCGCTTACTTTCATAAAAGAAGCACTAAAAATAAAAAACGATAAGACAAGGTAGTTTTTTATCATCTAGTTATTTTACGATTGTTATTGAGCCACGTTTGGTAATCTTATTGCCTTCCATGATGGTATAATAGTACACGGGATTTTTTAGGGAATAGGTAAACGAGCTTTCCGGCCAGTTGTTCAGGTATCTGTTGGATCTGAAAACGATTGCCCCGTCGGGACCATAAATTACTACTTCCACATTCTCGTTATTGACGAATTTGGTCGGTAGGTTCCATGTGTCGTTTACCCCGTCGTTATTTGGCGTTACTACATTGGGTATGGCCATCATGTTGTTTTCCATTCCTGTCACGATAAATTCTTTGGTCACTCGGCATTCTCCGACTTTGGCTATCAGCGTGTAGGTTCCAGGTTCTTCTATTTCTATAGATGGACTGTTGGAAACCAGCTCTCCGTTGAAATACCATTCATACGATTGGGCACCGCTTGCTGTCAGCGTTATGGATGTTCCGATGATCAGCGTGATTTCTCTAGGAGAATCTACTGTTATCTGAGCCATGTCAAACGGTATGATTTCAAGCGAATTGGATGTAACGGTACAGTTTTCGTAGCTTACTACTAAGAAATAACTTCCTGCATTGTTTACCGTCAGAGTACTTTCTGTCCCGATGATGGTCGAGCTTCCTTGCTTGTACCATTTGTAAGTGTATTCCGGATTGTTGATATTGCTTCTTATCGTAACGTTGCTCTCAGAAGAACAAAGAATATCGTTCGTAGAAATCACCACTTCATTAGCAAAACTTAAGTTGATGGCAATGGTGTTAGACAGTATAATAGCATAACCAGGAATTGTAACCTGCAAGCTATAAGTGCCGCTGTCATTAGGATTGCTTATAGCCAGAGTTGTAGAAGTAGCTCCCGCAATTGGCTGTCCGTTTTTAAGCCATTGGTATTGATAATTGAACGCATTGTTTAAAAGATTTACAGGACCTGATGGCACTACTGCGTTGAATGCGCTTATGCTCAGTTGGGCTGTCGTGCTGCCGCATTGCTGAAAATCGCCGTTTGCCGCAATAGTAACGGTCATCTCGCTCGGATAATTTATGCTGAAGGCAACTTCTTTTGTGATGACACATGCTTGGGTTTGCCTTACGACGGCCTTGTACAATCCGTCTAGATTTACGGCAAAAGAACTGCTGTTGGAGTTGCTGATTAGTATATCGTTTCTGAACCAGTCAATCGTAGGCTGCAGCGCATCGGTAGTGACAGAAAGCGTCTTTATTTCCCCTGGGATAATAGTGTCAATCAGCGGACTGTTGGGCGTAAGCATAAAATCGCTTTCTCTGATTTCGAGCGCGTTTGAGTTGAAAGTACACGTTCCGGTAGCTACAGTCAGCGTATAAGTTCCTGTTTCTGTCGCTGTATAATTGGGGTTGTTTCCACTGCTGATTTCGATACCATTCTTGAGCCAAGTATAGGTGTATGAACTGTCTGAAATACTACTGCTGATGACCACCTGAGGGTTTTCAGGACACAGCTGTCCGACTGCAGTTATGGCCAATGGCTGTCCGGAAATTAAATTCACAATTATTTCATTCGAGAATACCGGCGCAAAATCAGGCAATGTAGTTCTCAGCTTATAGGTGCCGTTTTCTGCCGGACTGCTAAGTGTTATGGTAGATGAAACGGCTCCAGTCACTGGATTCCCATTCTTGAACCATTGGTAAGAATAGCTCGAAGTATTGGTAACTGCGATGTTTCCTGCCGGCGTAATTGCTGTCAGAGTTGAAAGGCTTAAAGTAATCGAAGTACTAGAGCATTGCTGGTAATCTGAGTTGGCGGCGATAGTGCTTTCGAAGCCCGTCGGATATTCCAAGACAAATATTTTTTCCGCCTCAGCATTACATCCTTGCGTCTGGGTCACGACTACCTTATACGTGCCATTCTGAGTGGCGGCATAACTGCTTTGGTTAGCGCCTGCAATAAGAATGTCGTTTCGGTACCATTGAAATTGAGGCTGAACAGCATCAGTAGTGACAGTTATTATTTTAGTTTCTCCTGGAAGGATAATATCCGTCAAAGGAGAAGTACTTGTTATATTGATCTGTCCGATTTCAAGAGTAATAGCATCCGATTGTCTCGTACAACCGCTATGGCTGATGATCAAGTAGTAGCTGCCTTCAGCATCGGCAGTATACGTACTGGCGGTTGCTCCCGAAATAGGCAAGGTATTTTTATACCATTGATAAGAATAAACAGCATCGGTTATGCTAGAAGAAAGCAAAACCGTCGAGCCTTCGCAAAGCACTCCAGAACTGCTAATTATCGGGCTTTCTGGTGCCAATTTTATAGCCACAGTATTAGAAAACACAGGAGCAAAATCAGGAAGGGTAATGCTTATCTTGTAGTCCCCGTTCTGC
>Ga0157370_10001843_pt1 | contig 26125 bp, 27 predicted proteins | sample C35metaG_FD_113463 | JGI IMG/M metagenome (GOLD analysis project Ga0157370, IMG submission 113463) | Corn rhizosphere microbial communities from Kellogg Biological Station, Michigan, USA - C3-5 metaG | ecosystem: Host-associated > Plants > Roots > Rhizosphere > Soil | place: USA: Michigan...
TAGCAACTCAAAATCCAATCGATCAGGAAGGAACTTATCTTTTGCCGGAAGCACAAACCGACCGTTTTATGCTGAAATGCAAGATCGATTATCCTGAATTCGAGGACGAGAGAAAAGTGATGCGAATGGTTTCTACACAGGATATTCCGCAGATCAGAAAAGTGGTGGATCTGAATCAGATTGTTGAAGCTAAGAAACTCATCAATCAGATTTACCTTGACGAAAAGATAGAAAAATATATTCTTGATATGGTGTTCGCAACCCGTTATCCTGAAAAATACGGATTGTCCGAAATCAAAAATTATATCAGTTTCGGTGCATCGCCAAGAGCGAGTATCAATCTGGCAATTGCTTCCAGAGCATTTGCATTCATCAAAGGAAGAGCATTCGTCATTCCGGAAGATGTGAAAGAAATTGCTAAAGATGTCTTGAGACACAGAATTGGTTTAAGTTTCGAAGCTGAGGCAGAAGAAGTTTCTCAGGATGATATTGTAAACAAAATTTTGGCTAAAATACAAGCACCATAATTGCTTTTATGAACAATTTAATTATCAGAGAAGCAATTCTTGAAGATTGTCCGGCTATGCTCGATCTTATAAAAGAATTAGCCGAATATGAAAATGCTCCTGATGAAGTCACAGTTTCTTTAAAAGAATTTGAAGACGCTGGTTTTGGAAGTAATCCGGTCTGGGGTGCCTTTGTAGCTGAAATTGATGATAATATTATAGGTCTTTCTTTGTATTATGTAAGATATTCTACTTGGAAAGGACAAAGATTATATCTGGAAGACCTTATTGTTACAGAAAAGATGAGAGGAAATAACATAGGGAAATTGTTGTTTGATAAAACATTGGAATATGCGAAATCCAGAAACTATTCAGGAATGGTTTTCCAGGTTTTGAACTGGAACGAGCCTGCTATTAATTTTTATAAGAAATATGAGACTAAGTTTGATGATGAATGGATCAATGTCTCTATTGAATTAAACTAAAAGAATTAATGATTCCAGAATTTGGAAAAATTAATTAATAAATATATTTAAAGAGGTTTTAAAACTCCTCAAAATTGGTTAATCTGTTGATAGTGGTCAGTTGTCCTATCGTTTTTGAAAAAACTAAGATGTCTGAAAACTATCAACCGATAACCGCCAAAAAAATTAAAAAGTAAAGTGCAGATAAAAGACATTGTCAAGAAAGTAAAACAGATAGAAATCCGGACTCGCAAGAAGACGGAAGCATCGCTTATGGGACAATATCACAGTGCATTCAAGGGCCAGGGAATGACATTTTCCGAAGTCCGCCAATACCAGTTTGGAGACGATACCAGAAGAATGGACTGGAACAAAACAGCACGTTTCCGGGAACCATTCGTAAAAGTAATGGAAGAGGAAAGGGAACTCACAATGATGCTTGTTGTGGACATTTCTGCCTCGATGGATTACGGAACAAAAACTCAATTGAAAAAAGAATATGTTGCCGAAATTTGTGCATCACTCGGATTTTCTGCAGCTGGAAACAATGACAAAGTCGGATTGATTCTTTACGCAGACAAAGTTCTGAAAGTGGTTCCGCCTCAGAAAGGCAGAAAACACGTTTTGTCCATCATCAGCAATATTTTGTCTGCAGATTATGTTCCTGCAAAATCTAATCTGGATGTGGCTTTCAATTATATGATGAGCGTTTTCAAAAGGAAATCTCTGGTTTTTCTGTTCTCAGATTTCGAAGATGAATTTGACCAGAAAATCCTGAATGTAACCGCAAGAAAACACCAATTATTAGGACTTCGGGTCTTTGATGAAAAAGATATGGAAATTCCGGATATTGGCTACGCACTTTTTCGGGATGCAGAAACCGGACAGCAAGTTTGGGCAAACACTTCCAGTGCAAGATGGCGTTATGATTTTGCTGAACGGCAAAAACGTAAAATGCGGCATATCAAAGAGGAATTTGAAAATTCTTCGGCTCATTTTTTAGATATCAAAACCTCAGATGATTACAGTAAGTTTCTGTATCAATACTTTAAAAAATAGATTTTAGAAGTTAGTTATTAGAAGTTGCAAATGCAAAGATTCAGATTATATAAATTATATTTTTTCTTTTTTATCCTTTCATCATTTTTAGGATTTTCCCAAACCTTATCGTCAAATCTTGATAAGACGACTTTGGCGTTGGGTGAAGTGGCGGTTTTTAAGATTCAGATTTTGGATCTGCAGGGTAAAGATGTTCAGATTGCAGCAAGAAATGAACTGCTTCCTTTTCATTTTGAAATGGTGAATGACAGTATTGCAATTCAAAAAGATATTTATCTGAGATCTGTAAAATTTGCTGTCTTTCAGGAAGGTAAATTCACGATTCCGGAAATCGAAGTTAGAGTCGGCGACAAAATACTGAAAACAATTCCTTACGAAGTTGAAGTCATTAATACAGCCAAAAAAGGCGATCAGATTAATGACATTATGAAGAATAAGGAAGTGCGGCTGGATGTCAAAGATTATTGGGAACTTTATAAATTCTACGTTCTTCTGGCTTTATTAATAATTGCAATCATTGTTCTGATCATCGGAATTGTCAAGTACGGAAGAAAACGTAAAGACAGTCCGGTTGTTACGACAAATCAAACTCTGAAAGATCTTGAAAAACTGAGAAAGAAAAATTATATCGAAGACGAAAATTTCCGTGCTTTTTATGTTGAATTAATCGATATTTCCAGAACATTTATTACCAAACAATATCAGATTCCTGCGGATGTTTTGCTGACAGATGATTTGATCATTTATATGAAACAAACGAACGCCATTTCTCAGGAAAATGAAAAAATTGTGGAAGATATATTTCTTCGCGGCGACCTTGTAAAGTTTGCGAAAACAATTCCCAATCAGGAGATTATGTCCAGGGATTTTAATGAAATCCGGGAGTTTGTAAAACGTTCTACGAAAGATGTTGAAGTTGAGAATCTACGGAGTATGAATAACGACGGGAAAGAAAATTTTAGAATAAAAAATCCGTAGGGTTTAATTAAAATCATTTATCAAGTATCATTTACCAATTATAATTAACGCGTGAATTTCGAATTTTACAGTCCCTGGTTTTTATTGCTCTTTATTTTGTTCATTCCTTTGTTGATATTGGATGCAGGCAAAAAAAAGAGTAGGGGAATTGCTGTGCCTTCTGTGGAAAATATGCATCCGGACGGAAGTATTTCTCTGGTAATGAAGTTTCTGAAGGTTTCGAAATATTTCATTCTTACCGCTTTGATTATTGCTTTGGCAAGACCAAGAACCTATACAATTTCTCAGGATCGCGATGAATCAAAAGGAATTGATATTATGCTTTCTGTGGACGTTTCGCTCAGTATGCTGGCAAAAGATCTGGATCCGGACAGATTGGAAGCTTTAAAAAAGATTGCTGTAGATTTCGTTAATAAAAGAGAAAATGACAGAATCGGCTTAGTCGCTTATTCCGGAGAAGCTTATACCAAAGTTCCTTTGACTACAGATCATCAGGTTGTTATTGATGAACTTAATCAGCTAAATCCTTTGGAGTTGCAACCTGGAACTGCAATAGGCGAAGGATTGTCTGTGGCGGTAAATCACTTAAAAAACAGCAAAGCAAAAACGAAGATTATTATCCTGATGACCGATGGTGTCAATACGATCATCAATGCAATGCCACCACAAATTGCTGCAGAATTGGCAAAAAATAATGGCATCAAAGTTTACACAGTTGGGATTGGGAGCAACGGATTCGCAGCTTTCCCAACAGGAACTAATATTTTTGGAGACATTGTTTTTACAGAACAGAAGACGGAAATTGATGAAAATACATTGGTCGATATAGCACAACTCACAGGCGGAAAATACTTCCGGGCGACAGATAATAGCAGCCTTCAAACGGTGTATGACGAGATCAACCAATTGGAAAGATCAGATGTGAAGACTTCCAAATTATATAATTATGAAGAGTATTTCAGGATATTTCTTTGGATTGCTTTAGGGCTTTTGTTGTTGGATGCGTTATTTCGTTGGGTCATTTTTAAAATTTTGAATTAAGCTGATGAATTGGTCTTTAGGAAATTACTGGTATCTTTTATTATTGCTGTTGCTGCCTGTCATCGGTTACTTTATTATTCATTATTTCCGGTGGAAAAACCGCAGGAGAAATATCTTTGCAGAAGACAGATTCCAGGAAGTGTTGTTTGAAAAAACATCTTGGTTCGCAAAAGTTTTCCCGGTTCTTTATCTCTTTGGATTTTTGTGTTTAATATTCTCAATCATTGATCTTTTGGGTGGGAAAGAAGAGATCAGCGTAACTCAGAATGTGAGTAATACGATTTTTGTCCTTGACGTTTCCAACTCTATGAATGCTCAGGATATACAGCCAAGCCGACTGGACGAAGCTAAAAATATCATCATTAATTCGCTCCAGAAAATGACCAATGATAGAGTAGGAATCGTAGTTTTTGCTGGCGATGCTTATTCGGTAATGCCTTTGTCGAGTGATTATTCTGCGGCCGAAACTTACCTTTCCGGAATCGAAACAAGCGTGATCCAAAACCAGGGAACCGATTTCCTGAAAGCAATGGAAGTGGCGTCTCAGAAATTTAGAAATATCAACAAAGGTTCCAAAAATGTTGTATTAATAAGCGATGGTGAAGATAATGAGGGCCACGAGGATGAAGCAATTGATCTGGCAAAAAAACAAGGTATCAAAGTCACAACAATTGGCGTAGGAACAGAAGAAGGTGCTCCGATTCCCGAATATTATTATGGACAATTAATGGGCTACAAATCTGATATCTACGGAGAAACTGTAGTTTCCAAATTACAGACAAAAGCGCTTAATAATATCGCTTCTTCAACTGGTGGAAGTTACTTCAGTGGGAACAATCTGGACGAAGCTATCAATCATCTCACAACCGAATTACAAAAAAATACAGGTTCCAGTTCCACGACTATCAGCTCCCAGTCGTCTGTTCATTATTACCAGTATTTTTTGGCAGTTTCGGTTTTCTTTTTCTTTTTGATTTATCTCTTCAATCCGAAAAAGGATTTTAATTTATAGAATTAAATTCTCAAACTTTCATATTCAGAAAGTGATATTGTCCATCTTGATAATCGGCAAAAATATGATGAAGTCCATTGCTGATAATAATCTGTTCCGCACCAATTAAACTGTTATAACGTGCAATCTGTTCAAAATGAATTTCCTTCAAAGCGATATTCGGTGCTTTGCATTCTATCAGAATTTTGGGCTTTGTTTTTTCGGTAACCAGGAGGTCAATTCGTTTAGTTGTTCCATTTAATTCAAGTTTCTTTTCAAGGATTAAGGATGACAGATTCTTCTTTTTTACAAACCGGTAATAGTGCAGCCAATGCTGTCTTACCCACTCTTCAGGCGTCAGTACAAGCCAGATTTTCCTTACCAGATCATAGATAAAAAATGTATCTTTGTCTTGTTTGATTTGCAAATCAAAGTCATTTTCAAAATTAAGTTTCGGAACCTGCATACGTTAAGATGAAAGAAATAGATATTATCCTCAAAAATATTAAAAATAAAGAACTATTACCTGTTTATTTTTTTCACGGAGAAGAGTCCTTTTATATAGATCTGGCTGTCAAGCATTTTGAGCAGGATGTTTTGGAAGAAGATGAGAAGGCTTTCAACCAGACGGTTGCTTACGGAAGAGACACCAATTATCTTGAAATTTTATCTTTAGCCAGACAATATCCGATGATGGGCGACAAACAGCTCATTATCGTGAAAGAAGCGCAGGATATGAAACTGAATGATGATGAATCCAAAGCGCTGGAAATTTATCTTGAAAATCCGGTTCCGTCAACCATTTTGGTATTTGCACACAAGCTCAAAAAACTGGATGCCAGAAAAAAAGTTACAAAAACATTGGACAAATCCGGAATGCTTTTCACAAGTGATAAGATGAAGGATTATCAGCTTCCAACCTGGATTCAGGGGGAAATGGCAGTGATGGGAATCAAATCTGCACCCAACATCAGTCACCTTTTGGCAGAATATCTTGGGAATGACCTTTCCAGAATTGCCAACGAACTCAACAAACTGAAAATCGTCCTGAAAGACGACGCTGTTCTGGACGGAAAAATCATCGAGGAACATATCGGAATCAGCAAGGATTTCAACATCTTCGAACTTCAGAATGCCCTGGCTACAAAAGATCAGGCAAAAGCTTTCAGTATTGCTTATTACATGGGCAAAAACAAGAAGGCAAATCCTGTGGTGATGTCTTTTGGTTTTCTGTACAAATTTTTCTCAGACCTTATCATTTATCATACATTAACTGGGCAATCGCCACAAACGATTGCTTCGCAGATGGGTGTTGCACCGTTTGCCATTAAGAATTACGCAGAAGCCGCAAGATTTTATCCTTTGAAGCACGCAACCCGCGTCATTTCAATTCTTCGTGAGATGGATCTCAAATCCAAAGGTCTTGGCGTAAGACAAATGGAAGACGAAGAAATCTACAAGGAAATGGTTTACAAAATCATAAAAGTGGACGAACTGAAAGTGAAAGTTTAAAAAATAATAAACCCCAAAATACAAAGATGAAAGAAGAATTAATAGGCAATTTCAAAATTTTCGCAAAGATCAGTGGAAAGGCTTCCTTAGCCTGGATAAAGGTTGCGGTGATCGGGGCGTTTGTAATGATTGTCAATATTGTGATTGCAATCGTTTTGCTGGGCGATAACACAGGTGGTGGTTTTCCTGCTTCCGGACACGTCGGAATTCTTGGCGCGGTTGTCGGCTTTTTTTTACTGTTTGTAGTTGAGTTTTGGACGGCTTTGCTATTGACGGTTGGGATTTTAGCGCCTGTTCTTTTCATTGTTTTGGCAAATAAAAACGCAATTGCTTCCGCAGTTTACAATGTGTGGAAATATAAAATCGCTGATTTCATTGAACCGAAGATTGATGTTTATATCGACAAAATACTCCAGAAACAGCCGGACTTTCTGAGAAATATAACAGATTGGAGCGTCGTAAAAGTAAAGTTGCTGGACACGATCAACAATGATTATCAAACGCCGAAATTACAGAAGCGGATCATCAAATTTGTTCTTAAAAAAATAAAAATGGATGATGTCAACTTTAAAGATCCGAATACGAATCTCAACAGTATATTATCCCTTAAAATAAAACAGTTCATCGCAGGTTTTACAGAGCCGGATCTTAAACTCGTTTGGATAATTGTCGGGATTGATATTGTCCTGATTATTCTGGCTTTTGTTTTTAATCATAAATAATTCAAAGCTTTTATCAGCATAAATATAATTTTTCACAAAGCAAATTATAATTGGCTTTGTTTTTTATAATATAGTTTGATGATTTTAGAAATTGATTAACGAAAAAACTCTAGGAAGATATTTCATGAAAAAAACAACTTTTATAATTCTAATCTGTTTTTTTTCGTGCAATAAAAAAGCAGAGAGATCCAGTGGCTATATTCATATTACTAAAAGGAAGGTCGAATTGCATAATTCTAAAACATTATCTTCTTTTGATGAGTTAATGAAAACCTATAAACCTTTAAAGGCAATGATCAATTCAGACAAAAGTCCCGACTATATTTTTTATGGAATAATGGGGCAGGCATTTTTTTTTGACGGAAAAACCAAAAAGGAGATAAGTGCCGAAATCCCTATTTCCAAAGCTGGTCCCGACTCAGAATTAAAAATCATTGATATTAATTGTAATGACAATCAACAGGAATTTATTTTGCAATCAGCTGGAGGCGGAACATTGGGGAATTATCATTCTATGGATGTTTTGAGATATAATTCTAGAACAAAAAAAATTGCTTCAATTTTCAGTTATGAAATATCATCATTTCATTGGGAAGAAGATAAAGAAATTTTGGACGAAGTACATTACATTGATCTTCTCTATAAAAAAAATGCATGTACTGATACAATCAAAGTTTATCAAGGAAAATTTGTTGATAAAATCGAGAGTTATAATTTGAATATCAAACCAAAAAAACTTATTGAAGAGTATTATTTCAACAAAGAAATTGAAAAATTTGAAAAAAAATAATCAGTTAAGAAGATTTTGTGTTTAGAGACCTTAAGTGTTAAAAGATAAATGCAAATATTGTATACTAAGAATGTACTCTTTTAATCAATCTTTGAAATCGATGCTTTAGATAGGTTTTGAATAATTAATTACCGAAATTTGTACCCGCTTTTTCACATAAAGATTTATATTTGAAAACTTATAAATTGGAACGGAAATCGATTATCAATTAGCCTTAAAAGAATAAAATAATTTAATTATAAAAATGGAAAACAATATTTTAGATTGTGTCATTGTAGGATCTGGACCTGCTGGTTTTACAGCGGCAATCTACGCTGCCAGAGCAAGTCTGAAACCCGAATTATTTACAGGACTGGAACCTGGCGGACAACTCACAACAACTACAGAAGTTGAGAATTTTCCAGGTTATCCGGACGGTATCACAGGACCGGAAATGATGCTTCATTTGCAAAAACAGGCGGAGCGTTTCGATACCAAAGTTCATTACGAGATGATCTCAAAAGTGGAGTTCTCCAAAGAAAGAGGCGGAATCCACAAACTGAGTACAGGTTCTCGTGAGATCCTTGCAAAGAGTGTGATCATTTCTACAGGCGCAGCTGCAAAATATCTTGGATTGGCAGATGAGAAAAAATATTCCGGCGGTGGGGTTTCTGCGTGTGCAACCTGCGACGGATTTTTCTACAGAGGAAAAGATGTTGTGGTAGTTGGTGCTGGAGATACAGCGGCAGAAGAAGCAACTTACCTGTCGAATATCTGTAACAAAGTAACATTATTAGTAAGAAAAGACCATTTCCGTGCTTCAAAAGTAATGGTGGACAGAGTTTTGAACACTCCAAACATCGAAGTGAAATATAACCACGAATTGATTGGAATTGAAGGTGAGAACTTCCTTGTGGAAAGAGCAAAAGTCGTGAATAATCTGACAGACGAAGTATCTACAATCGATGTCCACGGAATTTTCATAGCAATTGGTCATAAACCAAATACCGGAATTTTCAAAGGGCAAATCGACCTCGACGAGAACGAATATATCATTACCGAAGGAAAATCGGCAAGAACCAATCTTCCTGGCGTTTTCGCAGCTGGCGATGTTCAGGATCATCATTACAGACAGGCTATTACGGCTGCTGGAAGTGGTTGTATGGCTGCAATGGATGCAGAAAAATATCTTGGCGAATTAGCCGGTGAAAACCATACTTGGGTAGAGCAGTAAGGATTAATTCAAATATCATAAAATCAAAATACACCGGGAATTTCCCGGTGTATTTCTTTTGAAGAACTATTACAAAAAACTAATTAATATATATATATATGAAGTGTGTTTTTAAGATTTTTAATCCTCGCTGAAAGCAAGTTTTGTATTCGTTCTTGGGCGGCTTGTAGTTCTGTTTTCGTCTTTGTTATGGATTTTATAATACAGGAATGCGATCAAGGTCGGTTTATGATAGATCTTGTAATATCTGTATTCCGTCTGGAAATGTCGCAGGTTGATCTTGTAAAAATCATATCCAATCACGACCAGAAGACAAACACTGATCACATAAAATACCCGGAATTCTAAACTGTAATAAGTTAGTCCTGAGAAAATTGCCCCTAAAACATACGCTGCCATAATACTTATCAACAATTTGGCTCTGGCAATCAGTTCCGGATTCTTGCGGAATTTCTTCTGCGTAAACATCGAAGCCAATATTCCCAAATCGGTCGTAGTTCCTGTAAGGTGAGTCGTTTTTACAGAGAAGTTGGAAATACTCGCTGTCAAACCGTTTTGCAGACCTGTTGCAAACAGCATCAATGCTACCAAAGCTTCCGTCTCCTGTAAGGTCTTTTCATAAAAGAACTGGCCATAGAATCCGACTGTCAAAAGACAAAGGATCTCAAGAAAAATAGGCAATGAGTGTGCAAAATATTTACTCTTCTTATTAAGGTAGATCACACTCATATTGGCTACAAATCCTCCGAAGAAGAATAAGAAAATCCATCCGCCTACAACTGCAACCTGAGACCAGTTTCCCTGGCTAATTTCTGCCGCAAAAATGGCATAATGTCCTGTGACGTTGGACGTAAAAGAGAGAAATATCAATAGAGATGCTATATTTATAGTCCCTGCTGTGAAAGCAGTCAGCGTCCCCAGTCTGATGTTGTCTCCCAACGTTCTGCTGTTACTATAATTTCTTAACATTTTACTTTAATTTTAAATAATTAATTCTAATTTTCATCATCGGGTTTTTACAGGAAAACTTCTGCCAGTCTTCCTTTTTCAGGCATAAATTCCGTTGTTTCGGTAACGACTTCCTGAGCTTCAACAATTTTGTTTTTCTTAAGGTAAGTGGTGATTTCGAACTGGTTTTTACTTAGATTTCTGCTTTTCGAAGTAGAGTAATACGCTTCATCTACATTCGTTGCTTCTATATAATTGTTGAAAGTTCTCTGGAAACTTCCCGTGAAGATGTCGCAAGTAATCTTATTGATGAGGTTTGGATATTTGTTGTTGATAATGCTGTAAGCATCACAGAATTCCTTCGATCTTATCTTTCCGAAGATGGTACTTTTTGTAGTGAAAAGGAGATCTCTGATAGAATCGCCCATATCATAACCCGCAACGAAAAGAATGTTATATTTGTTCTCATCGTGTTGGTCGTTTTTCTTTTTCAACACTTTTTTCAGGATGTCCAAAGATTCCAGTGAAAAGTCTGTCGCTATTAAAATGGTTTTGGTCATAACTTTATAATTTTGTGAGTTGTCATTTTTTGATACTACAAAACTATACCTGCCAAATTAGAAAGTCTTTGGAATGAAATTAAAATGTAATTAGAGAGATTAAAATGAGATTAGAATTTTATCTCACGGAATTAAGATTATTAACGATTGCAGAAGAGTTAACAAACTTGTCTGCATGAATGTGCTGATTTATCCGCATAAATTATAACATTTGTCTGCACAGATTTCAACATTTGTCTGCATAAGTTTGATAATCATTGCTTATGAGCTTTAGAACCTTAATTTAAGTCACAAAAATAGGAAAGCTGATTTGTACCGTAGTCCCGACATTTTCCTTAGAATTAATGATCAGTTCCCCGTTATGAATTCTGATGATATTCCTTGCAAGTGGTAATCCGATCCCATAACCTTCATAGTTCTTCGTATTGGAGGCGCGGAAAAACGGATCATAAATCTTATCAAACTCACTGTCAGGAATTCCGATTCCGTTATCTTTTACAATGATATAAACATGAGTGTCGGTTGCGCCGAGCGAAACTTTCACCTGTTGGAAATTAGAATATTTGCAGGCATTATTAATAATATTAGCCATTGCAAGATGAAGAAGTGGCTCATTTCCCTGAACTTTAAGTTTCTTAGGATTGTCAGGCAGCATACTGATGTCCATAAAGACATTGTTTTTAGAATTAATTCTTGTTGCTGTTTCGATAACGTCCCAAAGTAATTGATCCATCCTTACTTTATCCATTTTCTGAATTTTGCCGTCAAAACCGGTTTGGGCAATCATCAGCAATGCTTTTATTTTTTTATCCAGCTTTTCAGCCTCATCCAAAATAATCTGCAGTGTCTCCTGGTAATGTTCCTCGGTTCTCTTCATAGAAAGTGCAACGTCGGCTTCTCCCATTATTGAGGTCAATGGTGTTCTGAGCTCGTGGGAAACATTTCCAATCAAATGGTTTTGCGTTTCAAAAGATGTTTCGATCCTGTTCAGCATTCCGTTGAAGGTGTCAACCAGCTCATTTAATTCAGTATTTCCGGGTTGAGGTTCCAGGCGGAGGTGCAGATTCTCGGAACTTATTTCTTTTACTTTATTCGTAATTTTTAATATTGGTTTGAACAGAGTTTTAGATAAGTAAAAAGAAAAGATCATCGAGAAGAAAAGTGCAAGGATCATACAGGTGATCAGCGTTCTTTTCAGATAGCCAAGATAATAAACCACATAATGATTTTTTGCAGAGGCAATTGCAATGTAATCCTTGTTGTGGGAACGGAAACTTTGCCCGATATAATAAAGTTCTTTGTCGTTGTAATTGGCTTCTCCTTTTCTTACAATACTTTTGAAAAATGTATCAGGAATATGGATCTGATGAGAAATCTTATTGTAGTTGGAATCTTTCGGAATTTCAAAGACATAATCTTTTTCCATAGGCAGTTCCTCTTCACGGGTAAGATTTGAGATAATCTGATTGGTCGTCGTGTCAATATGAGGTCTGCTTTTCTCGATCTGAACGATGGTTGTTGCACGGATTTTCAGAAGTTCATAAAACCTCTGATGTGAAAAATTAACGATAGAAAAATAAACCAACCCACTGAAAAGCAGTATGACTACTGTGAAAACAAGCATCAGAAGAAGCATTGTTTTGGTTTGATTGGTAGAGATTCTTTTCAGCATACTTTACGTTTTTTTCAGGACATACCCCATTCCGATGACGGTGTGGATGATCTTATTGTCATCCTGGCTGTCGAGTTTTTTTCTGAGATAATTGACGTAAACATCTACAACGTTTGTTCCCAATTCATAATTTACGCCCCAGACAGCCTCCAGGATTTCGGCTCTGGAGATCACTTTTCCAGGATTATTCAAGAAATAGAGTAGAAGCTTATATTCTGTAGATGTGAGAGAAATCTCATTTCCGCTTCGGCTTACTTTTTTGGTATAGTCATTCACGGTAAGATCTTCGAACTGGTAGATGTTTTCATCATTTTCAATTTCACTGGAATCTGTTCCGCTATGGTGTCCGCTTCGTCTTAATAATGATTTGACCCTCGCTACCAGTTCGATGAATTTGAATGGTTTTACAAGATAGTCATCACCGCCGCTTTCCAGACCCATAACAATATTTTCGGAAGAGTCCAAAGCGGTTAGAAACAGAATAGGAATAGTTTTGTTCTTTTTTCTGATCTCTTTGCAGACTTCCAGTCCATTAATGTCTGGCAGCATAATATCAAGAATGATCATATCGAAATCATTATTATCAACCATTTTGATTCCTGTATTACCGTCAAGTGCTACCGAGATCTCATAATCCAGTTCCTGAAGACCTTTTTTGATAAACGAGACAACACTGGATTCGTCTTCGATCAGAATAATTTTTTTCATAAAAACTAAAATCAAATGGGTAGTTGATTTTCAAAAATAACAATTTAAAATTAAAAGAGAATGTTTTAATATATAGATAAAGCGAATTAAATGAGTTACCAATTTTATCTAAAGAAAATATTTAATTAAATCCACCTATTGAACATATTGGATTGAATCGGTTGTGTATGTCTTATGAATTCAGGATATGTTATTATTATACTCAGATACACGATCTTACATATTTAAAATTGCTGAAATCAATAATAAATTTTAATATTGTTCCAAGATGGTTTAATAACAGTTAGTTAAGTCGGAAAATGGTCTTTAAAAGCTTAGCCTAATCTCTTTTTACTGTGAAAGTGATGCTATAATCTGATTGCGCTGCTGATGATTGAAGCCGCTTAAGGTTAATTTGAAGACACTTGTTTTATGAGATGCTGTATTATTGCTTTTTAAATATAGATAAACAGTATTTCCCTTAACCTTAATTTCTTTCAGTAATTCTACAGGAAATTCTAAAACGGGAACTGTGAAACGATTTGCTAATAGAGGATGTTTTTTAGTAATTGTAATTACAAAACCGGAGTTTTCAAATTCTTTGAATCGTAGTGTGTACAACGATATTATAATAGCCGTTAATAATGTCGCAAGAATAATGATTGTCAAGTCTATTTTATTCTCCATCATATAATGGAATATCATTACGATGATGATAATCGGAATTATAAAAAGGTGATACAAACCCAGTGATCCAATGTTTCGTTTGTTGCTTACTTTCATAGCAGAAGAATACCGAGATTAAATGAGAACTTGTTGTATTGATTATATCATTAAATAACTTGCCAGACGATATGTTTAAATATTTTTTAGCAATTAAAGCATAACTGCCGTACTACGGAAATCCATAGTTCAATTTTTATTTAACGAAAAGATGATGGCTGATAATAAAATAAAGCTCCCACATATCTTCTCATCATTTGGTTTATTTTTTACTTTAATAGGTGAGAGCTTCGATTTGTTAGTAATAAAAATTTTATAGTAAAATCAAAACTTGTTTTTGCAGGTAATCAAAAAACATTATGAATTTCTATCATCATTTGTACTCCTGCAAAATTACCGTTATTAAATCGTCATATCTAAGTATTATAAGCCCGTATTCAGGAAAATGGACTATGAAAATGAGGCTCTTTTTGATTGCAACAGTTTGTAAATCAATTGGTATTGCAGTCTCGTTTTATAAATCAAAAAAAATAAAAAAAACCTTCTGCGATGCCAAAAATGCGTGTTATAATCACTTTTTGCTCCTTTGGAAATAAATATTGATGAGAATCTCCTTCTTAAATTTCCTGTTTGTGTAAGTAAAATTCAATTTGGGGATTGGAGAATTTATGATGCTAATAACGTATGCCGGAAGATTATTCGTTCTTTTTTATGGTCTTGAGATAATCTAAGTATTCCATGGGAGAGACAGAAGTTACCTTTCGAAATGCACCGGCAAATTTGCTTTGTGATGAGAATCCTGCTTCTTCGGATAAGGTTGATATTTTGTATTTCTGATATTGTGGATCGTTGCTTAGCTTTTCTATGATGTATCTAATGCGTAAATCGTTGATGTAATTTTTGAAATCCTTCTTTTTATAATTATTCACAACATGAGACAGATATTTTGTATTTGTGTTGCAATAAGAAGCAAGGTAGGACAGCGAAACAGTGCTCTTGGTAAAAAGTTTGGACCTCTCAAACTTATCCAGTTTTAACAGGATCTTATCCCTTGTAGCAGGTGTCATCAGCTCCTGATCTGTTGTATTCTGTATTTCCGGTTCTGAAAGTTCGTAGGAATCAATTTCTTCTGTATTAGCCGCCAGTTCGGTCTCTCTTGCTTCGGCAGACTGCGCTATGTCGTCCAAAATCTTTTGAATAGTTCTTATATTAATTCTCTGGCGTCTCCTGTACATTACAAACCAGACAATGCCAATAATAAGGATACATAATAATATCGCAACTACTATATTTTTATGGCTGTTTTCCTTTTGGATGACTCTGTTTTTATTTTTAAGTCCGGAATAGGAGTTGCTGATAAATGAGGCAGAGTTATCATCAATTTTTTTGACTACAGAATCCTGCTTGGCTATTACTTCTTGCAGTTTATCTGAATCCTTTATCAGTGCATAGTACTGTTGTGAAGTCCTGTATATTTCTTTTTTTAAACTGAGGTATTTTGATTCTTCTGTGAGAATCTGTGCCTGATCCAAATATTCCTTGGCTTTTTCCAGATTTTTCTCAGATATATAAACTTGTGCAATTCCATTTAAAACCAGTGACTTCAAGTAGTTATCCGGCATCTTGCTAAGGTTTTCCAATGCTTTGTTATAAAAATCCAGTGCAAGCTTGTATTCCTTTAGGTTGTAATGATTTAGTCCGGAAAGCTGGTCATTGTTAGCTGACAGAAAAGGATTGGTTTGACCGCTCAGATTAAAATAACGATTAGATTCACTCACAAAAGAGAGGGATTTCCTGTAATCTTTCATTTCGATTTCATAGTATGCTTTTTCTTGCATTACAAAGCCCATGGTTTGATTAACAATCTTTGGATCAGGTATTTTTGATATAAATTCAAGGGTCTCATTAATATAATTTTTTGATTCCTGGATAAGATTCAGCTGTCTGTATTGTGATGCTAAAAATCCGGATATCTTTGCTCTCCAAACATAATCATCAGAACCTTTTAGGATATCTTCAGCTTTGGAAGCATAATTTACCGCTTTGGAAATTTCTCCAGCCTGCTGGAGCAATGATGCGGATAGCATAAGGCTTTTTGCTTGAAAACGTGGTGTTTCAGAAATGTTGAATAATGAGTCTGATATACTTAAAGCCTTCGCAAAATCTCTCTGGGAAACTTCAAGATAAGTACGGGTGTATATTTTATTGTATTCTTCAGGATTCTGTGCCACGATTTTAGACGGAGATGTCAAAGTAATGAGTATTACAAAAAATAAAAGATGTCTTTTCTTACCCCATAGCAATCTGTTCATAATCGATTATTAATAAATTTTGGTCAAATGTAGAAAGATGTTTTTTATAAATAACGTGATAATTGATTTTCCTTGTATTAATATTTTTATATTGATCAAATTCTCTAGGCACAGGACTGTTTAATTAATGTAATGATCTTTTGATAAACCGGTGATAAGTCCTTGAACTATCTCTTCGGAGCTAATTTCTTTCGTTTTGCAGTTATTTTAATGGCTGCAGGTGGGATGGTAATATTTTTCTTTGCTAAACTTCTGGTATAAAATATGTTACTCATATAATGAATCCAGTTTATTAGTAATCAGGTATCCTAAATAATAGATGTGATATCTAAAATGTGATCAAAGAAAAAACTGGTTTATTAAACTTTAATGACAAACAAAAACAACCAGTTAAATCAGAAGGCTTATGAACAATAAAATCTACATGCTCATAGCATTGTTCATTTTTTCATCCTGCCATTCCCAAGACAATAAAATTGTTGATCTGGCAAAAATATCAAATGATTTTGATGCTTCAGAATTTTACAGTAAAAGGATCGAAAAGACCAATGAGATCATTTCGAAAGATCCTAAAAGTATGGATAGAAAAGAAGCTCTGAATCTTTTAAATAATGCCTTTTTTGTAAAAGATACCTTAGGCTACTACAAAACCGATGGTAGATTCCCAACAGACTTGTCCTTGGAGCCGACAAATGATTGGATGGTCAGAAATAAGAAACCAACCGAAATATTTGGCTATGGCTATAAAACTGTAGCCTACGATCCGGAAAAAGACAAGATAGCTGTTTTAAATACAGTTACATTTCCGAAAATAGATATGGTTGAAGACCGTAAAGGCAACCTTATGTATCTCGAAGTTGGAAAGACCTCAAAAAATTCTGCTGACTATAATAAGATCAAAGACTACATCAGTAGAAACTGCAAAAAAGTTACCGTTGATGACAACGATCCGAAAGCTTCATATTGGGAAGGTGGATCATTCTACTATTATCTTTTCAAAGACGATCATAAAGAAGAGGAGATCTCTTTCGATTCACAGGGAAATAAAATATCCAGATCGGTAGACGCAGTAGAGATTAGATTAACGATGTTTGATAAGTCTTATATTAAAAAAATGGAAGAATTGGGGATCTATTCAGCGGGATATAAGTTTTGGAAGAGATCTTTTTGATGCAAAGAAGTCAGCTTGCAGACAACGAAGAAATAAACATAATCATCATACATCACTGAACAATATCATCAACAAATAAAATTAATATGAAAACTAAAACATTATTTCTGACCGCAGTAATTACAGTAACACTATCAGCATTCACCTCGTGCTCATATTTTGAAAGTGGTAAAAACCGTGAAAAAGGGACACCGATGGAATCCTCAAAAGCAGCAGTACAAAAAATTACGGCTGATAAAGAGACGAATGAAGGGAAACGATTTTCTATCACAGGCTATTTGAATTATTCAGCGGGAATGACCGTTTACGTTGATAGACCCCAGACAGTATATGTCAATACGGCACCTGGCGACGACGGAGAAACCATTACCCCAGTAGAAATGAAATGGTCAGAAAATGGGCATAACAGTGTTTTTGTGCCTGAAGATGCCGGACGTGGATCTGATAAAACAATATTTTACGATAATGAAGGAAAACCACTGACAACGAATGACAAGGTAGAAGTCTCGTTTACCGTTGAAAAGACATCAGTTAATCCGGTTGAAATTAGAATAGACAAAGTAAAATAATACATAAGGGTGGCTACAGCCTTTAATTAATTATTCAGGGTGGATTTTATAAATAAACCAAATTAAAAGACACTGGAAAAATTGTGACTGCAAAATCTAATAATACATCACTAATTTAACATCATCATGCAGGTAAATTATTTTATACTCTTATTCACAGGTATTTTTTTAATAGGTACATACATCAATTACAGGTATACTCAAAAGAAAGGGATGGTATTCAGGTACAGGCCCGTTTTTTTAATCATAATCGGTGTTTTATTTTTGGTTTCATTATATGGTATTATCTCTGGAAAACCATATAATGAAATTCTGTCTTTTATAAGGTAGATAGTTTTAATGTTAGCTGGAGCAACATGCTGTATCTGGTCACTTATAAAATCCATTATTTTCTGTTCAAAATTGTAATGAACATTCATCTTATGCTCCAAAAATAACGTCAATTTTTCTGCTCTTGAACTTACGTTCTTACCTTTACTGAGCCTGAATATCTTATAGCTTGATGCCGCATTATGAACTCCAAAGTCTGCTGAGCGATGGTAAAACTGGATATCAGTGTAAGCAGGAATTTTCAGAAATTATTACAATAATCGTAGGAGATATAAAAATGGGATTCAAAGAGGTTTCGTACCATTATCAAGTTACTTCGTTAAAAAAACATCCCAAAATTTGGATCTTTTGATCTTAAAATATCCTGATCTTAAACTAGAAATTTATTGAAAACTATTATAACAAATTCTTAATCTGCAATAAAATAGCATCAATTTTACAGATATAAAAAAATAAATGTATTTATTTTTTTTGCATACCAATTTGGTGTCTGAATTGAGTGTTAATTTTTTGGAAAACCTTAAGTAAATTGTGTTAAAAAATGAAAGAACTTATTTTAAAAAAAATTGCTCTTCGTAAGCGTTGGAGTTTAGGATTATTCATCACATGCCTTATACTCATGTGGGCAGGCCTGTTAATTTTATTGTATTATACCTCACGTGATGATAATAGCTATTTACATTTTCCTCTTCTTCTTATTTTGTTTATTTGTTTACTATTTAGCGCCCTGGGGATCTTTATGTTGAAATTCTTTAAATCTTATATAACTACTGTTAATGATTTGAGCGAAAAGGAATCATCAATATTTGTTGAGCAGGGAACCTCGCGAGCATTTGCCGAACAATGGTTGCCTTCTTTTATTATTTATCAGGATAAAGTGAAGTTTTTTAAATTACTTAAACAACCTGAGTATGCTTTTACTGATATAAAAGGTATCCGATTTAAAAGATTCAATTTTACAAAAAGCAGACAGGATTGCAGGATAACCATTCAAATGCTCAATGGTCTGAAACATCATTATCATATGCAAGGAAATTTGACCCAAAGGAACTACTTAAAAAATGAAGCTTTGGCGTGTAATCCTCAGATTATAATTGATGATCAATATGCTTGAATGTGCCTGTTATAAAAGTGAAAAAACGGCTTTTTAAGTTTCCTCTAATTGCCAGATAGGTATGTTTTCTTGTATAAATTGATATTTCGATTATTTCATATCCTTCTTCATATAGATTAGTCTTTCGCTGAACTGGATTAAAATGACACCACAGATTAAAAATGCAATTATAAATTTGTTCTGTTTAACAACAGTAGATATCATTGAAAAAAGATCATTATTAAGAAAACTCATAAACAGCGGAATGCTTATCAATAATAAGATAGAGATTAAGGCATAGATTTTTAAATTAAACTTACGCTGTTGTTTTGATTCGATCTTCCGGATAATGTTGTTTGAAAATCCCGATGAAAAACTGTCAGTATTATCTTTAACAAAATTCATGTCAAGGAAATCATAAATTTCCTGATCAGCTTCCGAAATTTCCTGATAACTGTTATTTTCTTTTTGATCTGCGATGATTTTTTTTCTAGGGGTATCCATCTTTCTGTAATTTTTCTTTTAATAATTTTCTGGCCCGTAGTAGATACACTTTTATGGTTCCTTCGGGGAATTTTGTGATCTTCTGAACCTCCAGAATATTCAGTTCATCCAAATGATAGAGCGTGATCACCGTTCTGTATTGCAGCGGAAGTTCACGGATTAACTTATTTAAGTATGCATCAAATTCTTTCCCGATCAGCTTAGATTCCGGTGTCTCTGAAGAGAACTGAAAATCAATGCTGTCATCCAAATTGTCGTATTTCTTTTTGCCTTCCTTTTTCAGATAATTAATGGCAATATTGTAGGTGATCCTGGCGATCCAGGTTGATAATTTGGATTCTTTTTTAAATGACTTCAGGTTTTCAAAAACTTTTATAAAAACTTCCTGACCGACATCTTCGATATCTTCTTCATTAGTCAGCATCCTGTTCAGAATAGAGTAGACCAGGTTCTGATATTGTTTGACGACAATCTGAAAAGTATTCAGGTTGCCTTTTAAAATATCAGAAATGACCTTATCCTCATCAAACATATTCTATTAGACAACATTATTTACTATCGGTTACAATTTTCTAATATATTCAATATTTTGTAACCTGAAATGCATTTATTTGTCTATTGGTTAAATCATCTACAATGAAACATCTTGCACCCTTTATAGTAATGATCGCAATCCTAATTGCCATCTCCGTCGTGATCGTAGTTTTAACAAATTATGACCTTAAAAAGAAGATACTGAACAAAGAAAATATTGATGATAAGATGTTTATTATCCTTAATAATCTGACAGGGTTCGGTTCGGAAATGTTGAAATGGGGAATTATTCTTCTCTTTGGCGGAATCGGTCTGATCGTTCTGGAATTTGTTCCGTATAATGAAAATTCACCGCTTCCTTACGGCGTGATGACGGTCTTTGTCTCGCTCGGTTTCCTTAGTTATTACTTCTTTGTTAAAAATCAGAAGAAATAGTTCTTTCGCTTAAATAATCAATCTTAACAGATCACTTTTTAAAGAACAAAAAACTTGTTCTCAGGATTCTTATGTCCAAAATTTAAAACAATAATTATGAAAACAAAAATAATTTCAACACTAATATTTGTCCTCCTAATGGCCAGTTTGAAGGCTCAGGAACAAGTAAAAGATTCTGTTTCGCCTAAGCAGGAAACTTCCATTCAGGAAGTGATCATCGATGGGAAAAAGCCTTTAATCAAAACAAAAATCGATGGTTTAGTCTATAATGTCCAGTCAGATCCGGAAAGCAAATCTAAAAATCTTCTGGAAATGATGAAGAAAATGCCTTACCTCTCTTTGGATGCCAACGAAAATATTCTCTTTAAAGGCAATGCCAACTTTAAAATTTTGATCAACGGAAAGGAAACACAGCTCCTGACCAATAATCCCAAAGAGTTTTTGAAAAGTATTCCTGCGAGCACGATCCGGAATATTGAGATTATTACCAATCCTTCTTCAAAATACGATGCTGAAGGTGCTTCCGGAATCATCAACATTATTACCACGAAAAAGATGAAGGATGGTTATAACGCTTCTGTAAATCTTGGGTCCAAGTTTCCGAAACAAGAGCAGAACGCTGGGTTTTCATTGAATATTCAACAGAAAAAACTAGGGATTTCAGCTTACGGTGGGGGTTTTCTAAAAAATAATCCTGAAATCGGTTATCAAAATTCCCAACAAAATTTATCTAATCATCTGATTCAGAATGGAAGAACCTCAGGCAAGGGAAACGGTGTCTACTTCAATATCAATGCAAGCTACGAAATTGACAGCCTGCATCTTGTGAATATTCAGCTGGGTTCTAATTTTGCCAATAATAAAACCAAAGATCTTTTTGATTCTCAATTTTTCCGGCAAAATAATCTAACAGAAAATATGAGATCTATCAACAATTCTGACAGCAACGGAAAAGGATTGGAGGCCTCTGCAAATTATCAGATCGGTTTCAAAAATGATAAAAGCCAGCTTTTGACCTTTTCCTACAGATTCAACAACTACGATTATACGATAAACAGTGCAAATGATTTTCAGAATAGAATGACCAATTCTGAAAGCAATATCAACCAGAACAATGATAATCAGAACAGCGAAAATACATTCCAGATCGATTTTGTGAAGAATATCAAAAAAGTTTATCTGGAAACAGGTCTGAAAGCCATACTCAGAAAAAATAGCAGTCAATATACCTCGATTCCGGAAAGCCTATTAAACTCTGATGAATTTTTAAATCAACAAAATATTTACGGCGCTTATGTTACCACAAAGTTCAGTTTATTCGACTGGAATTTCCAGACAGGTTTAAGATTGGAAAGCACGGAAACAAATGTCAATTTCACTTCGACCAATACAGAAGTCGATCAGAATTATTTTAACCTGATCCCGAATATTTCTTTCGGGAAGAACTGGAAAGAACACCACGGCATTAATTTAGGATTTTCGCAGCGAATCAAAAGACCTGGGATTATCCGCCTGAATCCATTCGTCAACCAATCGAATCCTTATTTTGAAAGCAGTGGGAATCCGTATCTGAAAGCCGTTGTCAATAATGATATAATGGCGAATTATTCTTACAATAACAAGATCAGTCTGAATCTTGGATTGGGCTATTCTTTTTCAAACAAGATCGATCTGAAAGTTTCAACCTATGATCCTTCCACAAATATCACGAGGACGACATTTGAAAACTCCAGCAGCGCAAGCAGGCTTGGTTTGGACTACAACCTAAACTATCCGGTCACTAAAAAACTGACTGTAGGAATCAATGGAAATTCCGCTTATTTTTTTATTAAAGGGAGAGTGAATGGAGGTGAAATCGAAAACAATCTTTTTACATATTATATTTATTTCTCAGCCAATTATCAGTTTGAGAATAATTGGAATGTGAGTTCAAATCTTGAATTCAATAGTAAAATGCCGGCTGGTCTTCAAAGCACGACCAACGCTTTTACAGGTTCTTCTGTCAGTTTCAGCAAAAGTATTTTAAATAATCAGGTGTCCTTTTCAGCGTATATCAATAATCCTTTTAACAAGTTTAGAAAAGCCATTACGGAAACTCAGGGAACAGATTTCTGTCAGAATAATTATGTGAGGGATTATTACAGGTCTTTTGGTTTCAATGTCACTTACAAGTTCGGAAAACTTAGAGACGAGGTTAAAAGTACAAGAAGAAAAATTGAAAATAATGATCTGTCGAATTAGAAGAGATTGAAGAATTAAATAAGAATATAAAATCTCTAAGCCCTCAAATGAAAAATAAGCGGTTTACGCTGAAATTATATTATTTTAACTATACTTTTTAGCACGGAAGTCCTCACAATTTCTCAATAAAATTGAGGTACAGCGGAACATTGTTTAACCTAATGAATTTATGAGAAGAATTCGTTTATCATCGATACAGAAAATATAGTTTTTCTATTTTTTTTCAAAATGACCGCTGTAATTTTTGAATATCCCAATTCTTCTAATTCTGTGCCCCATAAAGAGTTAAGGTTATTTTTCATAGCGCTTTTTTAAATTTTTCATGGGAATGCTAAAATACTTATAGAAATCATTTATCCATCAAAAATTGGAGCTATTCATTTTTATTTAGTCAAGAAATTTAAGATAGAATTAATGATTTGTTTATATAATTGGGCGAAAATTCTGTTAATTTTTGTTAAAAAATTTTATATTTTAGCAAAAAAATAATCTAATGAAAATTCAACTTACTAGCTTGGCTATATTGTTAAGTTCTACTATTTATTCCCAAATTTCAAACACTTCTTCTAGAAATGATGCAGGTACTCCAACAGTTACAAGTGGCTTTTACGAGGCTTCAGAACCTGTGAACTATCCATCAGGAGCAGCAAGTTGGTGGCACTTGTTGGATGTAAGGCATCATAATACGGAAAACAACTATGGAATGCAGTTTTCTGGTAGTTTTTTTGACCAAAATTTATGGTTTAGAAAAACAAATAATTCTGCAACGACAGGGTGGAATAAAATAGTGATGGAAGATTCTTCTGGTACTATATATTTAAAAAACAGAGAAAACATTTCAAATGCAGGAATTAAAATCCAATTTACTAACTTAGGTGATAGCTGGTATGGACCATATATTAGAAGTGTTTTAGATAATGCTAGTGGGTCTTCATCTAGAATGGCTTTGAAATTAGGGTCATATTGGGGAGGTGAAAAAAACGAATTAACTTTAATTAATGATAATGTAGGTGTAGGTACCGATAGCCCTAGAGAAAAACTGGATGTAGCCGGAAGTGTTTCTCTTAGTGCATTTAATTATACAACGAACAGGGTAGATGGAAAGTGGATATTGCATACAAGAGGAGATGGTCCCAACTTGTTTCTAGCACCAAGAAATACAGATGATAGTGGATGGAATTGGGGTAAACAAACAGTCTTTAAAGATGGTAATATTTCTGTTAATGGAAAAATAGAGGCTTTAGAAATAAAGGTCACTCAAACTCCAACCGCAGATTTCGTTTTTGCAGATAACTATGATCTTCTAAAGCTGGAAGATGTTGAAAAACATATCAGAGAAAAAAAGCATTTACCTGAGATAGCCTCTGCAAAAGAAATGGAAAAAGAAGGTGTAAATGTCGGAGAATTTCAAATCAAGCTTCTTCAGAAGATAGAGGAATTAACACTGTATGTGATTGACCAGAATAAAAAAATAAACTCACAAAATGAGCAGATAAAATTACAGGCATTGGAAATTGAGAAATTGAAAACGACTAAAAATAATAACAAATAAATAACTATGAAAATACAAATTACTTCTTTCGCTTTATTATTAAGTACATTAATTTATTCGCAAACGCTTAATACCCAATTGAGAGACAATGCAGGAGCTCCTACAAATCAGAGTGGTTTTTATCAAACATCGAATCCAGTTAATTATCCACCAGGAGCAACAAGTTGGTGGCATTTGCTGGATGTGAGACATGCAAACGCATCTGAAAATAATTATGGGATGCAGTTCGCTGGAAGTTTTTTTAACCAGGAGCTTTGGTTTAGAAAAACAAACACAGGAAGTTGGACTGATGCATTAACACCTTGGAGCAAATTTTTGCTGCAAAATCCCGAAGGTAGAGTTGTTATAGGTGGATCGAATCCTAGGTCTATACTTGATATTACTAGTAGTAATAATCAATCTTTATTAATAAATTATCAGGACAAATCATCATTGACATTTGTACCAAATAACGGAAATAGTTGGTTTAGTATTAGTCATGGATTAAATAATGATTTAGCTATTTCTCAAGGGAGTAACGTAGATACTGAGAGATTAATGACCATAAAAAATAACGGCTATGTAGGTATTGGAATATCAGAACCAACTGCCAAATTGGATATCAATGGAAATATGAGAATTAATAGCAATTCTCAATATACATTTTTAACACTTGGGCAGCAGTCTAATGATCAGATTATAGTAGATAATACTGCTCAAAAACATTATGGAGGTGGATATTTTTTTAGAGTACATAATGATGCGGCCACAAATCAATTTATTGATGCTTTAATAATTGATGAAAATGGAAATATAGGCATCGGTACAAATCCACCACAACACAAGTTAGACGTTGCTGGAAAATCTTCATTTAGTGATAATATGAAAGTAAATGCAAAAATTGAAGCTAAAGAAATTAAGGTTACACAGTCTCCAACAGCAGATTTTGTTTTTGAAGAGGAGTACAGCCTTCCAAAGCTGGAAGATGTTGAAAAACATATCAAAGAGAAAAAACATTTACCTGAGATTGCTTCTGCCAAAGAAATGGAAAAAGATGGGGTCAATGTTGGAGAATTCCAGATCAAGCTTCTTCAGAAGATAGAGGAATTGACATTGTATACAATCGAGCAAAATAAACAATTAAAGATCCAGGCAGAAAAGATTGAGAAGTTAGAGAATACATTAACCGCGCAAAAGACTAAATAATATGAAGACAAAAATATTTTTTTTACTAGGATCTTTATTTATATCAAAGTCTGTATTTTCCCAATCATTTCCACCGCCACAAGATCAACCAGAAGCTAACAAACCTGGAGATCCTCAATTGCAGGCTATAGTTTTCAGGTATGATGAGGCTGGTAATCAGATTTATAGAGGGTTTGATATAATAGCGCAAGAAGGAAAAACGGCTCCTGAGGAAACAACAGTTAAAAATTTATCTGAAAAAGATGCGTTCTGGCTTGGTATTCAGATTTATCCTGTACCAGTTAAAGATGTATTGACAATCTCTTGGAATGAGGAGAATAATGACCTGATAGA
>Ga0157370_10001848_pt1 | contig 26098 bp, 21 predicted proteins | sample C35metaG_FD_113463 | JGI IMG/M metagenome (GOLD analysis project Ga0157370, IMG submission 113463) | Corn rhizosphere microbial communities from Kellogg Biological Station, Michigan, USA - C3-5 metaG | ecosystem: Host-associated > Plants > Roots > Rhizosphere > Soil | place: USA: Michigan...
AAATTTATGGGTTGGGATGAAATTCTGCATGGTGGAATAGCCCCAAATGCTGCGGTAATGAGCTGGCAGGGAATGAAAGGTGGAATAGAAGCCGCGAAGATGAACCATGAAGTGGTGATGAGCCCTACTGATTTTGCTTACCTGGATTATATGCAGGGCGACCCGGCAATTGAGCCACACGTCTATGCTACGTTACGTTTGAGAAAAGCTTATCAATTTGAGCCCGTTCCGGATGGAGTAGATCCAAAATACATTTTAGGCGGACAGGCCAATTTGTGGACAGAACAAATTTACAATATGCGCCACATGGAATATATGCTTTGGCCGCGTGCAATGGCGATTTCAGAAGCAGTATGGTCCCCAAAAGAAAAAAGAAACTGGGACGATTTTTCCAGTCGGGTTCAAAAGCAATTCCCAAGGTTTGATGCTGCGCAAATTAAATACGCTCCAAGCATGTATGATCCGATTATTAATGTAAGCAAAACAGATAGCGGAACTATTAAAATAGATTTAAGCACTGAAATAAAAGGCCTGGATATTTATTACAGTTTTGACAATTCTTTTCCTGATAATTTTTATCCAAAATATACATCACCACTTGTTCCTCCAACAGATGCAGTAATGCTGAAAATAATTACTTACCGGGGCGATAAACCAATCGGCAGAATGATGTCTGTGCCCATTTCAGATCTGAAAAAGCGGGTTAAATAATATTGTTTTAAGAAATGAAGAAATAACCAGAATTTGTGTTTTTCGTAATAGAATGAACTGATACCAGATTCAAAAATTCAATGAGCGTTTCAGAAATATACAACGCATTTATTGCAGGAATGAAAGACACTACCTGGCTGGAATACATCGCTGTATTTTCCGGAATTGTAAGTGTTTGGTTTTCGAGAAAAGAGAATATCTGGGTTTATCCGACTGGTTTGATAAATACAATTTTCTATGTTTATTTAAGTTTCAAAGGCAGCTTATTTGGCGAAGCGAGTGTCAATTTTTATTACACCGTAATGAGTATTTATGGCTGGATATTATGGGCAAAAAAAAATCAGCAACAGGAGCATATTGTAAACATCATGTGGAGTACAAAAAAAGAATGGCTTCAGGAAATTTTGTTCTTTGCCACATTTTATGTCGTCATTTTTGCAGCGCTCAGTTATCTGAAAAGAGATTTCGCTCCCGGCGCTATTCCCTGGGCTGATGCATTTGCAAGCTCCACTGCTTTTACCGGAATGTGGCTGATGGCCAGGAAAAAAGTAGAAAGCTGGTATTGGTGGATCGCGACGAACATTGCTTCTATTCCATTATACTTTATCAAGCATTATGTATTTACCAGTGTGTATTATATTATTCTTTTAATGATGGCGGTTTGGGGATTGATAGAATGGCGAAGAAGAGCCAATGAGCATCTGTTGAAAATAGAAGAAATTCCTGAATGGAAACAATAAAAAAAATAGTAGTAATTGGTCCCGAATCGACCGGAAAAAGTACGCTGTGTGCAAAGCTGGCTGCGCATTACCATACTTTATGGGTTCCGGAATATGCCAGAGAATATTTAGAAAAATATGGAGGAGAATATGATTATAAAGATCTCCTGACAATTGCAAAAGGACAAATTGAATTGGAAGAAGCTATCAGGTATCAGGTATCAGGTATCAGGCATCAAATATCTAATACCTCAAACCTCACACCTCAAACCTTATTCATTGACACTGATATGTATGTAATGAAAGTGTGGTCAGAATTTGTTTTTAATGATTGCCACAACTGGATTCTGAACAAAATAGCGGAAAGAGAATACGATTTGTATTTGCTTTGTGATACGGACTTGCCGTGGGTTGAAGACGATTTAAGAGAATATCCGGATGAAAAAATCCGTAAAAAATTATTTTGTTTCTATAAAGACATTATGGTAAATCAATCCACGCCCTGGGGCATTATTTCAGGGAATTATGAAGAGAGATTTGAAAAGGCGGTAAAGTTTATTGAAGACTCATTTACCAAAAAAAATGTTCAGAAATAATCTTGTCATCTTTTACTTCATAAACACAAATTTCGGACATGGTAGAACGGCCTCTCCCTTTCATTGTAACATCCATATCTAAAGAAAACGCAATCGCATTTCCTGCTACAACAGGATCAGAAACTTTTACCGAATGCGCTTCCTCCATCATTGAATTAAATTGTTTTCCTTTTTCCAAAATTCCATTTAATCCTTTGGTTTCTTTTTCAAAACCAGGAGTAGCCTGCGGTTCAATGCTTACCGCATCATCAGCAAATAATTCTTTTTGTGCTTTTTCAAAATCACCTCTCCTGCAAAGTTCTGTAAGGCGATCTGCAATTTGTTGAGTAGTCATAATAATTTTTAAATTAAATTTAAAAACATTTATATAAAAAATTTCAAGCTCTATTGATAGTTTTACGAAACTATGATTTAACAAAAGAAATTTTAGTAATGCAGCAGCATGAAATCAGGAACCTAAATGTGAATTTGAAAATCGTTGGCTGTAGAATATCTTTACCGGCTCATTTTGGTATCATTAAAAACAGATATAAATAATAATGCCGCTTAAAGTTTATAATTCATTCAGTAAAGAAAAAGAAGAATTTATTCCCATAAATCCTCCTCATGTCGGCATGTATGTTTGTGGTCCCACTGTAAGCGGGGAAAGTCATCTGGGACATGCACGTCCTTACATTACGTTTGATGTTGTTTACAGGTACCTTTTATACCTGGGTTATAAAGTCCGATATGTGCGCAACATCACTGACGCGGGGCACTTTGAAGAAGAAGGACGTGAAGCAGAAGATAAAATTTCGAATAAAGCAATGCTGGAAAAAGTGGAACCGATGGAACTGGTTCATAAATACACCAATCTTTTTCATTGGGCATTCAGACAGTTTAATACGCTTGATCCAAACATCGAACCAACTGCAACGGGTCATATTGTTGAGCAGATTGGCATGATTGAAAAATTAATTGATGCGGGCTATGCCTATGTTGTAAATGGTTCTGTTTATTTTGATGTGAAAAAATATGCAGAAAAATATGATTATGGAAAACTGAGCGGCCGAATAGTAGATGATCTTTTAGAAACAACCCGTGACCTGGAAGGACAGGAAGAAAAAAGAAACAAAGCAGATTTTGCCCTGTGGAAATCGGCACCGCCCAAACACATTATGCGTTGGAAAAGCCCATGGGGAGAAGGTTTCCCCGGGTGGCATATTGAATGCTCTGCAATGGCAACAAAATATCTTGGGCCTCGTTTTGACATTCATGGCGGCGGCATGGATCTCATGTTTCCGCATCATGAAAGTGAAATTGCACAGAGCACTATCTGTAATCATACTCCCCCGGCAAAATACTGGATGCACAATAATATGATTACGGTGAATGGGAAAAAAATGGGCAAAAGCTATAACAACCAGATTACATTAACACAAATGTTCTCTGGAAATCATCCTTTGCTTACGCAGGCTTTTTCTCCGATGGTAATCCGATTTTTTATTTTACAAACACATTATCGCAGCACTTTGGATTTTAGCAGTGAAGCATTGGTAGCTGCAGAAAAAGGTCTGAAGAGATTATTTGAAGCTTTTGAAATCCTGAAAAAACTTCCGGTTATTGAAAGCCAGGAAGCGACAGATAAGGAACTGGAAGAAAAAATAAATAAGCTGGCAGATGAATTTGAAGAATTCATAAATGATGATTTCAATACAGCGAAAGTATTGGCGAATATGTTTGAAATCGTTCCGGTTATTAATTCAATGAAAGATGGTTTGATAAAAAATGATGCAATATCTGCTGCAACTCTGGAGAAATTAAAAGTGAAATTTGCTGTTTATCTGGAAGATATTTTAGGGTTAAAAGATCCGAATGAAAATTCTTCACAACTCAATGGCATTATGGATTTGCTGGTCCAGATCCGCAAAGAAGCCAAATCAAAAAAGGATTTTTTTACGTCTGATAAAATCAGGAAACAGCTTGCTGATCTGGGTATTGAAATGAAAGATGAAAAAGATGGAAATATAAGCTGGAGCAGGAAGTAAAAATAGTTGAAGGTTGACGGCTGAAGAAAATAATGAATTTTCAATGCTCAATAATGAATTTTCAAGGATTGGGAATAATCAGCAAAATTGTAAACAGCAAAAGAACAAAAAAAGTGATTTCTTATTTTTAGTTTTTTATTAAAAGACAATATAACGGTGATGCATAAACGAAATTTATTTTATCTTCACTTTCAGATTCATGAACACTTTTTTGTTAATAAAAATTTATAGTTCTCACTCATTTGGCTTTGTCTTTTATTCTTAGCGCTGATGTTTGTAAATTGCCGGCTTACAAATTTTTTTCCATGAAAAAACACTGCTTCTTTTTGTTCCTTTTATCTTTTCTTCTTTTTCAAAAACTTTTTGCTCAACCTAAGTATGAATTTCGTGGCGTTTGGGTAGCTACCGTTGACAATATTGATTTTCCTTCTTCAAGATTTTTAAGTACTCAACAGCAAAAAGATCAGTTTATCAAGTTATTGGAAATGCATAAAAGAAATGGAATGAATGCGCTTATAGTGCAGATCAGACCTGCATCTGATGCTTTTTATCCGTCGCAATATGAACCCTGGAGCGAATTTCTTACAGGAAAACAAGGGCAACCTCCTTCTCCTTATTACGATCCATTAAAATTCATGATAACTGAGACGCACAAACGCGGGATGGAATTTCATGCCTGGATGAATCCATATCGTGCAGAATTTCGTGTGGGCAAATCTTCTATTTCTCCCACTCATATAACCAAACTCCATCCTGAGTGGTTTATCACTTATGGAAGTACAAAATATTTTGATCCGGGAAATAAAGAGGCGCAAAATTTTGTAGTAAATGTGGTGCGTGATGTGGTAAAACGTTATGACGTTGATGCCATTCATTTTGATGATTATTTTTATCCTTATCATATTGCAGGTAAAGAATTTAATGATTCGCAATCGTTTAAAAAATACGGAAACGGAATGACGCTGGATGACTGGCGCAGAAGCAATGTTGATTCCATTATTGTGCATTTAAGCAAAGCGATCAAAGAAGAAAATCCATACTGCCAGTTTGGAATCAGCCCATTTGGTGTTTGGAGAAATATTGATAAAGACCCCGAAGGAAGTGATACTAAGGCGGGTGTAACAAATTATGACGATTTGTATGCAGATATTCTATTGTGGTTGAAAATGAAATGGATTGATTATGTAGTACCGCAATTATACTGGGAAGTGAGCCAGAAAGTTGTGGGCTTCAAAGTGCTTACTGATTGGTGGGCAAGGCACACCTATGGAAGGCAATTATATATTGGTCATGGAATTTACCGCGCTTTGGAATCAAAATCGTATGCCTGGAAAAATAAAAAAGAGCTTCCTGACCAAATACAATTTTTGCGAAAATATCCACAGATAGAAGGAAGTGTATTTTTTAGCAGCAGCACCTTTGCCAGCAACCCAAATGGATGGAGCGATACACTCAGAAATAATTATTATAAATATCCGGCCATACCGCCCCCGATGCCATGGATAGATTCACTAAAACCTGAACAACCGGTTTTATCCTTCGATAGTTCTAAATCAACTTTTTTTACTACTTCTCTGGATTTATATTTTCGTGAAAATGAGAATAATGACCTGATAAACCGTTATGTCATTTATCAGTTTAATGACTTGAATAACATGGATGATAATGATCCAAAAAATATAAAAGAGATTATCTTATCGGGCAACAATTTCTATCATTTTATTTTTGAAAATACTCCGGTGAATCAAAATAAAATAATTATTGCTGCCACTGCGCTTACAAAAACAAATAATGAAAGCCGACTTAGCGATTATATCTATTTAGAAAGAAAAGGAAATGGTTGGCAGATTTTGGCACAACCCGCTAAATAAATAACCTAATAGTAAAATAAGTCCTCTTAATCGGAAGTGTGGTTTATAATACCGTTTATTTAATTAGCAAGAACAAGCAACCTTTGCCAGTGAAGAATTCGCAATTCTTTTGGAAATAAAATATTCTTTACCCCAATAGTTTCATCAAACTCATCCCAAAAAACATGATATTATTTTTAAAATTTTGTCTTTGCCGGGAGAGCTTTTAATAACTTTTTACTCCAAGTAACTGGATATAAACTATTCTTCCATTATCTAAAACGAAAGCAATTTCATCTTTCATAAACCGACATTCTTATTTTAGGCAATTGATTAAAGGCAAATTTATTTATCCAGTCTGTCAATGTCAAAATTTACAAATCTTTTTGAGTCATCACCTATGTGAAGGGATGCAGGCTCAATACAATCATAACTTACAAAATAAAAACCCAATCCAAATTTTTAAAAAATTACAGGTTTAATTTTCAATTAATAATATGACTTTCAAAAAATAGGCTTTGGAATTGAAGCAATCAGCTTTTGTGTATATTCTTTTTTAGGTTGGAAATATATATCATCAGCAGAGCCACTTTCTTCGATTTTTCCTTTATTCATTACCATAATGCGGTTGCTGATATAATGGACCACGCCAAGATCGTGTGAAATAAAAATGCATGTAAATCCAAGTTCTTCTTTCAGATCATTTAATAAATTTAAAACCTGCGCCTGCACGCTCACATCAAGTGCAGAAACACTCTCATCACAAATAATAAAATCCGGATTCAATCCAAGAGCACGGGCAATACAAATGCGCTGGCGCTGACCCCCGCTGAATTCATGCGGGTAACGGTTAAAATATTCAGGTTTCAAATCCACTTTTTCCAGCAGATCAATTATTTTCTCTTTACGCTGTTTTGGGGAGGGCAATATGGAATGAATTTTCATGGGTTCATTGATTGCTTCACCAATCGTTAATCGTGGATTTAATGAACCGTAAGGGTCCTGAAAAATAATTTGGATATCCTTTCGCATTCTTCTCAATTGTTCGTCAGGAATGCCGGCAATATCTTTTCCGTTAAAAAAAATATTACCGGATGTGGGTTTTATCAATCTTATCAAAGTGCGGCCGAGCGTGGTTTTACCGCAACCACTTTCACCAACTAATCCAAGTGTTTCACCTTTATCAACTGTAAAACTTACATCGTCAACTGCTTTAAATTCTTTTAAAATTTTCCCAAAGAAATTCTTCTTTATTGGAAAATAAACTTTCAGATTTTCTACTTTTAAAAGAGAGACAGAATTGCCCATCTCTGATTTCTGATGTCTGATTTCTGAAAACTCATTCCTCACACCTGATACCTCATTCCTCATTCCTTCACTTAAAAAATCACTGATAACCGGAAGCCTTTTCCCTTTGGAAGCAGCGCCGGGCCTGCAACTGAGCAATGCCTTTGTATAAGGATGCTGCGGATTTAAAAATATATTTTTAATTGCACCACATTCCACCACTTCGCCTTTGTACATTACAATTACTTTATCTGCAATCTCGGACACCAATCCCAGGTCGTGTGTAATATAAATCACACTCATTTTTTGTTTTACCTGCAATTCTTTTATTAATTGAAGAATCGTTTTTTGTACAGTAACGTCCAGCGCAGTCGTCGGTTCGTCAGCAATTAATAAAGAAGGATTACAACTAATCGCCATCGCAATCATTACTCTTTGCTTTTGTCCGCCGCTTATTTCGTGAGGATAGCGGTGAAGTATAGACGCAGCGTTTGGCAGCTTTACCTGTTCAAATAATTTAATCGTTTTTTCTTCGGCTTCTCCCTGCGTAATTTGCCGGTGAATCCTCATCGCTTCTATCACCTGCCGACCGCAGGTTTTCACCGGATTTAATGATGTCATTGGCTCCTGAAAAATCATCGAAATTTTATTTCCCCTTATTTTTCTGATTTCTTTACCAGAAAGACTCAGAAGATTAATCGCGGAAATTCCATCTTCCGAAAAAAGAATTTCACCGCTTTTATATTTCGCCGGAGGCGATTGTAATAATTGCAAAATGGATAAAGATGTAACCGTTTTCCCAGAACCAGATTCTCCTACAATGGCAACAGTTTCTCCATGATTTATCTCGAAAGAAATACTTTTTATCGCTGAGGTTGTTCCTGAATCTGTAACAAAATCAACGCTGAAATTTTTTATTTGAAGAAGAGGTAATGGCATAATATGCTAATGTACTGGTGTGAAATTGTGAAAATGTGAAAAATGCGAAAAATGCGAAATTGTGAAATTGTGAAAATTAAAATAGTTAGAAAATCAGATTATTTATTTTACCTGATACCTGATACCTCATACCTCATACCATTTTCAAAACTTCAAATGTCTTACGGTCAAACCGTTGTTGATTAATTGTTTCAGAGATTCGATACCAATCTTTAAATGAATTTCTACAAAATTGGCGGTCACGCCCGCATCACTTTCGGTTGTTTTTACTCCTTCGGGAATCATTGGAGAGTCGCTTACCAGCAATAATGCACCGGTGGGAATTTTATTGTAAAAACCAACGATAAAAATGGTAGCAGTTTCCATGTCCACCGCATAAGCGCGTATCTTTCTGAGATAAGTTTTGAAAGCTTCATCATGTTCCCACACGCGGCGATTGGTTGTATATACAGTTCCTGTCCAGTAATCAACTGAATGATCGCGAATAGTGGTTGAAATCGCCTTTTGGAGTGCAAACGCTGGAAGCGCGGGCACTTCAGGAGGAAAGTAATCATTGGAAGTTCCTTCGCCTCTGATGGCTGCGATCGGTAAAATCAGATCTCCGATTTTATTTCTTTTTTTCAATCCGCCACATTTTCCTAAAAATAAAACCGCCTTTGGTTCTATCGCACTCAGCAAATCCATAACTGTTGCTGCTCCAGGGCTTCCCATTCCAAAATTGATAATGGTGATATCGCCTACAGTAGCGCATTCCATTGCCTTTTCCACGCCCACAATTTTTACCTTATGAATATCAGCAAACATTTTTACATAATTGCTGAAATTCGTAAGCAAAATATATTTACCAAAATTTGTTAATTTTTCTCCCGTATATCGCGGCAGCCAGTTGTTCACTATTTCCTTTTTTGTCTTCATATTTTTTATTTGGTATTGATAAAAATACGATTTTAGATTTTACATTGCCTTCAAAAATTTATCATAAAAAATCACGCATTGATTACGCAGCCTTTTTTGTTTATTTTAAAAAAAATATATTTACTTTAAATGATCAAAATAGAATTTCCAAAACAACAAATAAAAATTGAACAACGGGAAGGAGTAAACGAGATTTTCGATATTATCAGAAAAAAATGGCTTGTTCTTTCACCCGAAGAGTGGGTGCGGCAGAATATTCTCCAATATCTTTTATTTACAAAAAATTATCCTGCTTCATTAATCGCAATTGAGAAAGAAATAAAATTAGGAGAATTAAAAAAACGCTGCGACATCGTGGTTTACAACAGGCAGGCAAAACCCTGGATGATCGTTGAATGTAAAGAAATGAACGTACCACTTTCTGAAAAAACAATGGAGCAAATTCTTCGCTACCATATTACCTTACCCGCAAAATATTTGTTAATTACAAATGGTTCCTATTCTTTTGGCTTTCTAAAAAAAGATGGAAAATTTATAGAAATAAATATTTTTCCGGATTTTGAAAAATAGAAATAAGATTAGAAGGTTGGCAGCCTTTAAAATTAAAAACCCGTCAACAAAAGCTGCGGGGTCGATATAAATCAAAAAAAGATAATTAAACCGAAATAATAAATTATTTTGAAAGAGTTTGAATACCCCTTGTCAATTTACTTTTGAGATTTGACGCTTTATTTTTATGAATAATGCCTCTTTTAGCAAGTTTGTCAATTTTAGAAGTCAATTCAGGCAAAGTTTCCAAAGCGGTGGCTTTTACATCTATTACCTTAAAATCACGGATTGCATTACGGGTGGTTTTTCCCTGATAACGGTTACGCTCATTACGCTTTGTTGATTTACGAACACTCTTCCTTGTTGCTGAATGGTTTGCCATTAAATAATTTTTTGGGCTGCAAAGATAACAATATTCTTCAGAAAAAGAACATCATTTTTTTAATTATTTTGTTCCTCTGACTCTCATCTTTTTTATTTCTTCAGCTAAGGCTTATTAAAACAATTTTAAGCAGGAATAGTCGTTTAAAAAAAACGTTTATTTACTCTAATCTGTTTCTAAATTAATTGATAATGTTCTCTTTATTATAAATTTATCTTAATAAAACTCACGATATTTGCACTAAAAATCTCCAATTCAAATTTTAAAACATACCGTCTCCTGAAAACTCATTTTTCAAGAGAAAAATAGCAAAATTTTCTTTTAATCATGAAAGATTTCTCTTATATAACCAGTTCTCATCCTGCATATATTGAAAATTTATACACCGATTTTAAAAAGAACCCTGAAAGTGTTGATTTAGATCTCCGAAAATTTTTTGAAGGATTTGATTTTGCAGTTTCCAATCAAAATGGGCATGCAAAGACAGCACAGGTAACAACAACAGCTCCTTCTACCGGATTATCAGTTACCAACCTTGATAAGGAGTTCGGAGTTTACCAGCTTATTCTCGCGTATCGCAAAAAAGGGCATCTTCTTGCAAAAACGAATCCAATCAGAGAGCGAAAAGATCGTCATGCAAATCTTGCATTGTCTTATTTTGGTTTGAATGATAATGACCTTCAAACCGAATTTGTAGCCGGAAAATTTGCCGGGTTGGGTACCACAACTCTCAAAAAAATCATCGATCATTTAAAGAAGTGTTATACAGAATCAGTAGGTGTAGAATTTAGTTCGCTAAACGATCCGGAAAAAATTGACTGGATTATTAATGCAGTTGAAAATACTTTACAGAAACCGGTTCCACTTGAGCAAAAAAGGCGCATTCTTGAAAAATTAAATGAAGGGGTGATGTTTGAAAAATTTCTTCAAACAAAATACATTGGTCAGAAAAGATTTTCATTAGAAGGCGGGGAAAGCACCATTGCTGCTTTGGATGCTATTATTAATGTAGCGGCAGAAAATGAAGTTCAGGAAGTTGTAATCGGCATGGCGCATCGTGGAAGATTGAATGTTCTTGCAAATATTTTAGGAAAAACATACGAACAGATTTTTACTGAATTTGAAGGAAATACACCAATAGATTCTACGATGGGAAGCGGTGATGTGAAATATCACAAAGGTTTCAGTAGTGATGTGGAAACCCCGGCAGGTAAACTGGTTCATTTAAAAATGAGCCCGAATCCATCCCACCTTGAAGCCGTAGATCCTGTCGTTTTGGGTTTCTCAAGGAGTAAGGCAGATGTAATTTACAACAGCGATTATGATAAAATCCTTCCGATTCTTTTACATGGTGATTCATCAATTGCCGGACAGGGAATTATCTATGAAGTGCTGCAGATGAGTGGACTTCGTGGATTCTGCACAGGTGGAACGCTGCATTTTGTAATCAATAATCAGATAGGTTTTACGACTGATTTTGACGATGCGCGTACTTCTGATTATTGTACTTCTATTGCTTCAACAATCAAAGCTCCCGTGTTTCATGTAAATGGAGATGATGCAGAAGCGGTTGTGAAGGTCTCGCAAATTGCTATGCTTTATCGTCAAAAATTTAATTCAGATATTTTTATTGACATGGTTTGCTATCGCCGGCACGGACATAACGAAGGGGATGATCCGAAATTTACACAACCAGGACTTTATGCACTCATTGATAAACAAGCAAATGCCCGTGAAGTGTATGTAAAATGGCTGATGATGCATGGCGATGACAAAACAGCTGGTCTTGCCAAAGAAATGGAGCAAAAATACTGGAGCGATCTGCAGGCACGGTTAGATGAACTGAAACAAAATCCATTGCCTTATAGTTACCAAAAGCCCGAATTGTGGTGGCAAAGTCTGAGAAAAGCTACACCGGAAGATTTTACACATTCACCAATTACAGCAGTTCCAAAAGCGGAAGTCGAGAAATTATTTCATGCAATTATGACCTTGCCTGATGATTTTACCCCATTGAAAAAAATTAAAAAAATCCTTCAGGATAAAATTCATTTATTTGAGACAGAAGGAAAGTTTGATTGGGCAACCGGCGAACTGCTTGCTTATGCAAGTATTTTGAATGAAGGTAAAGATGTAAGAATAAGCGGACAGGATGTTCGACGTGGTACTTTCAGTCATCGTCATGCAGTAGTTAGAGATGAGAAAACAGATGAATTCTACAATCGTTTAAGTCGTATTTCCGACAAGCAAGGTTTATTAAGAATCTGGAATTCATTATTGAGTGAATACGCTGTTCTCGGTTTTGAATATGGCTATGCTATGGCAAATCCAAACAATCTGGTTTTGTGGGAAGCACAATTTGGAGATTTTGCAAATGGTGCTCAAACAATCACAGATCAGTTTATTTCCTGCTCTGAACAAAAATGGCACCGCATGAATGGCATCGTTTTACTATTACCTCACGGATATGAAGGTCAGGGGCCCGAACACAGCAGCGGAAGAATGGAACGGTTTTTACAAATGTGTGCTGAATTAAATATGGTGGTTACCAATATCACCACTGCTGCCAATTTTTTCCATTCTTTAAGAAGGCAACTTGCATGGCCTTTCAGAAAACCATTGATTAATTTTTCGCCAAAAGCAAACCTTCGGCATCCGGGAAGTTATAGCAAAATAGAAGATTTTACAACCGGCGGTTTTATAGAAGTAATGGACGATGAAAAGGTTTCTGATTCCGCCAATATTACTAAAGTATTGCTTTGCTCAGGCAAAATATATTTTGATTTGAATGAAAAAAGAGAAAAAGAAAACCGTAAGGATCTGGCGATAATAAGAATGGAACAATTGTATCCATTGCCTTTCAACCAGCTGGATGTATTATACAAAAAATATAAAAAAGCGATCTGGTATTGGGTGCAGGAAGAGCCGTTGAATATGGGCGCTGCTTCATTCTTAAGAATGAATCTGACAACGATTAATTTTGGTGTAATCAGCCGTCAACCAAGTGCAGCCACTGCTACCGGCTTCTCAAAAGTTCATGCTGAAGAGCAAAAGGAAATCCTGGATACCGCCTTTTCTATCTGATAATCACTGATTTTTATTTATCGCTTTTGCCATTTTTATTTTTGAAATAAGGCTAAAAAGGAAATACAAGCCCTCTTTATATGTCCAGATTTTATCCTGAATAAAATTCATACTATCAAAAAAAATTTATTACTCTGTTATCCTTTCAAAAAGGGAAATGAGAAATACCTGAAAAGCATTTTTAATCAGAAATAAAAGTATTTCCTTTGATTTATTTTTGAAATAAAAAATTCTTCCTGTTTCCTTTGCTTTTTGTTCGTTTCTCATTTTGCCGTAGGTTTGTAACTCTTAAAAAAAATTCATGTCAATAGAAATAAAAGTGCCCCCGGTTGGCGAAAGTATCAATGAAGTAACGCTTACAAAATGGATTAAAAAAGATGGTGAATGGGTTGATAGAGATGAAGTGATTGCTGAGTTGGAAAGCGAAAAAGCCACTTTTGAGATCAATGCTGAGAAAGCGGGCATTTTACATACGATTGCCCAAGAAGATGAAACTTTACAGATTGGTGATGTGGTTTGCACGATTGACGATGCTGCTGAAAAGCCGGCTGGTAAAGCACCTGCGATAGAAGAAGCTCCAAAAGAAGAAAAAAAAGCTGAAACATCGAAGCCGGAAGCCAAACAGGAAGTGCCTGAAGTGAAAGAGCCGAAAGTAATTAAACCCGAAGAAAATCAACCGCGAAAAAAAGAAGATATAAAAGCTACGCCTGTAGCCGCCGCTATTCTGGCTGATAAAAAAATTGATGTTTCAAAAGTTACTCCGACCGGCTCGCATGGAAAAATAATGAAGCATGATGTGCTGGATGCACTTTCAAATCCGGGAAGAGCAATAGGAAAAGAACTTTTCAGTCGTGAAGAAAAAAGCCAGAAAATGAGTAATCTGCGGCGCACAATCAGCCGCAGATTGGTCGAAGCAAAAAACAGTACAGCCATGCTCACCACTTTTAATGAAGTGGATATGAGTGCCATTATGGAGCTAAGAGCAAAGTATAAAGAAACATTCAAAAAAACCCACGAAGTGAATCTTGGATTCATGAGTTTCTTTACCAAAGCAGTCTGTTTTGCTTTGCAGGAATGGCCCACGGTGAATGCGCAAATTGATGGAGAAAATATAATTTATCATGAATATTGCGATATTTCAATCGCAGTTTCTTCGCCTAAAGGTTTGGTTGTTCCCGTAATCAGAAATGCCGAAAGCCTGAGTATGGCAGAAATTGAAAAAGAAGTGGGACAACTGGCGGCAAAGGCAAGAGACAGCAAACTTACCATTGAAGAAATGACCGGCGGAACTTTTACAATTACCAATGGAGGCATTTTTGGTTCATTAATGAGCACGCCAATCATTAATATTCCACAAAGCGCTATACTGGGAATGCACAACATTGTAGAACGACCGGTTGCGGTAAAAGGACAAGTAGTGATTAAGCCAATGATGTATATCGCTTTGAGTTATGACCACCGTTTGATAGACGGACGTGAATCGGTAAGCTTTTTAGTGAGGGTAAAACAGATGCTGGAAAGCCCTGAGCAGCTTTTATTCGGCAAAGATCCTGTCAAAGCGCTTCTTCAGCTTTAACGTGTAAAGAAGAAACCATTTTAGTTTATGAAAAACGGTGAACAATCTTCTGATAATAATGAAGCACATTTTCACCGGTATCTGAATTATGTAATTGCCATTATTGAAAAATATAACGGGGCAGAACCTTTCCACCTTTATTTAAAAAAATATTTTTCTGCAAATAAAAAACACGGCTCCAAAGACAGGAAACAAATCGCTGCACTTTGTTATTATTATTTTCGTATAGGCATGGCCGTTAGTCCATCAATTGATATTTCTGAAAAGCTATTATTAGCGACTTTTCTCATTGAAAAAAAGTCTTCTGCACTTCTTGAAAAATTGAAACCCGCGTGGAATGAGAAAATTCATCTGGATATACCTTTAAAAATAGAAATGGTAAAAGATATTTTTTTCTTAAAAAAAATATTTCCTTACCGGGATGAAATCAGTAATCAACTAACTATCGAAGATTTCTCTTTATCATTTCTAATTCAGCCAAAATTATTTATCAGGATAAGACCCGGATATAAAAATGTGGTTTTTGGTAAATTAAAAGCTGCACAAATTTCTTTTGAAAAAATTAATGAAAATTGCCTTGCTTTTTCTAATAATGAAAAAGTCAGCGAAGTTATTAATGTAGATAAAGAAGCTGTAATTCAGGATTTTAATTCACAGCAAACACTCAATCTCTTTACATCGTACGTCGCAAATGATACATCATACCTCAGAAATCAAAAATCAGAAATCAGGAATTCAACATCACTTTGGGATTGCTGTGCTGCAAGCGGCGGCAAATCAATTCTTGCCTGCGATTTATTGAAAAATATTAAACTAACGGTAAGCGATACACGAAAAAATATTCTGGAGAATTTAAAAAAACGTTTTGCGAAAGCAGGTATTAAAAATTATTACTCTTTTGTTTCTGATCTTTCCATTCCCAATCCACAAAAAAGTACCTTGGAAAAGCAGGATCTCATTATTGCAGATGTTCCTTGTTCCGGCTCAGGCACATGGGCAAGAACTCCGGAACAGCTTCATTTTTTTAACAAAAAAAAGATTAATGAATATTCCGTTCTGCAACAAAAAATTATTTCAAATGCAGTTGAATACTTAAATGAGAATGGTTACCTGCTTTACATAACCTGTTCGGTTTTCAAGAAAGAAAATGAAGAAAACGTAGATTTTATCCAAAAAAAATTAAACCTCTTACTGATAAAAAGTGAGTACCTCAAAGGTTATGAGATGCAGGCAGATACTTTGTTTGCTGCGTTGTTTAAAAAGAAAAGAGAGGATTAGAAAATGCGATCAGGCGAAAGCTTAAAGCTGAATGTTATTGCACCATTAGTTTGAAACTCTCTTTACTTTTGCCATCGCTGAATTTTAAAATATACATCCCCTTTTGAAGCGGTTGTATTTTATCAAAATTAATAACCGCGATAATTCCTTTCTGAAAAGAAACCTGTTTTGTAAAATATAATTTCCCAGATATGTCAAAAAGTTTAAAAACTCCTGTTGATGTTTGTTCGGGTCTTATTAAAACTGTAAAATTATCTTTAAACGGATTGGGATAAACTTTTATAGAGTTATTTCCCAAAATACTTGTCGCATTTTTCAAAATCTTTTGTTGCTGCAAATCATCAAATGCTTTTTTAAAATCAGGAATTCCATATCCGATACGGTTATCAGGAGAGTTAAATATACTACTGCTTTGTTCGACAGCTTTGATGATCTCCATATTTGAAAATTCCGGAAATGCCTGCCATAAACAAGTAACCAATCCGGCCAAATTTGGCGTGGCAAATGAGGTGCCGTTTCCCGAAGAAACAGTTCCTGAAACATCCGAAATCACGGTGCCCTTTCCTACAGAAGCTACATCTGGCTTCACTCTTCCATCGCTAGAAGGACCGTAGCTGCTAAAATCCGCCGGAGTTCCCGAGGCATTCACTGCACCAACTGCTAATATACTATCCGCATCTGCCGGAGTTGTAATAAAATGCCAGCTATTATCGCCTTCGTTTCCGGCTGCAGCTAACACAATCACGCCTTTTCTTGCTGCGATTGTTGCAGCCTTGGCAATCATGGATGTATGTCCGTTCATGTCGGCATAAGCATAATTAAAAACAGGATTATCAAATAAATCGTAGCCAAGCGAAGTTGTAATTACATCAGCGCCGGCACTGTCTGCACGCTCTGCAGCAGCAATCCAATATTGCTCTTCGACCGGCGATTCTGAAGAAACATCTTCAGACCGGTACAATAAAAAATCCGCATTTGGACAAGTACCAACAAATTGACCGGGAAGATTTGCAGCAATGATTGAAAAACACATCATTCCATGTGAATTATCCTCATTTACGCTTGTTTCATTGGCAACAAAATCATGCGTTTCTACCACCTGGCTTTTTAAATTAACACTATCAAAAGCAGGCAACGTTTTATAGTGATAAAAACCTGCATCAATAATCGCAATTAGCATTCCTTCCCCATGAAAACCTTTATTGTGCAAATATTCTCCGTTATGAATATGTACCTGGGTAAAAGAATTTCCATAAGAATAATAGTTACCAGCCGGAGACAATACGGAAGTGATATTATTTATTCGTTCATTAAATTTATCTCTTGTGATAAAATTATCTCTCTCATTAAAACGCTTCCCCATTCGCTTTACCGGTTGTGTTTTTAATACAAAAGAAAAACTGTTAATCTTCTGAAGTGCAGCAGAATCAGTAGTTTCAATACAAATTTGATTTAGCCATTTGGATTGATCAAGTATGATAATGTTCCCGGCTAAACGAACACTATCTATATAACGAGGCACGACTGGAAGATCAGTTTCATCAACAGCAATATGTTGTTTTGCTCTTCTTGCAATTGCTTTTGCAGATAAAAATTGTATGGGATTATTAATTGAAAAAGGCGTACCGGTTTTGTCTTTAAATTTTACAATATATTTAGTAAACTGTGCAGAAATATTCAAAGAAAAAAGGATGCTTACGAAAAGCAGAAAGGAAATTTTTCTTAGAAAAAAAAACATACGATTTTTTTTAAAATTAAAGCCTGCACAGCTAATTATGATCTTTGATGCTCATTTTAATACCAAAACCAATGTATCCTGGCGATTGAGAGGACGGTGGCTGATATTCCCAATGCAAAAATTCCCGATAAATCAAACCAATTCCTTTTCCGTATTTTTCTACAGAATAAGTTTTATCAGCATATCCATTCGGCTGCGATGCCGGATCTCCAACTTTTTCATCCATTTCAAACACCTTCAAAGTACTGTCGATTGTGATTGAGTTAATTGTAAGAGGAACACCGATACTGTCATAGGTATAATCCCAATCTTTAATAAAATCATTACTTGAAGAACTATACATAGAATAGGCATAAGATGACAAGTAGCTGTTTCCTTTCCATGAATATCCTTCTTTTATGGGCATCATTAATTTTATAAAGCGGTTATTATCCTCAATATATTCAATAGATTTTCCAGTAAGCACGGCCGTAAATACATTATCTATTTGCCACAGCTGCGTGGAATCTGAACGCAAATAGCGACTGATATTGTAAGCCGTCCGGCCTGTATTATCCGTAATCTGTGTATCAACACGGTATTGCGCCTCATAATGAATTTCAACAGCTTTTGTACCAAAATTGAGATAATATATTGTCGAATCAAGGTCATAAGTAATATACTTGCCAACCCGTAATGGAAAATAATCATTAATAGATTCAGTGGTAAAATTTGCATTCTCTTTTTTGCATGAAACCAGCAGCAAAAGCATAAAGCAGCAACTCGTAAAATATTTTATCATACAAATCTTTAAAAATGTTTTTCTAAAAGGAATGCAAATTCTAAACTTTTAAACGATTCAAAACAATCTAAACTTTCTAAACAACAACAATCAGCTTTCAACCATGAGCCATTCACCATCAACTTGCTTTCTCTGAATAATTCTCTCAATTACATTCTTCATAAAGAACAACGCTTTGTCAGGCTGCAATTCACTTTTACATTTTCATAAAAACGGACTTTTACACCATTTTCGTATGAAAACAAATTAGAAAACTGGTTTGCCTGTTATCGGAAGCCGGACAAGTTCAGAAATAATATTTGCTGTTGTCATGAATCCAAAGTTATAAAATTTGCGGGTTCCTGTACTGAGGCCAAATTTAACTATGTTTAAAATCCCATCTAAATGAATCTTTCACTTACAATTAATTCTTTCTTTCCGGCAGCATATTTATAAAACCCCTCGCCGGTTTTTATTCCGAGGTTATTGGCATTTACCATATTTGTGAGTAAAGGACAAGGAGCATATTTTGGATTGCCAAAACCATCGTGCAAAACATTCAAAATAGAAAGGCAAACATCCAGGCCGATAAAATCTGCCAACTGAAGTGGTCCCATTGGGTGCGCCATTCCCAGCTTCATAATCGTATCAATTTCCTCAACACCGGCAACATTTTCATATAAGGTATAAATCGCTTCATTTATCATAGGCATCAAAATTCTGTTGGCAACAAATCCAGGATAATCATTCACTTCGCAAGGAACTTTTCCAATTTGATTTGAAAGATTAAGGATTGTTTCAGAAACTTTTTTATCAGTAGAATAACCGTTTATGATTTCCACCAGTTTCATTACCGGTACGGGATTCATAAAATGAATACCGATAACGCGGGAAGGCCTTTTGGTAACGGATGCAATTTTGGTAATGGAAATAGAAGAAGTATTAGATGCAAGAATGCAATTCAGTGAAGCAAACTCATCTATTTCTCTAAAGATTTTTAATTTTAAATTAAGGTTTTCTGTTGTTGCTTCTATTACTAAATCACTTTTCTCAACACCTTCTTTTAATGAAGTAAAAGTGGAAATATTCTGAATGGTTTTATTTTTTATTTCTTCTGAAATGATATTTTTTGAAATCTGCCTGTCGAGGTTTTTTTTAATATTAGCAATCGCTTTATCCAATTGATTTTGGGAAACGTCAATCAGGGTTACTGAAAAACCATTTTGTGCAAATACATGCGCAATGCCGTTTCCCATTGTTCCCGCCCCGATTACGGCAATATTTTTTATTGTCATATTATTCTAATTAAAGAAGACAAAAGTAAAAGAAAAAAAGTGGACACGAATTACCTGAATGGACACGAATTATTTTCTTGAGAAAGCAAAAGATTTACAGTAAAGAAAAGAAATGGAATTTATTTTTAGTAAAAAAGCGATCACGAAATTATTTTTACAGAAGACAAAAGAAATAAATGGAGTTTGCACTATTGATTTTTAAAATCTCCCCTCTTCCATGCTTTTATAAATTCTGCCCAGGCAAGTGGATTAAATATATTTTGTGGCGGAAGCTGGCCTGCCGAATAATACTTTCTCTGATTTTGTTTAAAATAATTATTGGTCGCTTCTCTCCCATTCACCGGATATACAGAAAGTAACGCTCTTCGATTGGCTTCAGACAGGTTTTGGCGGGCAATTTCCTGTTGGTCATCAGGCACTTTAACGTTTGCAAAATCCCGTTCAAATTCCTGTCGCGTTGGATACTTTTTGATGATTGTGGCGGCAAGATAAACAGTATCCTGCACCATCAATTGAATCATACTTTGCTGATTTCCATCCAGGTTTTTTGGAATGGTTACTAATTTTGGTTTATAACCTACACTCGTAAATTCCAACTGGTCTCCTTTCAAAACTACGATTGAAAAAACGCCCTGGTCGTTAGTGGCGGTTCCCTGGTTGCGGCCTTTAACGACGATACTAACGCCTGGCAATCCTTGCAAACTATCAGCCGACATTACCACGCCATACAATTGCACTACTGAATCTTTATAAGTTTCAAATTGCGCTTTTACCGACACCGGAATTGCGAATAAAAGAAAGAAAAAATATGGTATAAACCTTTTCATAAACTAAAATGTAAAGTTCGCATTTTCATGCGAAAGTTCCTGCTTGAGTAAACAAAGTAAGGTTATCAATGTTTAAATTTGCAGGGAGCATTCCTTTTTAACAAAAAATTGAACCATGACAGAGAATGATGTATTAAAGGCACTGAGCACGGTTGAAGAGCCGGATTTTAAAAAAGATTTGGTAACCTTAAGTATGGTAACGGATATTAAAATTGAAAACAACAGCGTTTCATTTACTGTAATCCTTACAACCCCTGCCTGCCCTTTAAAAGATCTGATAAAAGCAAGATGTTTTACGGCAATCCATACAATGATAAATGAAGACGTCGAAATCAAAATTAATTTCATCAGCAGAACGACTTCTTTGCGTACAGACAAAAAAGATGTTCTCAAAGATGTAAAAAATATTATCGCTGTTGTAAGTGGAAAAGGCGGTGTGGGGAAAAGTACCGTTGCTGCCAATCTCGCGCTTGCATTAGCTGCAGGTGGTGCCAAAGTCGGACTGATGGATGCAGATATTTACGGGCCAAGCGTTCCGATTATGTTTGGTATTCGGGGAGAAAGGCCAAAGATGCGTGATGTAAACGGGAAAGGGAAAATAGTTCCGATTGATCGTTATGGAATAAAAGTGATGAGTATTGGTTTACTGGTTGATGAAAAACAAGCAGTGGTTTGGCGCGGGCCAATGGTAAGCAGCGCCATTCGCCAGTTTGTTTCGGACGTGGATTGGGGCGAACTGGATTACCTGGTAATTGATATGCCGCCGGGAACCGGTGATATTCATTTAACGATTGTGCAGACGGTTCCTGTTACCGGAGCAATAGTCGTAAGTACTCCGCAACTGGTAGCGCTTGCAGATGCAAAAAAAGGAATTACCATGTTTAACCAGCCGGGGCTGAAAGTGCCTGTAATCGGGCTTGTAGAGAACATGAGCTATTTTACTCCGAAAGAATTGCCGGATAATAAATATTATATTTTTGGTAAAGAGGGTGCAAAAAATCTTGCAAGCGAATTTGATATTCCTTTTCTTGGAGAAATTCCGCTGGTGCAGGCTATCCGCGAAGGCGGCGATCTGGGAATTCCGGTAATGATCGGCGATGATGAAATTTCTAAAAAGGCATTTACTGATTTTGGCGATAATGCTATCAGGGCGATTTCTCTGAGAAATGCAAATTTGCCTGCTGCGGAGCTGAGCGAAGTTTTAGTGGGATAATTTATTTAAATAGAAAGTAATTTATTTAAATAGAAAGAGAAACTTACGAAAAGCACGTGTGAATCAACAACACGCAATTTTTTTCACCCTGTTTTCATGCCGCCCACCTTCAAACTCGGTGTGGATAAATATTTCCAGCATTTTTTCTACTAAATTTTCCCTTACAAAACGTGCGGGAATACAAATAATATTTGCATTATTATGTTTGCGTGAAAGCGCCGCCAGTTCTTCGCCCCAGCATATCGCTGCTCTGATATTCTGATGTTTATTAGCAGTGATTGCCACACCGTTTCCGCTTCCGCAAATTAAAATTCCAAAAGCCGCTTCATTATTTTCAACCGCTTCTGCAACCGGATGTGCAAAATCAGGATAATCAACAGACTCCGTTGAATGAGTTCCATAATCTTTCCATGTTACATTTTTCCCATCAAGAAATGAAATGATGGCTTCTTTGTAATCGAAACCTGCATGATCGCTGCCAATAGCTACGGGCAATGATAAATTAAATGGAGACATAACTTGAGATTTTTAAGGCTGTAAAGATAAAACAATGAAATTTTATTGCATGCTTATTAAACAATAAATTGATGTTTTTCTTGAAAAGAAATATTTTATTGCAGTTGTGAGAGATACCGGTGAGTCACGCTTAAAAGAATGCGTTTGAATTTTTGATAAGAAAGAAAATAAAATTTTAAGATATTTATTTGTTTACTCTAAAACGGCACCGGCATTGTTTCTGCATATTCTATTCTATTATAATATTATTGCTGGTATTTTGCCTGTTACAATGCTATTACCTTATCCTGTTCCACTGCGTTACTACTGCGGTGATTAACGCAGTGGTAACGCAGTGGAACACTAGCAAATACATAGCAGCTAAAAGGAAGGTATGAAGGAGAAGGGATTGGAAGAATAGTAGCAACAACGATATATTAAAATAAAAAAGACTTTTGTTTAAAATTGAGTTATTAAAATTTGAAGCGTTAATTTTAGCCGCAAAAAATTTCTATGAAAATGTTAGAAAATAAAGTTGCAATCGTTACGGGCGGAAGCCGTGGTATTGGAGAAGCGATTGTTTTAAAACTTGCTGAAAAGGGGGCTCACATTGCTTTTTCTTATGTAAGCAGTGATGAAAAAGCAAATGCATTGCAAGAAAAATTACAATCGTTTGGCGTAAAAGCAAAAGCTTATAAAAGCAATGCGGCTGATTTTTCTGATTGTGAAAAAATGGTAAATGAAGTAATAAAAGAATTCGGAACGGTGGATATTCTGGTAAATAACGCAGGCATTTCAAAAGATAATTTATTACTCAGAATGACACCTGAACAATGGGATGAAGTGATGGCAACGAATTTAAAAAGTGTCTTTAATATGACTAAACAGGTCACGAGACCTATGATGAAAGCGCGCAAAGGAAGCATCATCAACATGAGTTCGATAATAGGAATGAGAGGCAATGCAGGCCAAAGCAGTTATGCGGCAAGCAAAGCCGGAATTATTGGTTTTACCAAATCAATCGCAGCAGAACTGGGAAGCAGGAATATCCGTTGCAACGCGATTGCACCCGGCTTTGTAGAAACAGATATGACTCATTATTTAAAAGAAGGCGAAGCAGCAAAAACATTCTTAGACAAAATTCCTTTAGGACGTTTTGGAAGCGCTGAAGAGATTGCAAACGTTACACTGTTTCTTGCAAGCGAGATGAGTTCTTACATAACTGCACAGGTTATTAGTGTTTGTGGTGGATTGAATCCTTAATTCAGGTCTAATGTACGTATCTAAAAACCAAATAAAAAATAATAAAATGGAAGCTTATAAAAAACTTTTAAAAAATAATAAAGAATGGGCAGAAGCACAAATAAAAGAAGACCCGGAATATTTTCAAAGGCTGGTAAAAATACAAAATCCTGAAACCCTATGGATCGGTTGCAGCGATAGCCGTGTACCGGCTGACAGGATCACAGGTACCCATCCGGGTGAAATTTTTGTTCATCGAAATATTGCAAACCTGGTAATTCCTACCGATTTAAATTTATTGAGCGTATTACAATTTGCAGTTGAAATTTTAAAAGTAAGACACATTATTGTTTGTGGCCATCACAATTGTGGAGGTGTGGGTGCTGCCTTGTCTCACGAAAGTTATGGTCTCATGGATCAATGGATATGGAATATAAAAGATGTATACCGGATGCACCGCGAAGAGATAGACGCACTGCCAACTCATGAAGAAAGGCATCATTTGCTTACGCAGTTGAATGTGAAAGAACAAGTGATGAATCTTGCGAAAACTTCGATTATTCAAAATGCCTGGAAACACCATGAAATACCACATTTGCACGGATGGGTTTATGATTTGCGCGATGGAATTATCAATCCCGTTTTTGAAATGGCGGCAGGAAGCATGCTTGATCCGATATTTGAAATGAACAATATTTAATTGGTTTCGAAAAAGGAAAGTTTGTATTAAAACTTTATTTCACAACAATCGGTTTCGTAACTTTAAAGCCATTTAAAACATTTCACAAATGACTCTTCTACATAATGTTGGCAGCTTTTTCTGGAAAATATTCAAATCTGTTTTCGTAAGAGAAAAAGATTGTTGCAAATAAAAATAAAAAAATTCCTTTTATATTTTTCACGTTTATAAAAATACAAATCCGTATTATTTGTTTGCTTACTGCAATAAGTCTCGCCCAACCCTCACAGAAGGGAAGCGAGTATGCTCTGAAAAAAAAATCCGTTAAGTTTGAAAAAAATCGTTTGAATGTTAGAACAAAGTCAAAAGACAAAAACTGAAATTCAATTTTTTGCCGGCCCGCAAAACCGCTGGAAAAACTTTAAATATGCCATCAGCGTTTTTTTTGAATTTATAAAAGGCTTTCGGGCTTTGCATTTTGTGGGGCCTTGCGTTACCGTTTTTGGTTCTGCACGGTTTAAAGAAGATCATCCGTATTATAAACAAGCAAGAGAACTTTCAGCCGAAATTGCCAAACTTGGTTTTACGATTATGACCGGCGGCGGCCCGGGCATTATGGAAGCTGCAAACCGTGGCGCCAAAGATGTTGGCGGCAGAAGCGTGGGTTGCAACATTGTACTTCCGCATGAGCAGCATCACAATCCTTACTTGGACAAATGGGTGAATATAAAATACTTCTTTGCGAGAAAAGCCTTACTGGTAAAATACTCTTATGCATTTATTGTAATGCCCGGCGGTTTTGGAACTTTAGATGAATTTTATGGTGCGATTACTTTGATTGAAACGAGAAAAATAGACCGGTTTCCAATTATTATTTTTGATAAAGAATTTTACCAAAATATCATAGAACATTCAGAGAAAATGACAGAAGCAGGAACGATCTCTGCAGCTGAAGCAAAATTATATTGCACGACCGATTCCATTCCCGAAGCGATTGAATATATCAAGGAAAAAAGTATTCTCGCGTTTGGTTTGAAATATATGAAACCCAAAAAACCTTTCTGGTGTTTTCTGGAAAAAGGATTCGACAAAATATTTTAATGGCAAGTCGGCAAAGGTGCCAACCTTTTTTAATTTATCAATAAGAACGCATTTTCAAAGGTTGGTAACCTTTTGAAAATTTATTATTTTACATTGCAAGTAATTTTTAAGCAAATGGCAAAATGAATATCATTACAAAGCATCCTATAAATGATTTGGGCTACGATTTTGTTGCACCAAATTATATCCCGAACGGACAAGATGAATATTATCTCAGAAACCGTCAAAATGACAATGGCATTGATTATCGCCGGTTATCGGGCTCTGAAATTGAAATTCTCATTCGCAATGGAAACACTTCCGACGATTGGGGAAAAATTTTTGTATCAAAAGAATTTGATCCGGCATTGGTAAAAAATTCCAATTTTCATGGACTGGTACGCATTGGAAAACTCGAACCTTTTTATCTGGAATTTCACAACCTGCGCATGCCTGTCGGAATTTACAACAGCCAGATAATAAGTTGCGACTTTGGACATAATGTTTGTATCAATAATGCCAATTATTTAAGCCATTACATTATTGGAAATGAAGTAATGATTTCCAATGTAAACGAACTTGCTACCACAGATTATTCAAAATTTGGAAATGGAATTTTGAAAGACGGCGAAAAAGAAAATGTAAGAGTCTGGATTGAAGTGCGCAATGAAAACGGCGGCAGGCGCATCGCTCCATTCAATAAAATGCTTGCGGGCGACGCGTTCTTATGGAGCAACAATCCGCAGGATGATGTGCTTGGAAAAAAATTTATAGAGTTTACTGAAAAAGAATTTGATAAAAAAAGAGGTTATTACGGAACCATAGGTGACCGTTGTGTAATTAAAGATTGCGACAT
>Ga0157370_10001851_pt1 | contig 26073 bp, 26 predicted proteins | sample C35metaG_FD_113463 | JGI IMG/M metagenome (GOLD analysis project Ga0157370, IMG submission 113463) | Corn rhizosphere microbial communities from Kellogg Biological Station, Michigan, USA - C3-5 metaG | ecosystem: Host-associated > Plants > Roots > Rhizosphere > Soil | place: USA: Michigan...
CCGCAGACTGCGCACGAACAGTCCCGCGCCCACCAACAGGACCACGGACAGCGCGCCCTGAAGCACGAGCAGCACGATCCGCGCGCGCGACCGATGATACGAGCCTTCACGCGCGCCCGCCTTGAGATCCGCCGACAGATTCGCCCGGCCGGCCTGGAGCACCGGCGCCATTCCCGTCAACAGTCCGACGACGACGGCGGCCCCGGCCGTGAACAGCACCGTCCGCGGGTCGCGCAGCCCGGCCGCGGCTTCACTCTTTCCTAATAGGCCAGCCCGAAGCGCGGCTCCGCCCCAGTGCGCGATCAGAATGCCGGCCGCTCCACCCGCAAGTGCGAGCACGAGACTCTCGGTCAGCAGCTGCGACAGCAGCCGGCCGCGGCTCACCCCGAGCGCGAGTCTAAGCGCGATCTCCCGCCGGCGTCGAAGGGCCCGCGCGAGCAGCAGGTTCGCCACGTTCGCACAGGCGATCAACAGCACGATGACCGATACGCCGCCCACCCACGTGGCGACCTTCGCCACGCTCGATTCGTTCGGCCCCCGTTCGGCGAGGATCGAGCCGACGATCCCGTGCGGACGCGCCACGCCGATCGGCGAGCTGCGCGGTTGCTCCTCGAGCTGCGCTTGATAGCTCTTCTTGAATGCCTGCGTGATGTCGGCGTTCGCCACGGCGATCGAGACGCCGGGCTTTCGGCGGACGATCGTCGACATCCATCCCCAACTGTACGTCGTCCACCAACTGCGGCGGAGCTTGAGCGATTGCGCGCTGGCCGCGCCGTAGGTGGTGATCGGAACGAACGCGGCCGGCGGCCGATCCGCCCACAGCCCGACGAATCCGGCCGGTGAGACGCCGATCACGGTATACAACAGTGAACCGATCTGGATCTTGGAGCCCAACACGTCGCGGCGGCCGCCGTAGCGGGTCTGCCACATCGCGTGGCTCAGCACAACGACGGGCACGCCGTCGGGCGGAGCGTCCTCGGCGGGGGTGAAGTATCGGCCGAGCTCTGGTGGCGCGCTGAAGAAGCCGAAGAAGTTCGCGCTCACTACGCCGATGTGCATCTCGCGCGCGGCGTCGCCGACGCCGACCGCGAGATCTCGCTGGGTGTAGCCGGCGACGCTCGAGAAGCTCGTCGTCCACCGCTCCAGATCCTTGTAGCGCGCGTACTGGGCGCAGCACGTGCGCTCCTTTCCGCGGAACGTCTGATACAGGTAAACGCGATGCGCCGTCTCCGGATCCTTCATCAATTCCGGCGGCCGGAAGAGCAGCCGGTCGACGATGCCGAACATCGCGGCGTTCGCGCCGATCCCCAGGCCGAGGGTCGTCACCACCGCGATCGTGAAGCCCGGCTTCATGCGCAGGCCGCGAATGGCGTAGGCCAGGTCCTGCCTCAGGCTCTCGAAGGTCATGCGTTGTTTGACACCTCGAGGGTGGCCACCGTTGCCGCCCTCACGAGTCCCTGGTCAGCGGCAAACGTCTACTGCTGGCACGCCGCCGCGGGATTGGGTTTCGGGTGATCGACGACGATCCGGTGGTCGAGGTTCGCCACGCGAACCGCCAGGTCGGCGACGAAGTTGTCGACCTTCGCCATGTGGGCGTAATCGATGTACTGCGGTTCGTCGGTGACCTGATGGTAATCCGAGTGTCCGCCGGTCGTGAAGAACGCGATGGGGATGCCGTACCGCGCGTACTCGTAGTGATCGCTGCGACAATAAATGTTCGCCGGGTGACCGTTGGCGTCGATCGCGTAGTCGAACGCCAGCCCGTGCCTTCCCTCGGTGTTCACCTTCTCGATGACGTCGCCGAGCTCAGTCGACAACCGGCGCGAGCCGACGATTTGCAGATAGTTCGGGTTGCCGTGAATTTCCGCGCCCTCCTTGGTCGTGCCGGTCATGTCCCAGGCGTCGCCGCGTCCCACCATGTCCATATTGAGCTGCGCGACGATCGAGTCGCGAGGCACGGTCGGGTGATCGGTGAAGTAGGCCGAGCCGAGCAGTCCCTTCTCCTCGCCGACGTGCCAGACGAACAACACCGAGCGCTTCGGATGCGGGTTCGCGGCGAGCTTCTCGGCGATTTCTAGAACGCTCATGGAGCCCGAGCCGTCGTCGTCCGCGCCGTTGGAGATCGAGTCCGGCCGGCTCGTTCCCGGGTGCGCGCCCCGCCAATCCGCGAGGAGCGCATTCACTTCCTCCTGCTGCTCCGGCGTGGCACGCGCGGCCTGATCCTCCGCCCCTCCCGGCCGGACGATGTGGTTGTAGATGCGGATCGAATCGTGCTCGACCGGCGCGTGGTTGAAGCCGACGTGGTCGTTGTGCGCACCAATAGCGACGTATTCGCCTTTCAGCTTGGGATCGGCGCCGGGAAGAATCGCCACGACGTTCCGCGCGGGAAACGGCACGGCTTCCGTGTTGGAGCGGATGCTGAACGACAGCGGCTTGCCCGCCGCCCCCGGCTTGAGTCGAGCGATCGGCTCGTCGAACAGCTTGGCGGCGGACGCAGGCGCGAGAAAGATCGTCACCTTCGTGGTCGGCACGGTCGCGCCCGGGTCGTCGACGAACTGTCTCGGTTGGGCCAGGAAGGTGAGAAACTGCGGTGGCAGAAGCACGGCAGTTGCGGCGGCGGTCCGCGTCAGCCGCCCCACGCTGCCATACGCACGCAGAGAATTCGGACCGAATGCGAGGAAGACCATCTTGCCCGCCATCTGGTCAGGCGAGATCATCGAGGCGGAGTCACCGAGCACTCCGCCATAGATTACTGGCAAGTCGGATCCGCTCGCCGAATCGGGGCTCAACGCCGCCCATTCGGTGCCGAACGTCATCGGCACGCCGCCGACGGCGACGGTCGATGCCGGATCGATCGTGCGGGTCTTGAACGGAATGGTCTGGAAATAGCTGCCGCCGTCGCCCGCGGGAACGAGGCCGAGCTGTTTGACCTGGCCGGCGATGTAGTCCGTTCCCTTCACGTTGCCGATCGTGCCAGCCTCCCGACCCTGCATCGAATCGTCGGCGAAGATATAGAGGCGCGTCATCAGGTCGGCCTCGGAGATCGCGGCCGTCGTCGGCTGGGGCGCGTGCTTGAGCGGGAGCGTCGTGGGCGGCTGTGGCACGACCGCGGAGGGCGTGGGCTGCGGCGCCTGTGCGGCGGCGAACACCGGAACGAACGCGACGAGAAGGACGAATGTGGAAGGTCTCATTTCAATCCGGAGCTGAGGACCGTGACGGGCCGGCGCGACCCTCCAGCATCGCGAACGGCAGATCGGAAAATACGCCTGGGAGCATGGCGGCTGGCAGAGAGCGTCAGAACTGCAGGGCGGAGAGATATTGATAGTCGCGGCGCGCGCTCGCGAGCTGGTCGGACGCGCCTTCCTGCTCCACGTAGATCGGCTTCTGCCGGATGTCCGGAATCGCGGCAAGAAAACGCCGCACGTCGAGCACGCCCGTGCCGAGCTCCGTGTCGTGCGAATGGTCGGCGACCACGTCCTTGATGTGAAAGCTCCAATAGCGGGCGCGGTGCCGCCCGAGATACTGAAACGGATCGCCGCCGCCCTGTGCCATGTTGCCGATGTCGAGCTGCAGCCGAACCACCGAGGGATCGGTGCGTTCGATGAAGACGTCGTACGGGACCACACCGTCGATCGGCTTCATGTGATCCGGTTCGTTGTGAAACGCCAGCCAGATGCCGGCGCGGCGCGCCACGACGCCGGCGGCGTTGAACCGGTCCGCCCACTCTCGCCAGGCGTCGAGCGACCGCTGGGTCTCGGCCGGGAGACTCGGCACGATGAGGTATTCGTGACCGAGCACTTTCGCGGTGTCCAGGCTCCGTTCCCAGTCGGCGAGGAGCGCCGTCGGGTCGATGTGCGCCGATGGCGCGCGCAAACCTTCCTTGTCGAGCGAGGCGCGCACCTGCGCCGTCGTGCGGCCGAAATTTCCGAACGACCACAACAGCTCGACGTCGGTATAGCCCATGGCGCGGACCGCGGCGAGGGTCCCTTCCGGATCGCGACGCATGGCGCCGCGCACGGAATACAGCTCGAGTCCGATGCGGCCGAGCCGCCCCGCCGCCGACATTTGGCGAGCGAGCGATGCACCAGCCAGCGTCGCGGTGAGCGAATGAACGAACGAGCGTCGGTCCATTGCGGCCTCTTCGTAATCAGTGCCATAATCTACCGCTCGGCGCGGCTCATCCCCACATGGAGGCTCCCATGGCGACGCATGTCAGAATTCTCGGCTGGCTGCATCTGGTCTTTGGCGCGTTCGGGCTCTTTGGCGCCCTCGTGGTGTTCGGCGGGTCGATGGTGGGGGCGCTCTTTTCTGGCAGCATCAGTGGGATGATCGGTGCGGGAATCGGCGGAACGTTCGCCGCGGCCTTCCTCGCGCTCCTCTCCGTTCCCAGCCTCATCGCCGGTTACGGATTGCTCAAGCTCCGCTCGTGGGCGCGAACGCTGACGATCGTCCTCGCCATATTCGAGCTGATTCGCTTTCCCTTGGGGACGATCCTCGGCATCTACAGTTTGTGGGTGCTGTTGAGCAGCGAGGGCGCGGCGCAGTTCCAGCCGCAGTCCTACTGATCCGGTCCCACTCGCACGACAACGACGCATCGCCGTCGCCGGTGAGACATGACCAACTCGCTGGAATGGAAACCGACCCCGCCGCTGCTGCGGCTCCTGCTCGCGCTGCTCGGCGTCGGCTTCGTCGGCATTGGTGCGGCGATTCTCATCCGGTTTCCGTTCATGCGCTCCGCCCGCACGGGCGCAGTCGCGGCGATCGCGGTCGGTCTGGTCGCCGTGGTGCGTGCCACGCGCGGTGATCCGCCGCGGCCCACCCGCTGACACCGACGGATTCAACCCTCGTCAGGCTGCGCGCAAGCTCACGTCTTGCACTATTGGCCCCGCAGAAGGTCGGTGCTCGCATGAGCTCGCCGCGCGGCTTACCCCGGGCGCGCGGCGGAGACGAGGGGTCAACAGAGCGCAATCAGATGCGAATTCAATATTTTCTCACGATCGTCGGACTGAGCGCGGCACTTGCCGCATCGGCGGCAGCACAGGAGCCCGTCAAGAAGGCGGCGGACCAGGCGCACCATGTCCTCAAGAAGACCGGCAAGGCGGTGAAACAGGACGCGAAGGACGCAGGCAGCGCGGCGCACCACACGCTCAAGAAGGCCGGAAACAAGACGAAGGCCGAGCTCGGCGAGGCGACAGGCGTCCACACTGTAGGCGGCGAGGTCGGAAAAGCGGCCAGGGCCGTGAGCCATACGAGCAAGACGGTCAGCGCGAAGGCAAAGCACGCCGTCAAGAAACACGCGAGCCAAGCTCACGACTCGCTCACCAAGGCCGGCAACAAAGCGAAAGCCGAGATCAAGAAGCCGGACAAGTAAGCTCCGGGCGATGGCCGGCGACCAGCCGGCCATCGCAGGCCCGTTGCCAACGGACTCGAGGGCGGTAGAATCGAGGCGATACGCGCACACCGTCGATTCCCGCATCTCACCGAGGCCATGAGGTCACAATGATCGGGCTGAGCGAGCTTTGGCTTCCCATCCTGCTGTCCGCCGTGCTCGTGTTCATTGCGAGCTCGATCATTCACATGCTGTCGCCCTGGCACAAGAGCGACTACGCGAAAATGCCGAACGAGGACGCGGCCATGGACGCCCTGCGTCCTCTCGCCATTCCACCCGGCGACTACATGGTCCCTCGACCGGCGGGCCCCGGCGACATGCGGTCGGCCGCGTTCGCGGACAAGATCGCGAAGGGTCCGGTGTTCATCGTCACCGTGCTCCCCAACCGCATGATGTCGATGGGGCGAAATCTCGGGCTCTGGTTCGTGTACTTGATCGTCGTCGCGACGTTTGCGGCGTACATCGCCGGACGCGCCTTGCTGCCTGGGGCAGACCCGTGGCGCGTTGCGCAGTTCGCCGGCGCGACCGCGTTCAGCGGATACGCGCTCGGCCTCTGGCAGATGTCGATCTGGTACCGGCGCGCATGGAGCACCACGATCAAAGCGACGGTCGACGCGCTGATCTACGCCGCGTTGACCGCACTGGTGCTCGCCTGGCTCTGGCCTCGCTGATACGCCCTCGCCCGGCGTCACATCTGATCCACCGGGAGTCACGATGCCCGACGTACAGCCGTCTGCAGCCGATGCACGATTCGTCGAGTCGATTCCCCGATTCTACGATCGGTACTTGGGTCCGTTGCTGTTCAGCCAGTACGCAATCGATCTGGCATCGCGCGTTCGCGCCGCAGGAGGCGGCCACGCCGCGATCCTGGAGCTTGCCGCTGGTACCGGGATTCTGACGGAGCAGCTTCGCGCCGCGCTTCCCGACGCATCCCTGACGGCCACCGATCTCAACGCTCCGATGCTCGCCGTGGCCGGCCAGCGTCTCGCTGCGTCCGGGCACGACGACAATATCGTCTGGCGTACCGTGGACGCCGCTGACCTTCCCTTTCCGGCCGAGAGCTTCGATGCCGTCGTGTGCGAGTTCGGCATCATGTTCTTTCCCGACAGGCCGCGTGCGGCACGCGAGGCGCGGCGTGTCCTTCGGCCCGGCGGCCAGTGGCTGTTCAACGTCTGGGGCTCACACGAGGAAAACGCGTTCGCGCGAATCGGACACGAGACGATCGGCCGCTTTTTCCCGGACAACCCGCCCGGGTTCTACCGGGTGCCATTCGGATTCTCCGATCCTGCCGCTTTGCGGTTGCTCGTCGTCGGCGCAGGTTTCCCTGAGCCCGAGATCGTCACGCTCGATCGCGTCGCCGAAGCACCGTCGGCGGCCGACGCCGCGACGGGCCTCATTCTCGGCAACCCGGTCGTCGACGAGATCCGCCAGCGCGGCATCGATCCCACCGTGGTGGTCGACGCGCTCGAGAAGGCCCTGGTGGCGCGCTTCGGCGATCACCCGCTCCGGTTCCCGACACGCGTGCGAGTCGTCTCGGCGTTCGCGCTGTGAAGCGCCGCGCGTTTCTTCAGATCTCCGCCATTTCACTCGCCGCGTGCGCGCTGCCGCGCGGCGGCCAGCCGTCGCCCGTCGCGCGACCGCGTCCGTCGCGCGCGCAGCTCGATTGGCAGCGCGATGAGCTGGCATTGTTCCTCCATTTCGGCGTGAACACGTTCACCGACCGCGAGTGGGGCGACGGGCAGGAGAGTCCGAGCATCTTCGATCCGTCCAGGCTCGACGCGCGGCAATGGACTCTTGCCGCGCGCCGGGCCGGCGCGCGCGCACTCATCCTCACGGCGAAGCATCACGACGGCTTCTGCCTGTGGCCCACGAAGACGACGCAGCATTCCGTCGCCAGGAGCCCGTGGCGCTCGGGTCAGGGCGATGTCGTTCGCGAATTCGTCGACGCCTGCCGCGGCGAAGGAATGAAGGCAGGGCTGTATCTCTCGCCCTGGGACCGTAACAGCCCGCTCTACGGTGATTCGCCTCGCTACAACGATCTGTATTGCGATCAGCTCACGGAACTTCTCACCCAATACGGCCCGATCTCCGAGGTGTGGTTCGACGGCGCCAACGGCGAAGGACCGAACGGCAGACGCCAGATCTACGACTGGCCGCGCGTGTTCGCGCTGGTTCGCCGACTGCAGCCGTCGGCAGTCATGTTCTCCGACGCCGGCCCCGACGTGCGCTGGTGCGGCAACGAAAATGGATTGGCTGGCGACCCGAACTGGTCGACCGTGGATCCCGCGGTCGTCGCGTATCCTGGCGCGAGCGGGCCCGGCGTGACCGCCGAGCTGCTTCATGGCGATCCGGCGGGTACGCTGTGGCGGCCGGCCGAGGTCGACGTCTCCATCCGGCCGGGTTGGTTCAATCACCAGGCCGAGGACGCGCGGGTTCGCTCGGTCGACAATTTAGTGAACTTGTATTTCAGTTCCGTCGGCCGGAACGGAAAGCTGCTCCTCAACGTGCCGCCGACACGCGGCGGATGGCTGCACGCGACCGACGTCGAGCGCCTCACCGGATTTCGCGAGCGCCTCGACGCCATGTTCGCCCACGATGTCGCGTCGGGTGCGCGGCGCACATGGCGCGTCACCGGTCCGCGGTCCGCCGAGTTGGAGCTCGACCTCGGCCGGCCGGCACCGGTTGGAATCGTGCGGCTCGAGGAGGACGTCACGCGCGGGCAACTGGTCGGCCGGTACACCGTCTACGGCGCGAACGACGACGCGTGGCTCGTGGTTTCGCGTGGAACGACGATCGGCTACGCCAAGCTCGATCGCTTCACACCTCTGCCGGTGCGCCGCCTGAAGGTCATGATCGAAGACGCGCTCGCAGCACCAGAACCGGTGACATTGAGGGCGTTCGCCGGCGACTGACGCGGGTGCGCCTCACTTGACTACGAGCGCTCCGCGCAGTCGAACGTCTTTCGAGGAGGCGCCGATCATGACGCGGAACGCGCCCGGCTCGACGATCCAACGCATGTTCCGGTCGAGCATCTGCAGTTGGTCGCGCGCGAGGGTGAACGTCACCTCCTTCTCTTCATCCGGCTCGAGGTGGACGCGCTGAAAGCCCTCGAGCTGCATCACCGGGCGTGCCACCGACGCGAGCACGTCGTGTACATAGAGCTGCACGACTTCGTCACCCGCGCGCGTGCCCGTGTTCTTGACGCGACAACGAACGGTCGCCGCACCGTCCGGCGCGATCTCCGCCGGCTCGATCGAGAGTGCCGAGTACGAGAAAGTCGTGTAGCTCGAGCCAAAGCCGAACGGGAACAGAGGCTGCCCGGTGAGATCGAGATAATCGTCGCCGCGCCCGGTCGGCTTGTGGTCGTAGTACAGCGGTAGTTGACCTTCAGAGATCGGAAAAGTGATCGGCAGACGGCCGGCCGGATCGTAGTCGCCGAAGAGCACGTCGGCCACGGCATGACCGCCCTCCTCGCCAGGGTACCACGCATCGAGCACCGCACCGACGCGATCGATCCACGGCGACATCGTGATCGCACTTCCGCCCACGAGCACCACGATGGTCGGCGTTCCAGTCGCCGCGACGCGCTCGATGAGCTCCTCCTGGTGACCGGGAAGCGCGAGAGACGCGCGGTCGCGGAACTCGCCCTCCTCGATGCCGGCGACGACGATCGCCACCTTGCTCTGTCGGGCGATGCGCACTGCGCTGTCGATGCCGGCGCGCCAGTCGTCGCGAACGCCGGCGTCCCACACGAGCTTCACGCGTGCGTTGCCGGTGCTCTCGAAGTACTCGAGTCGAATGTCGTGGCTGGTTCCGGGAGCGAGACGCACGCCGGCGAGCCGCGTGTGATACGACTGCTTCACCCAGTTGTCGATCACCAGTGTGCCGTCGACGTACAGTCGATAGCCGTCGTTCCCCTCGACGCCGATGCGCCGCACGCCACTGGGCGGAACGGAGAGCTTGCCGGTCCAGCGCACGGAGTACCAATCATACGGAATCCCGCGACCAGGAGAGTTGAGCGTCCATCCGAAATCGACATGCGCGTCCGTGCGGACGATCCGCGGCGCGCCGCTGAGCGTATTGTTATCGAAGTATTCACCTCGCAGCCCGCGCACGACGCGGCCGCTGTCGACCGAAGACAGGTGCACGGAGTCGATCACGACGTACTCGCGCGCCACCCGGCCCGGGCCCGCGGCGTAGCGCACCGTCGCTCGCCCCGCCCGCTCGCGGACGCCGCTCAGAATCGACACGCGCTCGACGCCCGGCCCGCTGTACCCGCCGAGCCGCGCCTCCGTGGCGTCGGCCCCGATCACTGCGATCGACGTGACCTCGCGCGCCAGCGGCAGCGTGTGCCGATCATTCTTGAGCAGCACCAGCGACTCGCGTGCCGCTTCGCGCGCGAGCGCACGATGGTCGGCGCTCCCATTCCAGTACGCGGCGCTGTCGGGGTCGACGTATGGATGCTCGAACAAGCCGAGGGCGAACTTCACGCGCAACACGCGCGCAACGGCTGCGTCGATCACGGAGTCCGCGATCAGTCCGCGGCGGAATGCGTCGAGATACGGTCTGTGCTGCGGCCACGACGATTGGAAGATCACGTCGAGGCCGGCGTCGAGCGCGTCCTTCGTCGCGGTGGCCGTCGTCGCTTCGGTGTGGTGCAGCACGGTGGCGCCGCCAGTCGCCGCGGCATCGGAGATGACGAAGCCGCCGAAGCCCCACTCGCGTTTCAGCTTGTCGGTGAGGAGCGCGCGGTTTTGCGTTGCCGGCTCGCCGTCGACCGAGTTGTAGGCGCTCATGACGGAACGCGCATGGCCATCGTCGATCGCCGCCTTGAATGGCGGGAAAAACCGCTCGTCGAGCTCGCGCTGGTCGAGATCGATCGGGTAGCTGTCGCGTCCGCCCTCGCCGACGTTCGCGATGAAATGCTTGGGCGTGGCCACCACGCCCTCCGACTCGAAGGCACGCACGAACGCGACGCCCGTGAGCGACGTGAGCACCGGGTCTTCGCCATACGTCTCTTCGACACGCCCCCAACGGACGTCGCTGGCGATGTTGATCACCGGCGACAGTACCTGGCGAATCCCGCGGCTCTTCGTTTCGCGGGCGATCGCGCGCGCCGTTCGCGCGACCAGCGCCGTGTCCCACGTTGCGGCGAGCCCGATCGCCTGCGGATAGGCCGTGGCGCCGTCGCGCACCAGGCCGTGCAGCGCTTCGTCGAACGGGATGATCGGGATTCCAAGCCGCGTTCTCTCGACGAAATACCGCTGGATTGCATTGATCCGCTCGGCGTGCGCGCGGGCGGCGTTTCCGGTGGTCGGCCTGGTCGAGATTTGGAGCCCGAACACGCCCTTCGAGTAGTCGGTCGACGGATCGTCCAAGTCGCCGGGAATCATGAACAACTGCCAGAACTTCTCCTCGAGCGTCATGCGTCCGATCAGGTCGCGGACCCGCGCTTCCATTGGCAGAGTAGCATCGCGATAGGGCGCGGCGTCGCGCGTCTGTGACACTGCGGCACGAGCGGGGGCGAGCATCGCGGTGAGAAGAACGACCTTGTCGAGTCGGGACATCGAACCTTGGGCGGGCGGGATTGCCGGCGGAACTTACGTCGCCGGTTGCGGGTGGCGCGAGATTTCGGCCTTCACGAGCACACGAACAAGCACACGAGCATGCAGATTCGGATCGTCGCCATATCGGGGAGCTTGCGCTCGGGTTCATCGAACACGGTGCTGTTGCGGGCGGCGCGCGCGATCGCGCCGGCTGGAATGATCGTCGATCTGTACGACGGTATCGACCGGCTTCCGTTCTTCAACCCAGACCTCGACGGCGACGAGGTTCCGCCCGCGGTCGAGAGCTTTCGCTCCGAGCTGCGCTCGTCGCAGGGCTTGCTGATCGCATGTACCCGGTTGGGCCCGCTCTTTGCCTTCCGCGTCCACCATGTCTCGACTGATAGGTTGGGCGGCCCTCTCATTGATGCTCGCCGCCGCGGGGGCCGCCAACTCGCAGACGCTCGGCCCTGAGCGGCAGGACATCGGCGACCTCCGCGGCGACGTGTGGTCAGTCTGGACCTCGCCGGCCCACGCGACCGTCCGCGATCTCATTCCCGTCGCGGCGGTCGCGGGCGCCGCAATGCTCACGTCGTACGCCGATTCGTCGATTTATGCGTGGATGTCGACGCACCCGAGCTCGCTGGCGATGCGCATCATCTCGCCGATACGCGACAAACGGAGATTTCCGCTCAACGGCGGTGGGAACGGCCAGGCCCTGCTTCCGCTCTCGGCGACGCTGTACATCGCCGGGCGTCTCTCACACGACGCCGCGCTGCGCGACGCCGGGCTGGGGTGTGCGGCAGGTCATCTGTCGAGCGCGGCGCTACGGGAGGTCATCTACTTTTCGGTATCGCGAACGCGTCCGCACGACACGGCCAGCGCTCGTCAGATCTCCGTCCCGGGTGGGCGCGACTGGAGCCGGCACTCGTTTCTCAGCGGGCACATCGCGAACTCCATGGCCTGCGTGTCATACTTCTCTCATCGGTTTTCGCTGGGCGTCGCGGAGCCGTTGATGTTCACGTATCCGCTGCTGATCGGACTCGGACGAATGGCGGATGGCTGGCACTGGGCGTCGGACACGATGGCAGGCGGCGCGATGGGGTTCGCGATCGGCAAAGCGATTTCGGATCGGCAGGCGGCGCGCGCCGCCGACCGCTCGAGACGTTCGCCGCGCGAGTTGCCCATTGCGCCGTCGACGCCGATCCTGATTCCGCTCTGGTCGTTCAGCTTCTAAAGCGCCGCCGGCAAACGACGTTGGCGAGAAACTCCGCCAATACCATCACGCGGGCGGCGGCAGCGCCGTCCGTGTCGGACAGTGGCGCGCACCCGCGGCGAACGTTATGCATCCATATAGGATAGGAAATAGGCGCAGACGCGGGTGGCAGTGATGCAAAGGACAATGGCAGGTGTGGTGACGGCACTGATCGCCGTCGCAACGGTGTTGCAGGCACAGACGACGTCCGCCTCGCGCTGGTCGGCTTGGCTCGGCTGCTGGCGGGCCGCCGAAGCCGACGCGCCGGCGACCTGTGTCGTGCCGTCCGTGCGAGCGTCCGCGGTGGACATCGTGACGATCGTCAACGGCGCGATAGAGTCGCGCCAACGCGTCGACGCCGACAGCCAGCCGCACCCCGTCGATCGCGCGGGCTGCCGCGGGATGGAGACGGCAAGCTGGTCGCCGAATGGTCGCCGGGTCTATCGTCGCACCGACCTCGTCTGCCCCGGCGGAGTCAACGGCACCTCGACGACACTCATGGCGATCTCGCCGTCGGGCGAGTGGTTGAACATCGAAGGGGTCCGCGCCGGCTCGGGCTCGCTCGAGCGATTGGATCGCTACCACGACGTCGGACTTCCGAGCTCTGTCCCGAAGGAGATCAGGTCGGCTATCGAACGACGCCAGCTCGCGATCTCGACAGCGCGAGCCGCGGCCGCGGCGCCGATCACTGAGGCCGACGTGGTCGAGGCGAGCGCGAACGTCGAGCCGGGCGTGGTGCGCTCGTGGCTCGCCGAGGCTGGCGCGGGGGCGGCCATCATGGAGCTGGCGGGTCCGCCGCGCCAAGCCCAGCAGCCGGTCTACGAGGAGGCGCCTGCGCCCGGAATGCAAAACGCTCCCACCTGTGTGCCGAGCGGATGTTATGCGCCCAATCCGTACTCACCGTACAACGGCTATTCGATGTACCCGTACTCGCCGGTCTATGCGAGTCCGTTCGGATTCGGATTCACCACGCCAGTGATCATCGTCCACGGAAGGAACCGTCCGCCCGTTCGCGTCGGACACGGGCCCATCGGACATGGTCCGGTAGGGCACGGGCCGGTAGGGCACGAGCCTCCGCGAATTTTTCCACTGGGACCGCAGGCACCGCGACATGAGCCTCCTCACGGCACTCCGCCGTTTCGCGCGCGGCCATAGGCCCGAGATGCTCCTCGCGCGCGGGTTTCGCGTGGTCGTGGAAAACACGCGACCAGACATCGAGACGTCCGTCGTCGTGGCGCGGCTCGAGGAGGCTCTCGGGTTGATCGAGCAGTATCAGCCGTGGCGCTTGGCCCATCTGCGCCGCGACCTCGCGCAGTTCTGGATCGTTCGCTATCCCTGCCGCGGCGCCTACATCCCACGGTCGCGCACGTGCATGACGGAGCTGACGTTCCTGGCTCGCACGGACATCACCGCCGCGCCCGTGGCCGCGTCAATCATCCACGAAGGAATGCACGCGCGCGTTCATCGGATGGGCGTGGCAGCCGAGTCGCGCGACGCCGCGCGCGAAGAGCGCATCTGTCGCCGCGCCGAGTTGGATTTCGGTCTGGCGCTACCGCCGGATCTGGGGGCGCCTGTCGTCGAGCGCGCCCGCATGAGCCTCGAGCTGAGCGACGAAGACGTGGCGCCGACGATCGATTGGAGCGAAGCCCAGCGGCGACAGGACGCGATCGACCGCGCGGCGATGAGCCGGCCGGATTCGAGGGCGAGCTAGGGCGCGCCGCGCGCCATGCGGCGCGCCTTCAGGACGCTACTTCCAGCAGCCTGCTTCGCGCAGTTGGGGCAACGCCTCGGGCGCGATCGAGATCATGTGGCCGCACTCCGGGCAAACGTCGACGAGGACATCCTGGACGACGAGACGCGTGCGCGCGAGCTCGACCGATCGCAGCGCCAGGCGTGAACGAACGAGCTTGTTGCAGCGACGGCAGGTATTGGTGACGTAATCGCCGACTTTGGGATTGGTAAGCATGAATCCTTCTCTTCGACGGGATGGATGACGCGCGATCGCGCCATCAGAGGCTCGTACGAATCCGCGCGCCGCAAAGATTCACTGCGTACTCTCGGGGTGAGTGATGACCGGGCGGAGAGCGGCCGCCACGGCCGCGGCCGGCTATAATTAAGGGACGAGCGCGCGGTCATCACTCATCCCGAGGCAACCTCTGTGTTCGACGCAGCATATTTTCGCACCGGACTTCCGTCGCAGCTCGAGGCGGCGGGCACTGAGCCAACCGTCGAGATTCACCTGACCAACGGTCAGACGCACCGCGTGCGCTCCCTCGTTGAAGCCGCCGACGGATACGCCGTGCTCGAGGTCTACCAGCGACGCGCCGAGATGTCGGGCGTGAAGGCCCATTGGTGCGGGTCGACGCCGTCGAAGAACCCAATGGAAGAGGTGCACCGCGCCGTCGTGGCCTACGAGAGCATCGCACAGATCGTGATCACGCCGACGCAAAGTGCGGAGGCGGTCAAGATCGGGTTTGGTGCGCGCTAATTCAGACCGCTAGACGAAGCGACGGCTTCGCAACGCCGCATCCAGCGAGACGCCGCCGGCGCCGATGATCGCCAACGTCAGACACCCCGCGAGCAGCGTCAGCTCGAACTCCCATCCCCTCGGCCCGAAAAATCCCGCGGTGCGCTTGGCGAACAAGATCACGCCGAGCATGTCGCAAACGAGGAGCGCCGCAAACAGGCGCGTCGCTCCGCCGAGAATGAGCGCAAGCCCGCCAATCAGCTCGAGCACGATGATGCCGACGGCGGCGACGTGTGGCATCGGGATGCCAAGCCCGCCCATGAACTTCGCCGTTCCGGCAAATCCGAATGACGAATATTTGAGCCAGCTATGGGCGATGAAGACGATGCCGACGACGAGTCGAAGCGGAAGAAGACCCCACGCGGGACGGTGATCGACGTTCGTGGCCATGAGAGTTCTCCAAAGAATCAGCGGTCAGACGCGCGTGAGACGGCGGCGCTCCGCCAACTCGGCGATCGCGGTCTCGACGGCGTGCAGACAGCGGCGTAGTCCCTCGAGCGTGTGGTCGCCCATGTGGCCGATGCGGACCGTCGTCTCGCGCAACAGGCCGTAGCCGCCGCCCAGCGTGTAGCCGCGCGCGAGCACCGCGTCGAGCAGCTCGCGCGGCGACATGCCCGCCGGAAGCGAGATCGCGGTGACCGTGGGCGAGCGTGCCCCCTCGGCCGCGACGACGCCGACGTCGATGCCGCGCCGCTTTGCGACGCCATGTACCCAATCGATGGTGGCGTCACGCATCGCCGCGTGGCGTTCCCACCGCCGCTCGATTCCCTCGCGGCCGATGTCGCCCATCTGCGCCTCGAGCGCGTAGAGCAGCGACATCGCCGGCGTGCTCGACGTCTGATTCTTTTCGGCGTACTTGTCGTATTGCACGACGTCGAAGTAGAAACCGCGATCGGGCACCTTCTTCGCGCGCTCGACGAATTCCGCCGACGCGACGGCGAACGCGAGCCCGGGTGGCAGCGCGAACGCCTTCTGCGATCCGGTGAGCACGAAGTCGAGACCCCAGCCGTCGACCGTGATCTCGGCGCCGCCGGCGCCGGAGACACTGTCGACGAGCGCGATGCCGTCGTAGCGGTGCGCCAGCTCGGCGATCGCGCGTACGTCGCTGAGCACGCCGGTCGACGTCTCCGAGTGCGCGACCGTGACGGCGACGAACCGCCGCGTCGCCAATTTGTCCTCGACGACGTTCATGTCGAACGTTTGACCCCACGGGACGATGACGCGCTCGACGACGCGATTGCACGATTCGGCGACGGCGGCGAAGCGCTCGGAGAAACCGCCGTTCACGAGACAGAGGAGCTTCCCCTCCGGCGCGTTGCGGACGGCCATCTCCATGAACCCCGTCGCCGACGTCGCGCCGACGTACACCGGGCGCGCGGTGAGGAACACGTCGCGCAGCCCGGCCTCGATGCGCGCGAACATCGCCTCGAACGCCTTGCCGCGGTGCGACATCATCGGCCGCGTCATCTGCTCGAGGATTTCCGGGCGGACCTCGGTCGGACCGGGGACGAAGAACGTCCCGAATGGGGTGTCGGACATGATGGTCAATCTCGCCGTCATTGACCCCTTACCTCTTGAGCGCTCTTCCCGCGGTCGCTCCTGTGTAGCTGCCGTTGTCGACGGTCAACACACCGTTGACGAACACATATTTCATGCCGGTGGCGAGCAGCGTCGGCTGCTCGTACGTCGAGCGGTCGGCGAAGGTCGCCGGATCGAAGGCGATGACGTCGGCGAAGGCGCCGGTCCGGAGCACGCCGCGATCCTTGAGCCCCAGAATCTTCGCCGTCTCTCCGCTGCTCCGCTCCACGGCACGCGGCAAGGTGAGCATGTGCTTCTGTGCGACGTACTCGTGGAAGATCTTGGGGAACGTGCCGTACTTGCGCGGGTGCCCGTCGCTGCCGTCGGAACCGGTGACGACGAAGTCGGCCTTCATGAAGTTGTCGATATCGCGCTCGTTCATGTTGAACGACGCGACCGATGCGTCGCCGGCGAGGATGATCTGCAACGCGGCGTCGATCGGCGTCGTGTTGCGCTCCTTGGCGATCGCGTCGAGGCGCTTGCCATGGATGGTCGAGTCGCGTCGCGCCGTGACGAGCAGCGATCCCGCGCCGCCGCGGCGGCGCAGATTGTCCTCCATTTCTTTCACGAGCCTGGCGCGCGTGGCCGGATCGTTGATGCGCGCGCGCAGGGAATCGCGTCCGCCCGCCTCGGCCCATCGCGGCAGGAGCGACGCGCCGACGCTCGTGCCGGAGGCGGTGTATGGATACTGGCTCGCCGTGACGTCGATCCCCTGGGCGCGCGCGTGCTTGATGAGCGCGATCACGGTGTCGCTTTGCCCCCACACGTCGGTGCCGAGCGCCTTGATGTGCGAGATGTGGACGGGCATGTGCGCTTCCCGTCCGATCCGAATGACTTCCTCCACAGCGCCGGTGAGGCCGATCGTATAAGAGCTCTCATCACGCATGTGCGTGTCGTACAACCCGCCCTTGGCCGCGGCGACCTTGGCGAGCTCAATCACCTCTTCGGTGGGCGCGTAACTGCCGGGGGCGTAGTAGAGGCCTGTCGACATGCCGATCGCGCCCTGGTCCATGGCGCGCGACACGATCGCGCGCATGGAGTCGAGCTGCGCGGGCGTGGGCGCGGCGGCCGACATGCCGAGCACCGCTCCGCGGACTGAGCCCTGGCCGATGTAGACGGCCGCGTTGGTGCCGATCCCTTTCTTCGTCCAGTCACCGAGCAACCTGCCGATGTCGATTGGACCGCCGCCGTCGTTGTTGGTGATGACCGTCGTGACGCCCTGCATGAGATAGGCGACGTTGCCGTGGCGCTCGGGCGCGGGGCTCGAGAGGTCGCTTTGCGTGTGCGTGTGCGGGTCGATGAACCCGGGCGCGACGACGAGACCGGTGGCGTCGACCGTCTTGGCGGCGGTGACGCGGCTCGTTGCCGCGTCGCCGAGGAAGGTGATGCGGTCGCCCTTGATACCGACATCGGCGCGGCGGCCCGGGGATCCGGTGCCGTCGACTACGTTACCACCGCGAATGAGGACGTCGACTTGCTGTTGCGAGGCAGCAGGCCGAGCGAAGGTGAGAAGTGCGCAGGGGACGAGAAATCGGCGAATTTTTGGCATGATCAAGGATGCCTTACGGGCACGCGGCGCGCGAGGGCTAGTGGCTTTCAGTCGAACACCAACGTCTCACCTGACGGGCATGCAGGGAGAGATCGAAAATCGAGTTGGCTAGCATGCGTTGCAGTGAACCGGGACATTTCGCAGCCGCCCATGCCGTCAGGCGCGCCGGATCATGACCGCGCGGAGCCACTCGGCCAGTCTGTCCTGGCAGACCGTCCCGGCAACAACGCCCTCGACCGTGGCCACTACCTCGCCGACGGGCGATCTGCGGAGTTGCGCGAGCTTGGCTTGCGCTTCTATTTCACTCGCCCTGAGCTAAGTGAAGCCTTACACCGCAACGTGCATCTCGACCCGTTTGCCATGCGTGGAACCGAGCCCGTTCATGTCCCCTCTTTTGTAGGGGTCGCGGTGGCCTTCGCTGCTGCTGCAGGCATCTGTTATCCCGGCGGGACGCTTTTGACTCGTTCATCGGCGGGATACTCGCTGACAGAGAACTTCCTCAGTGATTTGGGCATGACCGTCGCCTACAACGGACGCCCGAACATGCTTGGTGCCATGTTGTTCACGCTGAGTCTTCTTCTCCTCGTAGTCGTGTTTGGTCGCTCCATACTTGGCTTCGTCCGCCACTATCGCGGAGTCCCGAGAGCGCGCGCGTGGGCAGTCGCGGCAGCCGTCCTCGTGCCGCTGGCCTGTGCCGCATTCGCCGCCGTTGCGGTGACTCCTGAGAACCGCGTCATGGACTTGCACGTGGATGTCACCGTCCTCGCTTGGCGGGTGTCCGCTGGCGCGACGTGCCTTCTGACTGTGGCGTCCGTCCAGGCCGATTCGCGGATGCGACGTCGTACCGTTGCGTGGGGCACGCTCGCGATTGCGCTCGGGATTTATGTGCTCTACCTCGCCGTCGGCCCTGCCCTTATCACCATCGACGGACTCCGCGCACAAGTCCTTGCCCAGAAAATCATCGCGGCGACCGCTGTCTCGATTCTGACTTATCTGAGCGCAGACCAATACCGCGTGCGGCCGCTACAGTCTGGAATCGCCGCAACGTGACAGTCTCGATCTGCCAGCGCCAAGGAGCTGCCACTTACTGCTACGGCGAAGCATGTTCGTTCTGGTGGCTGCGATGACGGAGGTCGAGAACAAAGCCGCTGAAATCCAAGACCAAGGGTATTGCATCCTCGAGGGGCGCTTGTCGCGCTCCCTGCTCGACACGTGCCGTAGCGCGTTCTGGCCCACGCTCCTCGCGCATCTCGAGCGACATGCCCATGAGCCGAACCGCGGGCCTCATCGCCACTTTCTGCCGGTGCCCTTCACGCTGCCGTGCTTCACACCGGATTTCTTCTTTGACGCGACGGTGCTGGGCATCGTGAGAGGCGTGCTGGGGGATCGGGTTGTCGCTGACCAATGGGGCTGTGATGTGCCGCTCCGAGGATCGGAGTACCAGGCCATCCACGCGGACTATCAGCGCCCGCTGTTCGAGGAGGCGCCCGACCTCTCGGTGCCGCCGTACATGCTGGTGGTCAGCTTCGGGTTGGTCCCGATTACATCGGCGAATGGACCGATCGAAATCGCTCCTGGCACGCACCGCCTGACCAGGGCCGGCGCGCGACGCGCCGCGGACGCTGGCGAAAGTGAAATGCGCCCCGTCCCGCTGGCACTCGGTGACGTGCTCATTCGGCATCCATGGACGTTGCATCGAGGTACGCCGAACACTACGGACACGCCTCGTGCTCTGCTCACCATCCGGTATGTGCGCCGCTGGTACGCGGACGACAGCCGCGAGGTGGAGTCGATACCGCGCGCCGTGTGGGAGGCGTTGACACTCGAGCAACGGAAGATGATGCGATTTCCCGTCGCATCCTGGGCTTGAGACTTGGCCGTAGTCGCGGCTCGCTTCGATGTCGGCGTGCGTCACGTAGGTGCGTCGGCCGAGCAGGAGTGCGTCGGTATCCTGCATCAGCGCGCCGAAGCTCCGCCCGATGTCGTCGTGCCAGCAGGGCAAGGTCCAGCCGCCATGCTCGAATCCGCCATCCCGGTCCTCCTCTTTCCCGCCCGGCGCCTGCATCACGCCGTCCAGCGACACGAACTCGGATACAATGAGCTTTCTCATGCGAGCCCCCTCCGTTGACGGGCCTGAACCGGTGGGCCATGTCCCGTGTGCCGAGGCTGGCCTGCACGGGTCCGGCCTTCACCTACGCATCGAACGAACACCGCCCGAATCGACATGGCTCGTCGCTACCCGGATGGGCACGCGCTCGACATCAGTCGCGGTATTTCAGATTATTCAGCCAAGCGAATATTGGCTCGAGGTGAGGCCACCCAATGGACATGAACATCATTCTGAGCTTTGCAGCCAATCTCGCTGGCTTTGCCGTTCCCGCCGCTGTCGTCTCCATTGCCGCTGCGGCGCTCGCCAAGACGTCGCGCGACGAATGGAAGCTGCTCGCGTGGGTGCCGGTCCTGCCGCTTGCGCTGTGGGCGGTCTTCATCGCCTGGGGTGTCACACGCGATCGCACGTCGCATAACCTTTGGCCGTTCGAGCTCGTGATCTGGGGCGCGCTCAGTCTCGTCCTCTTCGGCGCGTTCGCCGTCGGCCGCCGCCTCGCCGAACGCCCGACGGACGACTGGCACGCTCGCCGGAATCGCGACCGCTAGCCCTGCGCTCATGACGGCACGTGCGTCTTCGTCCAGAGCGCAATGGCGCCGCAGCCTCCGCCGCCGGAAAACCCTCGGCCTTGCTTCACCGGCATCGTTCCCTGGAATTCCATCGGAACGGCTCCGGGTCGGTCGTAGACTTCGATCGCGGCAATTGCGTTTGGATTCAAGCCGAGGCTGTCGATCAGACTTGCGGAACCGGTCTCTATGCCGTCGATGAACAGCCAGAGGCAGCTCGTGTAATTCCTGGGAACTGGCGTGCAGGTGAGCCCGCCGCATTTGAGATCGATGCCGCGGATTCCGCAAGGGCCACGCGGCCAGGACTCGATCCGGCCGCGACGTGGTCAGACTCCGTGACCGGATTAGCTTTCCGGGATCGTGCCGGGCGCATCCCTCGGCGGCCAGATCATTCACGAGTCGCCCAAGCTCAAGACTCCTCCTCCGGGCACGATGCCTGGTTCGACGTAATCCTTGCACCAGTCATGAAGGAGAGATGATGACCGCCGATTCCCCGCAACCCGCCAACAACACCCAGCGCGCCCAACCCGAGTCGTTTCGCGCGCGGGCGCTGACGGCGGCGCTGACCGTGAAGGATCTCGAGACGAGTCTCGCCTGGTATCGCGACGTCGTCGGCTTCACCGTGGCCCGGCGCCACGAGCGGGACGGGACGTTGAGAGCGGTCTCGCTCAAGGCTGGCGCGGTCGAGATTCTCATCGGCCGCGACGACGGCGCCAAGGGCGCGGACCGCGTCAAGGGCCAGGGAATGTCGCTCCGGTTCACCACGGCGCAGAACGTCGACGACCTCGCGAAGCGAATCAAGGCGCAGGGTGGAACGCTCGAGTCGGAGCCCGCGGACATGCCGTGGGGCCCGCGAGTTTTTCGCCTCCGTGACCCGGACGGATTCATGCTCGTGATCTCGTCGGAGAGATAGCTCGGCTGGACCACCACGACGACGGTCACGCGCCCATGCACGATCTCATAGTCGCCGCCGCCCAGCTCGTCGCCACCCCGCGCGACGTTCTGCGCAACGTCCAGCGGCACGCTCGGCTCGCGTCGCTCGCCGCGGACGATGGCGCGCAGATGGTCATCTTTCCGGAACTGTCACTGACGAGCTACGACCTGCGACTCACGACGGACGACGCGCTCACGCCCGACGACGTTCGATTGCGGCCGCTGTCGCGGATTGCGCGCGAGCGCGACATCGTCATCGTGGCCGGCGGGCCCGTCGCGGTTTCGGGTGGTTTGTCCATCGGCGCGATGGCATTTCACCCGAGCGGAGAGAGCACGACGTACCTGAAGCAATACCCCACGGCGACCGAGCAAGCCACGTTCATTCCCGGCCCGGGTCCGGTGACGCTCACGATCGGCGGCGATGTCGTCGGGCTCGCCATCTGCGCCGACGTCGGACATCCCGAGCACTCACGCGAGGCGGCGGAACGCGGCGCGACGGTGTATGCGGCAGGATCGCTCCTCTCGGTGGAGGGGTACGCCGAGGATGCCGCGCGTCTCCAGGGATACGCCGCCGAGCACCGAATGCTGGCGCTCGTCGCGAACTACGGCGCCCCGGCCGGCGGTTATGTCTCCGCCGGACGAAGCGCTGCGTGGTCGAACGACGGAGAGTTGTTGGCCTCGGCACCTCCCAGTGGCGAGGCGCTCGTCGTCGCCGAGCGGATGGGCGGCCGGTGGGCGGCGCGCATCGTCGTCGTGGACGGCGCGGCCGCCGACTCCGCGGCGTGATCTCTGTGCGATGAAGACGCAGTGATACAAAAAAACTGACGACGAGGTTGAGCGTGCGTATTGCCGACATGAACTGGATGCAGGTGGAGCAGTATCTCAAGCGCGACGATCGCGCCGTGCTGCCGCTCGGCAGCACCGAGCAGCACAGCTACCTGCGCCTCACAGTCGATTGCATACTTCCGGAGCGCGTGGCGGCGGACGCGGCCGACCCGCTGGGCATTCCGGTATTTCCGGTCGTGGCGTACGGCGTGACGCCCTACTTTCGCGAATTTCCCGGCTCGATCTCCCTGCGCGTCGAGACGCATCTCGCCGTCGTACGCGACATCCTGGACGGCATGGCGCACAGCGGTTTTCGCCGCATCCTGATCGTCAACGGGCATGGTGGAAACGGCGCCGTGCAGCAGATGGCGCAGGAGTGGGCCGCCGATCACCCAACGTGCCGAGTCATCTTCCATAACTGGTGGAACGCGCCGCGCACATGGGCCAAGGTCCAGGAGATCGATCCGGTCGCGTCGCACGGATCGTGGATGGAGAACTTTCCTTGGACGCGGCTGCACGCGCCCGGCGCCGACATGCCTGCGACGCAGCGGCCGATGGTCGATCTCGCCACCGTGCGCCTGCTCGACCCGGTCGCGCTTCGCAAATACCTGGGCGACGGCAACTACGGCGGTCTCTATCAGCGCCCGGACGCCGACATGCTCGCGCTGTGGGAAGTCGCGGTGGAAGAGACACGCGACCTGCTCACAGGATCGTGGGGCGAGGAATCCTGACGTTGACGACGGCGCGCTGATGAAATTTCTCATATGGGGCGCCGGGGCGATCGGCGGCACGATGGGCGCGCATCTCGCGCGGGCAGGCCACGACGTCACCTTCGTCGACGCAGTCGAGGAGCACGTTGCCGCGATCGGCCGCGCGGGGCTTCGCATCACCGGGCCGCTGTCGGAGCTCACGGTCCGCGCGCCGGCGTTCACACCCGACACGCTGGCCGGCCGCTGGGATACGATCGTTCTCGCCACGAAGGCGCACCACACCGAGACCGCGGCGCGCGCTCTCCTCCCCCACCTGAGCGCGGATGGCTGCGTCATCTCCGCTCAGAACGGGCTCAACGAGATCGCCATCGCCTCGATCGCCGGCGCCACGAGGACCGTGGGGGCGTTCGTGAACTTCGGCGCCGACTACCTCGAGCCGGGCGTCATCCACTACGGCGGGCGTGGCGCAGTCGTTGTCGGCGAGATCGACGGACGCGTGACGCCGCGCGTCGTCGCGATTCGAGACGCGTGGCTCGACTTCGACGACCGCGCGATCGTCACGCCGAACATCTGGGGCTACCTGTGGGGGAAGGAGGCGTACGGGGCGATGCTGTTCGCCACGGCGCTCGCGAACGAGTCCATCGCCGACGCGCTCGCGATGCCGGCGTATCGCGACCTCTACATCGCGCTCGCTGGAGAGATGCTCGCCGTCGCCACGGCGCGCGGCGTCGTGCCCGAGGCGTTTGATGGGTTCGATCCTGCCGCATATCTCGCCAACGCCGCACCGGACGCCGCCGCCCGCTCACTCGACGACCTCGTCGCGTTCAACCGGCGCTCGGCCAAGACGCACAGCGGCATCTGGCGCGACCTCGCCGTGCGCAAGCGCAGCACCGAAGTCGACGCGCAGATCGGGATCGTGGTGACGCTTGGACGCGAAGCCGGCGTGGCGACACCGCTCGCCGAGCGACTCGTCACGCTCATTCACGACATCGAGAATGGCGTCAGGGCGCAGTCGCTCGAGACACTGGACGTGCTCGCGGCGGCGCCGCGCGCGACGGTCATTGATGCAGATCGCGTTTGACGGCAAGACGGTCATCGTCACCGGCGCGGCGCACGGATTCGGGCGCGCGATCAGCTTGGCGTTCGCCCGATGCGGCGCGAGCGTATGGGCGTGCGACGTAGTCGAGGACGAAGTGCTCGAGACCGCACGACTCTGCGCCGCGACCAATGGATCGTGCGCGGGCCGCGTGGTTGACGTGACCGACAAGGCCGCGGTGGACGCCTTCGTCGCCGACGCGTCGGCTCGCACGGGCCGCGTCGACATTCTGGTGAACAACGCCGGCGGCGTGCTCGGCCAGGTGGGGCGTCCGCTCGAGGAGGTGTCGCAGTCCGACTGGCAGCGGATCTTCGACGTCAACGTGACCGGCGCATTCTTGTTCTCGCAAGCCGTGGCGCCGGGAATGAAAGCGGCGCGCGGTGGCCGCATCGTCAACATCTCGAGCGGCGCCGGGCTCGGCGTCAGCCTCACGGGAATTCAGGCGTACGCGTCGGCCAAGGCTGCCCAGATCGGACTCACGCGGCAGCTCGCGCACGAGCTGGGACCGTGGGGCATCACGGTCAACAACATCGCGCCCGGGTTCGTGCGTTCCAATCCGGCGACCGAACGCCAGTGGCAGTCGTACGGCGAAGCGGGACAGCGCGCGCTGGTCGATCGCATCGCGCTCAAGCGACTGGGCACGCCCGACGACATCGCGCACGGCGTCCTGTTCTTCGCGTCGGAGCACGCCGCCTGGATCACGGGTCAGGTGATCTCGATCGACGGCGGCAAATGACGCCCGGCGTGAACGACCCGATCCTTGAGAAAGTTCTCGAGCACCTCGAGGCGAGCCACGACCACATCCTCGCCGAGTTGATCGAGCTCGCCGCGATCCCGAGCGTGAGCACGGATCCGGCGCACGCGCGTGACGTTGCCGCCGCGGCCGCGTGGGTGGCGAACGCGCTCTCGTCGGCCGGCCCGTTCGCCGTGCGGACCATTGCGACGGCGGGCAATCCCGTCGTCTACGCCGAGTGGCTCGGCGCACCGGGCCGGCCGACGGTGCTCGTCTACGGACACTACGACGTCCAGCCGCCGGATCCGCTAGAGAAGTGGGACAGCCCGCCATTCGAGCCGGCGATCCGCCGCGGGCGCCTCTACGCGCGCGGCGTGTCGGACGATAAAGGCCCGATGCTGATCCCGATCAAGGTCGCGCAGGCATTCTTCGCCGTAGCCGGTGAATTGCCGGTCAACATCAAATGCATGTTCGAGGGCGAGGAGGAGATCGGCAGTCCGAGCCTCGACGAATTCATTCAGCGAAACAAGCCGCTGCTCGCCGCCGACTTCGTGCTCTCGGCCGACGGAGCGATGTGGCGCGTGGACGTGCCGTCGCTCACGGTGGCCAGCCGCGGGTTGGCCGGGCTCGAGCTCACGCTCACCGGTGCGTCCAAGGATTTGCACTCGGGACGCCACGGCGGCGCGATCGCCAACCCGTTGCACGCGATGGCGCAGCTCGTGGCGACGCTGCACGAGCCAAGCGGCCGCGTGGCCGTCGCGGGCTTCTACGACGCGGTTCGCGAGCTCACGCCGGCCGAACGCGCCGGCATCGCGGCTCTGCCGTTCGACGACGAAGCGTATCTCGCGCAGGTCGGCGCGACGGCGACGTTCGGCGAGCCGGGCTACACGACGCTGGAGCGGCAGTGGACGCGGCCGACGCTCGAGGTGAACGGGATGTGGGGCGGCTATGAGGGACCCGGGAGCAAGACGGTGATCCCGAGCGAGTCGCACGCCAAGATCACGTGTCGTCTCGTGCCCGATCAGGACCCGGCCGACGTCGTCGCGCTCGTGACTCGGCATCTCGAGATGCACGCGCCGGCTGGCGTGCGACTGACGATCTCACCAGGCGATCATGGCGCGCGCGCGTACCGTATTCCGCCCGATCATTTCGCGCTCGACGCGGCGGACGCGGCGCTGGCCGCGATCTACGGCGTGAAGCCGTTGCGAGTTCGCATGGGCGGCACGGTGCCGATCTCGGAGCTGTTCGAGCGCCACATGGGC
>Ga0157370_10001852_pt1 | contig 26064 bp, 25 predicted proteins | sample C35metaG_FD_113463 | JGI IMG/M metagenome (GOLD analysis project Ga0157370, IMG submission 113463) | Corn rhizosphere microbial communities from Kellogg Biological Station, Michigan, USA - C3-5 metaG | ecosystem: Host-associated > Plants > Roots > Rhizosphere > Soil | place: USA: Michigan...
CGACCATGTCCTCGGAGACGGGTTCCGGGGCGACCCTGCGCGCCCGCAGCCCCAGCAGCACCATGGGGACCAACACGGCAAGCGCCACAATGTTGACCCAGAAGAAGCCGCCCGCAGCCAGCACCGGACCGGCCAGGGCGGCCATCCCGGCAGCGCCAAAGTTCATCATCATGTCGTTGGCGCCCTGCAGCGGCACCCGGATGTCCTCCGGCACTGACTGGGTCAGCAGGGAGGATCCTCCGATCAGGCAGGCGGACCAGCCCAGCCCCAGCGTGGTGAGTGCAATCGACATGAACAGCGGGTTGCTGCTGTCCGACACGGCCGCGCCCAGCCCAATGGCGGCCAGGAAAATGCCGCAACCGAGCATCACCACTCGGAAGGCGCCCACGCGGTCCACGAGCCAGCCAAACACGGGGCTGGCGGCATACATCCCCAAAATGTGGAGGCTGATCACGATGCCAATGATCTCCAGTGAGTGTCCGTGCGCGTTCATGGCCACCGGCGTCATGACCATCACGCCCACCATGATCATGTGCCCGCCCGTCACCGCCCCGAGGGCAAAGAGGGCGCGCGGCTTGCGGGCGGCCAGGCGCAGGGCGGCCCACGCTCCGCGCCGGCTGGAAGCCCGGCCCCGCCCGGAAACATTGCCTCGCCCGGCAGTCTTGCCCCGCGCCGGAGGCTTGGACCGCCCGGGAGGGACGACGGCGGCACCCGGCTTCCCGGCGTCGTGCCTGTCCTGCGGGGGCTGGGAGGGGAGGGGCCAGCCGCCGGCGCGGGGTGCCCCGAGGAAAAACGTGGCGATGACCAGCGCCGCCGTGATGAATGCGACCAGGGAGAAGAGGAACGGGCCGGACAGCGGCACCATGCCCAGGCGGATGCCAAGCTGGCGGCCGGGCTCGGACAGGTTGGGGCCTGCCACGGAACCCACGGTGGTGGCCCAAATGACGATCGCCACGGCGCGGCCGGCCTTCTCGGGCGGGGCCCCGTCCACGGCGGCGTATCGCGCCTGCAGTCCTGAGGCGCTGGCCGCCCCGAAGAACAGCATGCCCACGGCCATGAGCCAGAACTGGCCCAGCGTGGCGGCCAGGAGCACCAGGGCGGCCCCCGCAGCGCCGAGGGCGAAGCCCGTGCTCAGCGCCCAGCGGCGCCCTGCCCGTACGGCCAAATTGGCCAGCGGGACCGCCACCAGCCCGGCACCCAGGGTGGAGGCCGTCTGTACAAAGCCGGACGCCGCCGTGGTGCCTGCCAGCTCCGCGGCCAAGATGCCGCCCACGGAAATGCCGGAGGCAACGCCTACGCCGGACAGCAACTGGCCAGCCACCAGGACCAGCTGGTTGCGGCGGGTTGTGCGCGATGAAGTCATGCGTGGAGTCTAGCGGTGATGGAGCCTTCAGGCGCGGTGGCGATTCCGATGAGGAATCGTTGATTCGAGCATGGATTCCTCGATCATTCGGACGTAGCCTTCCGATGTGGCCATGTGTTCCTGCATGGCTCGGGCGGCCGCTTCAGAGTCGCCGGCACGGATCGCCGCCGCAATGTTGCGGTGTTGGCGCTGTTCGTCACCGACGAGGTCGTTGTTTTCACGGAACTGGCGGACTTCAACCATGACGGTAGTCAGTTCATGGCGCAGGGACTCGCTGAACCAAACAAGCGCGCTGTTTCCCGTGGCGCGGGCGATTGCCATGTGAAAGGCGATGTCGAGCGCGGGATAGCCCTCAGTGTCGCGCAAGGCCTCGTCCATTTGCTCCAAAAGGTCATCCAGAATGTCAAAATCCTCGCCGGAAGCGCGTTCCGCAGCCAATCTGGCAGCCTGTATTTCCAGTGGGATGCGCACGTCCATCATGTCCGTCAACGGGCGCCTGTTGTTCCGCAGGACCCTGGACAGAAACAATTCAATAAGGTGGCCGTCTAACTCCTTGACCACCGCGTTGCGCCCATTGTGAACTTCAACAAGTCCCACTGCCTGCAGGGCGCTGAGGGCCTCCCGAACCACAGGCCGGCTGGCCGCAAATTGCTCGCACAAGGCTGCCGTGGACGGCAGTGCACTGCCTGGCTGGAGGTCTTTTTCCACGATGTGGTCAATGATGGCGTCGAACATCTGTTGACTGAGCTTGGTGCGGGTCAAAGGTGTAGGCACGCGATCTCCCTTGGTTTGCACTCCCTTAGTGGCGGCGCGACTGGGGTGAGGGAGTTGTTCCGATACCTGATTATACGCAGTGCCCGGCCTGCTGTCATATAGGTTGACAGGCTTATAGGTTTCTTGTACCTTGTGATTCATGCCACTTGCACCTTCATCCCAGACCTACGCCGCAGCTGTGCTTGCCGCACCGGGCGAGCTACAGCTACACTGTCGTCGCCGGCCCGTGCCCCAAACTGGCGAGGTTCTGGTCAAGATGCACACCGTGGGAATTTGTGGCTCCGACACCGCATACTTCCTCGGGACTGCCGCCTACCCCATTAACGAACCATTTGTCATGGGGCACGAGGCTAGCGGGGTCGTTGCCGCGACGGGTGAGGGGGTCGTCTGCGTGCTGCCTGGCGCCCGCGTAGCCCTGATTCCCAGCCTTTCGTGCGGTTCCTGTGAACAGTGCCGCGCTGGGTTAGACAATCTTTGCCCCAACACGCGCTACCTGGGATCAGCTGCCGTCGATCCACACCGCGACGGCGCCCTTCAGGAATACCTGGTGGTGCCGGCGACCCACGTCCTTCCCCTTCCGGAGAATATCGACCACGCCGTCGGCGCCCTGCTGGAGCCGATGGCCGTGGCCCTTCATGCGGCCCGCAAAACTCCGGTCGCAGGTCGGTCGGTGTTGATTGTGGGCGGCGGCGCCATAGGGCAGCTGACTGCCGTGGCAGTGCGAGGGCTTGGCTGTAAGTCCCTGACGGTCATGGACGTGAGTGCCCGGCGGGCACACGCTGCTGTGGAACACGGGGCTGACTTCTCGGCGACAGGGCACGAACTCGCAGCTGCCCTTGACAAGGGCCGCCGCTTCGACGTGGTCTTTGATGCCTCCGGCCACCCGGCTGGAGTTGAAATTGCCTTGAGGGCGGTTCAGCCCGGGACGGGGCACGTCGTGCTGGTTGGCAATCTGCCGGCAGGGTCGGGGATCCCGCACAAATACATTTCCCAGGCAGAATCCTGGGTTACCTCCACCCTTCGCTTTGCGGGCGGGCTGGCACCTGCCCTGGAATTTCTGACAGAGAACAATCTGGACATCTCATGGCTTGTGGAGCAGAACGTGCAATTCACCAACATTTTGGACGTATTTGAGCAGTCGCCGGAAGGCGAGCTCCCGCTTAAGACACACATCCGATTCTCCGACTAACGACACAAACTCACCACAACTAGCAAAAGGACACAACGATGCGTCATCTGAGGAAAATGCAGGCGGTGGGCAGCCTCGCCGCCATTGCCCTGCTTGCTGCCGGCTGTTCCACGCCCGCCAACAACAAGGATGCTGTGGCTGCTGAGGGCCTGGGGACCCCGTCGGCCGAAGTGGCACAGGCGGCCAAGGACTTCAAAGGGCCCTTCACATACTGGATTGGCCTAACCTTTCCCGATTCGAGCAACGACCTCGAAGCGGCGCGCATCAAGGCATGGGGCGACAACCTTGGGATCCAGACGCAGGTCGTCAAAGTCAACCAGAACGAGGTCGTCCAGCAAACCTCCGGCGCCATTGAGGCGAAATCACTGCCGAGTGCGATGACCGTCCCCTACGACTTGATGTCTACCATGGGCACGGGAGGCCAGCTTTCGCCCGTCCCCGACTCCTACGCTGCAATTGGCGAGGCGCATGGAGGGTGGCTGAAATCGATCGACTCGGCCACCAAGGCCAAGAGTTTTGGCGGCAAGGTTTACGGCGTCCCGTTCGGCTTCTTTGGCAACGTGTTGTTCAGTCGGGCGGACCTGCTCAAGCAAAAGGGATTCGACGCCCCGCCCAAGACTTGGGACGAACTGCTTGCCCAGTCCAAGGCAACACAGACGCCGCCCAAGACATATGGCATGGGCTTTGCCCTCTCCAACGTCTTGGACGGGAACTTGACCACTTCCATCATGCAGTCATTCGGTGGACGCGTGGCTGACGACGCCGGCAAGAAGTGCACAATCAACAGCCCGGAGACCGCCACCTTCCTGAAGTGGATCAAGGGTGCATTTGATGCTGGCCAGTTCCCGCCATCGGTAGTCACCTGGGATGGTGCTGGCGATAACAACTCCTACACGTCAGGTGAATCACTCTTCATCGTCAACACGGGCAGCGTTTACCAGTCCATGAAGAAGGACGACCCGGAGCTTGCCAAGGCAAGTGCATACTCTGCCCTTCCCGCCGGTCCCGTGGCCCAAGTTGCCCCAGTTGACCCCCGCTACCGTGTAGTCCCCTCGAGCACGTCGGATGCAGGCAAGATCCTGGCGCAGGACCTGTTCAAGACGTTGGCCGATGACACCTACATGGCCGGATTTATGGAGAACGCCACGTATGGGCCCGTCCTCAATTCACAATTGAAGTATCCGGTCTTCACCGACAGCCCCGTACACGCTGGACTCCTGAAGCAAGCCGAAAAGGGCACAGCCCCGGCCTTTCCGGACACCGCCAACGCGGCATACTCCGACTACCAAAATGCATTCTCCACGCCCCGGATGGTGCAGCGCGTCGTGGTTGACAAGGTAGCCATCGACAAGGCCATGGCCGAGGCTCAGGCGTCCTGCCAGAAGATCTACGATCAGCATGCCAGCTAAATCAGCCCAAGAAGCGGGGACTGCAGGGCAAAACCGCCCGGCAGTGCCCGCGGGACCCGCACCCCGTCCCCGGATCAAGCGTCAACGCAGGCATCCTGCGGGGGCTCGCAAGGAGGCCCGATTGGGCCTCCTGCTGACCTTGCCGGCCGTGGCGGTCATTGTCATCCTCATTGGCTATCCAACCATTTCCTCCATTTGGTACAGCTTTACCGACCGCATGGTGGGCTCCCCGGGCCGATTTGTGGGCCTAGACAATTACACGAGACTTGTCCACGATTCAGGGTTCCTCTCTGCAACGGCCAACCTGGTCCTCATAGTCGGCGTTTCGCTGTTGCTGAAGCTGGTGCTCGGCACGGTGGTCGCCGTAATCCTCAACCGACCCATGCCAGGACGCAACTTGTGGCGCCTGCTGGTCATGCTCCCGTGGGCCATGCCGGGATTCGTTGCCTTCATGGGATTGCGCCTGATGTTTGAATCTCCCTATGGCGCCATCAACGTGGCACTTGAAAGCTTCACCAGTCCGGTGCCGTTCCTCAGTGACCCCAATTGGGCCCGAGTTTCCGTGGTCATTGCGACGGTCTGGCGCGGATTCCCTTTCTGGGCCATCTCCATCTTGGCCGCGTTGCAGACCATCCCCAAGGAGTTGTATGAGGCGGCACGCATGGATGGCGCCAGCGCCTGGCAGCAGTTCACTAACATCACAGTTCCCCAGATTCGCTCCACCGTGGCCGTTGTGGCCGTGATCTCTGCCATTTGGACAGCCAACGGTTTTGAGAACATTTGGCTCATGACACAGGGCGGCCCTTCAACCACGACCATGACCTTCCCGGTCTTGTCCTTCCTGAGCCTGCAAAGCCGCCAGCTGGGACAGGCGGCCGCATATGCCGTCGTCATATTGCCCGTCATGGCCTTGTTTATCATGCTGCTCAGCCGGCGCAAGAAGGAGTTCTAATGGAGAAGCGCAGCCGTCTCGGCACTTTTTTGGGCATGGCGTTTTTGGCCATCGTTGTCGTTCCGCCCGTATATTACATGGTGATCGCCTCCCTTAAACCCCGGTCCGCGATTTACCGGACGCCGTCCTGGTTGCCGGAGCGCTCCAGTCTCGACAACTACGCCAAAGTTCTGCGTGACGACAATTTCCTGGTCAATATTGGCAACAGCCTGATCGTGGCCCTGGCCACGACGCTGCTTGCCATGGTCCTCGGCGTGCTGGCGGCCTACGCCATTGCCCGCTTCAAGTTTCCAGGGCGAAACGCAGCCAGCCAGCTCATCCTCATGAGCTACCTCACTCCCCTGCTGCTGTTCATCCCATTGAGCGTGGTTGTCGGAAATCTCGGGCTCGCGGACACGCTGTCCGGCCTGGTCTTGGTTTACCTGACATTTGCCGTTCCCCTCTGCACGTGGCTCATCCTGGGGCACTTTCGCGAATTCCCGCCGGACCTGGAGGAAGCCGCATCCCTTGATGGTGCCTCGAAGATGCGGACACTGGTGAGCGTGCTGTTGCCCGTCTCAGCGCCGGCCCTGGCCACGGCTGCTTCGCTGGCATTCATGATGGCCTGGGGCGAACTTTTCCTGGCACTGACGTTTGTCAAGGGGCAGGGCGTCATGACGGCTCCTGTGGCATTGCAGCACATGAGTACGGGCGATGTGCAACAATACGGCCCCATCATGGCAGGCGCCGTCCTTTCGGCCATCCCTGTGCTGGTCGTTTACTACATCTCTCAGAAGTGGGTAATCCAGGGTGCAGCCGAAGGTGCCTTCAAGGGATAGATGAGGCGCTTTTCGCCGAAACGATCCACCTCATAGTTCGCTCCGGGTGCGTCTCTGCGTTGTCGCGCTCAGACCTAAGTACCAATTGACGAGGAAGGAAGAACATGACTATTCGCAGTGCCGAGGTGCTGGTAACTAGTCCGGGCCGGAATTTTGTGACGCTGCGCCTGACCACCGACGACGGCGTCGTCGGGTTGGGGGACGCGACGGTCAACGGGCGCGAGCTGGCGGTGGCCGCGTACCTGAAGGAGCATGTGGTGCCGTTGCTTTTGGGCCGGGACGAGGACCGCATCGAGGACATGTGGCAGTTCCTGTACAGGGGCGCGTACTGGCGTCGCGGCCCGATCACGATGGCGGCCATCGCCGCCGTCGACGTTGCCCTGTGGGACATCAAGGCCCGGCACGCAAACATGCCCCTGTACCAGCTCCTGGGCGGGGCCTCCCGCACCGGCGCCCTGGCTTACGGGCACGCGTCCGGTTCCGAGCTGCCCTCCCTGTTCACCTCCATCCGCAACCATCTGGACCAGGGCTTTACTGCCATCCGGGTCCAGACCGGGGTTCCGGGCCTGGGCCAGATCTACGGCATCGCCTCGGACCAGCGCCCGGGGGAACGCTACGACTACGAACCCGCCAAGCGACTGCCGCTGCCCGCGGAGGAAACCTGGGACACCAGGGCGTACCTGCGCCACGTGCCGGGCGTGTTCGCCGCCGTCCGGGAGGAATTCGGGCCGGAACTGACCCTGCTCCATGATGGCCACCACCGCATGACCCCCAACCAGGCAGCATCCCTGGGCAAATCCCTGGAACCCTACGACCTTTTCTGGCTCGAGGACGCCACCCCGGGTGAAAACCAGGAAGGGCTGCGCCGGGTCCGCTCCCAGACCACCACGCCCCTGGCCATTGGGGAGGTCTTCAATACCGTCCACGACTACCAGACCCTGATCACCGAACAGCTCATCGACTACGTACGCTCCGCCGTCACCCACACCGGCGGCATCACGGCCCTGCGCAAGCTCATGGACTTCGCTGCGATCTACCAGATCAAGTCGGGCTTCCACGGTCCCACCGACATCTCCCCCGTGGGTCAGGCCGCCCAGCTCCACCTCGGCCTGGCCATCCATAATTTCGGCATCCAGGAATACATGAAACACTCCGCCGAAACCCTTGCTGTCTTCCACACCAGCTACACGTTCCGGGACGGCCTCCTGCACCCCGGCAACAACCCCGGACTTGGCGTGGACTATGACGACGCCCTTGCCGCCACCCACCCCTACACACCCGCATACCTGCCCGTCAACCGCCTCCTCGACGGAACGGTCCACGACTGGTGAACGGAGCCATCGCCATTGGAAGATGCGATGAAGGGCAAACCGTCCGCATACCCAGGGAGCGCCGCCATGAACGAGACACCCACCCAGGAAATCGCGGCGGCACGGTTTGACGCCATCACGGCGGATGAGCTGCGTGCTGCCGGCAGCTTGAAATGGACGGGCGTTGAGGACCGGCTGCCGGCCTGGGTGGCGGAAATGGACTTTGGCTTGGCGGCACCCATTGCCGGTGCCGTGCAGGAGGCGGTGGCGCGCGGGCTGGTGGGCTATCTCCCCGGCGGCCTCATCGACGAAATGGGGGCGGCCTGCAGCGAATTCCTGCTGGCCCGGCACGGCTGGGAGGTGCCGGCCGACTGGATCCGGCCCGTGGCCGACGTGCTGACGGCGCTGGAGTGGACGGTCAGGCATTTCAGCGCGCAGGGGGCGAAAATAGTGGTCCCCACGCCGGCCTACATGCCGTTTTTGGAGCTGCCCGCGGTGTACGGCCGGGAGCTGGTCACGGTGCCCATGCTCCGGACGGGTTCGGGGTGGGAGCTGGACTTTCCCGCCCTCGACGCGGCGCTGGCCGGCGGCGGCCTGGTCATTTTGTGCAACCCCCACAACCCGCTCGGGAAGGTGTACAGCCGGGACGAGCTGGCCCGGATTGCGGAGGTCGTTGCGGCGAACGGTGCCCGGGTTTTCTCCGATGAGATCCATGCGCCCCTGGTGTACGACGGCGGCACCCACGTTCCGTACGCTTCCGTCAGTGCCGCCGCGGCGAACCACACAGTGACGGCCACGTCCGCGTCGAAGGCGTGGAACCTGGCGGGGCTGAAGGCGGCGCAAATGATCTTTTCCAACGCCGCGGACCGCGAACTGTGGGCCGGCGTGGGCCATTTTGTGGAGCACGGCCCCAGCACTCCCGGGGTGGTGGCAAACATCGCAGCCTACCGGGACGGCGGTGCCTGGCTGGCAGAAGTGCTGGCGTATTTGGACGGCAACCGGCAGCTGCTGGGCGGGCTGCTGGGCGAACACCTGCCCGGGGCAGCGTACATCCAGCCGGCCGGGACCTACCTGGCCTTCATCGACTGCACCCCGCTTCCCCTGGGCGGGGCCGTTCCGGCTGACTACTTCCGCGACCACGCCCGGGTGGCCCTCGTGGACGGCGCCGCCTGCGGCCGACCCGGCTGGGTGCGGCTGAACTTTGCCACGCCGCGGCCCATTCTGCGCCGGATTGTTGAGGAGATGGGGGAAGCGGTCCGCCGGCAGGCGGCTGCTACCGAAGTGCGGCAGCCGCCGTCGTGGTGACAGCCGCCGTCAGCACGTCCAGGGCGGGGGACTGGATCTTCCATCGCTGCCAGTAAAGCGGCACCCGGGTGATGCGGCCGGGAACCAGTTCCACCAGGGTTCCGGCGCGCAGGCCCGCGCGGCAGTGCGGTTCCGGCATCAGGCCCCAACCCAGGCCCAGCTCCACGGCGCGGGCGAACTGGATGGTGTCCGGAATGAACTGCTGGGGGCCGGAAAGGGGCACGCCGGCCACCGCGGCAAGGAAGTGGTCCTGCAGCGTGTCCGTGCGGTCAAATTGCACTGCCGGTGCGGCAGGAAGGCGCTGCGCCTGGAAGCCGCCGGGGAACCAGCGCGCCATGAAGCCCGCGGAGGCCACTGCGCGGTACCGCAGGGAGCCGAGCGGGGCAACGGAGCAGCCCTGGACGGCGTCGGGCGTGGCGGTGACGGCGGCCATGACCTCCCCGGTGCGCAGCAGGCCTGCCGAATGTTGCTCGTCCTCGCGCAGCACCTCAAAGCTGAGCCCGGCGTCTTCCGGCACGGCTGCCAGCGCGTCGACAAACCACGTGGCGAGCGAATCGGCGTTGACCACCATGGGAATCGCCGTGCCGCGGGCGCCGGCCAGGCCCAGTTCCGCCGCGCAGTCGGACTCCAGCTGGCGCAGCTGCCGGGCCAGCTTGTGCACCACGACGCCGGCAGCCGTGGCCCGGACGGGGGCCGTGCGCTGCAGCAGCACCTGCCCGGCTGCCTGCTCCATGGCCTTGATGCGCTGGGAAACGGCCGACGCCGTGACGTGCAGTTCGCCAGCCGCTGCGTCGAAAGTGCCGTGTTCAAGCACCGCCAGGAACGTCCGCAGCTGCTCCGTTTGAAAGTTCAACATTAGAGTTCCTTATGTATGTCAAGAACAATTAGCTGTACTTGATATGGCCAGCCTAGTAGCTTCGGTGATGTGACTCCACTCGATATTCTGTCCTCAGCGGCCACCGGACTCGGCGCCGGACTGGCCCTCATCATTGCCATCGGCGCGCAAAACGCGTTTGTGCTGCGCCAAGGCCTGCGCGTGGAACATGTGGGCCTGGTGGTCCTGGTCTGCATGCTCAGCGATGCGGTCCTCATCGCCGCCGGGATCGTCGGCATCGGTGAATTGATCCGCGCCGCGCCCGCCGTGGTGGTGGTGATCCGCCTGGCCGGGGCGGCCTTCCTGCTGGCCTACGGCGTTTTCGCAGCCCGGCGGGCCTTCCGCCCCGGCACCCTGACGGCATCCGGGCGGCAGGGCGCCCTGGGCCGCAAGGCGGTGCTGGCCACGGTGCTGGCGCTGACCTGGCTGAACCCCCACGTGTACCTGGACACCGTGCTGCTGCTGGGCACGCTGGCCAACCAGCACGGCGAGCTGCGGTGGTGGTTTGGTGCCGGTGCGGTGTTGGGCAGTGTGTTGTGGTTCAGCGCCCTCGGCTTTGGCGCCAGGCTCCTGCGCCCCGTGTTCGCCAAACCCGCCGCATGGCGGGTGCTCGACGGCGCAATCGCCGTCGTCATGGTCTTCCTGGCGGCGCGGATGGCTTTTGGATTTTAGATGAAGTCCATTTCCACCTGCAGGAACTCCTCCGCGGAGCGGACCGCCGCCGCAAACGCCTCCTCTTCGGTGGGCGATTTCTTGGGCGTGCGGGTGAACCATTCGTGGTTGTTCATGTGGACCTTGGTGAACCCGCGCCCGGGCGGGGCGTAAAACACCGCGAAACGCTGCACGGGCCACTCCGGGCCTGTTTCGATCGCCACCAGCAGGGCAGCGTTCAAGGCGGGGTTGTACCACTGCGCGATGGGCCTGCGCCGGTCCTGGTCAAAGAGGCCGCCGGCATAGCGCGACGCCGGCACGGGGCCCATCTCCGTGCACAGCCGGTCCCACCACAGCGGCAAGATGTCGCTGTCGTGGCGAATCCAAAGCGCCGGGACCACCGGCGGATCATTCTGCGTGCCCACTCTTCAATTTTAGCCAAAACTGGTGGGCTTGCCAGTGTCTTTCGTGACCGGGCAGCGAGGCGCTATTCGCAGCCGATCCCGTCGCCGTCGCGGTCAAACTTCTGCTGGAATCCGGGCTGGCCGGCGTAGATGGGCGCCTTGCCGGCGGCCCGCACGGCTGCACAGTTTTGGTAGTAGACCGGAGCCGGCGGCTGGACCACAGGGGCCGGGGCGGGAGCTGGGGCGGGAGCAGGAGCAGGGGCGGGGGCTGGCGCGGGAGCTGGTGCGGGCGCCGGGGCTGGCGCAGGGGCTGGAGCAGGTACAGCCTTTACCGGTGCCGGGGCAGGCGCAGTCTGGTTGGTGGGCGCCAGGGTGTCCGCGCAACCGCGCAGAATTCGCGCCATGGCGTCGTGCTCAGCCTGCGTGACCCAGAGCTTGTAGGTGGCCTTGACAGAAATTTGCCGCGCAACGTACTCGCAGCGGTAGGACTTGTTCGGGGGCAGCCATGTGGCCGCGTCGCCGTCGCCCTTCTTTTGGTTGGTGGGCCCGTCCACGGCCAGCAGGTTCAGGGGGTCGTTGGCGAACGCCATGCGCTGCTGGAGGGAGAGCTGCTGGGCGCCCTTCTGCCAGGCATCGCTGAGTGCCACCACGTGGTCAATCTGCACCCTGGCGCTTTGCGGCCCCCGCACAAAGTCGATGGTCGTGGCCGTGTAGGGGTCCGACAGCACGCCCGTCAGCACCACGCAGTCCCGGGTGCCGGGCTTGAACGTCTTGGCCGTGAGGTCCCTGTTCAGCATGTCATTGCGCGTGTCGCAGCCGTTCCTGTCCAGATCCGCCCAGGCCTGGCCAAACTCGGAACGGCTGTACCCCGTCTTGGGCGCGCGTCCCTTGATGGGCAGCCCTGCCAGGACGTCCAGGGCCTTGGCCGCGAAGGCCGGCTGGGCATTGCCTGCCAGCTTGGCCCCGCCGGCGTCGGGGACGGTGTCGCCATCCACCGGGGCGGTGTCATCCGCCGTCGGTGTCGGTGTGGGCTCAGGTGTGGGCTCCGCCGTCGTCGGGGATGGGCTGCTTTCCACGCTCCGAGCGGACGACGGCGGTGCCGCCACGGGTGCCGGTGCGCCGCCGCACGCCGTGGCAACGACCAGGACGGACGCCAGCACGGACCCCCTGATGAGGTCGGCGAAGCCGAATGTGCCAAGGGTGCGGGGTGTGGCCGGGTGGTGCTTGGACAAGGGGCAGCGCTCTTTCCGGGGGAAGGTGGGTATCCCTCCAGCATAGCCCGGGGTTACTGCTTCCCGTCCTCCGATTTCCGCGAGCGTTCCAGGTACGGCTTGGCCTGTTCCAGGCCCGACTCGAGGGCGTGCACCGTCCCGTCCATGTTCTTCGCGGCCGTGGCCCGGAAGGCGTCAATGGCGTCCATGGTGGCATAGACGTTGTCAAAGGCCTTTTGCAGTGTTTCCACGCTGACGCCGGAGCTGGCCGCCTGCTGGTGGATGCGCACCGTCTGGTCCTTGAGCATCTGGGAGGTCTGCAGGATCATGTTGTTCGTGGTGGTGTTGACGGCGTCGATCTGGTCAAGCACCATCTTTTGGTTGGCGAGGGCCTCCGCCACAATCACGGCCGTGCGCAGGGCGGAAATGGTGGTGGTGCGCGCCCGGTCCACGCCCTTGATCAGCTCAAGGTTGTTCTTGCGCACCAGGTCCATGGCCAGGTAGCCCTGGACGGAGACGGCCAGCTGGGTCAGTATGTCCTGGTGCCGCTGGCGGATCGGGAACAGCACGTCCGCCTCCAGGGCCTGGGCCTGCTCCTCCTGCCCGGAAGCGCGCAGCTGGGCGATCTTTTCGGCGCAGGCATCATCCAGCGCCTTGGCGTAAACGGCCGTTTCGCTGAGGACCTGCATGGTTTCCCACAGCGCCACCTTTTCATGGGCCAGATCCGAATTGTCCGACCGCAGCTCATTCTGGCCTGCCATCAGCGACTTGATGATGGCGTCCAGCTGGCCCTGGGCGGACTCGTAGCGCTGGAAGTACTTGGCCAGCTTGTTGCCTCGGGGGATCATGCCCAGGATCTTCCGGCCCGTGCCCAGGTCGGCATTGTTCGGAGTCAGCCCCTGGACGGTCACGCGGAGCTCATTGAGGGTTTGGGCCACGTGTGCCTGGGCGCTGCTGCCGTTGCGCTTGGTGTTCGCGACCGACGTGGTGGACCGTTCCAGCATGCGGCTGGAGGAATCGGCGGACGACTTCATGGCGGGCGCGGCAAGGGCGGACAGCCCCTCCACCCTGCGGCTGAATTCCGGGCTGCGGGCATCAAGGGCCGCGATGCCGGAAATGAACTCCCTGGCCTTGGCCGTGATGTCGGCCTGCCGTTCCGCCGGCACCGGGATCATGCCCGGGGCCTGTGCCGGCGTCACAATCTCCGGCGCGTCAGGCGGGGTCAGGACCAGGGCGTCGTCGGGTTCCGGGGGAGGTGTCAGCGGCGATGTCATGTACGTGTACCAGTTTCCTTGAGCTCAAAAGGTTTCCAAAGAGGCTGTCCCTTGCCATGTTGCTCCACCTTGGGCCATTTGTCTCCACCGAATCGCCCGGTGCGGCCAATCGGTACGAAGAATGCGCCAGCCTGGGATTGGCGGACTCCTGCAACCGTAGACTTGCGGTCATGACCATCCATGCCACCCTGCCCAAGGCCGAACTCCACCTGCACATCGAAGGAACCCTGGAGCCGGAACTGATCCTTGAACTGGCCGCCCGCAACAACATCACGCTGCCGCACCCCACACTGGCCGAATTGCGTGCCCAGTACGAGTTCACCGACCTGCAATCCTTCCTGGACCTGTACTACGCCAACATGGCCGTGCTCATCACCGAGGCCGACTTTGCCGACATGACCCGCGCCTACCTCCGCCGCGCGCAGGCCGCGGGGGTGCGGCACGCGGAAATCATGTTTGACCCCCAGGCGCACCTTGGGCGCGGCATTCCACTCACGACGGCGGTGGGCGGCATAGAGTCCGCGCTCGCCGGCAGCGAGGCGGAGTTTGGCATCACCACCGGGCTCATCGCGGCGTTCCTTCGGGACGAAACCGAGGAATCGGCGCTCGCCGTCCTGGACGAACTGCTGGCTGCGGAGGCGCCCATCATCGGGATCGGGCTGGACTCGGCGGAGGTGGGCAATCCGCCGTCGAAGTTCATCCGGCTGTTCCGGCGGGCACGGGAGGCCGGACTCCGCCTGGTGGCTCACGCGGGGGAGGAGGGCGATGCCAGTTACGTGTCGGACGCCCTGGACCTGCTCGGCGCGGAGCGGATTGACCACGGCATCCGGGCCATCGAGGACGCTGCGCTGGTCAAGCGGCTGGCGGCGGACCAGGTGCCGTTGACGGTCTGCCCGCTGTCCAATGTGCGGCTGCGCGCCGTGGACACGCTGGCCGCGCACCCGCTGCCGCAGATGCTTTCTTCCGGGTTGAACGTGTGCGTCAATTCGGATGATCCGGCCTACTTTGGCGGCTACGTGGAGCAGAACTTTGCCTCGCTGGTGGCGGAGTTCGGCTTCGGCACGGACATCCTGGAGCGTTTGGCGGGCAATTCCATCCGTTCATCCTTTGCCGCGGACGCTCGAAAAGCCGAACTGCTGGCCGAACTGGACGGCTGGCGCGCGGCGCAGGGGAGCTGACCGGCGCCGAGATAGCGGATCCGCGCCGAAAGCTGCACGAATTTGTGTCGGATTTCGGCGCGGATCCGCTATCTCGGCGGGGAGAGGGACGGGGTGGGGCGGCTAACCTCGGGCGAAGAGCTGTTCCGCGGCGTGGGTCACGGGAACCGCCTGCTCCGCCAGCAGCACCAGGCCCAGCCCAAACATGATGATGCCGCTGGAGAGGGTGATGGCGCGGGCGCCGCCCGGGCGGGAACGCAGCAACTTTCGTGAGCCGGCGGCCACCAGCGTGTAGATGACGGCCGTGGAGGCAACAAACGTGAGCCCGAGGACCGCCGACTGCACGGGAATGGGGAAGGGCGCGCCCGGCCGGATGAACTGCGGGGTCAGGGCCACAAAGAACAGCAGGCCCTTCGGGTTGATGGCGCTGGTCCCCACACCCTGCAGGTAGGCGCGGCGGCGCGCCCCGGACGCCGGGGCATTCTCAACCTCCGGCCCGGCACTGCTGAACCCGGCGCTGCGCCATGACTTCGCCGTCGCCATCCCGAGCCACAGCAGGTACAGCGCCCCGGCCACAGTCAGCCAGGCCAGCAGGCCGGGGTTGGCGGCCATGAGGGCCGCGATGCCCGCGGCCAGCAGCACCGTGTGAAGCACGTAGCCGCTGCAGAGCCCGGCGACGGCGGGGACGAAGCTGCGCCGGCCCAGCCCCGCGGCGATGGTGAAGGCCCAGTCGGGCCCGGGTGTGCACGTCAAGGCAACGGCGATGATGAGGAAGCCGATAAGTGCCTGCGGGTCCATGGTGTTCCTGCCGTCAAAGAAGTTGGTGGTGACAGCAAGTTTAGGTAATTTGGGCGCAGAAGTGCTTACCAATTTAGGCCCGGAAGCACGCAGATACGATAGGATTTTGCTGTGATTGACGAACTTGACAGAGAAATTTTGCGCAGGCTTCAAGATGACGGGCGCATGAGTGCCACGGCACTGGCCGCCGAGGTGGGCCTGACGGTGGCGCCGTGCCACCGGCGGTTGAAGGACCTGGAGCGTTCCGGGGCCATCAGCGGCTACCGCGCCGTGGTGGACCCGGCCTCGGTGGGGCTCGGGTTTGAGGCGCTGGTATTCGTCACCCTGGCCAAGGTGGACCGGGCCACGATGGACCAGTTTGAGGCCCGGGTGACAGCCAGCGCGCACATCACTTCGGCCCAGCGGCTGTTTGGCGACCCCGACTACATCCTGAAGGTCATGGCCGAGGACCTGCCGGCCTACCAGCGGTTCTTTGATGACGAGCTGACCAACCTGCCGGGCGTGCAGCGGGTCAGCTCGACGATCGTCATGAAAAACCTAAAACCCGGGGCGGGGCTGCCAATATAGGGGGCGGGGCGCGTTTCGGCACAGTTTCAATGCCGAAACATTATGTGGTCAGTCCACACGTGCCCTACAGTGGGCGTTATGAAAATTGCGCTCTTTGCCACGTGCATCGTGGACGCCATGTATCCGCGCACGGCCCGGGCCACGGTTGCCATCCTGGAACGGCTGGGGCACGAGGTGGTGTTCCCTCCGGGACAGGCGTGCTGCGGTCAGATGCACGTGAACTCGGGCTATTTCAAGGAAGCCCGTCCGGTGGTGGCGAACCATGTGAGGGCCTTCGACACGGACGATTACGACGTTGCCGTGGCGCCGTCCGGTTCCTGTGTGGCGAGCGTGAAGCACCAGCACGGACTGGTGGCCCGCCGTTGCGGCGACGCCGCGCTGGAGGCCCGGGCCGCCGTGGTGGGCGCCAAGACGTATGAACTCTCCCAGCTGCTGACCGATGTTTTGGGGGTCACGAACGCGGCGGAGCAGCTGGGATCGCACTTCCCGCACAGGGTCACCTACCACCCCAGCTGCCACGGCATGCGGCTGCTGCGCCTGGGGGACCGGCAGCTGGACCTGCTGCGCAGCGTGGGCGGGATTGAGGTGGTGGAACTGCCCGAGGCGGAGCAGTGTTGCGGTTTTGGCGGCACTTTCTCCATGAAAAACGCGGACGTCTCCAGCGCCATGATGGCGGACAAGGCGGCCAATATCTGCGGCACGGGTGCCGAGCTGTGCTCGGGAGGGGACGCCAGCTGCCTGATGCACATTGGCGGCGGGCTCTCCCGGCAGGGCAGCGATGTGGGGACCCTCCACTTCGCGGAGATCCTGGCCAGCACGCTCGAAGAACCAGCCTCCGTCAATGGCGGGGTCCTGCTGGCAGGGGGTGTGCGGTGAGCAACACGTTCCTGGGCATGCCCTCCCTGCCGGTCTTCGGCCACGGCAACCTCCACGCCACGGAGCCGTTCCCGAAGGCCGCACGCCGCGAACTCGGCAACGCGCAGCTGCGCGCCACCCTGGGCCACGCCACCCACACCATCCGCGACAAGCGGGCGAAGGTGGTGGCCGAGCTTGCCGACTGGGAGGAGCTGCGCGACTCCGGCAGTGCCATCAAGAACGCCACCATGGCGAACCTTCCGGCGCTGCTGGAGCAGTTCGAGGCCAACTTCACGGCCCGCGGCGGCATCATCCACTGGGCCCGCGACGCCCAGGAAGCCAACCAGCTTGTCACCGAGCTGATCAGGGCAACGGGGGAAACCGAGGTGGTCAAGGTCAAGTCCATGGCCACGCAGGAAATCGGCTTGAACGAATACCTGGAAGCGCAGGGCATAGCCGCCTTTGAAACCGACCTGGCGGAGCTCATTGTCCAGCTGGACCGTGACAAGCCCAGCCACATCCTGGTCCCGGCCATCCACAAGAACCGCAGCCAGATCAGGGAAATCTTCCTGCGCGAAATGGAGGACGTGGACCCGGCCCTGAGCAACGAGCCGGCCCGCCTGGCCGAAGCCGCCCGCCGCCACCTCCGCCGGAAGTTCCTCTCCGCCAAGGTGGCCGTCTCCGGCGCCAACTTTGGCCTGGCCGACACCGGCACCCTGGCCGTGGTGGAATCCGAGGGCAACGGGCGCATGTGCCTGACCCTGCCGGAAACCCTCATCACCGTCATGGGCATTGAAAAGCTGCTCCCAAGGTGGGCGGACCTGGAAGTGTTCATGCAGCTGCTCCCGCGCTCCTCCACGGGGGAACGCATGAACCCGTACACCTCCCTGTGGACCGGCGTCACCCCCGGCGACGGGCCCCAGAACGTGCACCTGGTCCTCCTGGACAACGGCCGCACCGCCGCCCTCGCGGACGAATACGGCCGCACGGCGCTGAACTGCATCCGCTGCTCCGCCTGCATGAACGTCTGCCCCGTCTATGAACGCACCGGCGGCCACGCCTACGGCTCCACGTACCCGGGCCCCATCGGCGCCATCCTCTCCCCGCTCATGACGGGCATCACGAGCGAGGAAAACGGCTCCCTGCCGTACGCTTCCTCCCTGTGCGGCGCGTGCTATGACGTGTGCCCCGTCAAGATCAACATCCCCGAAATCCTGGTCCACCTGCGCGGGGAGGACGTTGATTCCAGGCGCGCCAAGGCCAGGGTCCCCTCCCAAATGGACCTCATGATGAAGGGCGCCGAATGGGCATTCTCCAGCGGCAGCCACCTGAATCTGCTGGAAAAGGGGCTGCCCCTGGGCAAGCTCGCCGCGGGCCGCGACAAGGTCATCAAAAAACTCCCCGGCCTCGCCGGAGGCTGGACGCAAAGCAGGGACATCCCGGCCCCGCCGGAGCAGTCGTTCCGCCAATGGTGGGCCAAAGAGCATGAGCCAAGCACCGGCGTCGTGCCTGGAAACAACAGCAGCGAAGGAGGGCAGGCATGAGCGCCCGCGAAGACATCATGAACCGGATCGCCTCGGCCCTGCGGGACGCCCCGGCCACCCCCGAGGTGCCCCGCGGCTACCGCCGCACCACCAACAAGACCGCGCAGCAGCGCCTGGAACAGCTCGTGGACCGGCTGGTGGACTACAAGGCGAACGTGTACGTCATCGAGGAGGCCGAGGCCCCCGCCAAGCTGGCCGAACTGCTGGCCGGCTCGGCCTCCATTGTGGTGCCGCACGGCCTGCCGGAGTCCTGGCTAACCTCTGTGAAGAACGACGCCGGGTCCCCGGCTGTGGAGGTTGACTCGCCGCAGCGCCGCCTCACCGTGGCGGAGCTGGACGCCGTGGACGCCGTTGTCACGGCCGCGGCCGTGGCGTTGTCCGAAACCGGCACGATCATGCTGGACGGCAGCCCGGACCAGGGACGGCGCATCATATCCCTGGTGCCCGACCGGCACATCTGCGTGCTTCATACCGGGCAGGTCGTGGAGGTGCTGCCCGAGGCCATTGCGCGCCTGGAGGCAACCCGGCCGCAAACCTGGATCAGCGGCCCCAGCGCCACCAGCGACATCGAGCTCGAACGCGTGGAAGGCGTCCACGGCCCCCGGACACTGGACGTGCTCATCCTGCAGTGACAGCATGGCAGCCATGAAGACTTCTGAGTTGCTGGTGGATGCGTTTGGCCGGGTCGACGGAATTGTCGCGAGGGTCCTGGCCGGGCTGGACCGCGAGGCCTTGAACCGCCGGCCGGGCGGCAGGGGGAATTCCATCGCCTGGCTGGTCTGGCACTTGAGCCGTGGCCAGGACGAACAAATCGCCGAGGTGGCGGGCGCGGAGTCGGTCTGGGCATCAGGCGGCTATGCGGACCGTTTTGGCTTCGCCCTGGACCCTGCCGACACCGGCTACGGCCACAGCTCCTCCGACGTCGACGCGGTCCGGGTGGGCGACGCCGGCCTGCTCGCCGAATACCAGCAGGCCGTCTCCGCCGCCAGCCAGGCGTACGTCGGCTCCCTTTCCGACGGGGACCTGGACCGGGTGGTGGATCGCCGGTGGAACCCGCCCGTGACGCTGGGCGTGCGGCTCATCAGCATCGTGGACGACGGCGTCCAGCACGGCGGCCAGGCGGCGTACGTCAAGGGCCTCCCGGCGGGTTCCTGAGCCCCCGGCGCCGGCCCCCTTACATATTCACAGCTTCCGTCCTAGACTGGCGACAACCCCGGATTTTTCCAGTGAAATTCGCGCACCCTGCAACGGGTGACGGAATTGCCGCTCGTTGATTTGGCGCGCGCCGGGGCGTTCTTGTTGTACCGGGAAGCCCAGACGCGGTTCCCGGATTGCGAGGAAAGGTGCATTCCATGTCAGGAAACAAGGCTGTTGCCTACAAGGGCCCCGGGAAGGTCGAAGTCATTGACATCGACTACCCGACGTTTGAACTGAAGGACGGGCCGGGCGTCAACCCGGCCAATGTGGGGCGGAAGGTGCCCCATGGCGTGATCCTCAAGACCGTCGCCACCAACATCTGCGGCTCCGACCAGCACATGGTCCGCGGCCGCACCACCGCCCCTGCCGACCTGGTGCTGGGCCACGAGATCACCGGCGAAGTGGTGGAGGTGGGCCCGGACGTTGAATTCATCAAGGTGGGGGACATCTGCTCGGTGCCGTTCAACATCTCCTGCGGGCGCTGCCGCAACTGCAAGGAGCGCAAGACGGGCATCTGCCTCAACGTCAACCCCGACCGTCCGGGCAGCGCCTACGGGTACGTGGACATGGGCGGCTGGGTGGGAGGCCAGGCCGAATATGTCCTGGTGCCCTACGCCGACTGGAACCTGCTGAAGTTCCCGGACCGGGACCAGGCCTTGGAGAAGATCATGGACCTGACCATGCTGTCCGACATCTTCCCCACCGGCTACCATGGCGCCGTCTCGGCCGGGGTGGGCGTGGGGTCCACAGTCTACGTGGCCGGGGCCGGTCCCGTGGGACTCGCCGCGGCAACATCCGCGCACCTGCTGGGGGCTGCCGTGGTGATTGTCGGTGACATGAACGCCAGCCGGCTCACCCAGGCGCGAACGTTTGGCTGCGAGACCATCGACCTGACCCAGGGCGATCCCGGCGCACAGATTGAGCAGCTCCTGGGCGTCCCGGAAGTTGACTGCGCCGTGGACGCCGTCGGCTTTGAGGCCAAGGGGCATGGCGCGGACGCGGGCCACGAGGCGCCGGCAACCGTGCTGAACTCGCTCATGGACATCACCGCGGCCGGGGGTTCGCTCGGCATCCCGGGCCTGTACGTGACGGGCGACCCGGGCGGCATTGACGCCGCCGCGCAGAAGGGTTCCCTCTCGCTGAGCCTGGGCACCGGCTGGGCAAAGTCGCTCGCGTTCACCACGGGCCAGTGCCCGGTCATGAAGTACAACCGCGGCCTGATGATGGCGATCCTGCATGACAAGGTGCACATCGCCAAGAACGTCAATGCCAAGGCGATCCCGCTCACCGACGCGCCGCGCGGCTATGCCGAGTTCGACGCCGGCGCTGCCACCAAGTATGTGCTCAATCCGAACGGGTACCTGAACTAGCCGTCGCGGACGGTTCCCGGACGGGGGACAGGGGTGCGCGCAGCGGCCAGTCCCGGCTCTCCAGGATGAGCTGCATGCACGCCCCCGTCCCGGCATTCAGCAGGATGGGTGCCGCAAGGTTGACGGTGCTCTGTTCCCCCGGGTTGACCACCACCAGCACCGTGGGCGCGGCCGTCCCCAGGCGCTCAAGGACCGGTCGCGGCGGTAGCGGCGCATAATCCGGCAGGTGCCTGGCCGCGTCCAGGACAAACAACCTTGCTGTGCCGTCACCGGCCGTGAGGGAATAGATTCCCTCCGCGCCCGCAAGGGGGGCAAGCCTGAAGTCCACCGCAGGTTCCAGGCCCGGCGGGGGCGCCGTGAAGCAAACGGCGGGGGGAAGTGTGTGGTCCTCGGCCGTCATCGCAGGAAGTCCATCAGGGTGGGCTGGAGCACCTTGGCCGTCACGCTCAGGGCCGCCTGGTAGGCCAGTTCCTGCGTCTTGACGTCCAGGATGGCCTTGGCCAGGTCCAGGTCCTCAATGCTGGAACGCTGGTTTTCCAGGTCCACGACAGCGTTGGCATTCGCTGACTGCGCGCGAAGCAGCCGGCCCTGTCGCGCACCCAGCTCCGAACGCGAGTCGGCCACCCGGTTGGCGGCCTTGTCCAGCGGCGTGAGCTGGGCGGAAACGTCGCCTCCTGAACGCAGGGTCGCCGCGATCGTTGCCAGCAGCCCAAACACGGAGTCTGCCTCGCTGGTGCCAAAGATGGCGGAGCCGTCGGCATCGACCCGGATGGTTGAGTTGGCGCTGGTCCGCCGCTCCACCGTGCTGTTTGGATCGCCGGTGTAGCTCAGCGGCCCTTCCGTGTAGGCTGCGCCCTGGCTGGAGTTGCCGGCGAAGATGCTCCGTCCCAGGTACTGGGTGTTGGCCTGGGCGAGCAGGTCCTTGCGGATGGAGTCGAGCTCCGCGGCGATGGCCTCCTTGCCCGCCGGCGTCGTGGCGCCGTTGGACCCCTGCAGTGTCAGGTCCTTGGCGCGCTGCAACAGGGCCGTGGAACTGGCCAGCGCGGAGTCCGCGGCAGCCAGCCAGCCGGTCCCGTCCGCAATGTTGCGGGCGTATTGGGCGGCGGCCGCCTGCTGCGCCCGGACCGCCATGGAATCCGCCGCCGCGGCGGGGTCCGCCGAAATTTGCGGGATCTTTTTTAGGTCCGTGGCTGATTGCTGGAGCTCGGCCAGCTTGGCCGAACTGGCCTGCAGGTTCCGCTGGGCAGCGGCGGTCAGGGTTTGCAAGGTAATGCGCGGCATCATGCTCAGCGGCCCACCCTTCCGGTTTGGTTGATCAGGACATCAAGGGCCTCATCCATGGCGGTCATGACCCGGCTCGCGGCCTGGTAGGCATGTTGAAAGGCCAGGAGGTTGACGTTTTCCTCGTCGATGTCAACGGAGGCATTGGATTGTTGAACCGCGACGGCGTTGCCCACCGCGGTGCCGGCCGCAACGTCCTGCTGGAGCCCGGTGCGCACCGCGATGCCCGTGGCCAGCACTGTTTGGGTCCACTGCGCGTCCGGAGAGCCGGCGCCCGTGCCCAATTGCGAGACCATGTCGGCCCTGGACCCGTCCAGCCCGGCGGTGGGACTGCCGGAGGCGGCGATGCCCGGGGCACCCGTGGGGACCACGGACAGGCTCTGTGCCGCTCCCCTCCCTGCGGTGACCTTGAAGAAGTCCAGTCCCGTGGTTCCGTCAGCGGTGTAGGCGGACGCGTGGACCGCGTTGACCTGGGAGGCCAAGGTTTCGGCCAGGCTGTCGTACCGGGCCGCTGTTTCGGCAATCACCCCGCCCGTCTGCTGCCCGTTCGCCGGCGCCAGGACGGACAGCGTTCCCGCAAGCTGGCCGCCGTCGAGCTCCACGGCCGTCCCGGGGCGGCGGTCCCATTCCAGCTGGACGGTCCCGGCGCCGGACATTGCTGGCGGCCCGGAAATCCTGACCGAGTTCACCTGGGTCCCGGAGACAAGCACATTGCCGCCCAACAGGATTTCATTTCCGCCGTCGGGAAGTTCCCGCACAGTGCCGCCGGCCAGCTGGGCCACATTGGCGGTCAAGGCGTTGCGTTGGTCGATCAGTTCGCTGCTGGGGTGGCCGGCGGCCGCCGCCGCGCGGATCTGCCCGTTGAGCCCGGCCACTTGCGCCGCCGCGGCATTGAGCTGCTGGGTGAGTGTGTCCGCACGGGAGCGGGTTTGCGACCACTGGTCCGCCAAGCCCTGGTACCCCGTGGAAATGCCTTGGACCAGGGCCGCGGCGCCCTGAAGCAGTGTTGCCGTGGTGCCGGCGTCACCCGGGTGGTTGGCAACGTCCTGCCAGGCCGCCCAGAAGCCCTGCAGCTGGCCGGAAACAGCCCCGGCCCCGGGTTCCTGCATGCGGGCCTGAATGTCCGTCAGGGCGGCTGCCCTGACATTGGTGTAGCCGGCACTGGAAAATGCACTTCGCACCCGGGCATCCAGAAAAGTGTCGCCCAGCCGGCCAATGCCGGAGACCCCGACGCCGCCCCCGGCCTTCACTCCGACGTCGAACAGGGAACCGTTCCCGGCCGCGCCGACGGACGACAGCTCCGCCCGCTGGCGGGTGTACCCGGCGGTGTTGACATTGCTCAGGTTCTGACCGGTGACGTTCAGCCCGGTCCGCGCCGCGTTCAGGCCCGACAGGGCCGTGTTGAGGCCGCTAAAAGTACTCACAATTTCCTTCGCGTCTTAGACACTCTCGTCCAGGTAGCGTGATCCCGGATTCTGGTTGGTATGTCCCAAATGGTCATAGGTGCCTGCATCTGGGGCCAGCCCGGCAACGGTTTCCTGGGCGGACCGCAGCCCCTCCCGCAGGAATTGCAGGTTGGAGTCCCGCAGCCCCCGAATGCTGTCCACCAGGCCCGCCAAGGCCGTGAAGTGTGAGTTGAGTATGTCCCCCCACGGGCCGTCCGCCGCCGCTGCGGCAAGATCCTGCAAGCTGGCGTCTTCCGCCAGGCCCCACATCTGCGCCACTGAGGCAGCGGCGGCGGTGCGCTCCAGCGACGCCGGGCGCAGGCGCTCCATAATGTGCGCCACCTCCCGGGTGGCATGGTCCAGCCACTTGGTCTTTCCGGACTGGAGGATCAAGTGTTCCTCCTCCAGCTTGAAAATCAGCAGCTCCAACAATTCGCGCTCACGCCAAAGCAGCGTGGTTAATTCTTCAGGCCCCACGTGTAGGTCCTTTCAACGGGCCGAAGTCTGTCTGCACAAGCCTATCGGCGCATCCTGCACCTTCCGTAAGGGTCATGTCTACAGGGTTCAGCTGGGAATGCCCCGCAGCTTCACGGAAAGTAGCCAAATCGATATGAAAATACTTTCGGTGCGGAATGCAGCATCTTGGTGAAATGTCCTACAGTGAGTTGTCACTTGTGCTTATCGCCGGTGGCACACCTGGGGGGGTGTCGGTTGCGAGGTGAAGTTACAAGTTGCCGAGGGGGCTCTGCCATTGAATCGCGCTGAACGCGACTGCCTTGTGGTGCAAAATTTGCCGCTGGTGGGTTATCTGGTGTCCGAAATTTGCCTTCGTGCCGGACATTTGTCCAGGCCCGATCTAACCCAGGTGGGCGCCATTGCCCTCATCCAATGCGCGGAGTCGTTCGACGCAAGCCTGGGCGTCCCGTTTGGCGCCTATGCCCGGCGCCGGATCAAGGGGGCCTTTGCCGACGAGCTCCGCCGCGAGGATTGGGCCACGCGCGGCGCCAGGACCCGGATGAGCGGGCTGGCACTCATGCAGGAGACCCTCTCCGGCGCTTTGGGCCGGATGCCGTCCACCGATGAACTTGCCGCCGCCCTCGGACTGGACCGCGCCGCCGTTGAGGCGGCACAGTCAGACGCGGCGCGCACCGTCACGCCCCTGACGGACGTGATCGCGGACATGGTGGCGGCCACTGCGCAAGGGCCCGAGGAGACCGTGCTGCAGGCGGAGCATGAGGCATTCCTGGCCGAGGCCGTGGCTGCGCTGCCGGAAAAGATGCGCTTCATCGTGGAACAGGTCTACTACCGGGACCGCACGGTGAAGGAGTTGGCCGAGGAGCTCGGATCCAGCCATTCGGCAGTCTCCCAGCAGCGGGCCGAGGCCATGCGCCTGTTGCGGGATGCGATCGAACAGCACTACCTGGCGGCCGAGGTTGCGGTCCCGGTGACCCACTCCCGCGTTGCCGCGCCCCGCCGTGAGGGCTACCTCGCCGAGGTGGCAACACGAACCAGGGGCGGAGCCACGCGCCTTCCGGCACAGGCGGCCCGGAATGGGACCGGAATGGCTGTGGCGGTTCCGGGCTGACCGGGCCGGGCCCTAACCGCCCGGGACCAGGTGCCGACAGTGGCTTGCAGCTGCCCATGGACGGGCGGCCGGACAGTACCCACATCTCACGGAGGACATAACTCATGGGCATGCAAGTCAACACCAACATTGCGGCAAACAACGCGTACCGCAACCTCAGCAACACCCAGAATGACCTTTCCAAGTCGCTGGAGAAGCTTTCCAGCGGCCTGCGTATCAACCGTGCGGCAGATGACGCCGCCGGCCTTTCCATCTCCGAGGGCCTCAAGGCCCAAGTCAACGGAGCCACCGTTGCCGCCCGCAACGCCCAGGACGGCATCTCGGTGGTCCAGACCGCTGAAGGCGCACTGACGGAGGTTCACACCATCCTGCAGCGCATGCGTGACCTGGCCGTGCAGGGCGCCAATGATTCAAACAACGCCGATTCCCGCACCGCCATCAAGAACGAAGCAGACCAGCTGGGTTCGGAATTGTCCCGCATTTCAGAGTCCACCAACTTCAACGGCATCAACCTTTTCCAGGCCGGCACAACGGCCGGTCCGGCGACGCTGACCTTCCAGGTGGGTGCCGACGGCAATGCCGCCTCCAGCATTGCCGTTGGCACGGTGGACCTCAAGACGGCCCTGACGGATGTAGTTTCCCTGACCGGCGGCACCGTGGTGGCGGCAGCGGCAGGATTCCTGGTCACCGATTCCACTGCCGCGCAGGGCACCATCACCAACATCGACAAG
>Ga0157370_10001853_pt1 | contig 26055 bp, 29 predicted proteins | sample C35metaG_FD_113463 | JGI IMG/M metagenome (GOLD analysis project Ga0157370, IMG submission 113463) | Corn rhizosphere microbial communities from Kellogg Biological Station, Michigan, USA - C3-5 metaG | ecosystem: Host-associated > Plants > Roots > Rhizosphere > Soil | place: USA: Michigan...
CAAAGTGCTGATCATACTGGCTCCCAGGTTGCGGGAAATTTGGGGGAACAGTAAATTTAAGCTGAACTTCTTTTGCATCGTAATTAACTTTGATTGGCCGGATATTATACGCTACCAGAAAAATAACGAGATTAATAAAGGCTATAATACCGAAAATCTTTGTTAGAGAACTACTAGGTATGATATGGAATCGGTACAATTCTATCAAAAAACGCGAGCCCCTTACTATGCTATTACAGACTAGCCAGGTTCTGCAGAAAGAGTTTAGGATTGATGATACTTTGAACAACGCAGCTAGATTAGTCTTTGGTTTAAAGGTAGTTAACAAAGCGGAAGAACCAAATGAGATATCCCCAAATAACTTTTCAGAACAAATGGCTAATGATATGGTTGATAAGATCCTGGAGCATGAATTATTGATTGGTAATGATTTGTCAGGGGCAGAGGGGCAGGAAATACTTGATTTTTTATTGAAATTTGCGCTTTTGGCCTGGTTATGAAATCAGCGGATACTTTAGATCAGTTTTTAAAACAGGCTGCGGCAGACGTTTTACCATCAACCATTTTTAATCAGAGCACCTTTTACACACACGTCTGGCGAATTGATGATGATCAAGCTCCTGTTTATATAAAGGTTTTCGATCCTTTGTGCGAAATTAAATTTAGAAAAGATTATTAGAATCATAGTTTGTGTATTCTTCCCCAATTTGGTGATACCGAACCATCACCAGTTTACGGCATCTTTTAGTTTTATAAGAAATAGGTTAAAAGAAGAGCAACAATTAACCAGTGTTTGATTTAGCGTGACGGGCGAAGTAACACTAATCTACGGCATCTTCTTTATTTACTAAGGGCAATAAAGTCCAATATGCGATTTTACTGCTCTACCAGCTGAGCTACGTCAGCTTTCGCCAACGACCGGGTTCGAACCGGTGACACGAAGTAGCGCATATTTACGGCACCTTAATATTTTTAATTTCTTTAAAAAGAAGGGCAAAAAGCAATAAGCCAATCTGCGCTGTGCTCTATCCAGTTGAGCTACCCTTACGGGGACGGATTCGAACCGGCAACCCCAGCGTCCAATCGAAGTAAGACTTATTTACGACACCTTCTTTTATATTTTATAAGGAGCAACAGGCGATTCGGGATGGGGGACCGCTTTTGGGATTCGAACCCACAGCATTACATGTGTAACACTGCCCACCCCCTCCAATGGTGCGAAGTAACCCGTTTCTACGGCATCCTTATGTTTTTAATTTCTTTTAAAAGTACGGGGTGTTAGCCTCCCCATACTTAATTTATAATTCTATTTTATTGATCGCATCTAAAGCAGACTCACCATTTTCCAGGGCAGCTAACACCTCAAAAACTTTATCACTCCAGCCTGCGATCAGGTAAACATCATTGCGCAGTAATTGCAATGGTGCCCGTCCGTAGCCCTTCAAGTCAAACAGGTATAGTTTTGCTGCTGGCGATACTTCTGCCTTGTAGTGCAACCATAAGGTTTGTATGTGACTGCCTGATGCAGAAGAGTTCCACAACTGACCATCAGTAAATAACATCACTTTATCCATCCTGACCCTGCGGGAAAGAATGTCCTGAATTACCAGGTAGCCATTAGTGGCATAACCAACTTCACCCTCACGGCGGTAAAATTCCTGCACATTGCCCAATATATTGCTGGGGGACACAGTAATCGTTTTCCAGGAGTCACCAAACATACCAACCTCGACGTTTTTACAACGCGAATGCAAGAGCATGGCCAGCATCAATCCCACATCGTACAACAAAATCTTAGACTTCGCCGATACGGGTGTCTGCATCGATCCAGAAACGTCGCAGGCAACCAGCACACGGGTTTCATGTTCGAAACCTTTGATGTTGGCCGCACTTGCCTGAACCGCTTTTTCCAAAGCATCCAGCAAGTCGCCAGTGTATCCTTTGTTGTCGCGCTGAACCAAGGTTGCTAGTTTTTTAACAAGACCTTGTACCCGACCCGTTGCAGACGGATCAATCAGTTCGCGGTAGGCTGCCAGGTAACGGAATGGAAACTGTTTTGCCTTTGCGACTTCTGTGACATCGCCTAAACGTGCACATACTTTTTCAAAGTGCATATAACTTATACCTGCTTCCTGGATGTTGCGCAGGTTTCTCAATAGGGCCATATAGCCTAGTTTATCGCTATCAATCAGCTCCTCCCATTTAGCACGAAATGCCATGGCTTTAGCCTCATTGCTGTCAAAATTCATTTGACCCAACGCTGACAGCTCCGTTTCCCAGGTATATGGAGTTTGCAGATCACCCGACACGATTTTGTTGAAAATCAGTTGCTGTAATTCATCTTTTGCCTTTGGGTGAACCAGGAACAAGGCATCACGCAGTTTGATGGCCCCATCTCGGTTATATTTGCCAAACTGATATTCATCGAAACGGTTGAATGCATTAGACAAACCCTTTTGCAATTGCTTTGATAAGCGGTTTAGTCTTTTAGTGCCTTTACGCTCGTTTAGCAATTCGTAGCAGGCCAGTAACTCTGTAATCTCGTCTGCACGGCCGATCACGCCATCTGTAACTCTGGCGACCAAATTATCGCCAGAGTGCAACTTTGCCAGTTCAGTTACCAAAACCAGCGGTACAGAGCGCATATACATTTTAGTCCTGGCGTATACGGCCAGTTTACCCACAAACAGAGGTTCACATTTAGCGATCAGTACACGGAGACGTTCCATTCGTGTTTCATTCTTTTCATAAAAGGAATCATTTAGGCTCCATGTCACTACAGTGGAATAGAGCTCCATCTCTGGTGTCATCACAAACGCTTTTGCACCTTCGTGGTTTAACGTTTGATTTTTTATTCTGCTTAACAGATTGAATTTCATCTTGAACCTCCTTTTTTCTTTTTGTTAATACAAAGGTTGAAAGTAACTGCGCAGTGTATCTGCGCAGTAAAACTATTTTAAATTATTTTTTTAATCTTCTGGCTTTTCTTTCGGATCGGCCATGCGCACTATCCTGGGCTCAAACTTTGCAAGCACCTCAACCAGGTCATTTTGCGCGGCCATTACCGCATGGATATCTTTATAGGCCATCGGGGCTTCGTCGATATCACTACCTAACAGCGTGATTCTTTTTTCTACAAGATTGGCTGCAATCAAACCTTTATCCAGAGTTTTAAAAGCTGCACTTCTGCTCATCAAACGGCCTGCGCCGTGGCTGGCGGAGTTGATACTTGTTGCGTTGCCTTTTCCGCGTACTAAAAAGCCGGGTGTACTCATACTTCCGGGAATGATCCCCAACACACCTTCGCCCGCTGGTGTGGCACCTTTACGGTGCACCATTACTTCAGTTCCGTCGGCTAGTTGTTCCTTCCAAGCAAAGTTATGATGGTTTTCAATCCTTGTAAGCGGATTGACCCCCAGCGCACGGGCGATCTTGTTGTGGATCTCGTGGTGGTTTGCACTTGCATATTCACCGGCAAGATTCATGGCGATCCAGTACTCTTGTCCTTCATCTTTATCCAGATCTAACCACGCTAAGTGTTTGGCTTCAGTAGGCAGCTTTGTTTTAACCATGGCGATTTTGCTATAGTGGTCTGCCACAGCGCCGCCAAATCCACGTGAACCGGAGTGGGATAACAAGGCCAGGTACCTGCCTGCAGGAATACCAGCTAAAGCGCCATCTGCAATGCTCAATTCACCCCATTCTACAAAGTGGTTTCCCGTGCCGCTGGTACCCAACTGCGCATAAGCCTTATCCTTCAGGGAGCGGATCACCTTGGTCTCATTCCAGGTTTTACTATCAAACAATGAACTGTCAAAATAAGACTTGGTGGTACAGCCCATACCGAAATAGGTATTGTCAACGAGTATATTTTTCAATTTGTCAGTCTCGGTATCAACAGCTTGCGCAGGCAGGTCAAAGATGCTCAGGCACATTCTACAAGCTATATCTACACCCACGGCAAACGGAATAATGGTATTGGCAGTGGTTGCCAGCACGCCTCCGATAGGAAGACCATAACCTTGATGGGCATCGGGCATCAAGGCACCTGAAACCGCGATGGGCAATTGTATGGCAGTTCTCATTTGTGCCAAAGCACCAACTTCAATATGCTCCAGTCCCCATACCGGAAACTCGGCTATTTCTTCTTTCAGCTTAAAGTTGCTACGTTCTTGTTTTACGAACTTACCCTCCTTACGCATGGTGATCACATCCTCTGCCAGGTTCTTGAACTTACCACCTTTCTTCAGGGCATAGGGCATCGGATCATCGATCAGCGCTGCTACATTAGCCAGGATTTCAGCTTTGTCCATTACGTTGTGTTTCAACAAACCATTGGCTACTCGGCTAAAGTTGACGAGGATTTCTACCTCTTCGATACCCAAAGCTCTTAATTCGTTGTTGCTGATTTTCTCTTTTTCCATGACTGTATTATTATTTATTGATACAAAGAAATATGGCAACTGCGCAGTGTATTTGCGTAGTTCAAAATATTTCATAAATTCATTGAAAATAATTTCAAATTCAATGCCTGTCAACAGAAACGCCCTCATCCGCTACCGCACTATAGACCAATGCCTGCAAAACCGCTATAAGAAATGGTCGCTCGAGGACCTAATTGAGGCATGTAGTGATGCTATTTATGAATACCAGGGCATAGATACTGGTGTAAGCAGGAGGACAGTACAGGCCGATATGGAAATGATGCGCAGCAATAAACTGGGTTATGAGGCGCCGATCGTTGTGGTAGATAAGAAATACTATACCTACAGCGATAAAAACTACAGCATTACTAACAGTCCGCTAAACCAGCAGGACATGCAAGTGCTGAGTGAAGTATCTGGGTTGCTGAAGCAGTTTAAAGGCTTTAACCATTTTGCCGATCTCAATGAAATGGTGAGCAAACTGGAAGACAAGATCTATACGCAGAAAACCCATAGCAGTCCGGTCATCGATTTCGAAAGGAATGATAACCTGAAGGGACTGGAATACATTGAAGTAATCCGTAAAGCCATTGTGGCTAAAAAAACAATTTGCATTACCTACCGTTCGTTTAAAGCCCGGCAGGAGAGTAGTTTTTGTTTTAGTGGCTACCTGTTGAAAGAATACCGCAACCGTTGGTTTGTATTGGGCGTACAGCACAAGCGATCAGCACGAAACCTGTATAATTTGGCGCTGGATAGGATCCACTCCATAACAGATCACCAGGAGCCTTACCAGGAAAATACCAAGCTGGATCTGGCCACTTATTATGAAAATTGTATCGGGGTTACAAAATCTCCTGAACAACGAGATTGCGAAGTCGTTTTTTGGATAGACAAGGAAAATGCACCTTATGTTATAACAAAGCCCCTGCATCATACGCAAACCTTACTGACTGAAGATGAAACGGGGAAGATATTCACTATAAGGGTAGTCTTGAATTTTGAACTCGAGCGGGAGCTGTTGGGCTTCGGTTCCAAAATGAAAGTGCTGGGGCCGAGGATTTTGGTAAAGCAGTTGAAACAGCAACTGCAAAAAGCCATTGATCGTTATAATATACTAACAGATGAGGGCGCAGGGAATTAGAGGAGAGTTAACAATTCCTCAAGGCAGTCAAAAAGAATTGGGTGAGTATGGGGTAAGCCTATGTTTACGAAATTAACGATAAAACGGGAAAGGCTATAAACCTTCCTCAATGACAGAGAAACAGTTCAAAAAAGCATTAAAATCTATTCAGTAATGAAATCATTTGACAATATCATTTACGTATCTATCTTGCTCTTCCTCACTTCATGTTCAGGTTCAAATAAAGAATTGGAGAACAGATTGAAAGAAGCAATTATACATAAGAGTAACTCGGCAATTAAAAATAAAAAAAACTATTCTAATTTTTATTTAAGTGAGATCACAGATTTTGATTGGGACAAGTTTTATATTTTTGAAGAATATGTAACTAATTTGGATATTAATAATATTACTGGAATAAAATGGAGTGGAGATGATGTGCCAAGTGGACGCAGGCGAATTCTATTCATTTATAAAAATGAAATTGTACAATATGTAGATTTTGAGGTGGGAGTCTTCCCAGCCTTCTTTTATCCTTGCGAGAAGGCTGAACAATTTGTATTTGGTAAAAAAGATGATTTGTTTGCGGTTTTTAAAAGATCGGATAAAAATGGCTGTCGTTATGCAATGGTTCCAAGAAGATGTGTTAATGCTTATTTTGAAAATACAAAAGAATGATCATTTTGATTAGATTACGGGGCAAGATTTTATGACCCTGTGATTGGGAGGTCGAATGTGATTGATCCGCTGGCTGAGAAGATGAGGAGGTTCTCGCCTTACACTTATACCTTCAATAATCTGATCAGGTTTGTAGATTCCGATGGAATGATGCCTTTTGAACCAACGGAAGAAACTGCAAGGATAACGAAACATGGTTATGGAGAAGGGGGCACATTAATAGGCGAATGGAAACAAACCAAGCAGTATAATCGAGAAAGCGGTCTAAAATCTGCTTTATATGAGCGTGCCTTTCTGGTGGTGAGAAAGAATACACCTATGCAACGGCCGGTACAGAAGATGTTTTTAAGGACGGAGTAGCGGACGTAAAGCAGTTGGCCGGTCTTTCTGTACAATATGCACAGTCTATGGGTATTGCTCAAGACTTATTCTAATGCCTCTGTGTGGCAACCGCCGCCAGCCAGGTCATGGCCTATTTGGTTAGGGACTCGTTCGGTAATTTAACCTCCTATAGGGTATCAATTTCTGGAACAGCTGATTTTACATCGTCTAACAGGCTTAACAGGACTCCACAAATTAATACTGGTACAATATTAATAAATATAAAAAATTCATCGCCGCTGAGAATAGTGCCTGAAAATAACACAAAAGCGTCAAAATGAAATTCTATTTCTGGTGGTCTATAACCAATTGTGAATGATAACAAGGTGGAATAAGTTAATCCAAATCCTAATATCTTAAATTGAAAAATTTGTAATGACTGATTTACAATCGAGAGAATAATGGCTCTTTTTTCGTTTCCTTTTTTTACCATCAGGCTTCCTGCATATACGGAAAATGAAAATAAACCCAGGCCAGTTAGTACAATTAGAAATGCAGAACCATTTATTGTCGAAAGCTGGGTAATGAGTTGTACCACAAAAGCAAGTCCAACTATTCCTCCGATTATTTGAAACCAACCAATTGCCTTTACTTTCTGATAAAAGTTTTCGTCCTTCATTTTATAGAGCGTTTAAAATTTGAAGATAAAAAAAAAAGTTTACTCTTTAAAAATTAACGCACTAACATTAAATATAAAAAAAAATGTTTACGGGTTGGCGGTGGTTGTTGGAAGTCAGGCTAAACGCTCGTGCTTGTTTATAGCATATGAGTGTTGAATCAACTACTTTAATTAAAAATCCAATATCTTGGGCAAAGTATACCAACTCAATAGCGAACATTTCAATGAAAAGATATTGCTTAGTTACTTTAGTTATCCTCCATTTTTGCAGTGCAAAATCCCAAATTAAAGAGCCGCTTGACATTGGAAAGGAGGAAATAAGTTTCAATAGCAAGTCAAAAATCATCATTCGTTCTGATTTCAAGAAATACTTTAATTAATTTGGCGTGGAAGGTGCCATAGCAATTTTTGATCGCAAGAAACAAATATGGATGCTTTCTGATACGATACAGGACCACCAGGTTCACCTTTTAAAGTTTCTACTTGTTCCGCCCAATGCAGACGGAAGAGTGTACTTGACTTTCCAACCATAATTTCGAAGTCACATGATTGGAGATTGGGAATTTCTTCCAGCATATTATCTGTGGAGATTCCATCTATATTTATGTCCTCTGATGTCGTGGTCATTGCTTCAACAGTATTATAGTTTCCATCTAGACAAGAGCATGTTTTTTTAGTATATTGAAGTCGACTATCGACTAAAGTTTGAAACTGCTTTATTCGAAGGAATTTGTTTCGGTTATTTGCTTAAAACGTTATCGGTGAACAGAATAAAATATTCGTAAGTAAATAAACTGAGAATAGTTTAGCGTATTTGAGAGTTGTAGGCAAGCGTTTGGTATTGAATAAACTGACTTCAAACAGCATACTTTTAATGAAAATTGGACATGAGTATTTTTAAAAATCTATTTAGACACTCAACAAATGCTATCCCTAAAAACCCAGAAGGGCCTAGATCTAGGCATGAACTAAATGTAGAAGGCGACTTTTATGTTGAAAAGGATTCTTGTATCCTATGTGGTGCACCTGAAATAGAGGCAATGGGCTTAATGGCACATTCTGACGGAGGTTGTTATTTTATTAGACAGCCTGAGACAGAAGAAGAAATCGAACAAGCAATAAATGCCATTGCTGTCTCCTGTGTTTCCGCCGTTAGGTATGGCGGGACAGACCAAAAAATAATTAAAAGACTTTATTCCCTAAATTTAGAATCGGAATGTGATTACAAATTGAAAGTATAATCATTGTCAACCGTGATTTAGTGCTGTCTGCACAACTGCTTTATTTGGCTTGGATACTGGAATTTTATCTCCATTATTCAATAATAGCATACCACCATCTTCTTTGATCCAGCTTTTGATGAAAATCTTGTTTACCAGATGACTTTGATGTGTTCTTAAGAAACCTGTTGGCATCAGAATTTCTGAGTATTCTTTTAATGATCTGGAAACTAGGATCTTTTCCATGTTAGAAAGGTAGAACAATGTATAGGAATTATCGGCCTCGCAACGGATGATATCGCTCACTGATACATACCTGATTTCGTGTAATTGAGGTAATGCAATTTTTGTGGGTCCTGCTCCAATATTTTTTAGGTGATTTAGTAAAAAATTCAATTGCTGTGTGGTTTGCTTTGTTGCAATCCTGTCTTCCGCCTTATTAACAGCGAGCACGAGTTCCGATATATCTATTGGTTTCAGTAGATAATCGACCGCGGCAAACTTAATGGCGTCAATGCCATATTCATTATACGCAGTAATAAAGATCACCTCGAAATCTTTAGTCGGTAATAAACGCAATAGATCGAAACCTGTTTGTGCACCCATATGGATATCCAAAAGGAGTAAGTCTGGCTGATGTAATGCGATCTGCTCTAAAGCTAACTCTACAGTATTTGCAGCGCCTGCTAAAATTAAACGCGGACAATATTTCCGGATAAGGATACTGAGATTTTCTATATTCGATTGCTCATCATCTATGATCAATGTCTTCATAACTATAACCAGTTGTTTAATGTAATGATCACGGTAGTACCGTTGAGATCGGAATGCAAATCCAGTGATATTGGACACTCCTGATGCATCTGATTCAGTAAATCTATTCTTTTTTTGCAAAGTGACAGTCCAAAACCTTCATGAACTTTTTCCACGTCAAAGCCCTTGCCGTTGTCTTTGATAGATAAAATAAGGTTGTTATGAATGGATTTGAATTCCACCAAAGTAGGCTCGGGGTTTTCCAAAAATGCTTTTGTAGGTAACTTTGTTATTCAAAGGTGTAAAGGTCTTACCATCTAATTTAGCCATTGGAATAACTGATACTTCGTACCTAAATGGCCTGTTGAATAATTTGCGATCAATTAAAATGCTGGCGCTTGAGTCGCAGTTGTTATAAGTCCAACGGTCTGAAATAAGAACAAAACTTTCATTAGATAAGTTTTTCAGGTAAAGCCGATAGTGTGCGTTTTTAGTAATATTCGTAATGTCGACCTTCACATCAGAAAATAGCGTTATACTAAACTCTTTTTCTTGAAATAGAGCGATGAACGGATCGAAAAATGTTCTTTTTGGTTTATTGACTAGCGACCAATTGTCATCGAATACAGATATTCTAGCAGTTTTAATGTGAGCGGTGTCAATAAGCTCGTTAGGTTGGGCAAATGACTTTAAACTGAACAAGCAACTAGTTAAGAACGTTAAAAGCGAAATCTTCATAAATTTATTTTTCTATAAACATCCAGTTTATGCATCGGATGGCAAACTTGTAATTGGTAAATTACAGGAATGGATTGGTATCTAACAGAAATTTATGCTGGATTATTGATGTCTCACATTAAAATTCTTCGAAACCTTCTCTGCTAATCTCTTCTCCTATTAAAGTGCACACTGAAAAACTATTTTTCCTTGATTGTAAGCCTCACAAAATAAAGGTATGCCGACTACCGTGTTATCCTTTCTTTAGCTGCTTTAACATTTTCAAAATCCTGAAAACCTTTACCCCTAAACCTTGGTTTTTATGTAATCCAAATTATCAAAAACTCATCATCAAAAACTAAAATTCTGATTTGAATAGTGGAATGACTTTATGACAATCATTCATAAGAAAAGTGTTTTTAGAAGTTATATAAATACCATACCCGAAACAACTTCAAGACTGCTTGATTATCAAATGATGAGGGAATAATGATAGACATAATAAGGAAGTCTAAATCCTTTTTTTAAAAAGTGCTTTTAAGGTAATATTTATTAATTTGGAAGTGTATGATACATTTACAAATAGAGCAGTTGAAAACGAATTTAAGCTTGGGTAAAACGGTCGAGCAGTGGCTTGGTTATAAAAAGTACATAGACTATACACTATTAAGGTGGATAAGGATTGAAATGGAAAAGAATCAAGAATATACAGTTGCCTATATTGAATCTTTTGATGAAGGTAATATTGACTTTATTGATATCTACGAATTCGGGACGCTTGATCCAGATGAACCTCTAGGGGTTTTAACCACTTTTTCTAACCAAAGTGAAGCTATAAATTTTTCAATACAAGAATACGGGGCCAAATTGGATAAATTTGTATCAGAAGGCATGATTCAAGAAGAATATTTAATTTATCTGAAAAACTAATCCGGTTTTACTGCCTAAGAAAACGGTGTAATATTGTGACACAGGCTTCCGCATTATCAAATAAGGAGGGGATAATGATATTGTATGCCTCGTGAAGGCTTTATCATCTATGGTGAAATGATTAACTTAGCACCTGAACACAACTTGATATACAAGTAAACAATGACATTTAAGGAATTAACTCTAAGACTTCTAATACTTTTTGGCTTGACAGGTTGTAACCAAACTTCAGATAAACAAACTGGTGGGAAAACGGGCAATGTTTTACTGGCAGGAAAAGAAGTTTTTAGCTTATATAAGAAGGTCGACACTTTGATATATGTTGCAAGAGCATTAAAAACAAGTAGTGATACCGTTGATTTGCATCTATATGAGGTTAACACTTCAATTGCTGAGGGTGCTACACAAAAATTTGTTTCGGTTGCTCATTTGACACCACAACAGCTTGATAGTAGAAAAAGTGAATTGCAAAGCGAATACACTTGGACACCATCAAAAGGCAATGAAATTTTGTTTGTTCAAATTCAGCCGACGAATTTTAAAGACGAAATGCAACTACTGGACAAACGGCAAGAAATTGAAACTATAACGAGTAAGGCCCTTCAAGATAAGAAACTTGGAGAATGGTTCGCTGGTGACTTAGGGCCAGGGGGTGGAAATATACTTTACCGTGTAAATGACATTAACAGATCAATTGAAATAATTCTCAACATTTTACAACAAAACAGACTAGAAACAAATGTTTTGATTGGAAGACGGGTTTTGATAGACAAAGTAGATTGGTTTTATGAAGTCATTTATCCAACGAAATATTCAGGTAATTTTAACACCATGTAAAAAGTCGTAACATATTACGCTTAGTAGTTTTTTAAGATAAACGGTTTTTAAGATAGGATAGTCAACGTTTATTATTGCTTTATTTAATTTCACTATCCATATCTTACTCAATAATTATCAAAAAACGGTGGAATAATGATAATGGTTTATACAAATACCTTCGTTCTAGTGTAATATGTAACGGTTAAAACGAGTTCGTGAATTTGTCCAAATCAGAAGAAGAGTGTCTTAATGATATTTCCCTCCCGCATTTGCGGCCTGCTAAACCATAGGTTTTGCTCTGGTGTTTACTGAATACTATTGCTGTTAATTGTTATTTTCGATTTATGGGGCTAAGTAGACTGCCGAGGTAAAATATTCCAAAAGGAGGGGAGGTGTAGCGTTATTACTTTCAATTATAGATTATGGAATTGGGTGGTAAACTTTATCATCTGATAAACCAACAAACACGATTATGGAAGATAAGATCAACGATGCCAGGCTAAGCTTTATTTGCAATCAGGATTGGAATAGTATGGAGCCTGCCGCGGAAGGGCGATTCTGTAACAGCGGTCAAAAAAAGGTATATGACCTTACCGACAAAAATGTGGCATACTTCATCAATATTATGCAGTAAAACAAGGAGGGTTTCTGCGGTCGCTTCACCAAAGATCAAGTGGTGGCAACATTGCCAGTTTACCAGTCTCGGTGGAGAAGACGGTTGGTTACTGCAATGGTTTTTGCAGGGATTGGTGCGATTGGGCAAAAAGCTAATCAACCCTTTTGGGTAAGCCGCAGGCAGCAACAATATCCTCAGAATGTGATAGCAGTGCTATTTTGGGAGAAGTTGTGATTGCCAGCCATATAACTGTGGACGATAAAAATAAGTTGCAAAAATATATGCTTAGTAACTGTAAACTTGATTACTCAGTCAGTGGATGGATTGATTTGTCTTTTACTTTGAACAAGGAAAGTGAGGTAAACGTTGTTTTAGCTGCCAGCGAATTGTCAAAACAAACAAAACTTGAAATTACGAAGGTATTGAAGAACAGTGTGAAGCTGATCGGGAGCAATCTGAATACTGATTTTCCTTATCAGATTAGTATTACCTTTATAAAAGGGAGCGTACAGTCTTTGATCAGTTTTTAACTGAGCAATGTTTCCGGTTCAGGCGAGCAACGGCAGTGTCCAAATAAAGAATAATTTATAAACGGCTTATATAAGCTGTTCAGTTTTTGCAAGGATCTAAATCAATAGAGACCATAGCGGTTGTATGATTTGTTAGACTTAGTGAGTACATTCTTGTCTCACCCTACGGCCGTACAAGCAGCCTCGTTAATGTCGTTATTCGATGATGACCTGAATCCCTGCTTTTTCTGCTTTACAGTTGATTTTATCTTTTAAACCTGTAAAACCTCCAGTTTTGTAGCAGGAAAGGACCTTCTTTTGCAACTTCTTCCTTTTGTTCGAAATTGAATGCGCAGCTATTGCAAACGGCAAAGGAATAGGGGCTTTATACTATCAGGCAACTACGTCGAAAAATCCACTGGAAATTTCATAACTTAGTTATTAACCAAATATATGAACAGAACGCTTTTATTATTATTCATCGGCTTTATCTCCCTTACTTCCACAAAGGGAGTTTCCGTCAAACCACTACATCCAATAACATTTAAGGAACGGAATTGGTTCATAAGAGATACAACAACCCGCATCGCTGCGTTAGACAAGGCGATTGAAGAACTAAAACAAACGGGTGTGGAATACCTGTTTACTTATTATGTATACAGTCAGGGGGGTACAGGGAGATCTATTTTCGTTGGTCCAGGTCCCTATCCCTGTGAAAGCTTGATTACAAAATACCTGGTTTGGCAATATCACGATAAGACTTTTATCCAGGCTTATGACGAGTGTAATGTTTATACAAAGCTGGAAATTAAGGATGCTGAATTGATTGACTTTTACAAGAAAAATCTTCAACAGATGTCTGAGGAGTCTATAAAAACATTTAAAAACCGCGGTTTTCATATGGCAGAATTTCAATTTGTTTTTTATACTCCAACTGGCGTGGTTAAAAAGCATTTTAATGAAGCTTATGCCCTTGCCGAACCCAGTTATTATCGAAAAGACCTAACTGATACGCAACAGAAAAGTGATCAGGAAACACATAAAGCAAATATTAGGACTGTTTTGAGCAGATTTTTTCCAATTGTTGATAGAGAAAAAGGCTTGTACAGCTTGTCCATCGATACTTCGACAACTAAGACTAAAATCCTATGGCAAGATACTGTGATGATTAAGAATATAGCTTTGCAGGGTCACGTGAAGCCAACTCATGCTGACCGTACCAATTATGGTTCGGAATACTGCCGTCTATTAAAATTGGGGAAAGATAAATGGCTTGCGGTTTACACGGTAAGTTACAGTAAGGGATATGAGTTAGATCCTAAAGCCGGGCTCCAGCTGGAGATTGCACAAAGCAATGACAATGGAAAGCGCTGGAAAAAGATCTCAATGATTTCTGACCCAGGAAGAGATCTGGACAATGGGGAACTTACTTTATTAAAAGATGGTTCGCTTTTATTGGCCTGCAGGTCTGTGCGCTGGCAGGAATCTTATCGGTTGCCTGTATATAAAAGTACAGATAAGGGTAGGAGCTGGAAGAGTGTTTCTATGATAGACGCCAATGAGGGCAAGCCTGGTGAGTTGGGAAATCCCGATAAGGGTGTTTATGAACCTCATATTTTGCAAATGGACAATGGAGATCTTGCTGTAATGTATGCAAATGAGAAGCACGTTATGGAGACTGGTCGGCTGCCCCAGGTAGTGTCTCAACGTATATCTAAAGATATGGGCAAGAGCTGGGGAGAGGAGGTTCCCGTAGTGTTTGATTATCCTTATAATCTCAGCAGGCCCGGAATGCCGGTTTGGACGCGTATGAAGAATGGTAAATATATTCTAGTTTATGAGATTTGTGGTACGGAGAAGTGCAATGTTTACTATAAGATCAGCGATGATGGTATTAAATGGGAGCCAGGTTTTGGAAATTATGTGGCTGGCAATGGCGGGCCTTTTGTCACTTCGTTAGACAACGGGCAATTGATCCTCACTTCTAACACCGGAGAGTTTTTAATAAGTGACGACTATGGCAAGAATTGGTACTACACCATAAGTCCATGGAAATATAAAGTGAGGTATAGTGTAGATTGGGATCAAACAATTTGGTCGTCAATATATCAGTTTGGTCCTGATCAAATAGGGGCAATTACCAGTGTTAAACGTGATGGAGGTGGGCACAACATACAAATGAGATATGGTCAATTATTGCGAGCGTACCGCTACGTTCGCCCTAAAATCCAATGAGTAATCAATGAGTGTAAATAAGTATTAATTCTCAATCTGTTATAATTGGGGATTATTTCTTATTTGTCGACCTCTTTCGCGGAACGAAAGTTGAGTGATTTATAAACAGCTTAAATAGCTGTTTAGTTTTTGTAGGAATCTAAATCAATAGAGCCCATAGCGGTTGTATGACCTGTTAGACTTAGTGAGTACATTTTTGTCTCACCCTACGGCTGTACAAGCAGCCTCGTTAATGTCGTTATTCGATGATGACCTGAATCCCTGCTTTTTCTGCTTTATAGTTGATTTTATCTTTTAAACTGTAATAGCTCCAGTTTTGTAACAGGAAGGGATCTTCTTTTGCAATTTCCTCCTTTTGTTCCTGATTAACCAGGATGAGGGTTGCTGCGTGATGTTTTACGCAAAGATCTATCAATTTTCGGCTGTACACATGTAATTTATAGTCGACATATCTTTTTTCCAAATGCTGGTATTCTTCCAGGCTTTTTCTTTTTCTCGTTTTTCCGTGTCCGCCCCGGTTAAAGGCGACACCTATTTTAACTCTTTCTATTGCCGCCCGTATGGCCAGCCTGCGATGAAGGAATTCTTCCTTGTTTCCGATGGTATGCTCATAACTGCCGATTTTAACGGTTACGGGGTGTTCTATGGACAATGAGGCTTCTGCAATGACGGAAGTATCCAGTATATTTTGTTCTTTTTCTATTCCGATCGCTGCCAGTAAAAAGACTTTACCCTGATCGATGTAGAGCTTACTGGTGTGAAGTCTTAGCATTCCGCTTTTTATCTTTTTTAACAGGACCTTTTTATCTGATTTATCTTTTCCAAGATAGGTCCTGAAGGGGATCTGGAACAATTTGAAACTGAAATTTTTGTTGTCCAGCGTGGTGTCGAATCTGGTGATGACTTCCGGCCCAAAAGGAAGCGGAAGATTCTTTTTGTAATTGCTCAGTGACTTTTCTCCTTTCCAGTAGGCAGTTTTATCATTGTTAAATTGGGAGATCAGGGTATGGTTTAAATTGCTGAGGATATTTGTGGGAATTTGCCCTTTGAAATGGTTGGAGAGCAGGCGGTAGGTGGTGTTTGGCCGGGAAGATTTCAGGATGCCATTCTCATCTTTTTTCTGATCGGCGAGTTTAAATTTGATCTCTTCTGTCAGATAGAAGAAGTCTTTGACCTGTTCCTGTATGAAACGATGGCTCATGATCATATTGGCTGCGCGGAAACAAATCCTTTGCCAGTTATATAGCTGCTCTTTTGCGGCTTTGATCACTTCCTTATCGTCGGAATCAATCAGCAGCTGGATTTTACGGTTTACAATCATCGTGTCTTTTTCCATAGCTTTATTTTTTAACCTTTTTGACTTTGGTGTAGGCCTCTACAAAGGTTCTTTTGATATGTTCCTGACTTAAATTCAACTGACTAGCGATCTCCTCAAAACTGTACTGGAGTTCATAGCGCATATGCAGAATCCTGGATTGCTCTTCACACAGTTCGCCTTCAAATTTAAATTTGCCAGTTTTTCCTGTATCATCGAGCTTTTGTGAACTGGTCAGGATGGTCTTTATGGTCTCCAGTATTTTTTCAACGGTTTTTCCTACTTGATAGTCAGAGATGCCACCGATATGACATGCGATGTGCTCGTAGTTAAAAGCGTATTTCAGGCAGAGTTTGATAAATAATTGCTGGTTTTCGGTGAGATTGGGTATTACAGCCTCTACTTGCTGCCATTGTAGTTTTAGGCGTTCATCCATCTCCTCCTGATAGATAACATCGTCGTGATCGAGTTCATCTTCGGGATCATATCCTGCCATGAATTCCTGGTAGTTTTCGATGTCATCGAGCATTAGCATACTTCGCTGTAAATTGTTTCTGGAGGTTCTGTAATATGCTTTGCAAGCGTCCATGGTTGTCTTGCTCAAAAAGGTTTCGATGTGGTCGGGATCGGTGATGGTGTTCCTGATCAGCCAAAGACGAAGGAAGGCGTCACTGACAATGCACTCGGCATTGATCTCGTCTTTAATATACCTTTTCCTTTTGTAGAATAATGATGTGTAATGGCGATTATAGAAGTACTCCAGTCCTTTTTCGTCGCCCTGGCTGAATTTGAGAAAATTACGGTGTTCGTCCTTGACCTTATAACTGGTAAAGTTCATATTAGTAAAAGTTCGTTAACAATTAATAGGAGTCATACATGATGATTTCGTTTTATCTAGAGGCTAATTGATCAGGAAAGCAAATTGCAGGGCCCATAAGATGAACTGAAGCAATAGCACAAACCCCAGCCCTTACGGCATCAATTAATGCCGTTACGGTAACACCGTATTGCTTATTATAAAAAAGATACCTATCTTGGTAATTGCGATACCTAAGTACATGCACATTTGTATAAAAGCAAAAGGGGCTGGTACCAAGATAAATTAACCCGCCGGACTGTGTGCATTCTTCGCATTTGCCTCCGCTCTTTTGGGCTATAGTTTTACTTGGAATTTCTAGTCTGCATTATGATGGGGAACAAATTACGTTCTTTATTAAGAGTTTAAGGGAATAACCATGCAGTGCCTCCTGGAGGTGCTGATAAATGGTAGAGCTTAGTTTTTTCGTTCTCATAAACGGTTGATTTTATGTAAAACGATGTGTACTCAACAAAAGCTGTGGCCCCCAATTTGGTAAGAAACCAATAAGGCGAACTCCAATGCTTTTGAGTGAGGTACCGTCAAGAACCAACTTAGAAATTAATCTGAGCTCCACAAAAGACTAACATGAAGTCCGCCCTATTGAATATAAGATATCACGAAGATAGCAAAACTCAATAGATATGGCGAACTCACGATCGGCCCATGTGGAAAGTTTGACGGTTTTCACTCATGAGAGACATCGTAGAAGCCGGATATACTCCGACTCTGTTTGTCGCTATAAATAACTGATAACAAATATAGTTAATTGATTTTTAAAATCAAAATATTGACTATAAAAGTCAATAATAATATCGAATGGCTGATTTAAATAGATTAAAAGTAGTACTGGCTGAAAAGAAAATTCCTAATAAAAAGTTAGCGGAACACTTGAATAGGAGGGTAGAAACTGTATCAAGATGGTGCAATAATAAACAACAGCCTTCTTTGGAAGAACTTAATTCTATTGCCGAATTTCTTAAAGTGAATATTAGAGATTTGTTACATCCTAGCGATTGGAGTAAGAGTGAGATCGACGGTGGTGAGGACAAAAACTTTAAATAATGCGGCATGAAGGATCACAATGGGCAGCTATGGATACGCACAATTTTAAATTCATTAAAAAAGATCAAATACTAAACCGACTCATCTAAAAGCATATCAACCCTTTGACGGATATGACGCTTATTATCAATCTAAAAAGAATCCACATCTGTTTTGGATTACATTAGCAATTATTTAAAAAAAAATGAATAAAAGTAGATTGAATGAAATGCTTATTGTATTATGCTTTTATTTTTGAGGCTGTGCAAATGTGCTAACCAATAAACCATTTAAACTGAAGTATCTTTCCTTAGCTGAACCCCTCAAGCAAGATCAAAATTATGAAAGGCATATTGAGATTTTATATAAAAATCAATCTTTCGCTGAAATACCCAGATCAGCCCTTAATTTGGTTCAGATAATTTTTGAAATTTAGGTAACCATTATTTTCAGGGTTGTCAAGGTCGATCATACAACCAATACCTGAATCAAATATTTGCCAATTTCTCAGTTTGGCCAGACTAATCAATTCGTAAAGGCCACGTTCGCCATACAAATTAAACAATTTATTGCTGACCAGCTCATCATCTGTGTAGTAATCAATCGTGAAATCTTCACCATTAATTTCCCTATGATTTTCGTTCTTAATTATCGATTCGAAATGAGTTTCCAATATTTCACAAAAATCTACTGGTACAAGCTGTCTGTGATCTAATTCTTCGATGGCGTCGATTTTCTGTTTTGAACTAAATATTATGATATCCCAACTCATTGGACGATAATTATATTCTGTTTTTGGTTTAAATTTTAAGTTTTGGTAGCTATATAGATATAAAAATAACATATTATATCTATATAATATTAGTTCTTTTCCAAAACGCTTCGTTTCCCTTATTGACAATAGGATATTTCCTCCAGTTTGTTTTTTAACCTCATTCTTATATAGATTAGACGATACTCTTTATAAGCTATTTATGGAACGCAGGATCAAATTTGATGAGCATCGATTTATAAGGTTTGGTCTGTAAATTCTAATTCAACATACAGGTACTCAACAATCTCTTTTTTGAGCGCCACTAATGTTGAAATATGGGTTTGAAGATCAGCGATTGGAGGAGCTATTCTATTCATCCTGCACTAAGTTCGGACGGGACTTTCGGGGCGAAAAAATTGTTCGGCATAAACGCTCAGGTGGCCTTTCCCCGCTTTCCCATTTATTCCGCTGCATTTTTTACTTGCTCAGTACCGTCCGGGAGGCGCGCATAATTAATCAATTTTCAATTAAAAATTTAAGACGATGAAAGCGCAAATCCAAAATTCCCTGTTTATGGTATCGGAAATCAAAGTAACTTATCAGCCAAAGTTTAAAGCCTGCGAAAGGCCTAAGATCACCCAGTCAAAAGATGCATATAACATTTTGTTCAACAACTGGGACCATGGAAGGATCCAGATGAACGAACAGTTTTTTATCCTGCTGCTGAACCGTGCGAATCATGTCATCGGCATGACTGAGATTTCCAGCGGCGGAGTTTCAGGGACCCTGGTTGACCCCAAGCTGGTATTCGGGATTGCTTTAAAGGCCTGCGCCAGCGGGATCATTCTTTGTCACAATCACCCTAGTGGTAATTTACAGCGTAGCCAGGCAGATCTTAGCCTGACCAGAAGACTGATAGAAGCTGGAAAGGTGCTTGATTTGCTGATTCTGGATCACATCATCCTGATTAAGTAGAGTTATTTCTCTTTTAAAGACGAGGGGCTGATATAGCCTCTCTTTCAGGAATCGAACAAAAAGATACAGGTGAATACTTTTAAGGATACATTTGTGAATACAACTGGCATGAAATCTAATGGATTACCAAACAGCGAACTATATAATGACTTACTTCTCCAGCCTGCAAAATGACAAGGAGAAACTGGCTAACAGGCATATATCTTCGATAATTAAGTTAGGGTATCCAAGTATCCACCTCGCTGCAACTGAGGTTTATAAAAGGGTAGGTTGGCTGACAGATGATGAGGAGGCGTTGACGCTGGTCAAACTGGGAGAAGAAGGCTTTAAGATAAAAGTAGCGGAAAGAATACTACTGGAATATAAAGACCAGGTGTTGTTGAATTATTGTCTAAAATGCAATAGACTGGCAAGAACTCCAGCCGCCAGGCAATGTCGTCACTGTGGGCACGATTGGCATTAAAGATGGTATCTAAAACCTTTATTCAGCATTTAACAACATATTGTAAAGTCGAAAATGGATATAAAAACTGAAAGTAAACTGCTATCTTAGTTCCTCGCCTGCACATATTGGGTAAGCGTTTGATATGGATAATAAGATAGCCTACTCCTATAAAGATATGATCGTCGAGTTATTCGATGAGACTTCATATACCACTGACACAGGGGATAAAAGTGTTTATGAATTATATCACTTTACTGATGGGTATCAGAATCCTTATGGGACACCGCATGGTGTCAGATTATTTAAGGATGATCTTGAAATAAATAGTTGTTTGCTTATTGGGTCAGGCGGAACAACAGTACATCCGACATCAGCCATATTAGATGGTGATTCTTTGTTAGTCTGTTGTGGAGACACTGTGTTTTCCTTAGAGCTGCCAAGCTTGAAGTTAAGGTGGAAAACGCAAGTTGATCTTGCCGCGTGCTTTCAAATTTATAGCATCGAAGATGAATATATTGTTCATGGTGAAGTGAACGTCTCCAGGTTAAATCGTCAGGGAGATGTAATATGGTCTTTCTCAGGATGTGACATTTTTGTCTCACCTGACGGAGAAACTACCTTTGCTATTGATGATGATCACATCACATTAGTTGATTGGGAGAAAAACACATATGAGCTTGATTTTAACGGAAAAGTAATCCGTAGTATCGTTAGGTAGCTTTTCATTCCCAATATCTACAATTTAAACCTTCCTATAAAACTATTTCTAAGCGTAAAACATGAATTGCAAAATGTTTTAGCTCTGGTGTTTCCTGTATCCACAAGTTTCCAGCTAGGATAACTGGTAAACCAATGTACCTGGATGCAGCGACCGATGTAATGAAAATGTATAAATTAGAGCGCAGTAATTCTTTAAGAAAGGTTAATGAAAAATAAAGTAGTCATCGTAACAATTTTGATTTTGTTCGGAATAATTATCTATTTGTTTATTGATAAAAATAAGCAGCTGAAGTTAGCGCCAATTGACCATGGTGCCAAATACTACAATAAGCAGATCGACAGTCTGATGAATGTCTATCAGATTTCTAAGGCTAAGAATACCCTGGATAGCTTAATTCAACAGGATTCAACCCAAGGTAGTTACTATTTTAATCGCGGATTTTGTAATACACAACTCTTATACCATAAGGAGGCTATTAATGATTTTAAAAAGTCAATTTCCTTGAATTATAAAAAGGATCAGTCTAATGAAATGATAAAGTTTAACCAGTCTTTGTTTTAATATATAATGCATTAACTTCTTTGAACATATTCTCCTTATATTTCATTGAGAAGTTTTTCAGTTGTGAGATGTGTTTGTTAGATTCCAAATAACAGATCAAGTTACAAAACACTGGGTGAGATCTCAGGATTTCAATAGTACGGTAGATGCGTTGTCTCTATAGCTGTGTTATCAGAGTTGCAATACCAGATCTTTATTAAATCTATACATTTGTAGCGAGCCAATCTGTTCAAAATGACTAACACTAAGTTTAAAATAAAACAAGCTATTAGCTTTACGTTAGTTGAGAATTCAGAGGCAGATTATTTAATTCAGCATCTTGGCATTCTTGATGATGGACGGAGTAAGTCTACAAGCTTGGTCAACCAGATTCGAAATCGTATCGGAACCCTAGAAACATATACCTCTAAGATCCATAAAGTCCATGATTACAGCTACTATTACGACCTAATGAATACTCTCGTTAAAGAAAGTCAAATTCAAGGGAACTGCACATAACAAAGGTTTTGCAAAATTGGCGGGAGTTCTTCTTTGAACCCTCACAGTCTTTTAGTAAGTTTATCTCGAGCTGCCAGCTTCGCAAAGCCTTGGGCCGGTATAAGAAAGTATTTTCATAGTTGCATAAGCATGAAGCATAAGATATTTATCATCCTTTTATTACTTTCCTCAATCAACCTGTTCTCTCAAACGTTATGTAGAACAGACATACTCAATGGAGAAAAAATAATTCCAGAAAATCAGTTAATAGATTTTAAAGAGTATGATTTTTCAAATCTATGGCTTAAGACGGAAAACAATTCAATATATGGGGTTATCGGTGATGATAATCAAAGAATTTTAATGAAAATTTTAAGTGCTAAGAAAGATAATAACAATCCATTTGAATATTTCATACTTGGAAAATCGAGCGTTAAAGGAAATATTTGTGACTTTACTGGAAAAATAACAATACAGAAAATCCAAAAATCCGAACGGACAAAATTTGGAATAGATGATGAATTTAATAACCATTCCACAACTCATGGACTATTAATTGCCAAATATGAATTCTTTGAAAGCAAAGACCAGAAACATTCAGGAACTTTTACTGGGGAATTAAAAACCAAATGGTTCTTGGATAAAAATTATCAAGTAAAATATGACAATATAAACGCTCATTCCGATGGGTACTTCAATAATGCTTTTGTTGGAATTTGGAAAATGTACAACTCAAACACTGAAAAGAAATGTAACTGGGGAGATTATAGAGTGCCAAACATAGATTGCGACTTCGATATTGGAGTTGGAGAGTTTAATGTCTCTGAAAAATATTGGAATAAAGGATGGTTAGACATTGCTCTTAACAATAAAATTCCTAATGGAGCAATCGTTGAACCAAAAGCAAGCAAAGCGGGAAGGGCATGGTGGCAATAAAATACCTTCTTAAACAACGATTTTGCAAAATTAGGGGAGTTCCGTTTTTCACAGCTGGATACCGATATAAGTAGTAACATTGTTTATACCTACATAGATTTATCTTTACCACTAAGTTGGCTAAGCGATGAATTACTATAAACAACAAAAGCGCATACCTATAAAAATCTATATATGAAACGCATACCTTATTTAATTCTGCTATTGGTGTTTTTAACTAGTTGTGGACATTCTCAAACAAATACTTCACATGACAAGCTCACGGGGAATTTAAAACGTGATTTGATACTTCTTCTGCCGAATGGAACAATTAAGGTAGATATCATGGACGGTGTTCGTCAAGACCCTAGACAGGTGGAATTATCAAAAAAACTTCAATCTTCCGTAAAACAGAATTATGTGTGGTTTGTGGATTATATGAAAACTGTTCCACAAGGACAACCAATGCCTTACCATGTAAACTTGGGCCTAACGAAAGAAGAATATGCCGAACTTATGGGCTACATGGATAACATCGAAGTTGTTTCTACAGGAGCCGAAGAAATTTCAATACAGACCACAGATGATGTAATACATTTTAAAGCAAGGGGCAAGCTGTCTTTGTTAGATTCATTGAAGATAGATTTGAAGAACAATATTGTATTGTTTGGTCGTTTAAAGCTACCATTTGGAGATAATTTAAATATAACATCAGAGAAAAATGCTTTCAAAAGTAAGTGGGCAGGATATCGTTGGGTTTTAGAGGAACCGAAAGATTTCGGCCCGGATAAACTTAAGGATTTAAATAATTTAAAAATGAAACAGTACAAGCTCACTCTAGGGAAACTGGAGAAGACTGGAAAAACATATATGAGTTTGAAAGGAAGAGAAATAGAAAATGGCGCCAGGACGGTAGACTTCGAAATACCTGTACTATGGTGAAGATGGAATATGAAGTATCAAATTAACAGAGTTATAAAACCATCTATCTGATTTTTTTTTATAAATTACTGGATAACATGTGTTTATGTCTATGAGAACAAAGAAAGGGATGTCGCATGCGCATCCCTTTCCTAATCAAATAAAGAGATGTCACTTTTAAATGGAAGTATATCTCTCCTTTATAAGAGCCATATCAGCGCCAACTTTAATGTCGAGTATCTTGGCATAATGTTGAGTGGTCTGGATATTAGTATGTCCTAACATTTTTGAGACACTTTCTATAGGAATTCCATTTAAAAGGGTGACGGTTGTTGCAAATGTATGCCTGGCAATGTGGAAGGTAATTGGCTTCTTGATGCCACAGAAATCTGCAATCTCTTTAAGGTAGCTGTTCATTTTCTGATTGCTTGAAACTGGAAATAGCATTCCGGTATTTAAGCAGATCGGGTTATCCCGATATAAATTTAGAAGAGCGGAGGCTATCGGCAGTAAAGAAATGCGAGATGGGGTATTGGTTTTTTGCCTTTTTATGGAAATCCATTTATCGCCATCAACGCCAGTTACAACATTGCAACTTTTTAGATTTTTAACATCTATATAAGCGAGGCCTGTAAAGCAACAAAATAAAAAGACGTCTCTTATCTGCGCCAGTCTCTCCGAAGCCAGTTCCTTGTTGGCCATGGTCTCTATTTCCTGTTCGGTTAAGTAAACGCGCTCAACCTTTTTAATCTTGTTTTTATACCGGGCAAATGGATCTGCCGCGAGCCATCCGTTAGAAAGGCAGATGCGAATGATCTTACCGAAGTTTTTCAAGTATTTCACAGCTGAATTGTTAGCGCATTTTCGGACTGATCGCAAATAAAAATCGTACTCAGTTATAAAATCGTAGTTAACTTTTCTAATGTCGATGTCGCTAATCTTGTACTTCCATTGTAAGAACTCAAAGGTATGTTTTAAAGATGTCCTGTAACGCTCTGCTGTCCCTTTAGCGAACTCTCTTCCTACAAGTGCTTCCATCTTTTGGTTGTGGTCTTTAAAAATGTCAATTAAGGTACATTGCTTTGCTACTTTGCCCTGAAACTGATCTCTTAATGTCTCTGCGGTGATGGTGTCATCTTTTTCAGTTAATTGCCGGTGAGCTTCGAATACTTTGTTTTGGAGATCGTCCAAATAGGCATTCAAGGATTTCGTCTCCTCTTTTTTGCCATTGCAGCGGCCTGAGGTTGGGTTCCATTGTACAGGATCACAGCATCTGCCAGTGGTTATTTCACAACGTTTTCCATCCACGGTAATCCGAAGATAAATAGGGGCTTTGCCTGATTGATAATTCTTTTGCTTCTTCATATAGAAGAGTAAGCTGAAATTGGTTTTCATAATGTATTACATTAATGGTTAACAAATTTAGCTTTACAGGTACTTTTTTGCAAGATGTTCAATTGTGGAACATGTTGATTGTCAGTTTGATGCGTCCAATCTGGTGAGTCATTTTCATTTTCCAAATTACTCACCGAATCACTCACTTATGAGTTGAGAATTGATGCATATTTTGGTATGTCCTAAAAGCAAAAAGCCTGCTAATCATACGATTTGCAGGCTTTCTGTTGGTTTTGACACCTTTTTGGCGGAGAGTGGGGGATTCGAACCCGCGGACCCTTTGACAAGTCAACAGTTTTCAAGACTGCCGCAATCGACCACTCTGCCAACTCTCCGCGACAAAAGTACAAATACGACTTGATTTTGCAAATTCAGATTTAGATAATTCTGGTTAAAAGTGATAACGTGCTAAAAATGAGTGAGAAAAATTTATCTTTTCCCTAGTTTATCCTCTATTGGAGCCGCTTTTTTGAATAAATTGAAGTTAGGTCTGATGATTTTTACACTCCTTTTCGACAGATCTACGCTTGCATTTAGCTCAAATCCTACCAAAAGTATCAGAGAATTTAAATAAAGCCAGATCATAATAACGATAAGTGTACCGATAGAACCATAAACTTTATTGTATGAACTGAAGTTATTAATGTAAAAA
>Ga0157370_10001858_pt1 | contig 26023 bp, 18 predicted proteins | sample C35metaG_FD_113463 | JGI IMG/M metagenome (GOLD analysis project Ga0157370, IMG submission 113463) | Corn rhizosphere microbial communities from Kellogg Biological Station, Michigan, USA - C3-5 metaG | ecosystem: Host-associated > Plants > Roots > Rhizosphere > Soil | place: USA: Michigan...
GAGTGCGCCTTCCATCCCGATGGACGAGCGATGATGGAGGATGTTTTCCCCAAAGTCCTGGTCTCTTGTCGAACTCACGTAATAGACAAAAACCGTATCACTTGCGCTGGCGCCAGCAGCTCGTTACGCATGATGCTCGAGCTCATCACTACTAAACAAAGCGTCTCGCTGACCCATGCTGTCGAGGAAATACTCAGTTGTGATCAAACCGCTGAAGTGTCTGGGATATCGACGGTCATCGTTGACTCTGACCCCACCTTGCCTCAAACCCTGAAGCTTGCTTTAGAACTGATGCAAAAGAACATTGAAGAGCCGTTATCCATCGACGAAGTCGCTGAGTGTGTGAACATTTCCCGACGACAATTAGAGCGTCGCTTCTGCCGTTTCGTAGGGGCCACGCCCACACGCTACTACCTTGAGCTGCGCTTGACTCGAGCGCGGCAGCTTATTCTGCAGAGCAATCGGCCCATCACCGATATCGCGATAGCGACCGGTTTCTGTAGTTTCGCCAATTTCCATATGCGTTTTCGTGACTTCTTTGGCGTCGCGCCAAGCAGTTATAGAGCAACGTATGAGCGCAGGCGCTAGGTGTTCCGAAACCTCGGCGCGCCAAACACACACAAGAAACCCGTACTGTCTAAGCCGAACAAACGATGGCTAGCATCATCGATAAGGATTACCGAGAACTATGAATGCTCCATCGCCCGTGTTGGTACCCACGGCTAACCACAGCGAGCGGATGTCTACACGCATCGCCTTCCTTATCGCGGGTTTACTCATGTCCGCATGGGCGCCTCTGGTCCCATTGGTTAAAGCCCGCGCTGGCCTGGACGATGGTGGCCTGGGGTTGTTGCTGCTTGGCCTGGGCGGTGGATCTATCGTGGCCATGCCCTTCGCTGGTTATCTCACTGCACACTATGGATGCCGACCGGTCGTAATCTGGGCGACGATTGTCTTGTGTGCCCTTCTTCCGCTATTAAGCACCGTGGCGTGGTTGCCGGGCCTGGTGATCGCGGTCATTCTCTTCGGCGCCAGCATGGGCATGCTGGATTGCGCCATGAACATTCAGTCCGTCATTGTCGAAAAAAACAGCGGCCAGGCACTTCAGTCCGGCTTCCATGGCCTGTACAGCGTCGGAGGCATAGTGGGCGCCGGGGCGATGACTGCTTTATTGACCTTCGGGCTGGATCCATTGGTTGCGGCGCTTTGTATCGTTGCCGCCGTTCTGGGATCGCTTTACAAGGCAGCGCCGGCTTTGCTGGCTTACGGCACTGAACGGGGTGGACCCATGTTCGCGGTGCCCAGGGGTATCGTGCTGTTTTTAGGGGCGCTCTGTTTCATCGTCTTCCTCACTGAAGGTGCAATCCTCGACTGGAGCGCGGTTTTCCTTGTCTCGAACCGAGGGTTAGAGCCAAGCATCGCCGGCTTGGGCTACGCATCCTTCGCCGCAGCGATGACGGTGGGCCGCCTGACAGGCGATGCCATCGTCAGCAAACTAGGCGGCGTGCGCGTCGTTGCGCTTGGCGGACTCTGCGCAGCCGCTGGCATGATCGTGTCGCTTGGAATCGACGGCTGGGCCGCATCCTTGATTGGCTACGCTCTGGTCGGTGCCGGCTGCTCAAACATTGTCCCGGTGCTCTTTACTGCCGTAGGCCGTCAGCAACGTATGCCACAGGCCGTCGCTATCCCCGCTGTCATCTCGATGGGCTACACGGGGATTCTGATAGGACCCGTATTTATCGGGGCGGTCGCCCATCTGAGTACCTTGTCATTTGCTCTGGGCTGCGTGAGTGTTTTGCTGGTTTTTGTCAGTGCGACAGCTCGATTACTTCGCAATTAACCGGATCTTTTCAGAGGTAAAGGTCATGCTGTCACCCCGAACAGAACGGGACTTCAAGATTCTCGGACACGCTGCCAGACATCAATAGAACTCGAAATACGTCAAATTAGCGGACATTGCCTCCGCCATATTTGTACCGATAGAGCCCTGATTATTCAGGGCTTTGTCGTTTCTGGGGTTTGGCGAAATATCCGCCGATCTGTATGTATTCCATAGCTTTTCTGGAAGCGTTCCATAACTCGGCCCGTTTTCGACCTCTTCCGGCGCCCTGCCGATCGAACACCCTCCAAGATCCCACAGCTCGTCGTCGCACCCTCGCCCGACCGTCTCGCCTCGATTGCTGCCTATATAAACAGTCCCAACAAGACATGACCGTGGCCCCTCTCGACATCGAAGACACCAGTGACTGGCTTGGATGCCCGACTGAACCTGAAGCCTGCCGCCATTACCTGAGCAAGCTGGAGAATGAAATGCAGGAACTGACCCTGCAATTACGCCAGGCCCGGGGCGGATCGAAGTACGAAGATCTATTCCGAAGTGATCGATTTCCTCGAACGACTCGACAAGCTTCCAGATCGCTCATTGGTGGCGCGGCGCAATAAGGAAACATTGTAATCGTAGGTCGATATCAACGGCATTGGCCCCTCGTTCCGAGCCATCTCAAGCCATTGCCTTGTTCGCTCAACGTCAAAGAATTCGTTCTTGAACTTCATCTTCGCGACAAGGTTCGCTGAGACCCTGAAGTGTCCACATCCGGCCGAGCATTTGACCTCGGACCAGCATCCTGTCGCGTGAACAATTTTAGCCGCAGCCTGGCAAATCAAGCATTGCATGTCCGATCTCCATTTCGATGACTTACCTACTGTAGCCGAACATCGGCCAAGGCTCTCCCCATTCTCACTGGAACAGTTTTAACTGGTGATCAGACAGGCTGGACTCCTGCAGATTGGGTTACGCAGAAGGTGCGAAACTTTCCCCGTCTTCGCACTTCGGTGCGCGCAAGTTCTCGAAAAAAGACGGCTCGCCGTCATCAACCGACTGTTGGTCGGTCTGGTGGTCGCAGGAATACTAACCTTTTAAGGTAAGGCCTGAATTTGTCGTGGTGGACCGGTCTCCGAGTTGCTCCCGGCCCACCGCAGTACTCGAGAGGAGGTATGAAAAATGGCCAATTTCGAGAAGAAAATGCCGGTGCAGACCGACGATGAAAAAACCAATCAGCAACCGACGGCTACATCAGACCCTTGGCGTCCTCTGGAAAAACTGCGCCAGCAGGTCGATCACCTGTTCGAAGACTTCAATCGTGGCTCGGGTCTAACGCCTTTCCGGCGAGGACTGTTCGATGTCGAACCGTTCTGGAGTCGGGAATTTATCGGGCGCAGCCTGCCTGCGGTGGACATTACCGAGAAAGATGAAAGCTTCGAAATCACCGCCGAATTGCCAGGCATGGATCAGGAGAATATCGACATCCAATTGTCCAACGGCAATTTGATCATCAAGGGTGAAAAGAAAGAGGACAAGGAAGAAAAAAGAAAAGGCTATCACGTGTCAGAGCGTCATTATGGCGCCTTCGAGCGGGCGTTCAGCCTGCCAAAAGGTGTCGATACCGACAAGATCGAAGCAAATTTCAGCAAAGGCGTGCTGAGTATTTCACTGCCGAAAAAACCCGAAGCCATGAAAGCGGACAAAAAGGTGCAAATCAAATCCAGCTGAATCCAAGACAGCCCTTCACGTCAGAAAAGCCCTTTGTCGGGAAGCCGGCACGGGGCTTTTTTGGCGTAGTCTAAAAGTAACCGGGCGGGCGCGGTTAATGCCAGGCGGCGCGGCTCGTTTTGAACGACCTGCGTTCTCATGCTGATGCTGAGCCAAGGCCATGAAAAAGAATGACCAGTGGAATCTGTCCTACTTCGCGATCGTTTTTATCGTGCTGAGTCTCATGCAGATATTCTTTGGCGAGCGCCAGACGGTGCAGCCCCTCCCGTACAGCCAGTTTCTGCAATTGTTGAACGAGCAGAAAGTCAGTGATTTGCAGGTCGATAAGGACCAGATCAGCGGCAAGTTGCAAGAGCCCATCAACGGACACGATCGATTCTCCACCGTGCGGGTCGATCCGGCGCTGGCGACAGAACTCTCTCAATCGGGCGCCAGTTTTACCGGAGTTACCGAAAACACTTTTATGAACAGCCTGTTGGGCTGGCTATTGCCGTTTGTCCTGATTATGGCCTTCTGGAATTTCCTGTTTCGCAGGATGGCGGACAAACAAGGCCTTGGCGGTTTGATGAATGTCGGCAAATCCCGGGCCAGGGTGTTTGTCGAACGCGACACCGGAGTGACCTTCGCCGATGTCGCCGGCATCGACGAAGCCAAGGCCGAGCTGGTGGAAATCGTCTCGTTTCTCAAAGACAAGGAACGATACGCACGCTTGGGTGCGCACATTCCCAAGGGCACCTTGCTGGTCGGCCCGCCCGGCACCGGCAAGACGCTGGTGGCCAAAGCCATCGCCGGTGAAGCCGGTGTGCCGTTTTTCTCGATCTCCGGCTCCGAGTTCGTCGAGATGTTCGTCGGGGTCGGTGCAGCACGGGTCCGCGACCTCTTCGAACAGGCACGGCAGGCAGCACCCTGCATCATCTTCATCGATGAACTCGATGCGCTGGGCAAGATGCGCGGCGTCGGAACGTTGGGCGGCAATGACGAAAAAGAACAGACCCTCAACCAGTTACTGGCCGAGCTGGATGGCTTCGATCCCCGCGAGGGCGTGGTGTTGCTGGCCGCGACCAACCGCCCGGAGGTCCTCGACCCGGCGTTGTTGCGGGCCGGGCGCTTCGATCGACAGATTCTGATCGACCGCCCCGACCGCAAAGGTCGGGAAGCAATCCTCAGCGTTCATCTCAAGAAAGTCACCGTGGAGCCAGGACTTGATGGCGCACGTATCGCCGAGATCACCACCGGTTTCACCGGCGCCGACCTGGCCAATCTGGTTAACGAAGCGGCCATCGTCGCCACCCGACGCGGCGCCGAGGCGGTCGGTCTGAATGATTTCACCGCAGCGGTAGAGCGCCTCATCGCGGGGCTCGAGCGCAAGAGCAGCCTGCTCGATCCTGACGAGCGTCGGGTGGTGGCCTATCACGAGATGGGGCATGCCCTGGCCGCCAGCACGCTGCCGGCGATGGACCCGGTGCATAAAGTGTCGATCGTGCCCCGCGCCATCGGCTCGCTCGGCTATACCCTGCAACGACCGACCGAGGATCACTTCCTGATCAGTTGCCAGACGCTCAAGGACCGGATTGTCGTGCTAATGGCCGGGCGTGCCGCCGAAGACCTGATCTATGGCCAGATCTCCACCGGTGCCGCCGATGATCTTGTCCGCGCGACCGATATCGCCCGGCAACTGATCACCCGGTTCGGCATGAGCGCCGAACTCGGACAATCGGTGCTGGAGCGGCAAAACGCAACGTACCTGGGAGACCGCATGGCCACGGTGGGCGAGAAGGATTACTCGGAGCAGACCGCCCGCGAAATCGACCTGGGTATCCGCGCCCTGCTCGATGAAGCCTACCAACGGGCCAAGGCATTGCTGGAGAGTCGTCGGGCCGACCTGGATGAGGGGGCCCGCCTGTTGCTGGAAAAGGAAACCCTCACACCGGAGGAATTCCCGCCTCTGCTACCCGCTGCAGCAAAGCGCGACGAGCCTGATTGAGGCGATAGCGGCGCTGATAGCGCATTCGGTGTTTTTTTCAACGGTGTCTGCCAACAACGCTAGGCTTACAAACAATGTGGTGATGGTCGCCATTTTGCAGGGAGCGCAAAAATGGAAATTATTAACCGTCGGCAAATCCTCTCTCTCAAGTTGGCCCAGGGAGGAATGCCGCAATGACGCTTTCCAATCATTACAAATGGACGGCCTTGGGCGCCATTGCGCTGACCCTTTTCAGCGTACTTGTATTTTTGCTGATCAAATCCTATTCCTATGACACATCGACCTACTTCGAGTCGCGCGACTTCGTTCGCCAACTCAAGCAGTTCGATGCCAATTGGAACGTGAAAATTCTTAGAGCAAAAATCGGTATAAACAACAATCTGCTTCTGGTGCCACATCCTGAAGCAGAGCAACGATGGCAGCATCTCGATGACCTTAACGCTGCCGGCCCGCTTTCGACACTTTGGCAATCCCGGCGCCAGGGTTATCTGGATGCGGTGGAAAACAAAACCCGATTGGTCGAGCAATTCAAACAGCACAACACGGCATTGCGAACCTCACTGGATGCCCTGCCTGAACAAGAAAATGACATTCAGGCATTACTGGACAATAACAACAATCAGGATTTAACCACCGCCTCAAACGTATTCAATCTCATGCTGGCAACCGTCGAGTACGCCCTCTATGTATCCCATGACAAAGCCGACGAGATCGCCCATCAACTGAACAAGCTCAACGAACACATCGATCAAATGCCATTGGATCGGCGCCAGCCTTTTACTGCATTTGTCGAGCATGTAAACGCCATCGTTCGAGAGCAGCCCATTGTCAATGACCTGCTTGATCGCATCAGTGTGATTCCGGTCGCACAGCAACTGGACAGCCTCAACGAATTATTGAACGAGACACAACGGCGCACTGGCGCAACAGACCACCAATATCACCTTTATCTCGGAATATGCGCCGGCATCATGGCGTTGCTGTTGTTGTACCTGGCGGCCCGGCTGGTTCGCAGTTATGCCGTGATCAACAAGATGAACAACGAGTTACAGACGGCAAACGAGCGGTTGGAGCAACGCGTCGAGGAACGCACCCGCGAGTTGATCGAAGCCGAGCGCGAACTGGTCGATGCCGCGCGAATGGCCGGCATGGCAGAGATCGCAACCAATGTGTTGCATAACGTCGGCAATGTGCTGAACAGCGTTAATGTCTCGGCAGATTTGATCACGCGCAAATTAGCGGTCAGCAAAACCCTGGGCCTGGGTAAAGCGGTAAACATGATGAACGAGCATGCCGAAGACCTGGGGCAGTTCATGACCTTCGATGAAAAAGGCAAACTGCTGCGCGGTTACCTCAATCAACTGGTCGATTCCATTGCGGCCGAGCAATCGAGCATCGTTGAGGAACTGTCACAACTCAGCAAAAGCATCGATCACATCAAGGACATCGTTTCCACTCAGCAGGCTTATGCCGGCGCCGCCAGGCTGGTCGAGCCGTTGAACGTCGTCGATCTGTTCGAGGATGCGTTACGCATGAATTCCGGTGCGTTGAGTCGCCACCATGTCGTCGTCACCAAGGACTACCAGGACACGCCGACGATCATCGGCGACAAACACCGACTGCTGTTGATCCTGATCAACCTGATCAGCAATGCCAAATATGCAATGTCCAAGGTCAGCGATCATCAGCGCCATATGACGCTGGGCGTCAAGATTGTCGATAACGCAACACTGCGCCTCAGCGTAGAAGATCAGGGCGAAGGGATCGCTGCCGAGAACATCACCCGCATCTTTAATCACGGTTTCACCACGCGCAAGGAAGGCCACGGTTTTGGCCTGCACAGTTGTGCACTCGCAGCGGTAGAGATGAACGGGCATCTTTGCGTGCATAGCGACGGACCAGGCCACGGAGCGGTTTTTACGCTGGAGATTCCGCTGGAGACGGCGCATGCATTGCCGACCGCCGGAATGCCAGTCAGTTAAGCGCAGTACTTGTGGGAGCGGGCTTGCTCGCGAAGAGGGTGTGTCAGCCGACATCAATGTTGCCTGATACACCGCCTTCGCGAGCAAGCCCGCTCCCACAGGGATTAAGCGTCTGAAAGACGAAGGCCAGGGTCAGCATGCCAACGGCCGTGATTGCCCAGCCGATCAATATCGCGCCAGCATCGGCTTTCTCGGCCATATTCTGCGGCAAGGAAAAGATCCCACCGCCAATCATCGACCCCACCACTAAGGCAATCAGCGCATTCAAACGAAGTTTTTGCGTCGGCTGGGACATTTTTTGCGCCTCACTTCAATTCATAGTCGATATTAACCGACCAACAAAGCGTAATAGCGGTTACCCATTAACACCAGGCAGTGTCTTTTTTATAACTTATCGCGATGAAAACGAGTGACAACATAGTAATTTCATCCTTAATTGTTAACACTTAATCTGCCTCTCCCAAAACATAAAATTAAATTTGCCAAAACCCTGAAACCAACTAGCGTCAAGTCACCAATTATTTTTTTCTGCCTGATTTAAAACGCTTATAGCAACAACATCGAGCACAGCCTTACAACCATAAGTCTTTAAATAACAACAAACTATGAGAATGCATTACACCCACGTAAACATTGGCTAACAAAACTAAGTGTTGTCTCTCCCTCGAAATGGAGTCATGCAATGTCTGAATCCCCCGGAAAACTGAAACTCGGCGCTCTGGTTGCTTTGGTCGTCGGCTCAATGATCGGTGGCGGGATCTTTTCCCTGCCGCAGAACATGGCCGCCAGTGCTGACGTCGGCGCCGTTCTGATCGGTTGGGCCATTACGGCCGTCGGCATGCTGACCCTGGCCTTTGTCTTCCAGACCCTGGCCAACCGCAAGCCGGATCTGGACGGCGGTGTTTACGCCTACGCCAAGGCGGGTTTCGGCGACTACATGGGTTTCTCGTCTGCCTGGGGATACTGGATCAGTGCCTGGCTGGGAAACGTCGGCTACTTTGTTTTGCTGTTCAGCACCCTCGGTTACTTCTTCCCGATCTTCGGTGAAGGCAACACGGTGGCGGCGATAATCGGTGCGTCGGTGCTGCTCTGGGCCGTGCACTTTCTCGTGCTGCGTGGAATCAAGGAAGCCGCATTCATCAACCTGGTGACCACGGTCGCCAAAATCGTACCGCTGCTGCTGTTTGTCCTGATCGCGATTTTCGCCTTCAAGCTGGATATCTTCACCGCCGATATCTGGGGCCTCAAAAACCCGGACCTGGGCAGCGTGATGAACCAAGTGCGCAAGATGATGCTGGTCACCGTCTGGGTATTCATCGGCATTGAAGGCGCGAGTATCTTCTCGGCCCGGGCGGAAACACGCAGCGACGTCGGTAAAGCCACCGTGATCGGTTTCATCACTGTGCTGCTGTTTCTGGTGCTGGTGAACGTGCTGTCGCTGGGCATCATGACCCAGCCGGAACTGGCCAAACTGCAGAACCCGTCGATGGCCGCGGTGCTGGAACATGTGGTCGGGCCGTGGGGGGCAGTGCTGATCAGCGTCGGTCTGATCATCTCCTTGCTGGGGGCCCTGCTGTCCTGGGTGCTGCTGTGTGCGGAAATCATGTTCGCTGCCGCCAGGGACCACACCATGCCGGCGTTTTTGCGCAAGGAAAATGCCAACCAGGTGCCAGTCAATGCCTTGTGGCTGACCAACGCGATGGTGCAACTGTTCCTGATCATCACGCTGTTCTCGGCCAGCACTTACCTGTCGCTGATCTACCTCGCCACCTCGATGATTCTGGTGCCGTATCTGTGGTCCGCGGCTTATGCCTTTCTGCTGGCAGTGCGCGGCGAAACCTATGAAAAAGCCGTGGCAGAACGCAAGAAAGACCTGTTCATCGGCGCCGTTGCATTGATTTACGCGGTTTGGCTGATCTATGCCGGCGGCGTCAAATATCTGCTGCTCTCCGCCCTGCTCTATGCCCCCGGCGCGATTCTTTTTGCCAAGGCTAAACTTGAAGTCAATAAACCGGTTTTCACCAACGTCGAGAAGTTGATTTTCGCAGCAGTCGTCGTGGGTGCCCTGGTCGCAGCCTACGGACTGTATGACGGCTTCCTGACCCTGTAACACCTGAGTGTTTTGTCATCTGGAGGATCACTGTAATGACCACCGAAAAAGTTAAGTACGGCGTCCATTCCGAAGCCGGCAAACTGCGTAAAGTCATGGTTTGCTCTCCAGGCCTGGCTCACCAGCGGCTGACCCCGAACAACTGTGACGAACTGCTGTTCGACGATGTGTTGTGGGTCGCCCAAGCCAAGCGCGACCATTTCGACTTCGTCACCAAAATGCGCGAGCGCAACGTCGACGTGCTGGAAATGCACAACCTGCTGACCGATATCGTCGCCATCCCGGAAGCGTTGGACTGGATTCTGGAACGCAAGATCACCGCCGACTCGGTTGGGTTGGGATTGATCAACGAAACCGGTTCCTGGCTGCGCAGCCTCGAGCCGCGCAAGATTGCCGAGTTCCTGATTGGCGGGGTGTCTGCTGACGACCTGCCGGACAGCTTCGGCGGCAAGACCATCCAGATGTTCCGCGATTTTCTCGGGCACTCCAGCTTCATCCTCCCGCCGCTGCCCAACACCCAGTTCACCCGCGATACCACGTGCTGGATTTACGGCGGTGTGACGCTGAACCCGATGTACTGGCCGGCCCGCCGTCAGGAAACCCTGCTGGCGACGGCCATCTACAAGTTCCATCCGCAGTTCACCAACGCCGACTTCCAGATCTGGTATGGCGATCCGGACAAGGAGCACGGCAGTTCCACCCTGGAAGGGGGTGATGTCATGCCGATTGGTAACGGGGTGGTTTTGATCGGTATGGGCGAACGCTCGTCTCGTCAGGCTATCGGCCAACTGGCAGTCAATTTGTTCAAGAACAAAGCCGTCGAGAAAGTGATTGTCGCCGGCCTGCCGAAATCCCGGGCTGCGATGCACCTGGACACGGTGTTCAGTTTCTGCGACCGCGATGTGGTGACCATCTTCCCGGAAGTGGTGAACCAGATTGTGGCCTTCACCCTTCGCCCTGACGAAAGCAAACCGGGGAACATCGACATCCGTCGCGAAGAGACCAACTTCCTCGACACCGTGGCCAAGGCCCTTAACCTCAAAGCATTGCGCGTGGTGGAAACCGGCGGCAACAGCTTCGCCGCCGAACGCGAGCAGTGGGATGACGGCAACAACGTGGTGGCCGTGGAACCAGGCGTGGTCATCGGTTATGACCGCAACACCTACACCAACACCCTGCTGCGCAAGGCCGGTGTGGAAGTCATCACCATCAGCGCCGGCGAATTGGGCCGCGGCCGTGGCGGCGGCCACTGCATGACGTGCCCGATCATTCGTGACCCTATCGACTATTAAAATGGCCCACCTCGACTCGCGCTGCCTTCTACACCAAGGCATGCGCGGCCAAGGGGATAACCGACATCTAAGGAGATCCAAAATGGCTTTCAACATGCGCAACCGCAGCCTGCTCTCGCTGATGCACCATACGACTCGCGAACTGCACTATTTGCTGGACCTTTCCCGCGACCTCAAACGCGCCAAGTACACCGGCACCGAGCGTCCGCACCTGCAAGGCAAGAACATTGCACTGATCTTCGAGAAAACCTCGACGCGCACCCGTTGTGCCTTCGAAGTCGCGGCCCATGATCAGGGTGCCCACGTCACCTACATCGACCCCGTGTCGTCGCAGATCGGCCACAAGGACAGCATGAAAGACACCGCCCGCGTGCTGGGGCGTATGTTCGATGCCATCGAGTACCGTGGCTTTGAACAGGAAATCGTCGAGGAGTTGGCCAAGTTTGCCGGCGTGCCGGTGTTCAACGGCCTGACCGCTGAATTCCACCCGACCCAAATGATCGCCGACACCCTGACCATGCGCGAACACAGCGACAAACCGCTGCACGACATCAGCTACGCTTACCTCGGTGACGCCCGCTACAACATGGGCAACTCGCTGCTGATGATCGGCGCCAAACTCGGCATGGACGTGCGAATCGGCGCGCCGAAAGCCCTGTGGCCACACGCTGACTTCATTGCCCAGTGCAAAGCCTTCGCCAAAGAAAGCGGCGCGCGCATTACCATCACCGAAGACCCGAAAGAAGCGGTCAAGGGCGTGGACTTCATCCACACCGACATTTGGGTGTCGATGGGTGAGCCGGTGGAGGCATGGGACGAACGCATCGAGCAACTGTTGCCGTACCAGGTCAACGCCGAGATGATGAAGGCCGCCGGCAACCCGCGCGTGAAATTCATGCATTGTTTGCCGGCGTTCCACAACAGCGAAACCAAGGTCGGCAAGGACATCGCCGCGCGCTATCCGCACCTGGCCAATGGCGTCGAGGTGACCGAAGAAGTCTTCGAATCGCCGGCCAACATCGCCTTCGAGCAAGCGGAAAATCGCATGCACACTATTAAGGCGATCCTGGTGTCGGCGTTGGCGGATATCTAAGGACCCATGCGGCTCCTCCTGCAGGAATACAAACCTTGTGGGAGCGAGCCTGCTCGCGAAGACGGACTTACATTCACCATTAATGTCGACTGATACACCGCTTTCGCGAGCAGGCTCGCTCCCACATTGACCGGGTTTCGACAGGGAGACCGAGTCACCTCATTTAGAAGGACTGCATTATGCGTATCGTCGTTGCTCTGGGCGGTAACGCCCTGCTCCGCCGTGGTGAGCCCATGACCGCGGATAACCAGCGCGCCAACATCCGCGTCGCCACCGAACAGATCGCCAAGATTTATGCCGGCAATGAACTGGTCATCGCCCACGGTAATGGCCCGCAAGTGGGCCTGTTGTCGCTGCAAGCCGCCGCCTACACCTCGGTTTCGCCGTACCCGCTGGACGTACTCGGCGCCGAAACCGAAGGCATGATCGGCTACATCATTGAACAGGAACTGGGCAATCTGCTGGACTTCGAAGTGCCCTTCGCCACCCTGCTCACTCAAGTCGAAGTCGATGCCAATGACCCGGCCTTCCAGAACCCCACCAAACCCATCGGCCCGGTCTACGCTAAAGCAGAGGCAGAAAAACTCGCGGCAGAGAAAGGCTGGGCGATTGCCCCGGATGGTGACAAGTTCCGCCGCGTAGTCGCCAGCCCGAGACCGAAACGCATCTTCGAAATACGCCCGATCAAATGGCTGCTGGAAAAAGGCAGCATCGTGATTTGCGCCGGCGGTGGTGGCATCCCGACGATGTACGGCGCCAGCGGCAAACTGCAGGGCGTGGAAGCGGTGATCGATAAAGACCTGTGCTCGGCGCTGCTGGCCGAACAGCTGGAAAGCGATCTGTTGGTGATCGCCACCGACGTCAACGCCGCCTACATCGACTTCGGCAAACCGACCCAAAAGGCCATCGCTCAGGCACACCCCGACGAAATGGAAAAACTCGGCTTCGCAGCAGGCTCCATGGGACCGAAGGTTCAGGCCGCCTGCGAGTTCGCCCGCCATACCGGAAAAGTCGCGGTGATCGGCTCACTCTCGGACATCGAGGCCATCGTTCAGGGCACGGCCGGCACCCGCATCAGCACAGCGAAACCTGGCATTAGCTACCAATAAAAGAACTCCGGGGACGGCCTGAAACCCGCCCTGATTCAATGCCTTTTTGAAGGAGAGACAACAATGGCTACCTTTGAGCCCGGTCATCTGCACATCGAGCGCCACGCGCTGAACAAGGACGATGTCAGTTACAACATATGCATCGACTATGAAGTCCACCAGGATCCCAAGGAAGGTAAAGGCATGCTGTTCACGATGCACGGCAATATCCAGGGCCGGGAGATGGAAGAAAAATTCTTCCTGCCCAAGGACCAGGCCTACAACTTTGGTCGCAACGTCACGCAAATTGCAGAGAAGTACGGCATACCCAAGATGTACAGCGCCATCGGTTCAATGCATAAAAACTACGACTTGATGTTCGAAGATGTCAGGGTGCAGCTGGATATGAAGTCGGGGGACACGGTCAAACCCGAGCATCTGGAATAACCTGACTTTTCTGCGTTTTAAGCGCCGAGTCAGAAGGGCAATGATGCCATTGCCGTAGCATCAACCTGGACAAGCAGGTCATCGATGTATCAGAACTTAGCCCTGCTTGCCGCTTTCCTCCTGACCTACAGCCTATTTGCGGGGCGTTTCGAGTCACGTCTGCTCAATGGTCCGCTCATGTTCATGCTTGCCGGTCTGATTCTCGGCCCGGCGTTTCTGGGGATTCTCCAACCCCGGATTGACAAGGACGGCCTCAAGATCCTCGCAGAACTGACATTGGCGATTGTTCTCTTCAGCGATGCAGCCAACGCCGACCTCAAGGTTCTAAGAGCGCACGAAGGATTGCCGCTGCGCTTGCTGATGATAGGGCTGCCACTGACCATGCTAAGTGGTTGGTTGGTCGGCATTTGGCTGTTCCCGCAGGTGCCCCTGGTGGAATTGGCAATACTGGCGACCCTTCTGGCGCCCACCGATGCTGCGCTGGGTAAGGCCGTTGTGAGCAATCCCAAGGTTTCGGCGTCCGTGCGTGAAGGGTTAAACGTGGAGAGCGGTTTGAATGATGGCATCTGCGTTCCAGTACTGTTGATGTTCCTGGCCCTGCTGGTCGAACAGCAGACGCAGTCACCCCTCTCGCTGGCCGTGGAGTTGATTGTCGAGGAGTTGGGCATCGGTGCAGTCATCGGTATCGCCCTTACGCTTATCGCCTGGCTGTTGCAGCGTCACTCCGAAAAACACCATTGGCAAACTCCCATGTGGTCACAACTGACACTGCCCGGGTTAGCCATTCTTTGCTTCGCCACAGCGCAAGCATTAGGCGGTAGCGGGTTTATCGCCGCGTTCGTCGGCGGGTTGTTCGCAAGCTATTTGTTTACCGAGCAAAAACATCACCTGCTTAAGGCCAGCGAAGAATTCGCCAGCCTGTTATCGGTCATTACCTGGGTCGTATTTGGCGCGCTGGTCATCCCTCGGGCCTGGAGCAGTCTTACCCTGAACATCTGGCTCTACGCAGTGCTCAGTCTGACCGTGATTCGCATACTGCCTGTGCTCATCAGCCTGGCAGGGACTCGTTTCGATTTCGAAACCCGCCTGTTCATCGGTTGGTTTGGCCCGCGAGGTCTGGCAAGTATCGTCTTTGCCGTGATGATATTGGACTTCCCTCTACAAGCCAGTCGTACCTTGGTGGCTACCGCTGTCTGTACCGTTTTACTCAGCGTGCTACTACATGGTTTGAGTGCCAATCCATGGGTTGCTCGGCTGGCTCGTCGTGATCATTGATTTCAGTGAAATTTTCCTCGGTTTATTAGTTCGCATTGTGAAGACATAGTGGCTACGCTTTTGTTCGAGTGACCTTTATGGAGTATGGGCATGGGCGCAAACATGAACGTTGTCAGACAGCTCGTCGGTTTGCCCATCGCCATTATGGTAGGGGTCTTAAGCCTGGTTGCAGGTTGCGGCAAAGAGCCCACTACGCTTGCCCGTCAAGCCCCCGATGTAACGGTCATGACGGTCACCGCGCGCAACACCCCGGTGACGTTCGAATTCGTTGCCCAAACACAGAGTTCCCGAGAGGTGGAGATCCGCGCCCGGGTTGCCGGCTTCCTGGAAAAGCGGCTGTACACCGAAGGCGATTTGGTGAAAAGCGGGCAAACGCTGTTCCAGATGGACCGTAAACCTTTTGAAGCCTCGTTGCTGTCGGCGCAGGGCCAATTGGCGCAACAACAGGCACGCTGGGAAGTGGCCAAGGCCACACTGGCCCGTGTCCGTCCCTTGGCGGCGCAGAATGCGGTCAGCAAGATGGATCTGGACAATGCGGTCGGCGATGAGCGTCAGAGCCGGGCCGCCGTGCTTGCCGCCGAGGGCACGGTTCGAACCGAGCAGTTGAACCTCAGTTACACCACCATCGCCTCTCCCCTCACCGGCCTTTCAAGCTTTGCCAAAAAGCAGGAAGGCAGTTACGTCACACCAGGTGAGTCCGGGCTGCTGACCACCGTCTCACAGATGGACCCGATCTACGTCAACTTCAGTCTTTCGGAAAACGAGACGCTCAAGTACCGCGACGAGATTGCCTCTGGGCACCTCATATTCCCTTTGCGCAGTGAGTTTGTCGTTGAAGTGGTGCTGGCCGACGGGTCAGTGGTACCTGACCGTGGTCGCCTGAATTTTGCCGCACCCTCTTATAGCCAGGACACTGGCACCTTTCTGGTCCGCGCCGTGGTGGCCAACCCCAACGGCCAACTGCGTCCCGGCCAATTCGTACGGGCGCGGGCAATCGGAGCTTCCAGGCCGAACGCCATTGTGGTGCCGCAAAAGGCAGTTCTGGAGGGTTCCAAGAGCCACTTCGTCTGGGTGATCAATGCAGAGGGCAAGCCCGAACAACGCGTTGTCGAAGTGGGTGACTGGCATGGCGATGACTGGTTCATTACCCAAGGCTTGCAAGCGGGCGAACGCATAGTGGTCGACGGAGCGATCAGAGTGACGCCCGGAGGGCCGCTGAATATCATCGCCCCCGCTCCCCCCGCGCAGGCAGGCGAGACAACGGCGAAACCGACACCTGCCAAATCGGCGCAAGACACTGGGCGCAGCCCATGAGCATTTCACACTATTGCATTGATCGCCCCATCTTCGCGTCGGTGATCTCGATCATCATCACCTTGGCTGGCGCAGTGGCGATGGCTAAATTGCCGGTCGCCCAGTACCCGGATATTACGCCACCGCAAATTACGGTTTCAGCAACCTACCCGGGGGCAGATGCACAGGTCGTGGCCAATAACGTGGCAGCGCCAATCGAGCAGCAGGTCAACGGCGCCGACAACATGATCTACATGAACTCGTCGAGCTCCGCGACGGGCAACATGACCCTCAACGTCTTCTTCGAGATTGGCACCGACCCTTCTCTTGCCCAGGTGGACGTGCAAAACCGGGTCAATCTGGCCCTGCCGCAATTGCCCTCCGCGGTTCAGAGCCAGGGTATTCAGGTACAGAAAAAATCCTCGGCGTTCATGATGGTTCTTGCCGTGTATTCTGCCGGCGACCGCTATGACAGCACCTATGTCGCCAACTACGCCAACCTCTACATTCTGGATGCGATCAAGCGTATTCCGGGCGCCAACCAAGCCAGTATTTTTGGCACACCGGACTACGCCATGCGGATCTGGCTCAAACCCGATCGAATGGCCCAGTTGGGGATTACTGCCGCTGACGTGCAGAAAGCGGTCACCAACCAGAACCAGCAATTCGCCGTAGGCCGTGTGGGTCAATCCCCGACGGGCCAGGCCGTGGAACAGTCTTTTGCCGTGACCACCAAGGGACGCCTGACTGAACCTGCGGAGTTCGAGAACATCATCTTGCGCGCGAGCAATGACGGGGCTGCCATTGTTCGTCTGAAGGACATTGGTCGAGCCGAGCTCGGGCAAAAAGACTACTCCCTGCGCAGCACCTATCAGGGACGTCCCGCCACATTGATCGCGGTGTACCAACAACCGGGGGCAAACGCGCTGGACGTCTCGGCGGCCGTGACGTCAACCCTGGCGCAAATGAAGACGACCTTTCCCGAAGGGATCGAATACAAAATCGTGATGGACACCACCGCGTTTACCCGCGCGTCGATTTCCGAGGTGATACACACCTTTTTCGAAGCGTTGGTGTTGGTGGTCGTGGTGGTTTTCATCTTCCTGCAGAGCCTGCGCGCCACACTGATCCCGGTGCTCGCCGTGCCGGTGTCGATTGTTGGCACCTTTATCGGCATGTCGGCCCTTGGGTTTTCGGTGAACATGCTGACGCTGTTTGGCATGGTGCTGGCCATCGGCATCGTGGTGGACGACGCCATCGTGGTGATTGAAAACGTCGAACGCAATATGCACGTGCACAAGATGAACCCCAAGGAGGCGGCCAAACGCGCCATGGATGAAGTGGCCGGCCCCGTGGTGGCCATCGTGCTGGTGCTGTGCGCGGTGTTCATCCCGGTGGCATTCATGGGGGGAATCACCGGCCAACTCTACAAACAGTTTGCGATTACCATCGCCATCTCCGTGGTGATCTCCGGCCTCGTGGCCTTGACACTTTCGCCGGCCTTGGCGGCCCTGCTGCTCAAGCCCCAACACGGCGAAAAAAACGCTTTTTTCCGCTGGTTCGAGCGCAGCTTCGAACGCATGACCGAGGGCTACTCACGCTCGGTGGCGTTTATGATCAAGCGCTTTGTCCTGGCGTTGTTACTCTTTGCCGGCATGATCGCTCTGATTCTGGTGATGGCGCAGCGCATTCCCAGTGCCTTCCTGCCACCGGAAGACCAGGGTTATCTGCTGGGGGCCGTGATCATGCCCGATGCCGCGAGCCTGGATCGCACCGGCGAGGTGGGCAAAGTAGCCAGTGACTTCTTCATGAACGATGCGGCCGTCGAGGGCGTCGCCATCGTTAACGGCTACAGCCTGCTCGACGGCCAGAACAAGAACAATGCCGGCGCCTTTTTCGTCGGGTTCAAGGATTTCGAGGAGCGCTACAAGGACTCGGAAACAATCAAGGCACAAAGTGCCCCTGCGGTGATTCAGAAAGCTGCCCGCGCCTTTTCCACGGTACAGGGCGGGATCATTCTTCCGGTCAATCCGCCATCCATTCCCGGCCTGGGCACTACAGGCGGCATGGAGGTATGGGTTCAAAGCAAGGGGGACGCCACCGTCGACCAATTGGCTGAGATGGTCGGCACCCTTGTCGCAAAAGCCAAACAGCGCCCGGAACTCGGCGCGATCACCTCCACCTTCAACGTGTTTTCCCGGCAACTGCTGGTCGACGTAGACCGAGAAAAGGCAGAGACGCTGGGGGTACCGGTGGAAGACGTCTACAGCACCATGCAAACCATGTTCGGCTCTCTCTATGTGTCTCAATTCAATAAATTCAGCCGCCTGTGGCAGGTGATTCTGCAGGCTGAACCGAGCTATCGGCTCAAGGCCGAAGACTTGCAGCAGATTTTCGTGCGCAGCAAAAACCTTGGGATGGTGCCGCTCAAGGCCCTGCTGACCACCCGCTACGTCACCGGTCCCGACCTGCTGACCCGTTTCAACAACTTCCCGGCGGTCAAACTCACTGCCAACGCGGCACCCGGCTACAGTTCCGGCCAAGCGCTCAAGGCCCTGGAAGAAATCAGCGCTGAAATCATGACCAACGACTACGCCCTGGCCTTGAGTGGCGAAGCCTTCGAGGAGAAAAAAAGCGGGGGAGCCTCCTCTCAGGTGTTCATCTTCGGCCTGATCATGGTGTTCCTGATCCTGGCGGCTCAGTACGAGAAATGGTCCCTGCCCGTCGGCGTATTGCTGGCGGTGCCCTTCGCATTGTTCGGTGCACTGCTTGCCGTCCTGATCCGGGGGTTAAGCAATGACGTTTACTTCCAGATCGGCTTGACCATGCTGGTGGCCCTGGCCGCCAAGAACGCCATCCTTATTTTCGAGTTCGCGGTACTGAACCGGGAAAACGGCATGTCCGCCTATGATGCTGCAATGACTGCCGCCAAGGAGCGCTTGCGGCCTATCGTGATGACGTCCCTGGCGTTCATTTTGGGTTGCGTTCCGCTGGCCATTGCCGTCGGGGCCTCCGAAAACAGTCGACACTCCATCGGTACAGGTGTGATCGGCGGGATGCTGGCGGCGACCGTCATCGCCATCTTCTTTATCCCTCTCTTCTACTACCTCGTTGAACGTTTGACTGAGAAAAAAGGCGCGGTCAAACAGACCACCCCGCCGCCTTCGTTAACGTCGCCCGGGGAGATTCCCGGCGGCGCCCCCCTGCACAGACATGAGGGGGATTGAGATGCGCACACGCCATCTCCCGTTGTTGATTTGCCTGGGCCTGACGGGCTGTATGCTCGGCCCGGATTATCAGCGCCCTGCCACAGACAGCCCTGCTGCCTATCGCTATGCGGAGCAGGAGGCCAACAATCTGTCCAACACCCTGTGGTGGGAACAGTTCAAGGATCCGGTCCTGAATGACTTGATCCGCAGTGCGCTGGTCGAGAATAAAGACATCAAGATTGCCGCCGCCCGGGTCGAGGAATTCCAGGGTCGTTACGGTGTGGTGCGCTCGCAGATGTTTCCGCAAATCGGCGCCGCCGCGCAAGGCAGTCGCGCCAGGGCACCGCGCGACAACGGCCCGGTGCCATTGGATTCCAGCGTCGACCCGATTTACAAAAACTACCAGACGACCCTCAATGTGAGCTGGGAGTTGGACGTCTGGGGTCGTTTACGGCGGCTCAATGAGTCGGCGCGGGCTGACTTGCTGGCCTCGGAGGAAGGTCGGCGTTCGGTCATTCTGAGCCTGGTATCGTCGGTGGCATCCAGCTACATAGCGCTACGCGATCTTGACCGGCAGCTGGAAATCGCCCGCACCACCGCCAAGGCCCGCGGCGACTCCTACGGAATTTTTAAACTGCGCTTTGGCGCCGGCACCATTTCCGAAATGGAACTGGCGCAAAACCTCTCCGAATTCCAGCGCACCCAAGCGTCTGTATCGCTACTCGAATACCAGGTGGCGCAACAGGAAAACAATTTGGCGGTGCTGCTTGGACGCAATCCGGGCCCCATCATCAGAGGCCGTGATCTGACGCAACTGACCTTGCCATCGGTCCCCGCCGGGTTGCCTTCGGACTTGCTGGAGCGACGCCCCGATCTACGTCAGGCCGAACTGGACCTGATCTCCGCCAATGCCCGTATCGGTGCCGCCAAGGCGCTGTACTTCCCGACGATATCCCTGACCGGGCTGTTGGGCTCAGTCAGTAACCAACTCTCGGGTTTGTTCACCGGGCCGGCCGCCACCTGGTCCTATGGTGTCGGCGCGAGCATGCCCATTTTCACCGCTGGCGGGATCGCCGGTCAGGTCCAACAGACCGAGGCCTTTCAACAACAAACCTTGCTGGTCTATCAGCAGTCGATTCAATCAGCCTTCAGGGATGTTGAAAACGCGTTGGTGGCGGCGAGCAAATCCCGCGAGCAAATGGCTTCCCAAGCCAGTCAGGTCGAGGCGCTGCGTACTTACACCAGGTTTGCGCGATTGCGCTACGACAATGGATACACCAGCTACATAGAAGTCCTGGATGCCGAACGCAGCTTGTTCGATGCCGAGTTGAATTACACCCAAACCCGGGGTTCGGTGTTCACCGCCATGATCGATGTTTACAAGGCAACAGGCGGCGGTTGGGTGAGCGAAGCGGACAAGCTGACGGCAACCGTCAGCGAAAAAAGCCCCTGATCAGATAGCCGCCCGCCAATATTCAATTGACGCGGCACAAGTGCAGGAATCCGACACGCGGCATCAGGCTATTGGGAAATAGGCCAGAAGGGTTGATTTTTATCAACAGCCTGCCGGTTATTCGAGTACAGGCTAACAACCAGGAAGATCAACAGCATGAATGGCTACCGTCATCGTGCTTAGAGAACAAAGGATGACTCTGCACAGGTCAGGATGATTGAAACCCTGTATCGCCGAGCGCCGTAAATGAACATTTATATTGAAAAAGATCCTGTACAGAATCTCTGGTGGGTTCACATGGATCTGTGGGGTGCAAGTTTCCGCAGCCTTGCTGGAGCTGAGTCATTTGTTGAGCGATTGAGTTCGAGAATTAATGCACCTCATTCTCTGGGAGCGATTGCGAATAATTCTCTGTCGCCAGAAACGTTTCCGAATAGTCAGCCGCTCGATCAGCACGCTGTGTCTGACTCGGTAAAGACTCTTTCTCACGCTTGATACGCAAGGATCAGCAGGGTACTGGAGAAAAAAAATACCGACTGATCAAGATGGTCTATACCCAACATTACCAGTTATTTTAATCAGGGTTTTTTGAAGTAACCCGCATATTTACCGCCCTTAAAAGCAGGTGCCCGTGCACCAGCTGGAGGTAATGTTGTGAACGACTTAAAGATCGCCGCCAGCAACTCGGCTCGTGATTGTTTTCGCACTTCCAGAGCGATTGTCGCTCTCGATCAAACCGACTTTACGGATGTTGCTGGCGCCGTCTTTTCCCGGGACGATTTGCTCGCCGACGCATTGGAAACCATTAAACGTACCGGTTTCGATATCCCGATTTTTCTGGTCACGTCACAGGAGGGTGGCAATCGTGCATTGGACATCTACAAGCAACTGCAAGACGTTTTGTTGCAGGTAAATGACGTTTTCGACCTCTCGCGCAACAACGTCGAATACTACGGTCACCCGCTCGAGACTGCTGCGAAGTCTTATGAAGACACCTCCTCCCGCCATTCTTTAATACGCTTATGCAGTTTTTCGATTTCTTCGCAGAGACACTGTTTCGCGCCGACTTGTGCAACGCCGACAAGACCTCCTTCGCACTCAATGGCACCTCGGCCTCCAATAAGGTCGCTGCCTATGTCCTCAAAACCTGAGGTATCTCCTGCCACGTTCTAAAGGAGACGCCCATGAGTCGCTCGCAAACGCAGTTACCCGCTGACCTGGCGCAGCGCTATCCCGTGTTGATCGTGGCCAATGCCCTGGAAACCGACGACAACATCCAGGTGCGCAGTGTCAAGTCCATTGCAAGCGTGCTGCATGAGCATGAAGTGGAAGTTGAATGGGTGGTGCTGACGCCTAGCCAGACGCTCAACGGTCAAATGGAGAACAGCGGCATCCCCGCGCCGCTGGTGTCGTCCTTCCTCTCCAGTCGCGGCATCGTGGTTGAGAAGACTGAGCCGTATTCCATTCTCGTGCTGTTCAGCCTTGGCGTGACCAAAGGCAAATGGGGCTCTCTGATCGCCGGCCTGATGGAGTTCAAGAAACATTACGAGAGCAATTCACCGCTGAAGCAGGTCCTGCCCGATCTGGTCGACAACCATGCCGAGCGCTATAGCGGCATGGGACTCAAGGACCTCGCCGAAGCCATGCACCAGGACATGATCAGCTCGCAAATGCTACACAACATGGATGCGGCCTTCACCTTGCTGCCGGACCCAGTCGCTTCGCCTCGGGCCACCTACGCCAGGCTGGTGAAAGGCGAGATTGAGCAAATCGCCGTGCGAGACATGATTGATCGCACCGTGGCCGTGCAGATCGTTCCTTATCCGCCGGGCATTCCATTGATGATGCCCGGAGAAAAAGCCGGCGCCGATAAAAAGGCCATCGTCGACGACTTGTTGGCGATGGAACTGTTCGATGGCCACTTCCCGGGTTTCGAGCATGACAATCATGGCGTGGAAATTGAGCGTAACAGCCAGGGCCGGCCAATCTACAAGGTCTATGTGGTCAAAAACCAGGATTTAGCCCCTTGCCCGACGACAAGTAATCAGGCGCCGGATTCAGGGTCAATGCGTTGAGCAGATCAAGGAGTTTCCGATGGCCGACTCAAGCAAGAAAATGAGCCTCATGGGGCTCACCACACTGGTCACAGTGAACATGATGGGCTCAGGCATCATCATGTTGCCGACGAGCATGGCCCAACTCGGGGCCGTTTCATTGTTGTCATGGATCGTCACTGCCGTCGGTTCCATGGCCATCGCGTACTGCTTTTCCCAGTGTGGCATCTACTGTCCGCGCTCAGGCGGGTTATCCGCCTACACCGAAGAGGCGCACGCAAAATCAGGATTTTTTCTCTGCTCGTATCTGTACTTTCTTTCACTGGCCATCGCCAACGTGGCGGTCGCCATCTCCGCAGTGGGGTACATGACATCGTTCGTGCCCTGGCTGGGAAGTGGCGCCATTCCGCTGTTCATAGGAACGGTCGGCTTGCTCTGGTTAACCACCGTGGCCAACTTTGGCGGCCCCGGCATCACCGGCAAGATCGGTGCGATAACCGTGTGGGGTGTGATTATCCCGGTGGCCGGCTTGAGCATCATCGGCTGGTTCTGGTTCAAGCCCGATGTGCTGGCTGCCGCCTGGAACCCGAACAACCTGCCAATCTCCGAAGCCATCAGCAAGGCGATTCCCCTGACCCTGTGGGCCTTCCTCGGCATGGAGTCGGCGGCGCAGGCCTCCGATGCAGTGGAAGATCCCAAGCGCACCGTGCCGCTGGCCTGCCTGTTCGGCACGCTCGGTGCGGCAGTGGTCTATGTGCTATCGACTACGGTTATTCAGGGCATCATACCCAATGCCGAACTGGCCAACTCATCGGCGCCTTTTGCGCTCGTCTACGCACACATGTTTAACCCCACGGTCGGCAACATCATTATGGCGCTGGCGGTGATGGCCTGTGTCGGTTCGCTGCTGGGCTGGCAGTTCACCCTGGCGCAAACCGCCAAGATGACGGCTGACCAAGGGATGTTCCTGAAACTGTTCAGCAAGGTCAGCACACGGAATGCCCCCATAGTCGGGATGCTGGTCTGTGGTGTGTTGCAGACCTTGTTGGCGCTATCGACCATTTCGCCCAATGCCAGCGCCCAATTCGGAAAGCTCGTCAGCCTCGCGGCAGTGACCAACCTGATCCCCTATGTGACGGCGGCCACCGGCCTGCTGGTCATGATGTACAAAGCCAAAGTCAGTGCCGGCGTATACACCCGCAACACAGTGCTATTACTGGTTGCCGTGGCCTATTCCTTGTACGCCCTGTATGCCTGCGGCAAAGACGCCGTGTTCGGCGGCACCCTTGTCCTGGTGTTCGGCTACCTGCTCTACAGTTTCCTCGCCAAACGTTTTGTCGACCCATCTCCAACCGCTCAGACCCGGGCCGACAACCCTTGACCGTTGTCTTCAGGACTGCACAAACCTCTGAATTCGGGGAACCAGGATATGAACGTGAAACTGACCAAAGCCAACAACCTGCTGCTCGTTTGCCTGCTCACGCTGGCACCGGTACTGGCTGATGCCAATACGCTTGAACGCGTGCGGGCGAGCAACACCTTTACCCTCGGCTACCTGCCGGACTTCGCACCTTTTAGCGTCCAGGCAGCCGATAAAGCCGGCGGTTATGCCATCGATCTCTGTCTGAAAATCGCCGACAAGGTCAAGACCAAGTTGGGTTTGCCCGGTTTGCAAATACGTTACCAGCCCGTCACGGTCACCGACGAGATAAGCGCCGTCAGCTCGGGGAAGATAGACATTCTTTGTACACCGACGCCCCCCACACTGGAGCGACGCAAGGCTGTGAGCTACTCGGTACCGATCTACACGGCCGGCCTCTCGGCCGTGGTGCGCCAGGATGCATCAGAGGCGTTGCTCAATGTGCTTAATGGCAAGGTGGCTCATACCGGGCCAACGTGGCGAGCGACTGTCAATCATGGACTGTCCAACCAAACCTATGCCACCATCGTTGGCGGCGTCACCGAGACGTGGATCCGTCAGCAGATGCAATTACTCGGAGTGGTAGCCACTCTGGTCACAGTAGAGAACACTGACGCAGGCCTTAAACTGGTTGCCGAAGGCAAAGCCGATGCCTTCTTCGCTGAACGCATGATGCTCAAGAACCTCCTCAGTACAAATTACTCTGCAGGAGACCTGGTTCTACTGGAGCGTATTTTTGAGTACGTACCGACTGCAATGGCGGTGGATCGAGACGATGAAAACTTCCGTTTGCTGGTCGACACCACGCTGAGTGAAATGTACCGCTCCGGCGAGATTGAGCAGGCATTCGACAAATACCTGGGTGGCGCCAGCGACATGGCCAAAAAGCTGTTCAAGGTCTATGCGATACCGTAGTGACACGCCAATTGCGTCTTTCCGCGCCAACCCGACCCTGATTATTTTCTCTACGGTTTTTGTCGTCAGTGATGCCATCAGTCACCTCCAATCGAGGCCTCGGTGAGCCGTGCTTCCGAACACGATATTCGCGCATTGACCCGCACCGTGGTCCGCCGCGCAGCTCACCGACAAGTCATCAGTTCCTTAAAGCAGCTGATCCGAAACAGAACACCTGGCGACGTGTGATCAGGGTTGACGCAGCCCCCCCAACCGCACCTTTTTCAGCCCACTTCACTTTCCCGGATGAGCTTCTTGTTAATCTTCCCGACGCTGGTTTTAGGGATTTCGGCGACGAACTTGAACTGCTTGGGGATCGCCCATTTGTTGATGCGGCCACGCTCGACAAACCCTTGCAGGTGCGTCTCCAGGATCTTGCGATCGAGATACTGCCCGGGCTCGCACACCACCAGCGCCATCGGCCGTTCGCCCCATTGTTCATCGGCGATGCCCACGACTGCGACCGACATGACGGCCGAGTGTTCGCTGATCAGGCTCTCCAGTTCCAGCGAGCTGATCCACTCCCCGCCCGTCTTGATCACATCCTTGATGCGATCCTTGATTTCCACTCCACCCAACGGGTCGATAGAGGCCATGTCGCCGGTGTGCAGCCAGCCGTTGTGCCACAACTCGGCGCCCTTTTCGGGCTCCTTCAAATAGCCTTGGGTCAGCCAGGGCGCGCGCACCACGATCTCGCCCAGAGACTCGCCGTCATGGGCAACCTCATTGCCACTGGCATCGATGATTTTCAGGTCGACCATCGGCACCGGTGTGCCCGTCTTGATGCGGGTGGACAGTTGGGCTTGCGTGGATTGAGCA
>Ga0157370_10001859_pt1 | contig 26022 bp, 25 predicted proteins | sample C35metaG_FD_113463 | JGI IMG/M metagenome (GOLD analysis project Ga0157370, IMG submission 113463) | Corn rhizosphere microbial communities from Kellogg Biological Station, Michigan, USA - C3-5 metaG | ecosystem: Host-associated > Plants > Roots > Rhizosphere > Soil | place: USA: Michigan...
CCAAAACGGTTGGAGTAATAGCTGTAACCGACGTTGGCTTGCTGGCCTTTGCTGCCCTCGTACTGGCTTTGCGCGAACGAGCTGCTGAGGGTGCCGAAATTGCCCAGGCCAACAGTGGCGCCGAGGCCGCCCAGGCGCAGCGCTTCGCCGAACTCGGCGTGGGTTTCAGCGGTGAAGAAATCGGTCACGCCGTAGCGGAACGTGCCGCTGGTGACCGACGCCCCGTAGGAGAAGTTCTTCAGCCCGTAGTCGTCGCGCAATTTACCGGTCGACACCGAGTAGTCGTAGAGGTCTTCCTGCAACAGGGCGTTGGTGACGTAGAACGGCACGTCGGTCGCCACCTGCCGGCCGAGGGCGTCGGTGGTGACGACGGTGGCGTTACCGGCACCGCTGATATACGGCACGTTGCTGACGGTGTACGGGCCAGGGTTGAGCTGGTCGCTGCTGACCTTGGCGTTGTTGATGAAGAGGTCCACAGAGGTGGGCACGCTGGCCTCGCCGGTGAAGCGCGGCAGTGGATACGTGATCAGGTCCGGGCGCAGGGCGAAGTTGCGCGAGATCTGTACGCCGCCGATGCGCACGGCACTGTTCCAGGTCAGCGCGCCGGTGATCAGGTCGCCGGCGATGTAGCGCGTCATGGTTTCCTGATTGTTGTAGCGCCAGTAAGTGTCGTAGCGCATGTAGCCGTCCTCCTCGGCGCCCAGTTCGTTGAAGCTGTGGCGGTACACGCCGGTGTTGCCGAACACGCCAGCGCTGCCAAACACGCGTTGTTCGAGGAAGCTGCTGAGGTAATGGGCGCCGTCGTCGGTGTCGTTGTAATAGGCGTCGTAGTTGAACAGCAGCCCAAACGAGCTTTGCGCCGGAACCGAGGCGTAGACCGAGCGCGCGCCGACCTGCTGTTCCGGCAGCCAGTCGCTGGGAAGCACCAGCTTCAGGCGCTGCAGTTCCTGGTCGTAGGTGAACTGCAATCCGCTGATGCTATCGAGCGCCAGCTCGCCGGTAGCGCCCTCCGGCACCCGCACGCCGACGGCGCGCAGGTCTTCGCTGTCCACGAAGTAGCGTTCGCCACGTACGGTCACTTGCGCCACGCGGTCACTGGGCAATTCATTCACCACCAATTCCAGAAACAAGGTGTATTCGCCGGCTGCGGCGTCCGCTGCCGCCGGTACGTCGGGCGTTGCCTCGGGCACTGCGCTGGGGCGCATTCGTGCGGCCGGCAAGCCGTCCAGCTCCGGCGCAGGTGCCGGCAACTGCGGCGCCCCGGCGGTTGCTGAAGGCGGCGTGGCGGCCACGGCGTCACGCAAGGGCATGGGCTCGTTTGCCGCAACCACCACTGTCGGCCCCGCCGTCGTTTGCTCAGGCGCGGCGGCCACCGGCACGGCAGGCGCGGCGGCCAAGGCGTCGCGCAAAGGCCAGGGCATGGAGCTGGCCGCCTGCGCGCTGGGCAACCACACCGCCAGGCAGGTGAACAGCACATACGCGCCACCGGCGCCGCCCATAAAGGGCGACGGCGTCGGCGCTTCCCTGACGCTCCGCATCCGCTGTGCTGGCTATCGTTGCGGCGAAATCGGCTGGAGATCAGCCAGTTCGTTTATTCGAGCTTCCAACGCAAACGAGTCGCCCGCCACGGCGGCTGGCAACTCCCAACGCATTCGCGCACCGGGCAATACGTAACCGAGCAAGCCTTCGGCGATTACCGTGCGTTTTTCGCCCTGTTTTACCGACACGCTCGCCAATCGCGCGTGGGCTGGTCCCTGATTGTTGAGTAGCAGGAAGCGCTTGCCGCCCTCGTTCTGCACCTGGAAACGCAGGTCGGGTTTGAGTAATTGGATGCCGGGCTCGTTTTTGCTGGCGGCGCTGGCCAGGCTTACGCCATCGCCGAACACGAACAGCGGCACGGAATAGCGCATCTGGAATTTCACGCCGAGTGCGGCATCGGTTTTGGCGTCGGGCGGCAACAGTTCATCCACCAGCACGCGGAAGGTTTGTTCAGTGGCAGCGGGCACCGGCTGCATTTTCATCAGGCGGATCATCTGCCGCTTGCCCGGCTCGATGGTCGCTACCGGTGGGCTGGCGACCACGGTGCGCTGGGCGCTGAGCTGGTCGCCGTAGTCGGCCTGGCCCCAGGCCAATACCCGAATCTGCAGGCTGATGGGCGCTTGCCCGCGGTTTTCCAGCCATAACGCAGCGGCCTTTTGCGTGCCCTCGATTTGCGGGTTGATGGGCCAGATCAGCACCGAACTGGCGGCCTCGACCAGCCCGCTGGCCAGCGCAAGCAGCAGCGCGGCAAGGGGCAGAATCCGGTAACGGCTCCATTCAGGCATTGGCAGCTCCTTTTAGATTGTTGTCCGTGCTCGCTCAGCTCAGTAGGTGATGGTCACCGTCACCGTATCGCTGTAGATCCCGGCAGATGGCATTGGCGTAACGGCGAACAACCGCGCGAATACCGGGTACGCCACGGTTGCGCTGCCGGCGGGGAAGGTCAGACTTTTCACCGTGCCGCCGTTGCTACCGTTTCCCCAAAGGGTAGTCCCTGTGTCTTGGTACAGCTGGTAGCGCAGGGTTTCGGCGCCTTTGTTGAGGAAGCGACCGCTGGCGATGTTGCTGGTGTTAAGGCCGGCGCTGATGCCGATGGTCAACGACGTGCCGGGCGTGCACTGGAGCAAAATGGAACCGGCGCCGGTGGTGCTGGTGACATCGACATTGCTCGGCAGCAGGCTGACCTGGCCGAAATTGATGCTGCCGAAGGAGGTTACATCCGCCGCGCCGGAACCAAGAATGCAGCCGTTGACGATGGCCGCCTTGACCAGAAAGTTCTTTTGAATGGGGGTGTCGTTGACATTGGTATCGGCGCAGCTGAAGGCGCTGAGCACCAGCAGCAAAGCACCGAGCAAACGGGCGAGCATTGGCGCACGGAGGCGGTCCACGCTCATTACCAACTCACAGTCACGGTGACGGTATCGGTGTAAGTGCCGGGGGTGGGCGCGGCTTGTTTGGGCACGCGGCCGAACACTTGCAGGTATTGGTCGGCGCCATTGCCCGTGCCGGTGACGCCGGTGGTGTTGTCCCAAATGACGCTGTACGCCGCCGAGGTGTAGAGGTTGTAGCTGATCTGCGCGGCGGCCGGCCCGCTCATGCGGCGCGCCGCCACGTTGCCGCTGCCGCCGGCACTGAGCAGCACGCGGTACGGCGTGTTGAGCAAACAGTTCACCCGCAGCGAGCCATTGCCGACGCTGCTGCTGGCTGACACCAGAGTGTTGAGGGAAAAGTAGGTACCGAAATTCAACGTCCCGAATTGGCCCAGCGTGGTGGGCGCCGTGCTGCCGGCGCTGCACGCGGGAAGAACCTCGGCGCTAAGACCGATGGTGGCGGACTTGGTGACAGCGAAAGCGCCAGTGCTGCCCAGCATTACGCTGAACAGCAATAGCCACCGGCAAGACGGATCACGTAGGCAACGCATGGCAGATCCTGGCGTTGGAAAGCGTGGCAGTGGCGAACATCCGTGTTGCACCGGTGAGCGGAGCCCTCGGGAAGGCGGCGACTTCAGCCCACTGCACCCGAACGTCCGGCGTTACCAGGTGATGGTCACTTGTACGGTGTCGGTGTAGGTACCGGTGGCCGGCGTGGTCTGGTTCGGCACACGGCCGTAAACGACCATGTCCTGATTCGCGCCGTTACCAACGCCTGCCAAGGCAGTGCCGCCATTGGTGCCATTACCCCACGGCGTGGCTCGCGCAGCGTCTTGATACAGGTTGTAGAGCACGTAATTGCCGCCGCTGGCCATGCGCCGCTGGGTGCCGGTGCTATTCAGGCCGGAGTTCAGGGCAACGCTGTAATTGGTGGCGTTGGCGCATTCGATGCCGAACGAGCTGCCGGCACTGGCACCCACCGACTGAGCGTCGATGTTGTTGGCCAAACTTGGGTAGGAGCCGAAGGTGATGCTGCCGAAGTTGTTGGTGGTGGCGTTGCTGGTGCCGTTATTCACGGTGCAGCCGGCGCCAATAATGATCTGGATGCCCAGTTGACCCTGCACGGATCCTGCTGCGTCCACCGTCAACGAGTACGGCACCAACAGCAAGGCAGGGAACAGCAGAAAGCGGCGTTTCATCTCAAATAACTCCTACGAAAATAGTCGCGTTTTCACGCTTAATTGCAACGTAGTAGAAATTCGGCCGCATTCAAAACAACTTTATGGCGTCAACTAACAAGCAAAACCGTGTCGGTAAAATCTGTAGGAGCTGTAAGTAATTGTTCTTGGGAACAGGTCGTAAGTTTTGTAAGTGAAAGTAGTCGGTTGCTGTAGCCAATCACTTACAAAACAAACCGCGATTAAACCCCGAACAAACCCCGGCACGCGTTGTATTCCGAGGCTTAGAGAGGGGCTAACGGCAAATTGATATGTCAGATAAGCGCTTGTTGTCTCAACTGTTTTACAACAGCGCCGTGGACGAGGTGGCGGCATTCCTATAGGCCGCCATATAGCGATTGGCACTAACTTTTATTTCAACTTGGTTTTAAACCGAGCGAATTAGCGCCAGTCTTCGCGCACTCTTGTCAGCCCTTCCTGCGCAACAGAAGCCACTAATTGACCCGCGCGGTTAAAGATACTGCCGCGCGCAAAACCGCGACCATTGCCCGACCATGGACTGTCCATCGCATAGAGCAGCCAGTCATCCATGCGCAGGTCGGCGTGAAACCACAGCGAATGGTCGAGGCTCGCCACCTGCATAAACTTCTGAAACACCGAGACCCCGTGAGGCAGCATCGAGGTGGTGAGCAAGTTGAAGTCCGAGGCGTAACCGAGCAGGTATTTATGCAGCTGGCGTTCGTCCGGCAGGGTGCCGTCGGCGCGAAACCACACGTACTTGATCGGCTCGCGCACCACTGGCTCGAACGGATTGGCGATGGTCACCGGGCGAATTTCAATGGGCTTTGGGCTGGTGGCGCGTTCGAGCATGCGCGGCGGAATGAATTCGGCGGCCAGTGCGGCCAGCTCGGTTTCCGATTTCAAATTTTCCGGGCCGGGTACGTCGGGCATTTGCAGCTGGTGGCTGAAGCCTTCTTCGTCGGTCTGGAACGAGGCGCTGCAGGTGAAGATTGGCGCGCCTTTCTGAATGGCGGTGACGCGACGAGTACTGAAACTGCCGCCATCACGCACGCGGTCCACCAAGTACACCACCGGCAAACTGGCATCGCCCGGACGCAAGAAATAACCGTGCAAGGAATGCACATGGCGCTCGGCGTCCACGGTCTGGCTGGCGGCCGACACACATTGGCCCAGCACCTGACCGCCATAGAGTTGCCGAAAACCAAGGTCCTGGCTGACGCCACGGAACATATTTTCCTCGATCTGCTCCAGGCTCAGCAGGGCCACCAGATCATCGAGTAATTGGCTCATCGGTCATTCCTCATCACGCATTATTCAGGCGGTGGGAATGGTAAAGGCTTTGCCGGCGGATGTCGGCTCCCGGAGGAAAAAAGCCCGGTGGCCATTGGTCCAACCTCGGCGGCTATTGCGCCAACCAGGTTTGGCGAGCAATGCGATACAGCACATGCGCACGCAACGGGTGTTGCGCCGGCAGGTTCGGGTGCGCAAAGTCGTCCGCCGGATCACGCCGCATGCCGATGCGCTCCATCACCCCGCGCGAGGCGACGTTCGCCGGCACGGTAAAGGCCACCACTTCCGGCAACCCCAAGCGCTCAAACGCACAGGCCAGCGAGGCCCGCGCCGCCTCGCTGGCAAAGCCTTGGCGCCAACTATCACGGGACAGGCGCCAGCCTATTTCAATGGTCGGGCCATCCGCCCGGCAAAACAGTGCCTCGAACCCCACCAGTCCCAAACCGGTAAAGCCGATAAACGCTCCGTTGTCTTTGCGCTCCAGCGCCCACAAGCCAAAGCCATGCTCGGCAAAGTGCGCCCGCACGCGGGCCATCAACGCGGCGGCTTCGGCGGTGCTTTGCGTGGCGGGGAAAAACCGCATCACCTCGGGGTCGGCAACCATTTCGGCGAAAGGCCGCAAGTCGTCGTCGCGCCAGGTGCGCAGCAGCAAACGCTCGGTGTGCAATTCAATCGGTGCGCTCATGCAAGGTTCCTTCACAGTGCTCGGCTTGAGGTCACCCGGTGGGGCGGGGATACTGGCGACCTCTTTTTATCGGTTCAACGTATGCGTGTGCCCCTGGTCTATCACGACGACTACAGTCCGCCCTTCCCGGCCAACCATCGATTTCCGATGGAGAAATTTCGCCTGTTGCGTGACCACTTGATAGACAGCGGCCTGACCACAGACGCGCAACTTTTTCGCCCCGACATCTGCCCTGCCGACATCCTCGCCCTCGCCCACGAGCCGAGTTACATCGAACGCTTTCTCAGCGGCAACCTTAGCCACGACGAACAACGCCGCCTCGGCCTGCCCTGGAGCGAGGCGATTGCGCGGCGCACCGTGCGGGCGGTCGGCGGCTCACTGCTGACCGCCGAACTGGCCCTGCAACACGGCCTGGCCTGTCACTTGGCCGGCGGCACGCACCACGCCCACTACGACCACGCCGCCGGTTTCTGCATCTTCAACGACCTGGCCATCATCAGCCGCTATCTGCTCGAAGCCGGACGGGTGAACTGCGTGCTGATTTTCGACTGCGACGTGCACCAAGGCGACGGCACCGCGCGCATTCTCGCCGACACGCCTGAAGCCGTGACGGTGTCGCTGCACTGCGAAAAGAACTTTCCCGCCCGAAAAGCTCAAAGCGATTGGGACATCCCATTGCCTATGGGCATGGGCGACGACGAGTACCTGCGGGTGGTCGACGACACGCTCAATTATCTGCTGCCGCTGTACCAGCCCGATCTGGTGCTGTACGACGCCGGGGTGGATGTGCACAAAGACGACGCCCTCGGTTATTTGCAGCTCACCGACGCGGGCGTGGCTGCGCGTGACGAGCGCGTGATTCGGCACTGCCTGAGCCGGAACATTCCGGTGATGGGCGTGATCGGCGGCGGCTACGACAAAAACCGCGTGGCGCTGGCACAGCGCCATGGAATTCTTCACCACAGCGCGCAACGGGTGTGGCAACACCACGCCTGAACGCGCCACGAGGCACCTTCGACACCATGTATTACGGAGAAAAATTCAACGCCTGGACCCACCTGGTCGGTGCGGTGCTGGCCGCTATTGGCGCGGTATGGCTGTTGGTATTGGCAGGCTTCACGGGCGATGTGTGGAAAATCGTCGGCGTCGCCATTTACGGCGTCACCCTGGTGCTGCTCTACAGCATTTCGACCCTCTACCACAGCGTGCGCGGCCCGGCGAAACGGCTGCTGCAAAAGCTCGATCACCTGTCCATCTACCTGCTGATTGCCGGCAGCTACACGCCGTTCTGCTTGATCACCTTGCGCGGCCCGTGGGGCTGGACCTTGTTCGGCATCGTCTGGGGGCTGGCCGTCATCGGCATGTTGCAAGAAATCAAACCGCGCTCCGAAGCGCGCGTGTTGTCGTTGATCATCTACGCCGTGATGGGCTGGATTGTGCTTATCGCCGTGAACCCGCTGATCGCTGCCCTTGGTCTTACCGGCTTCAAATGGCTGGCGGCGGGGGGCGTGCTGTACACGGTGGGCATCATTTTCTTCGCCTTTGATAGCCGCTTCCGCCACTGGCATGGCATCTGGCATTTGTTCGTCATCGCGGGGAGTTTGCTGCACTTCGTGGCGATATTTTTCTACGTGCTGTGAGGTCAGCAATTTTCGCCACTGGCTTGAAAGTGGTTCAACGCTGCCGCGCTTCTTCAACCTGACCGCACGGGGCAAGCTGCCCCGCACTGCCGCCGTGCAGCCCCTTGGTTGAACAGGAAGCCCTGCCATGAAACATCGTCCCCACTTACTTCGCACCAGCGCCAAGGCGGCCTTGTTGGCCGTCAGTATCAGCGTATTCACCAGCGCCATCGCCGCGCCCAAAGCCGGCGATCTGGAAGTGGTCGCCGAACTGCCGATGCGCCCCGGCAACGTCACACCGGCGCCCGGTAACCGCGTCTTCGCCACAATCCATCCACTCGACGCGCCAAACGCCGCGCAACTGATCGAAATCACCGACCGCACCCATTTCAAAGCCTGGCCCAACAGCGACGTGCAGCGCGGCACCGCTGAGGCCAGCGACGAAAAAATCGACAGCCCGCTGGGCATCTTCGTCGATGGTAAAAACCGTCTGTGGATAACCGACATGGGCCTGAACCTCGGCAAAACCCGCCTGTGGGCTTTCGATATCGCCACCGGCAAGCAGCTGTACCGAATTGAATTGCCGCAGGCCATCGCCCCCAAAGGCAGCTTCATTCAAGACCTGACCGTCGACGACGTAGCGGGCTGGGTATACCTCGCCGACATCGCCGACCCGGGCCTTATCGCCGTGGAAATCGCCACTGGCAAAGCCCGACGCTTCAGCGGCCATCCAGCCCTGCAAGCCGAGGCAGACGCGAAGATGGTCATCGGCGGCAAGGCCATTCAATTCCAGGGCAAACCCGCCAGCGTGGCAGTCAATCCGCTCACCCTTTCGGCCGACCGCAGCACCCTGTTCTTCGGCGCCATGAATGGCAAAACCTGGTACTCCGTGCCGAGCACGTTGCTGCGCGACGGTGCCAGCGACGAGCAGATCGGCGCGGCCATCAAAGTGGTCGGCGCCAAGCCGATCTCCGACGGTGCCGCCACAGATGCGAACGGCCGGCACTTCTTCACCAACGTCAACGATGGCGGCATCGACGTGCTCAACACCGACGGCACGTTGCAACCGTTGGTGCGTGACGCCCGTCTCGACTGGCCAGACAGCGTGCACACCAGCGACAACGGCTGGCTGTACATTTCCGTCAACCAGCTCTACAAAGCGCCCGCCTTCAGTGGCGCAGAAGACAGCGGCAAAGCGCCTTATCTGGTGATGCGCGTGTGGCCGGGAAAATAACACCGGCCGTTGGCGACATTCGTGCCTGAAACCGCGGCGATAGATGCGTATGGTTAGCGCTGGCTAACCATACGCACGGAGCCCCGCAGTCATGACCACTCTGCACATCGGCCTGATCGGCGACTACAACCCCGACGTCATCGCCCACCAGGCGATCCCCAACGCCCTGGCCCTGGCTGGCGCAGCGGTTGGGGTACACGTCGAACCGCAATGGCTGGCCACCGACAGCCTCAACGGCCATAAGCATCTGGCCGAATACCACGGCTTTTGGGCTGTTCCCGCCACGCCTTACCGCGACACGGACGGCGCGTTATTCGCCATCCGCTACTGCCGTGAAAAGCTCGTTCCCTTCTTCGGCAGCTGCGGCGGTTTCCAGCACGCCCTGCTTGAATACGCCCGCAACGTAGTGGGCTGGGCCGACGCCGAACACGCCGAAACCCACCCCGACGGCAAGCGTCTGGTCATCACCCCACTGAGCTGTGAACTGGTGGAAGTCAGCGGCGACATCAAACTGGCCGCCGGCTCCCGCCTGGCCGAAGCCTACGGTGCCCTGCAAACCACCGAAGGCTACCACTGCCGCTTCGGCCTCAACCCCGACTTCGCCGCCGTCCTGAAAGGCAGCCCCTTGCACATCACCGCCTGGGACACCGAGGGCGACGCGCGCGGCGCTGAACTACAAGACCACCCCTTCTTCGTTGCCACCCTGTTCCAACCCGAACGCGCCAGTTTGCATGGACAAACCCCGGCCATCATCAAAGCGTTTATAGAGGCCGCGCATCAGCAGGATTGATCTGGCGCTCGCCGGTTTCCGTTGCTGAGCCGCGGGTTCGGCGTTTGCAGGAATCGCGGCTGAAGCCGCTCCTACAGTTCTGTGGGAGCGGCTTCAGCCGCGAGCTTTCATGAACTACCCCAACTCCACCAACCCGGTCGAAAACGCCCACACGGCCACCCCTGCCACCAGCACCAACGACCCGGCACCCACCGCCTCCGCCCGCGAAAAAACCGCCGACTTGCGTCCACTCTCCCGATGCGCAAACCAGAACACCGGCAGGCCCAACACAAACAATAAACTCGACATCAACACAAACTGCGGCCCCGCTGCATACAGCAACCACACCGCGTACACGCTGCCCAACACGCCACTGCGCAGCGCCCGGCCACGCTCGTCCATGTATTTGTGGCGCAAACCGAAGCGCCACAGGTACGCGGTGCTTGCCAAGTACGCCGGCAGAATCATCACGCCCGTCACGCTGATCAGCCAGATCCACGCGTTCTCGGCAAACAGCACGACAAACACGATCACCTGCATCACCGCGCTGGATAACCACAGCGACGGCGCGGGTGAGTGGAAGCGGTTTTCACGGGCCAGAAAGCGCGGAAACACGCCATCTTTAGCGCCGGCAAATGGCAGCTCGGCCACCAGAATGGTCCACGCCAGCCAACAACTGAGCAGGGAAATCAGCAGGGACACGATCACAAACACCGCGCCCCATCGCCCCACCAACCGCTCAAGAATGTAAGCCGCCGCCGGCTCATCCAGCGCGGCCAGCTCCGGCTGGGTCATAAAACCGAAGGGTAAAGCCGAAAGCAGGAAATACAGCAGCGTGCACACCACCAAGCCGATGTAAGTGGCCTGGCCGACCTGTTGCGGCTTACGCGCGCGGGCCGACATCACCACCGCGCCTTCGATGCCGATAAACACCCACAGCGTTACCAACATGGTGCTCTGTACCTGACTGGTGACGCTGCCCAATTGCTGGCCCATGCCCCAGACGTCGAGGCGAAACATGTCGGCTTTGACCATCACCGCCATGATCGCGATGGTTGCCAACAAGCTGCCGACGTTCAGCACACTGGCCACCGAGCCCAGCACCGCCGCGCGGCGCACGCCGAACAACACGGTGAAATGCATCACCCAGATCAGCAGCGACGCGCCGCCGATGGACAGCCAGTTCTTGCCGTCGCCAAACGCTGGAAACAAATAGCCCAGCGATTTCATGATCAGCACCGCAAACGCGACGTTGCCAAACGCCGCACTCAGCCAATAACCCCACGCCACCTGAAAGCCGGCCAGGTTGCCGAAGCCTTCGCGGGCATAGGCGTAAACGCCGGCAGTGAGGTCGGGGCGTTGCGTCGAGAGCAGGCGAAAGCAGTTGGCGAGAAAGAACATGCCGACCAACGTCAGCAGCCAGGCGATGGCGATCGCGCCGAGGCTGGCGTGGGCCGACATGTTTTGCGGCAGGTTGAAACCGCCGCCGCCAATCATGGAGCCGATCACCACACCGCTGAGCAGAAACAGCCCAAGCTTGGCCGGTGCTGCGCTGCTGTCATCGTTTGCCATCGCTCAATCCTTTGTCTTGCGTGCCCGCAGCTGAGTGTAGCGGCCGTTTTTGCCGGCCTCGGTTAGAATGCCGCACCTCCCAGCCGTAGCCCGTCGCCATGCCCGTATCCCACGCCACTGCCTCCCTGCCCGTCGTCGTCATCGGTGGCGGCCCTGCTGGTCTGATGGCCGCCGAAGTGCTGGCGCTGGCCGGCATCCGGGTCGAACTGTTCGACGCCATGCCCTCGGTCGGCCGCAAGTTTTTGCTGGCAGGCGTGGGCGGCATGAACATCACCCATGCTGAAGCCAAACCGGCGTTTATCGGCCGCTACGGCAAACGGGCCGGCGAAATTGGCACGCTGTTGCACGGTTTCGATGCTGAGCAATTGCGCGCCTGGATTCACGGGCTGGGCATCGACACCTTCGTCGGCACCTCGGGCCGCGTATTCCCCACCGACATGAAAGCCGCGCCCCTGCTGCGCGCCTGGCTCAAGCGCCTGCGCGAACATGGCGTGGCGATTCATACCCGCCAGCGCTGGTTAGGCTGGAGCGCCGATGGCCGTCTGCGCCTGGCGGGCGTCGACGGTGAGCAGCTAATCGAAGCCCGTGCCGTGGTGCTGGCCCTGGGCGGCGGCAGCTGGGCGCGCCTGGGTTCCGATGGCGCCTGGCAGGCGCTGCTGGCCGAGCGCGGCGTGCCGTTGCAGCCCCTGCAACCGAGCAACTGCGGTTTCGAGGTGGCAGGCTGGAGCGCCGTGTTCGCGGAGAAATTTGCCGGTGCGCCGGTTAAGTCGTGCGCCCTTGCGTTGCCCGGCCAGGCGCCGCGCCTGGGCGAATTCGTGGTGACCGCGCACGGCGTGGAAGGCAGTTTGGTCTACGCCCTGTCGGCGCCGATTCGCGACACCCTCACCGAGCACGGCAGCGCCACCGTCTACCTCGACCTGCTGCCGCATAAAAGCCCCGAGCAGGTGTTGACCCTGCTGAACAAACCTCGGGGCAGCAAATCCATCAGCAACCATTTGCGCAGTGCCCTCGGCCTGGATGGCGTGCGCGCCGGCCTGTTGCGCGAACTGACCAGCGCTGCCACCTTTGCCGACTCGGCAACGCTGGCCGCCGCCATCAAAGCGCTGCCGCTGACCGTGGTGCGCACCCGGCCGCTCGACGAAGCCATCAGCAGCGCCGGCGGCGTGCCGTTTGAAGCGCTGGATGCCCGCCTGATGCTCACGGCCCTTCCCGGCGTGTTTTGCGCCGGCGAAATGCTCGACTGGGAAGCGCCCACCGGTGGCTATCTATTGACCGCTTGCTTTGCCAGCGGGCGCCAGGCGGGATTGGGCGTTCTCGATTGGCTGCGCTAAAACCGTCAGCCATCTCGACTATTGGAACCGTCGTGCTAGATTGCCGGCTTACGCTGCACCACCCGTAATCGCCCGCACGAGGCCGCCATGTCCGTCACCTTTCGCCCAGCCCGCCCCGATGATGCCCCCGCCGCCGTTCCACTGATTTACAGCTCCGGCCCCGCGGCCTTCGATTACGTGTTTGGTGCGGAGCAGGTGCTGGGGCTTTTGCAACGGGCGTTTGTCGGTAAGCACGGACAGTTCAGCCATCGTCAGCACTGGGTGGGTGAATGGCAGGGGCGCGTGGTAGTTGCCGGCACCTTGGTCCGCAGCGAAGACAATCTGCGCCATATGCTCGCGGCCACGCAGCAGATTCTCGGCTTCTATGGGCTGTGGGCAGGCGCCGGGGTGATGCGCAGAGGCTTGCAGGTGGAACACCTGATCAAGCCGCCCAAGAAAGGCTGCAACTACCTCGCCCATTTAGGCGTGCAACCGGGCCTGACCGGTCAGGGCATTGGCAGTCAGCTGATCGAGCACTTGCTGAATCTGGGCAGCGCCCGTGGTTTGTCGAAGGCGGCGTTGGATGTGTCCGCGCAGAACCCGCTGGCGCAGGCGCTGTATGAGCGCTGGGGGTTTCAGGTGATGGCCCGGCGGGTGTCCACCTTGCCGGGGGTGCCGGACCATCACTATATGGAGCGCGTTCAGGCGCCGTGACTGCAACGCCGCCTGTACGGGTTTACTTCAGGTACCACCCCCACGGCTCGGTGCCGATGTATTCGGTGACCTGTTTCACCTCCAGATAATTGTCCAGGCCCCAGCGGCCCAACTCGCGGCCGATGCCACTTTGTTTCATGCCGCCCCATGGCGCCTGGTTGAAGGTGGGTTGCGAGCAATTCACCCAGACGATGCCGGCGCGCAGACCATTAGCCACGCGCGTGGCGCGTTGCGGGTCGGCGCTCATCACTGCGCCGGCCAGGCCAAAGCGGCTGGCGTTGGCCATGCGAATGGCATCGGCTTCGGTGGCAAAGCGCTTCACGCACAGCAGCGGCCCGAACACTTCCTCGCGCCAGATGATGCTGTTCTCGGCCGGCTCGTCGAAAATGGTCGGCTCAATGAAATAACCGCGATCAAGATGCGCTGGGCGTTTGCCGCCGGTGAGCAATTTCGCGCCGCTGAGCTTTGCTTGCTCAACAAAACCGATCACCTTTTCCAACTGCCCCTGGCTCACCAGCGGCCCGAGCAATACGCCCGGTTCCATGCCATTGCCGATGGTGATGGCGCGCGCGGCTTCCACCAGACGTTCGAGCAATTTATCGGCGATGCCCTGCTGCACCAGCAGCCGCGACGTGGCGCTGCACACTTGGCCCTGGTTCCAGAAAATACCGAACAGAATCCACTCCACCGCAGCTTCGATATCGGCATCGTCAAATACGATAAACGCCGACTTGCCGCCTAATTCGAGGCTGATGTTCTTGATGTCGGCAGCCGCCGCCGACATGATTTTCGCCCCCGTCGGCACGCTGCCGGTGAACGCCAGTTTATCCACTTGCGGGTGCTGACTCAGCGGACTGCCCGCCTCCGCGCCAAGCCCGGTGACGATGTTCAGCACGCCCGCCGGCAAACCGATACGGTCAGCGGCGGCGGCCAGTTCAAGGGCGGTGAGCGGCGTCAGTTCGGACGGCTTGAGCACCACGGTGGCGCCCGCTGCCAACGCCGGGGCGACTTTCCACGAGGCCATGAGCAACGGGTAATTCCACGGAATTATCTGTCCGGCTACGCCAATCGGCTCGCGGCGGATATGGCAGCGAAAGCGCTCATCTGGCAATGCCAACGGTTCGTTCTGCTGGCCATCCAGCTCGCGCGCCATGTCGGCGTAGTAGCGAAAGCAACCGATGGCATCGCCAATATCCCACTGCGCTTCAGGCAGGGGTTTGCCGTTGTCGCGCACTTCCAATTTCGCCAGGTCGTCCTGGCTGCTTTCCAGTTCGTTGGCGAGCGCGTCCAGCCATTGCGCGCGCTCGGCGCCAGTGGTTTGCCCCCAGCCATTGTCGAAAGCGCGCCGCGCCGCGCGCACCGCGTGGTCGATGTCTTCTTCGGTGCCTGCTGGCACGCGCTGAATGACCGTTTCGGTGGCGGGGTCCAGCGTTTCGAAATGGCCGCCCAAATCGGGGCTCACCCATTGCCCGTTGATATACAGCTGATCGCGCATGACGCTCTCCTTACGCCGACACGCCGGCACGGCGGTTTTGCAAATAACGGGAGGTGAACAACAGCGCCAGTGAGGCGAGGATGATCACCGTGGATACGGCATTGATCTCCGGGGTAACGCCCCGGCGGATCGAGGAAAAAATGTAAATCGGCAAGGTGGTTTCCGACCCCGCGACGAAAAACGCGATGATGAAATCGTCAAAGCTGAAGGTGAACGCCAGCAGAAAACCGGCCATGATCGCCGGCGCAATCTGCGGCAGAATCACCCGCCAGAAGGTTTCCAGCGGCGGCGCGTAGAGGTCGGCCGAGGCTTCGAGCAGCGATTTATCCAGCGCATCGACTCGCGTGCGCACAATCACCATCACCAGCGCCATGGTGAACAGCGAGTGCGCCGCCACCACGGTGAAAAAGCCCATGCGCAGTTTCGGAATGCCCATGTCCAGCGCCGCCAGTAGCGGGTTGAACAGGTCAAACAAGGTGATAAAGGCGATCAGCGTGGCGATGCCAATGACGATGCCGGGCACGATGATTGCGCAGTACGTCAGCGCATCGAACAGCATGCGCACGCGACCGCTCACGCGCTGCAAGCCGAACACCGCCAAGGTGCCAAACAGCGTCGCCAGCGTGGCCGAGCACAGGGCGATGAGCGCGCTGTTGCCCAGCGCTTCCATGATGAACGGGTTTTCAAACGCCCGGCCAAACCACTGCGTGGAACAGCATTCGAACGACAGGCCGCTGCGCCCGGCGTTGAAGCTGAACAGCATGATCAGGGCGATGGGCGCATACAGAAACAGGTACACCGACGTGGAATAACCACGCAGCCATAACGCTTTGTCGTTCATGTCAGAGCATCCCGTCTTGCTGGCGGCCGCCATAGCGCGCCACCAGTTTCAGATACACCGCGATAATCGCCAGCATCATCGCCACCAGGGTCATGGCCACCGCGCTGCCGAACGGCCAGTTGCGCGATTGCAGAAACAAGTCGACCAGCGCGTTGCCGACAAAGAACACCTTGCCGCCGCCCAAAATCGCCGGAATCAGAAACTCGCCCATCAGCAGGATGAACACCAGCATCACGCCGGTAATCACGCCCGGCGCAGATAGCGGCAAGGTCACGCGGCGAAAGGTTTCCAGCGCGCCGGCGCCCAGGTCGTGGGACGCCTCAAGCAAGCGCTTATCGAGTTTTTCCAGGCTCACGAAGATGGGAAACACCATCAGCGGCAAGTAGCCGTAGACGATGCCGATCAGCACCGCGGTTGGCGTGTTGATCAGGCGCACATCGTCCAGCCCGAGGCTGGCGAGCAGCGCAGGAATGCCTTTGCCGCTGAGGATGAAAATCCATGCGTAGGTGCGGATCAGAAAGCTGGTCCAGAACGGCACGATCACCAGGGTCAGCAGCAACGAGCGGTTGCGCCGCACCTTTACCGCGAGGAAATACGCCAGCGGATACGCCGCCAGCAGACACACCAGCGTGCCCAAGGGCGCCAGAATCAGCGTGTTGCTGAACGCCGCTGCGCGGGATGCCAGATTCAGGTAATTGGCGAAGGTAAACGCCGGGCTGTAGCCGCCGACGGCGCTGCGCTCGCCGACGCTGAACAGCAGAATGACCACCAGTGGCATCAACAGCAGCAGCACGAACCACAGCGTCGAGGGCAATAGCAGCAGCCAGGTGATACGCCGACCGAGGCTGGCCGGTCGCGCCGGGGCAGGCGCGGCCGCCGTGGGGAGCGGTGCGCTAACGGCAATGTTCATGGGTGAGTCCTTGGGCATATGTCAGTCTCACTCGGTCAGCCCCCTCTCCCTCTGGGAGAGGGTTGGGGTGAGGGTGCTTGCCAGCAAAACCCTCTCCCTAACCCTCTCCCGCAAGCGGGCAGAGGGGACAGACCGTGGTGGCGTTACGCGGCTTTGAACCGCGCCATCAATTCCGCCCGCACGGGGCTGGTGAGGGTTGCCGCAGCGCCAAATTCCAGGGCACTGAGCAGTTCGGCGGCCGGGTACATGATCGGGTCGCTGAGCATTTCTTTGGGCAGCAACGCGTCCACGCGTTTGTCGCCGCTCGGGTAGCCGTGGGCTTCCACTTCCAGTTTGTTCACCTGCGGGTTGAGCAGGAAATTGATAAAGGCGTAGGCCGCGTCGCGGTGCTCGGCGTCTTTGGGAATGGCGAAGAAGTCACTCCACAATTCGCCGCCTTCCTTGCCCAGGGTGAATTGCAGGTTCGGCAGGTCGCGGTGCAACTGCGAGCCGTCGCCGGTCCAGCACATGGACATCCACGCGTCGCCGCTGCGCATGCTCGGCTGGTAGTCGGAGTTGATGGCGAACAGGTGCGGTTTCACTTCGATGAGCAGCTTTTCCGCGTCAGCCAGTTCTTTCTCATCCAGCGAGTTGAAGCTGTAGCCGAACGATTTCAGCGCGTTGCCAATGGCCGTCAGCTGATAGTCGTGGACCATGACGCGGCCGGTGGCCGGGCCTTTGGCCAAGTCCCAGAATTCTTTCCAGGACGTGGGTTTGCCTTTGATTTTCTGGTCGTCGTAAACAAAACCGGTGGTGCCCCAGTTCTTCGGCACGGCGTACACCTTGCCGTTGACGATGCCCTGCTCCATAAAGCGTTTTTCGTAGGCGTTGGGGTCGAAGTTGCTCAGGCGCGTGAGGTCCAGTGGCTCGATCAAGCCCAGTTCAACGTAGGTGCTGATGGTGTAGTTGGTGGGCACGAACACATCCCAGCCGCTGCCGCCGGCTTGCAGTTTGGCGAGCATTTCTTCGTTGGAACCGAACACACTCATTTGCACCTTGGCGCCGGTCTGGCTGGCGAAGGCTTCGAGGTTTTTCGCGTTGTGGTAGTTGGGCCAGGTGGCGATGGCGACGCGGTCGCCGATGGCGCCTTTTTCGGCAGCGAAGGCGTTGCTGGTGAGCACGCCGGGCATGTTGGTGGCGACCACTGCGGCGGCCACGCCCAGGCCGGTGCGGCCGAGGAAGTCGCGACGGGTGATTGAGCCGTTCTGCCAGCTACGCATCGTTTTTATGAAGTCTTTGCCATCCATCGGTCATCCCCTTAAACGTGTCGGTTAGTTATTGGTGTACCTGCTGAACTGCGCTGCCTATCAAAGCCCCATCGCCAAGCCATTGGCCTGGTCCCATCCAATCTGCACGGCGGCGCCGTGTTCGAAACTTGCCTGGTTGTGTTCGCGCACTCGCGGCACGCGCACGCAGACGATGCCGAAGGGATCCGTGCGCACGCGGTATTCAGTGAGGTTGCCCAGATAAATGCGGTCTTCGACGCGGCCGTTGAGGGTCACCTCGCGGCCCAGCGGCGTGTTGGCGGCGCCGATGCTGATCAGCTCCGGGCGCACGGCAATGCAGCCTTCCACTTGCGGGCTCAAGGCCACGCCGCTCGGGCTGCGTGGGCTACTCAGTTGCAGGCCTTGGGCGGTTTCCAGCACCACGCTGTCGCCGTCGATGCGGCGGACGGTGCCGCTGAACAGGTTGGATTCACCGATAAAGTCGGCGACGTAACGGCTGGCGGGGGTTTCGTACAGTTGCTCGGGGCTGGCGGTCTGCACGATGAGGCCGTCCTGCATCACGCTGATGCTGTCGCTCATGGACAGCGCCTCTTCCTGGTCGTGGGTCACCAGCACGAAGGTGATGCCCACTTCCCGCTGTAAGCGCAGCAATTCGGCTTGCATTTCCTTGCGCAACTTGCGGTCCAGGGCGGCGAGGGGTTCGTCGAGCAGCAACACCGTTGGCTTGTTCACCAGTGCCCGGGCCAGGGCCACGCGTTGTTGTTGCCCGCCCGATAGTTCACTCGGTTTGCGTTGCCCGTAGCCGCTGAGGCGCACCATTTCCAGGGCTTCGTCGGCCAGGCGGCGCTGTTGTTTTTTGTCTGGGCGCGGGCTCTGGTAGCGCAGGCCATAGGCGATGTTGTCGGCCACGCTCAGGTGCGGGAACAGCGCGTAGCTCTGGAACACCATGTTCACCGGTCGCTGGAACGCCGGCACGCCCGCCACTGAACGACCGGCGAGCAACACCTCGCCTTCGCACGGCTGCTCGAAGCCGGCAATCATGCGCAGGGTGGTGGTTTTGCCGCAGCCTGAGCTGCCGAGAAACGAATGAAAGGCGCCGCGCCGCACCTGGAAACTCACGCCGTTCACCGCCGGCGTGGCGCCGTAGCGCTTCACCACCTGACGGAATTCGATATCGAATGCTTGGCTGGATTCGCTCACCGCTCGCCCCTTTCTGGTTCTTATGTGCGTTGGGGAGAAACTAGCAACGGCGGTTTGCGGGCGTATATATCCCTTGAGGGATAGAGAGCGAATGAAAGCAAGCGCTCGAGGCTGAAGCCTCTCCTACAGAATCGCGATTCAGTGTGGGAGAGGCTTTAGCCTCGATTGATGGCTCACGAAGCGTGGCGCAAGGCGAACTCTTCGCCGCCCTCGGACCCGGCCAACTCGCGAATGAACAAGCCCAACAACTCAGCCTGGCTGCCAATCCCCAGCTTGGCGTAGATATTCTTGCGATGGATTTTCACCGTGCCCGGGCTGATTTCCAGATGCTCGGCCACCGAGGCGCTGGAGTGGCCGCGCAACAATAGCTGGACAATTTCCTGCTCGCGCGCGGTCAGGCTGTGGGCGCCGAACTGGTCGAAAGCCGCGCGAATTTTGTGGTCCAGGTCTTGCGCCGGGCGTTGCACCCGACACGCTTGCCACGCTTCACGCACCACCTCGCTCACCACCGCTTCGGCACATTCGAGCAATTGCACTTCGTCGCGGCTGAACGCCGGGCTGGTGGTGCTGCGCATCAGCGACAGAACGGCCTTGGCGCCGTCGGCGAGGTCGACGAAAAACGCCACTTCCTCGGCCAACCCGGTGAGTTGGTAATAGTTGAGGTAATACTCGCCGAGGTAAAAGTGGTCCGGCGCGAATTGGCGCAAGCGCCACAGGCCAGGCGGCTGATTGCGGGTGCAGGCGAGGTAGAACGGGTCCAACAAATAGGGGCCAACCTGGTAGTCGTCGACGTAGATTTTGCGTTTATCCGCGGCAAAGGTGTCGAACAGCGCCAGCGGGCGGTGGTTGCCTTCATAGATGAAGAGCACGAAATGATCGACCGGGCAGATTTGCTTCAACCATTGGCTAAGGCCCAGCAAGCGCGGCCGGCCGGTTGGCAGGGTGAGCAAATGGGCGAATCCGGTGGTCCAGTGTTTCAGGTCCTTGTGGCGCATAGCGGTGGTGCTTCAGCCAATGTTCAGAATAGCGAACGAGAATGCAGGTTTTGCGCCATTATCCTGAAACCCCCAGCCTGGCGCCCGATGGCGCTTTTAACCGGCTCGGTAATGCACCAGCATGGGCCAATCGGCACCAGTAAACGTCACTGCAGGTAACGCCTGTTCCACTGAGCGGCAACCAGCACTGGCGACTATGCTTGCTTTCATTCGGCCGGCGGATGGCCGCATTTCTTCTTGCTCATGGTGGTAATGCGATAGTGATTCCTCTGTTGGTCTGCGACGACTCCATGATGGCCCGCAAGCAGTTGATCCGCTCACTCCCAGCGGATTGGCCGGTGTCCATCACCCAGGCCGCCCATGGTCAGGAAGCCATGCAGGCCATTCGCCAAGGCCTCGGCCAGGTGGTGTTGCTCGACCTGACCATGCCGGTGATGGACGGCTACGAAGTACTTGCCGCCCTGCGCGCCGAAGGCCTGGCGGCCAGTGTGGTGGTGGTTTCGGGTGATGTGCAGGAAGAAGCGATGCGCCGCGTGATGGAGTTGGGCGCGCTGGCCTTCATCAAAAAACCAGCCGAACCGGAAAAGCTGCGCGAAACCCTGCAACGCTTGAACTTACTCGGCCAGCCTGCCCCGCCCGCTGAAGTGCCGCTGCGCCCGGCCTTTGAGCTGAAAGTGAACTTCCGCGATGCCCTGCGTGAAATCACCAACGTGGCCATGGGCCGCGCCGCCGCGTTGCTGGCCAAGGTGCTGGGCGTGTTTGTCGAGCTGCCGGTGCCGACCGTCAACATTTTCGAAGTCAGCGAATTGCACATGACCCTGGCCGATGCCCAACGCGGCGAGCGCTACAGCGCGTTGTGCCAGGGTTTTATCGGCGACGGCATTGCTGGCGAGGCGCTGCTGCTGTTCCACGATTCCGAGATTGCCGATATCGGCCGCCTGTTCAAGTGGCAGCCCAAGGACGAGCACGATGTGTCGGAAATGCTCCTGGACCTGGCGAGTATTCTGATCGGCGCGTGCCTGAGCGGCATTTCCGAACAGATCGACGTACGCTTTTCCCAAGGCCACCCGCAACTGCTCGGCCTGCACAGCTCGATTGAAAGTTTGATCACGGTGAACAAACAGCGCTGGCGCAAAACCCTGGCGGTGGAAATCAGCTACAGCCTGGAAGGCCACAACGTGCACTTCGACTTGCTGCTGCTGTTTACCGAAGATTCGATTCAGCGCCTGACGTACAAAATCAATTACCTGATGAACTGAGACCCGGCCCATGCCTGCGCAGATCGACATCAAAGAAGTTCACTGGCTGCTGGATATCGTGCAATGCATCGATGTGGGCGTGATCGTGCTCGACCGCCAGTACCGCGTGGAAGTGTTCAACAGCTTTATGGAAAACCACTCCGGACTGGGCCCGGATGAGGTCCACGGAAAGTCGTTATTCGACTTATTTAAGGAAATTGACGAAGACTGGTTTCGGCGCAAGGTCGACACCGTGGTCACGCTCGGCACGCGGGCGTTCAGCCTGTGGGAACAGCGGCCGTACCTGGTGCATTTCAAGAACTACCAACCGATCACCGGCCGCGCCGACTTTATGTACCAGAACGTCACCCTGCTGCCGCTGGCCTCTAGCGGCGGGCAGGTGGAGCACATTTGCGTGGTGATCTACGACGCGACTGAGGCGGCGGTGCATAAGCGCGTGTCGTGAGGCCCCCGCCAATTTATGTGTAGGAGCGACCTTGGTCGCGAACCCTGGAAACCTCGGCAATCGAAGTTTGCAGGGTTCGCCAGCAAGCTGGCTCCTACGAAAAAGCAGCGTTATTTCTTCTTACGCGGCCCCGTATTAAAGCTCGGCACCTTGCGAATGGCTTTCACCGGTGCGTCCAGCGGCTCGGCGCTTTCGGTCCATTTGCCGAGGGTTTTCTTGCCGCCACCGCCGCCGGTTTTTGGCTTTTTCGGTTTCTTCGGTTTTTTCAGCACCTGGCCGGAGGGGTCGGTCACCGGTACGCGGTGCTCGGGTTCGAAGTCTTGCTCTTCGCTGCGTTGCAAGGTCTGGCGGGTAAGCACTTCAATGGCCGACAGCAGCTGCACTTCATCGGCACACACCAGCGATATCGCCTGACCACTGTTGCCCGCGCGGCCGGTGCGGCCGATGCGGTGCACGTAGTCTTCGGCCACGATGGGCAGGTCGAAGTTGACCACCAGCGGCAGGTCGTCGATGTCCAGGCCGCGCGCCGCCACGTCGGTGGCGACCAGTATTTGCACTTCACGGTTTTTGAAACGGTCCAGGGCGCGCTGACGCGTGGCCTGGGGTTTGTCGCCGTGGATGCCATCAGCGTTGACGCCTTGCTGCTGCAGCATTTCGCAGAGTTGATCGACACCGTTACGGGTTTTGGCGAACACCAGTACCTGGCCCCAGCGGTGCTTTTTAAGCAGGTGGGAAAACAGCTCCGGCTTGCGCTTTTTATCCACCGGGATAATCCACTGCTTCACGCTGCTGGCCGCCACGTTGCGCGGGCTCACTTCGATGCTCAGGGGGTCGTTGAGGGTGTTGCCGGCGAGCGCGCGAATGGCGTCCGAGAAGGTGGCGGAGAACAGTAACGTCTGGCGTTTTTTCGGCAGCGCCGCGTAGATATCGCGCAGTTCTTCAGAGAAACCCAAGTCGAGCATGCGGTCGGCTTCGTCGAGGATCAGGGTTTGCAGCTGGCCGAACTTGACGGCGTTCTGGCGGAACAGATCGAGCAGCCGCCCCGGCGTGGCGACCAGAATATCGACGCCTTTGCGCAGCTTCATCATCTGCGGGTTGATGCTCACCCCGCCGTACACCGCATAGCTGGTCAACGGCAGATTCTGGCCATATACACGAATGCTTTCGTGCACCTGCTCGGCCAGCTCGCGGGTCGGACACAGCACCAGCGCGCGCACCGAGTTGCTGGAAACGGTCGGCCCTTCGAGGGTCAAGCGCTGCAGCAGCGGCAAGGCGAAACCGGCGGTTTTGCCGGTGCCGGTCTGGGCGGCGGCCATCAGGTCACGGCCGGCCAGCACGGCTGGAATGGCCTGGGCCTGAATCGGCGACGGGGTTTTGTAGTCGAGCGCTTCGAGCGCGCGCAGCAGGGGTTCGATCAGACCAAGGGCGGCGAAAGTCATAAGGGTAACCAGGGGGCGTTGCCAGGAAAGCGCGCAGTTTACCCTGTCCGCTTCTTCAGGCGTTACGCGCCAGTTTCAGCGCTTCGCCAATTTTCGCGGCCGGCACTTTTTGCAGGCGGCACAGCAGGTTGTGGGAGATGGCTTGAATTCCATGCTGGTCGCGCAGTTGGCCGGTCATAAACAGGGTGAGATTGGCGGCCATTTCGGCGTCGGCCATGGCCCGGTGAGCCTTGCCGGTCACGGGCAAGCGCGCCCAGCTATTGAGCGTGCCGAGCTTATGGTTCGGCGCCTGCGGCAACAACCGACGCGCCAGGAGCATGGAACAGGCGAAGGTTTGGCGGCGTTGCCGACGGATCAGCGCCAGTTCGGCGTCCCAGAATTTCTGGTCGAACGAGGCGTTGTGCGCCACCAGCGGAATGTCGCCAACGAACTCGGCCACCGCCTCCATCACCTCATCGGCCGGCGGCGCGGCGTGCAACATGGCGTTGCTGATGCCGGTCAGGTTCTCAATGAACGGCGGCACCCACACGCCCGTTTTCATCAGGCTTTGAAAGCGCCCAACAATGCGCCCGTCTTCGACGATTACCGCTGCAATTTCAGTCGCACGGCAACTCTGGCCAGGGGAAATGCCGGTGGTTTCAAAGTCGATTACAGCGATGGGTTCCACGGTCGGTCTCGGCGGTTTCAACGGCCGCGTAGGTTAACAGCGTTTTCGCCTTCTAATGCCGCTCAAGGCCGCGCAGCCGGCCGGTAGTTACCGCAGCAGTAGCGCGCCTTCGATGGGCACATACCGCGTCGCCGCACGAACGAGCGACTGCGCCGTCAGCCCCGGCACGCCGTAGGCCACGGCTTCAGTGCCGTAGCTGCGAACCTTGTCGAGCAGCATGTCGAAGTCGCCATCGCCCGAGGCCAGCACCACGCAGTCGACGCGCTGGGCGGCGTCCATGATGTCGATGGTGATGCCCACGTCCCAGTCGCCTTTGGCCGAGCCGTCGCTGCGTTGGATGTAGGGTTTGAGCCGCACGGTGAAACCAAGGTTGCGCAATATCTGCTGGAACTGCTGCTGCTTGGGATCGCCGCGGTCGATGGCGTAGGCGTACGCCTCGACGATTTCCCCGTGCTGGGCGATGTCTGCCCATAGCGCCGAGTAGTTGAAGTGGCAGCCATGGGCCTGACGTACGGTGTAGTAAAGGTTCTGCACATCGGCGAACACGGCAATTCTTTTCACCAGCCTGACTCCTGGGCGGCCAAAGTGTGGGCAGTATGCCATCACCGCGTAGGAAATAGCCGAAGCAATCTGCCAACCGGTCGCCACAATTGGCCCGTTGGTGCACCGCCGCCCTTCGGCTACAGTGGCGGCCTTGCTCCTGCTGCCGTGACCGTTTGCGATGAATCCTTTTCCCGTTATCCGCGATGCCTGGTTCTTTTTCAGCCGTAACCTGCTGAGCATCGCCCTGCTCTGTCTGCCGCTGATTATGTTGGAAAGCCTGGCGCAATACGCCTTGGCCAGCGCCAGCGGGCCGGATACCTCGCCGGCTTACAGCGTGGTGATCGGCTTGTTTTTCTACCCGTTGTACACCGGCTCGCTGATTATTTTCCTGGCGGCGCGCAGCAGTGGTGAACAGCCGGCGCTCAGCAATGTGTGGGCACTGGCCTTGAGCCTGTGGCCGCGCTTTGCGGTGCTGGCGGCGCTCAGCACGTTGTTGATCATGGTGGGCATCAGCCTGATGGTGATTCCCGGCTTGTATGTGATCGTCAAGCTGGCCTTTTCCGAATACCTGCTGGTGCTGCGTGGCCTCAGCCCGCTGGCGGCGATGCGGGGCAGCTTCAGCCAAACCAACGGCCATTTCGCGCGGATTCTGCTGTGCGTGCTCTGCGTGATGGTGCCGCTCTGGGCGCTGGATCTGCTGAGCTTCAACCTCGCTGGCAAAGACAACGAGCTGATGCTGTTCGTGCTGGATTGCGCCAACGGCTTCCTGCAGTTGTTCGCCAGTGTGGTGACGTTCCGGCTGTTTATGCTGATCAGCAGCGAAACGGCGCGCGGCTGATTTCCAGCTAGGCTTGGGGAGTGCCGTTTCCGGAGCCCAAGCCATGCCCGAGAGCAATCCCAGCGTTCTTTCCCACGTGTCTGTTGGTACCAATCACTTCGAACGCGCGGTGGCGTTTTACGACCGGGTGCTGGCGACCCTGGGTTGCCAGCGGCTGTTGGAGCATCCCGGCGCCGTGGCGTACGGCCGCATGTACCCCGAGTTCTGGCTGCAAACCCCCTTCGACGAGCAACCCGCCACTGTCGGCAACGGCACGCACATTGGCTTTGTCGCCCAAGACAAAGCCTCGGTAGACGCCTTCTACGCCGCCGCCCTCAACGCCGGTGCCAGTGCTGATGGCCCACCCGGCCCGCGTCCGCACTATGGCGAGCAGTATTACGGCTGCTTCGTGCGCGACCTGGACGGTCACAAAATCGAGGCCACTTATTGGGAAGCGACCTCGCTGTATGAAATTTATGTAGAGCCCCCGACGGGCTGAAGCGCCCTAGCGCTGCGCCTGGTAACGCTTGGCCTGGCGCGTGATCCAGCCTTCCGCCAGCATTTTCTTCAAGGCCGCGCTCATCAGTGCTTGCTCGCTGGACTGCTCCAGCACGCGGGAAAAACCAATAAACAGTTCTGTTTTTGCCAGGGGCTGATAGCGGGTTTTGGCGATGGTGGCGGCGTACTGCGGCTGCAGCAGCTCGTAGTCGACCTGGCAGTCGGTGCCAATAAACGCGGCCAACCTTCCGCGCAGCAGCATTTGCAGCAATTGTTGCTCGTTGTTGACGCCGTGCTTGATCAACGTGGAGTCGGAGTCGAACGGCTCGAAATAAACCGACTCATGG
>Ga0157370_10001861_pt1 | contig 26018 bp, 23 predicted proteins | sample C35metaG_FD_113463 | JGI IMG/M metagenome (GOLD analysis project Ga0157370, IMG submission 113463) | Corn rhizosphere microbial communities from Kellogg Biological Station, Michigan, USA - C3-5 metaG | ecosystem: Host-associated > Plants > Roots > Rhizosphere > Soil | place: USA: Michigan...
AATTGGTTGATGAAGATACAGATGGTGTTGGTCTTGCTGATGGTGGCTGTCAGCTTGCGAAGCGCTTGCGACATCAGACGGGCCTGGAGACCCATTTTACTATCGCCCATTTCGCCTTCCAGCTCACCTTTGGGAACCAGGGCGGCAACGGAGTCGATAACTACTACATCCAGCGCGCCCGAGAGGATCAGACGATCCGCGATCTCGAGGGCCTGCTCGCCATAGTCCGGCTGAGAGATAAGAAGATTGTCGATATCCACACCCAGCTTCTGTGCATAGCCGCTGTCAAAAGCATGCTCGGCGTCGATGATGGCGCACATGCCTCCTTTTTTCTGCGCTTCGGCAATGATATGCGTGGCGATGGTTGTCTTACCGGAAGATTCGGGACCATAGATCTCAACAACCCTTCCTTTCGGGAGACCACCTACTCCTAATGCCATGTCCAATCCTATGGAACCTGTGGAAACAACCTCCATCGGCTCCTGGCTTTTTTCATTCATCATCATGACACTGCCTTTCCCGAAATCCTTGTCGATCTTATCTATAGTCAGCTTTAAAGCCTTGAGTTTTTCTGCATTTGACATAATCGTAGTTTTTAGTTCTCCCAAATTTATTGATTCAGTAAAGTTAGAATAATTATTTTGTTAACACCAAAAAATTTAGCACTTTTTCACTAACTTTCTTGGGACCAAGCCGAGCACAGCTCGGCTGCGCACCCACGCCTCGCACAGCGAGGCGACGCGAAGCGCAATCCGTTAGCGTCCGTGAAAAGGCTCGTGCCGCAGGCGCGACCTCCTGGCAAAAGTCTCACTGCCGCAGGCACAACCTCCTGGCAAAAGTTTCTCCCAGCACCCCAGCCACAACCCCCCTCGCAAAAGCTTCACCCACCACCCCAGCCACGACCTCCTCGCCAAAGCCTCACGCCCGCCAGGCGCGACCTCCTGGCAAAGGTTTCTCTCACTGCCGCCAGGCACAACCTCCTGGTAAAAGTTTCTCCCACCACCCCAGCCACGAACTCCTCGCCAAAGCCTCACGCCCCCCAGCCACAACCCCCTCGCAAAGGTTTCCCATCATTTAACATGAGCCGCCCATGCATCCATCTTCTTTTCCAGCACTTCCAACGGCATCGCCCCATCTTTCAGGATCTCGTCATGAAAGTCGGCCAGATGAAATTTGTCCTTCAGCTCCGCCTCGTATTTATTACGCAGCTCCCGTATCTTGAGGGCGCCGATCTTATAGCCCAGCGCCTGCCCCGGTATGGCCATATAACGCTCGATCTCGGCCGTCGCTCCCTCGAGACTGATAGCTTCATTATCCATCATGTATTTAATAGCGGCCTCACGGGTCATCCCTTTTGTATGTATCGCAACGTCCACTACCAGCCGGATGGCCCGGTGGATCTCATCCCCCAGCGCCCCCATATACTGATATGGGTCCGTATAAAGCCCCAGCTCCTTGCCCAGCGACTCACAGTATAAAGCCCATCCCTCTACATACGCATTGTTCCCACCAAATCTCCGGAAGGCGGGCAGCGCAGTGTCTTCCTGCTGAAGAGATATCTGATAATGGTGGCCGGGAATGGCTTCATGAAGGAAAAGGGATTCCATCCCCGAAGTAGTATTGAATGTGGTAGCATCCAGGATAGGCACATAAAAGACGCCCGGACGCTTCCCATCTCCCGAACCCTGAATATACTCCGCACTTGCGCTTGCAGCCCGAAATGCCTCCGTCTGACGGATCTCGAAACCTGTCCGGGGGATATGATGGAACATCGTAGCCAGCTGCGGCTGCATCTTTTGATGGATATGTTCGAAGGCATCCAGCACTTCCTTCGGAGTTTTGTAAGGCATGAACCGCTTGTTCGTTCTCATATATTCAAAAAATGCGGCCAGATCCCCCTTGAAGCTAACAGCCCGTCTTACGCTGTCCATGATCCCCCGTATACGGGCCACTTCCCGGAGCCCGGTCTGATAGATCTCTTCCGGGCTCTTGTTCGTCGTCGTCTGATCCCGCACCAGATAAGCATACCATTCAGCGCCTTCCGGCAAGGCGCCAATACCCGAGCTGGTCCTGGCCTTTGGCAAATAATCGTTTTTTAAGAACCCGGCCAGCTTCTTATAGGCTGGCACAAGGGATTCCTTTATCACTTGTACATAGGCATTCTTCAGCCGCGCGATCGTAGCTGTGTCGGAGGTAACTTTTTCCAGCCGGGTCGCCGGTGTATAGAAAAGACTTTTCTCTGGCTCCTCCGTCACCAGCGCCTGCATCTGCGGGATCATTTTTATCACCAGCGCTTTGGGCAATACAATGCCGGCGGCCATTCCTTTCTTAAAATAGACGATGGCGCTGTCCGCCCAGGGACCAAAAGCCCGGGCCCGCTTTAGCCAGTCTTCGTGATCCTTTACAGAGTTGAAGGGCTGGAAACCATCGCCACTACCCAACTGCCCCATCGTCAGCGGCAAAGCATAGAACTGGTTGAAAGGAATATAATAATAGGGGTATTTAAATGCTTCTATGCGGGTGCCCGTCTCCCACTGGAGAATGTCATAGCTGATGCCATCCTCTGCGCTCAGCTTGCTTCGATCCCATTTGCTGAGCCCATTCCGAAAACGCGTGAAGAAATTTTTCAACGAATCGCGATAGCTGTCGGTGAAATCAGCAGGCAGCAGATCGTTATAGCGGCTATCGCCATTTTGCGTAGCCTCCAGGGGCAAAAGACGCATTCTTCCTTCGAAATAGTCGTTGAGATATTGCGCAAATTCCTTGTTGTTCTCAATGATGGAGGACGCTGGAGTGTCCTTTGGCATTAGCTTACAGGCCGGCAGGCATGAAATCAGCAGGAGGTAGAGAGTAGCCGAGGTGAAAAGTGCGGAAATTGGTCTTGTCCAAAAAATAGACCGATTCCCGCATATAGGCCTTCGTCGGAAGACCTTCGTCGGAGCTCCATGTATTCGCTCCTTCTCGTTCGTACCCTTCGTTCCTCGGGTACTTCGAAAGCTCCTCCTCGGTCGGAACCTTCGCAGGCTCGGTTCTGTCTGTCCTTCGGACGAGCCGCTGAAAGCCGCTCCTGGTGTTTGTCTCATTGCGCGTATGGTTTAAAAATAAGCAGGTATATATAGTTTAAATATGATTAAAAATGGTCGGATATTAGCTTTTTCTATATGCAATAGTCTCTGTGACTGTTTTTTGGCATTAAATTCGCCTTATTTTTGCATACGTTAAAATAACTTTTTTCGTTTGTTGACATTATCTTTGACATTATTCTATTGATCGCCAGGTGATCGTATACCCCTCTGCGATTAGGAATAGTCTATTTTTTTAAAAAAATGATATTACTATGAAGCTTAAACAGACCCTTTTGTTCGGTGTTCTCTCGGTATTGCTTTTCTCGTGTGTTAGCCAAAAGAAATTTAAAGCCGCCCAGGCGAAGATCGACTCTCTGACCGCAGCCAACGCCAAGCTCGCAAGCGACCTGAAAAACTGTAACGACCTCACAGCTCAGGACGCCAGCGCAAAGACAGCTCTTCAGCAACAGATCGACGCGCTTAACAAACAGATCGATTTCTTGAAGCAGAACCACGACGCCACCCTCAAGCAACTGCAGGATCTTTCTGTTATCTCCAACTCTCAGGCAGAAAGTATCAAAAAGTCGCTGGATAACATCGGCTCCAAAGATGCCTATATCCAGAACCTGCAGAATGAGCTGGCTCACAAAGACAGCCTGAACATGGCCCTGGTGATGAACCTGAAAGGCGCCATCGGCAACATGGATGACAAGGACATCAACATCAAGGTCGACAAGGGTGTTATCTATATCGACATCTCCGACAAGCTGCTCTTCAAGAGCGCCAGCTACGAGGTCAACGAAGCAGCCAAAACCGTATTGGGTAAAGTTGCCGCTGTGCTGAAAGCTCAGCCCGACATCGAGTTCATGGTAGAAGGTCACACCGACAACAAGGCGTACCATCGCGCTGGTCAGCTGAAGGACAACTGGGACCTTTCCGTAAAACGTGCTACTTCCGTAGTTAGAATTCTGCAGAATCAATATGGCCTCGACCCGGCTCATATCACTGCCGCCGGTCGCAGCGAATATGTACCCGTTGCCAGCAACGACACAGAAGAAGGACGTGCAGCTAACCGCCGTACCCGTATCGTGATCCTGCCTCAGCTGGATCAGTTCTTCAAATTGCTGGAAAAGAAATAAGTAATCTCTCTTAGAATGATAAGGCCGGTCCTTGAGGGCCGGTCTCTCTTGAAATGCATCGCATTTCAAAGACATTAGATAAAAATGCCGGCTCTACTTTTCCCTGTAGGAGTCGGCATTTTTTTGCCCATTCCATCATTTTATGTGGTAAAATACGTTATTTGTATACTATTAACGCTTTAGTCCAATAGGAACCAGGTTACTATGGTGGTAGCTTTACGCAAAATAGGGTGGACCCTGCTGACCTCGCTTATCTGTCTTACCTGTTTTGCACACCGGGAGCCGGATCATGACGCGCAAAAAGGCGTATTGGACCTGCGTAACGCCGATCTTTTCGACCATCCGGTAAAGCTTCATGGAGAATGGAAATTTTATTGGATGCACCTGCTCTCCCCCGACAACCTGGCGTCCACCACCCCCGATTTTGCTCCCTATCCCCGTCTTTGGAAGGATCTTCGCCTGCACGGTCGGCAATATTCTACCCAGGGATATGCTACGTACTCACTCATAGTGCTCCTGCCCAAAAAGAGGCCACGCATAGGATTGGAGGTGCCGGACACCTATTGTTCCTATAAATTATTTGTCAATGGGGTCGTGCAATCTCAGAACGGACAGCCCGATACTACAAGGGAAGCTTCCACACCTTTCTGGGCCACGCGTACTGTCGTACTGCCCACGGGCGAGTCGGATACGCTGCAGATTGTAATGCAGATCGCCAACTTCTGGCATGCCAAGGGCGGACCGTACAAAGAGATCCTGCTGGGAAATAAGGACGATCTTATCCTGAAAAAATACCAGGATGCCGCCTATGATTTTATGCTGGCCGGCTGCCTCTTTATGGGCGGACTCTTTTTCCTGGGCTTGTTCATCTTTGGCCGGCATGACAAGACCACTCTTTATTTTTCCCTCTTCTGCCTCATCTATAGCTATCGCATGGTGGGCACCGACACATATGCCCTGCATTTACTCTTTTCCAATATCTCCTGGTTCATTACCATTCGGATAGAATATCTAAGCCTGTCGTTGAGCATAGCCCTGTTCACCCTGTATACCCGGCACCTTTATCCCGACGACACGCATCCCATGCTCATGAAGGCAATGATCTGGTTCTGCCATTTGTATACAGCCATCATTATCGTGACGCCGCCTGCTATCTTCACACAGTTTATGACGACCTTCCTCCTGGTGATGTTCTTCTGCATCGCCTACGCGATGTTCGTCTACATAAGGGCGGCCCGTCACAAACGCAGCGGCTCGCTCTTCGCGCTGCTAAGCACGGCAGTCATGTTGTTCGTGTTCCTGTTGCTGAATCTCCATTTCTTTGGGTTCATCCCCGCGCTTCGCCCCGTCATATTCACGGGATATATTTCCTTTTTCTTTTTACAGTCCCTCTCGCTGTCCCATCGCTTCGCCCACACATTCAAGCAGGCGGCCTTCCAGGCACAACAAGGCCTTCGGACCAAGTCGGAATTCCTCTCCACCATGTCCCATGAGATCAGGACGCCTCTGAATGCCGTAATAGGAATGACTCATTTACTGCTGCGGAATGAGCCGCGAACCGACCAGAAAGAAGACCTGGGCGTATTGCTTTTCTCGGCCAACAACCTTCTTTCCATTGTCAATAATATCCTTGATTACAATAAGATCGAAGAAGGGAAGATTGGTTTCGAGCAGATACCCATGGACCTGCCCGCCATTGCACGTAATATCGTTGCCGGCCTTCAAAACGCTGCCGGCGAGAAAGGCATTTCCCTGCTGCTGGAGGTGGATGATAAACTGGACAGAAAGCTCATAGGAGATCCTACCCGTACAGGCCAGGTAATAAACAACCTCGTACACAACGCTGTAAAATTTACAAAGGAGGGTTCTGTCCGGCTGATCATTCATGTGGAAGTGTTTACCCAGGACACCGCCACCGTCCTTGTAAAAGTGGTAGATACCGGCATCGGCATTGCACGGGAGAAGCAAAGCATGATCTTCGACAGATTCACCCAGGCAGATTCTTCCACCTCCCGCAGCTACGGAGGCACAGGATTAGGCCTTGCCATCACCAGACGGATACTGGAGCTGCAGGGTGTTGCATTACAATTGAAAAGCGAACCCGGCAAAGGCTCAGAATTTTATTTTACCCAAACCTTCCCCTTTAGCAGCGAAGCCGTTGGTGAAAGAGAAGTATCTGCCAGCTACACTTTCCGCGATCAGCTATTGAAAGGCATCACTATTTTGCTGGTGGAGGATAACCCATTGAACGTGCTTGTGGCCCAGACCATGCTGGAGAATTACGGAGCCATAGTGGATGTGGCGACCAACGGGCTGGAGGCGCTGGATAAGCTGGATGCAAGCCGCCACCGGCTGGTTCTCATGGACCTCCATATGCCAGAAATGGATGGTTATGAAGCTACCATACTTCTGCGCAAAAGAGGAGAGACCCTGCCCATCATCGCGCTCACTGCCAGCACTCCCAAAGAGGTAGAGAGTGAAGCCTATTCCGCAGGCCTCACCGACGTCATCGTAAAACCCTTCGACCCCGACGATCTTTATCGCGTCATCCTGCAGCATGCAGGACCATCCGCCTAGAAGCGCACGAGGCTGGCACATTTTTTTATCTCCTACCCCAAAAGGGAAAATGCGAAATATACGCCTGCTGGCGATAATCAATTTTTGGGCCTTCCTCATCCATCTGGGCTTTGTATACCTCACCCGGATAAAAATGCTCAAGGACGTCGACACCGCGGAGATGTCGTTTCATCATCCCACTTTATTCACTCCCGCTCCCATTACATTCTTTATCTGGGGGTTGATCTACCTGCTGCTGCTGATCTTTTGCATTTACCACATCGTTACGGCCTTCAAATACCTCGATACCCATCCTGCCAATGTGCATACTCACAGGATGGGCGAATTATTTATTCTCGCCAATCTGGCAGCGGCCGCATGGCTTTATTGCCTGACGCTTGGCGGGCTGCGCATCTCCCTTGGTCTTATTGGATTTCAGTTTATCCTGTTGATGACTATACATCTGCGTCTGCATATTTACGATCGGAACTCGACCGCGGCCTCGAAAATATTTACACAGCTGCCTCTGACCATATGGTTTGCCTGGATTTGTATTGCTGCCATCGCCAATGTCGCCGTTTACCTTTCCGCCATCGGTTGGAGTAGAATGGGACTTACTACTGTCCAATGCACAGAAATTATGATAGGCCTGGCCGTATTCATCGGTATCTGTGTTGTCCTGGGGGGACGAAATATTTTTTTTGGGCTGGTGGTGCTTTGGGCATTATGCGGCATCATCCTGGAACGTACAAAAGGAGGAACGCCCGACTATCCCGGCATCGTACTCGCCGCGGAGGCCGGTCTCGTGCTCACGGGAATAGTTTGCCTGATCCAGCTGGCCCGTAATATTTCTTTTCGGAGACATCATCTTCGCCGGCATTACCCATTGTTCCCGGAGGCTCCTCAACCGTTGAAATAAGATCGCGGATTTCTCGTTTGCTTCATCCCGTAAGTGCTCCAGGCCCTCCTTCATTTCCCCGGATTTTACTCTGTCCAGGCCTCAGGTCGTCAGGCCGGCCACCCAGCGCCCTAATTCGCCCTTACCGCGGTCTTTCGGAAACGGGCTTCTTCCAGGTCCAGCTCGAACTCCTTGCCCCGCAGCAGCTCTTCCGGGTACAGCTTATCATGACGCATTTTGGATAATTCCTTTCGCTGTACATCGACCAGTTCGAGCAACAGCTGACGATACCGGGGGAGAAAGGCGGGATTCTGCTGGTCCCTGCCCTCCTCCTTTTCCAGTTTTTTACTGGTTATCTGCACCATCCGTTCATAGCGCTCTTTCAGCCTGTTGAATGCATCTATGGAAGTCGCCTCATCCCCGTATTGCTCCGTGATATGATCCAGTACCACGGTGGCCAGCCGTAGCCGGATACCCAACTGTTGCTCTTCTTCATTTTCCTGCACTTCCAGCTTGAGCCAGCGCACCAGCAGCGGCAGACTAAGCCCCTGCAGCACCAGCGTAACGAGGATGACGACAAAAGTGATGAACAGGATGAGGTTCCTGTGTGGAAAAGCCGTCTCCGGAGCCAGCGTAAAAGGAATGGCCAGGGCGGACGCCAGTGACACGATGCCCCGCATGCCGCTCCATCCGATGATAAACACCAATTTCTCCTCCGGCCTTTGTTCACGCATACGGATCTTTTTAAAACATATACGCGGCAGATAGGCGCCGGGAAAGACCCAGATGATCCGGACAAGAATAGCTACCATACTGATCATGACGCCATAAAGGATAGCCGATCCAAGTGAATATTCCCCCAGTCCTTTTACGATGGCAGGCAATTGCAGCCCGATAAGGATAAAGACCACTCCATTCAATAAAAAAATAAGGACGTTCCACACACTGGAGGATTGCAGCCGGGAATTGTAGGTGAGGCTGTCGTGGCTACGGTAACTGCCGAAAAGACCGCCGCTGACTACGGCCAGTACACCTGAAAAATGAAAATGTTCCGCCGTGATATACATCAGATAAGGCGCGATGAGGGAAATACCTGTGTCGACGCTGGGCGTGGTGGGCAACCACCGGTGAATAAGATATACCCCGCCTCCAAAGAGCAGCCCGATGGCGATGCCCATGAGAGCTACCAACGCGAAATCCACTCCCGCCCGCCATAATACGAACTGCCCCGTCATCATCGCCACCATGGCAAATCGGAACACGATCAGGCTGGATGCATCATTTATCAGGCTCTCCCCTTCCAGGATGGAAACCACCCGTTTGGGGACTTTGAGGGATTGCAATACGCTGGTGGCAGCCACTGCATCGGGCGGAGAAACGATCCCTCCGAGGAGAAAACCCAGGGCCAGCGGGAAATCCGGGATCATTCGATGGCTGACCCATGCTACAGCACCGGCCGTGCAGATCACCAGCCCGAATGCCAGCATCCCGATAGGCCGGCGGAGGCCCCAGAAATCCTGCCAGGAAGTATTCCAGGCCGCCGAATACAGCAAAGGGGGAAGAAAGATGACAAAGATGATGTCCGGGTCTATCATGATCCGGGGGACACCCGGAAAAAGACTGATAAGGAGGCCGGCGATGACCAAAAAGATAGGATAGGAGATACCAAGCTTGTCACTCAGCATGGATAGCATCGTGACGGCAAATAAGAGAGAAATGATCAGCAGAAGATTATCCTGAAGCATGCTGTAATTTAGAAATTTTCCCCTGTCGCCCGCGCGGGGAATTTATTCCCCAGTCCGTCTTTCTTTGGGAACCCGGCCTCCATCTGGCGATTGGCATAGTTTTCGACCCCTTTATAAAAACACCGGTATGAAAAATATCCTTACAATAATATCCTTTTGTATGGCTTTGTTCGCTTGTCAGCAGCCGCAGGCAAAGAACACCTCCACTCCCAAGGACACCATGACAAAAGATTCCGCCGCCATGGCCGCTATTCCCAAACGTCCTCTTATCCTCGACTCCACCGTTTTGGACGGCTCCTGGTATCTGCAGCCCGTACTGGCTTCCGACACCGCCGCGGGTAAAAGAGCTACCATCGACTTCAATGTAAGAAAGGCGCATTTCTCCGGCAATACAGGATGCAACAACATGAGTGGAAAATACTATTTCAGCATCGTCGACAGCAGTCTTTCCTTTAGCGACAAGCTCGTCACGACCAAAATGGCCTGTACCGGCTATAATGAAAAGGCATTTCTGAAAAACCTTCTGCTGACGACACATTTCAAGCTGAAGAATGGTGTTCTCATCCTGCTGGCCGAAGATAATACGGAACTGTCCAGATGGGAAAGAAAGCCTACCTCCCCGGCGAATACAGGAAAGGCCTGACAAATCACCCACCGAACTTTTCTATGGTTCGATGGTTTATAGGTAGATATGGAACAAAACGGACCACGGGTCCGTTGGCCGAAGCTCCCATCATTAAACCGTGCACCGGGATGGGTTGAATTTTCGGAAAATCCATACCGGTGCACAAAACAGGGAAGGAATGACAAACTCATTGGTCGATCTTACCAGGGAGCTGCTGAGCAGCGGGGTATTCAATCACCTGCCCGACAACGAGATCGCACGTCTGCACTGGATGATCATGCAGGGCCAGCGCGAAGATCAGCTGCCGCTGCAGCCTCTGTTCAGCTATTGGTACAGGGGAGACTTCTATGCGTCCAATGCATCGCCCCGCCTCCTCCAGCAATGCAATGAATACCTTCAACGTATGAATCAGCCCCTTATCGACGTATACGGTGAAGAGTTCTACGAGGCTTAGGCCCCTCAACCGGCCTCGGTCATCCGCCGGCCCTATCACTCGTCCCCCTGGTCGGCCCGTCATTTCCCCTGCCCATCCTGTGGCATCCCACCCGGCCCCTTATAATAGTTCCCCGGGTCCGTCAGCACTTTTTTCCACTGACGCTGATGGCTCTCCTGCCACTTCTTATTCGGATGCACTCCCCAATTCACCCCTTTCAGCTGCTCACGTATAAAATCCCGCAACTCGGGATGAACAAATAAAGGATGGAGATAATACCATTTTGGGTCCTTTATCAGCTCTTTCCAAAAGGCGGTAAAGTCCGGGTAGATGGTCTCAAAGACCTCCAGTTCATCCTTCTTGTCATCATAAGTGCTGTGGTTATAATAAAAGTGTACACCCGACAGCCCTTTTACCCGGTACAGACTTCCCCCACTCTGCTCCGAGCTGATATCAAAATAAAGTTCTCTGGACATGTTAACTCCCTCGCTTTTTACGTTAATTCAGTATCTTCACAAACCCGCGACACCTTGATCGAACAATTCAAAACAATAACCCAATCATATGGCGCTGATCCCCAATAATAAGAAGAAAAAAGACGGCAAAGCCCTTTCTGGTCCAAAAAGCAATATCCCCGGATTTCCTGCTGGCAAAGGCAAGGCAAATTCTAAAGGAGTTGTTAAAAACACCCGTCTCACCGGCGGCTCGCAACGGGGATCCTAAGACATATATCCTTTATTTTGTTTCTCCCGTATTAGCTTTTCCATTTCTTTTTTGGCGGCCTCTTCGTCAGGGAAGCTCTTTAGCTGTATCTGACCCCTGGCGCCCGATCTGCCCCAGCGGACGATGAGCTTATTGCCATCCGTAGCAGCCTCCCAGAACTTATCGCTGCCATTATCTTTATAATACAGCCGGTGGAAAGGCAAATGATCATAAGGACTCGCTGGAATACCTCCTGCTTCATCCTGCCGGAGATCTACAGCAGCAAGCTTTTCTACTACAGGGGCGGCTGCTTCCCCGGCCCCGCCCGCCACCACCGGCTCCTCGATCAATTTACGGATCAAATCCATTATCTTCTGTGGCTGATGCAGCCAGTCCCGGGAATACACCGGCAACACCTTCCATCCAAAACGCTCCAGGACAGCGGGACGCTGATAATATTGTTCGATCAGATTTTCATTCAGATAATGTTTTTCATCATCCAGCAAAATACCCAGCGCGTAGGTCTCATCGTCCGGCCGTGCCTTCACAGCCAGCGAACATTTGAAATCCGACTGCCCAACCTGCGCATCCACGACATACCCCAGCGCCTGCAGCTGCTGCCTGATCTGATCCCGCACCATGCTTGGCCGCACGGCAGCACCACCTTCCGCCCGCCGCAGCACCATACTATCCAGGATGGCCCGTGCACCCGCCATCTGTCCCTGGCTTACCATCTCTGCATATTGCAAAAATCTTTTTAAATAGCTGGCTCCTTCATTGTATTCATTGGTGATCGCGGAATGCCGGATGCTGCTGATCACCGCCATATGCGTTCTGGCCCGGCTAAAGAGCACGTTCAGCCTTTTTTCGCCTCCCTTTTTATTGATAGGCCCGAAATTCATCAGCATCCTCCCTTTCGCAGCGGGGCCATAACAAACGCTCATAATGATGATATCCCGCTCGTCGCCCTGTATGTTCTCCAGGTTTTTTACGATGAGCCCCGTGAACTGATCGTTCTCCGTTCGATTGTACGCCTCCTCCAGCTTCACCATAAAGGCCGGATCCTCCTCTCCCAATTCATCCAGCGCCTGCTCGATCATATGCTGCTGCTCCTGGCTGAAAGCAACAATACCGATGCTTTCTTTTGCCCCTCTGCTCAATAGCTCCCTCACCAGACAGGCAATATAAATGGCCTCCCCCCGATTGCTTCGCTTTTCATAAATACTGCCTTCCAGTAAATGATAGCTGATGCTGCGATCGAACAAATGGTCGATCTGTCCCGCCACCTCCCGGACATTCGGAGACCCTGGAAGGAACTCGCTGCGCACCTTTTCTGAGCGAAGCTCCGACGAAGGACAGGCTTCAGCGGTTTGTAGAAATTGGGCTTTATTTCGCTCGGAGCCCAATTTCTGCACATTCACCAGGATAGGCCCGCGCTCAACAGTATGGATCGTCTTATCGGGAATGGTGAACAGCCTGCCTTCATAAAAGGCATGATTGCTAAAGCTGATCAACGTTTCATAATGACTGCGATAGTGCCAGCTGAGCAGGGTGCTGTCCAGCTTTCGGGCGCCTTGCGCCAAAAGACTGTCGACATCATCGCTGAGCCATTCATCATCGTCTTCATCCAGCCCTTCCAGGTCATCCGGGTCTTCAGACCTCGCGCTGAAGAAGTCGGTAGGCGGCATCTGCTTTTCATCTCCCACAATAATGGTCTGACGGCTGCGATAGAGGGCGGGCACACCCTCTTCCAGCGTGATCTGGCTCGCTTCATCAAAGATCACCACATCGAAATGATCGCTGTCCAGCGGCAGACTATCACTTACACTGTAAGGGCTCATCAGCCAGATAGGTTTGATATCCTTTAATACCAGCCCGCTCTCCCTTGACGACAGCTCCCGGATGCTTTTATAGCGCATGCTCTTTCCAAACTCATTCTCCAGTATCTTCCTCCCTTCGTTATAGGCTTTCTTGAATTTTTTCTGCTCTTCATTCAGCTGGCTGGACGCCATATTGGAAAGATCTATCTGCTGCAGGAATCGCTGACGTATAAAGGCGCGGATAAGGTCGGCATTTACCTGCTGCAGCGCGGCATAAGCATCGCCCAGCTGCTGCACCGCCTTGTCCAGCATCTGCCGGTCGATATGGGCAAAATCCCGGTTGGACTGGTACACATGATGAAGCGTTTTACGGGCGATGACAGCTTCCATTTGGACAGGGGTCAACGCCAACCCGCGCAAGGTCTCTTTCACCATGTCCGGCAGGCTGGTGAAGCTTCGGAGCGCGGGCAACATATCCCGAAGCCCATCTGCGTTCAGTCGGATATTCTGCAGCTCGTCTCGCAGGGCCTCCAGCGTCAGGCCGATAGCAGGGGCGTGCAGACAATCCTTCAGACGACTCTCCAGGTCGATCAATGGCTGGTGCAGGAACTGCAAACCCGTCACCATTCGCACGGCTTCCGGATGACGAAGCAGATACACCAGGGACGGATCATCCTTTTTTTGATGGAGGATACTGATGCCAAGCCACGCTGTATCCGGATTGTCCAGGCGATAGTCTGATTGAATCCGGCGTTTGGCCCCTTCCACCGCCCGGGCCTTTTCATATTCGTCCTTTAAATTTTCCAGCACCCCCTGATAGCTCGGCCTCACAGCGTATTGGGAAAAATCATGACTGTCCTGCAACCTCTTTTTCAATCGCCGCCAGCCTCCGTTCAGGAAGTTCAGAAAAGCCTTCTCCTGCCGGGTTGCCAACGCCAAAGCCTGTTCGACATCCTGCTCTCCTAACTTCTCTTTCCAATGGCTGTTCTTAGCCAGCGCCTCCTGGTAAATTTCAACCTTCTGCTTATAGTCGGCCCACCGGCTGACAAACACCCTGGCCTCCTCACCGGCCGGATCGGCCAGTCGGAAATTATCCGTCAGCACCAATGGATACAACAGCACCGCAAACTGGACCATACTCTTCAGCCGTGCAGGATCGGCAGCCTGTTCCCGGGCCATCGGCACACCTGCCAGCCGCTGGTCGATGGTATTCAGTATTTCCAGGGCCTGTCCCAGCAACTGATCCAGCATGCGATGCGGCTGCTCAGACAGAAAGATCCGCTCATGCAGCCGGCTAAAAGGATGCCCCGCAAAGACGGGATCAGCGCCCGCCTCTTCCAATGCTTCTGTCAGCTGGCGGATCACCCTGCCCGAATCCTGCCAGACCGCATAGGCAGGCAGCGCTTCTTCTTCCAGTGGCGTCAACGTTACCAGCTCCTGTCGTAATGCTATGATACGCTCGATCAGGTCCCTTACCATAATGCCCATCTCAGGCCCCCCGCTTAGACTGGTGAAATGAAACTCCCGAAGAGTATCTACCTGCTTGTTCATTTTCTCTACCAGGGACGTCCTTTGCGCCCGCAGGGAGGCAAGGTCCATCCTGTTTGTAGTGAACTCCTCATAGGTTGAACGCAGGTTGCGGATAAATTCCCGCTTGTCTCCCTGGCTGTCGTGGATATAGCAGCAAAGCGCATCCAGCCCGTTTTGTTTCAGCCGGTGATAAACCACATCCAATGCCGCCCGTTTCTCGCATACAAAGAGAATGCTCTTTCCCCTCGCTGCAAAATCCGCTATCAGATTGGTGATGGTCTGGCTCTTGCCCGTACCCGGAGGACCTTGTATGATATAGCTGTAACCCGCCCGGCTTTGTAAAATGGCTTTTGTCTGCGTAGGGTCCGCCTGTATGACATGATGCCAGTCGTCGGGTCTGTTCAGATTGAAAGGATGCTCTTTAAGCATACGGGGATGCTGGCTGAACAACGCATCGAACACGGAATGCTGCAATTGCTGGTCGATGACTACATTATAATCACGTACCAGGCTCATCTTTTTGTAATTGAAATTGCCCAGCACCATATGACAGACATCGAAATCCCAGCTATAGGGGTTGTTCTCGCTTTCCGCCAGCTTGTATAGCTCCGACGCGCGTACAGGCGCGGCGCCTGCTGTAGTTTTTACCTTGCTCCCCAAAGACAGCTCTTCGTCCGGACCTGCCAAAGGCTCTTCGCCTGCATTTCTGCTGGAGGGGTCAGCTGATCTCGACGAACCGTTTGTCAGAAATTCCAGCAACCCCGGATCTGTCTTTATACGGCTGCGGAATATTTCCAATCCCAGAGGCTGATAATGCTCCGGCTTATAGCTATACGGGATATGATGGTAGCTGCTGAGACCAGGCTGGCGGCGAAGACGCTTGCGATAATTATTCACCGTCTGACGGGCCTCGCCATGGATCAGGCGGATACGGGGCCTGCCGATATAGTTCAATGCGATGCCCTGATTGGCCTCGTCGATCTGCGTCTTCACCTGCTGGTAAAATTGTTCCGGGCTTATTTCATCCAGGTCCACAAGGTCGGGCAGCCGGATGCCATATAATTCTCTCAGCTGGCTGGCCAGAACAGGATTTACTTCCGCCGCATTATCCAGGGTCCTGATCACATAGTGATCTTCCTTCAGCTTCTTATTCTTTTTCAGCTGCACCGGCAAAAGGAGCAATGGACTTTGTATACGCTCTTGCGGGTCTTCTTTCAGATTGTGCCAGCTGAGAAAAACGATCACCAGCTTCAATTGATTGAACCCATACTCCTGTATGGCCCGCTGCGACTCCACCCGCACCTTGTCCAGGGAGGAAGGCAGATACGGATGGTCGTCAAATCGCAGGTACTTATTCAGTACGATCTCCTTCATCCCCCGCAGCTTTTCCGCCAGCTCTTCATTCCATATAAAAAGATGTTCGGAGCGGATGCTCTGGTAGTGCAGCACTACGGGCACACTGCTGACCGTAAGATTTACGAACCGCATATTGGGTTTGTAATACAGCAGCCTGTTGCGCCGGCTGGTATCGAAAAGCCTGTTCCGCAGCTTATTCAGGATAAAGGCATCCCGCTCGGTCAGCTCCTTGCCCAACCATCCCTTCACCTGGCTCAGATCCGTGGTCTTTTCGGGATCATAATCCCTATAATGCTGCAGGCGGTGTATCACATCATACAGGTCCTGCGCACGACGGCCTCTGTCCAATTCCGTCATTTCCGTGATAAGCCTTGCGATAGTGGGGTGCAACCGCTCATTGTAGGATGAAGGGTTGCTTCGGACAGAAGCAAAATTCTCCAGGTCGCCCGGCTCATACAGGTCCAGACCCAGGGCTATGCTGCCCAGGATCAAGCCCAGGCAGAAGATATCCGTCAGAGGATCATGGTGTCCCATCAGCTGTTCGAAAGACTGGTACCCGGGTATATAGGCAGGATAGGACAATGGCTGCCGGAAGTCAAGATGCACTTGCAGATCCTCCCGGCCAAGGGCGCCGTCCCCTGCATCCGCGCTCAGCTTTATTTTGCCGACGACCTCGAAGTTTGGGGACTGGACCTGCGAGAACAGCGCCAATACGCGGGTCGGGTTGTAAACAGGTGCATAGGCCAGCTGTTCGTCGATATCCAGCGCCTGCTCCGTTACGAACAAAGCCTCTTCTTTTCCAAAAGGAGCTACCAGCCCCATTTCGTGCAGGCTGCATACCTCCTGGAAGAGAGGCAATACAAAGGCGATCACGTCATCCGTGGTATACTCTCCATTGTCCCAGGCGGTTTGGAGGAATTTTTTAAAATATATTCTGTCGGTAGGCATAATTTCGGCGTCAATAATTAATGTTGCCGTGGAATGTTAAGCTTCACACGATCCCATTGTTTATCGCTGTATGTCATTTCTCTTTTTACGATGGCTTCGAATACGGGCGTAAGACCAAGCGTCTCCGCCAGCTCGAGGGCGTGTCCCAATGGCACATATTCCAGGTCCGGATCGACCAGGGCAAGATCCAGCAATACATAGGCAAAATATTCCCGTATACTGTGGTGTGCGCCGGTCAAAAAGGTTGTAAGCTTGTCCAGCCCGTCCCCAATGTCCGCCCCCACCTCGAGATCAGAAAAATATTGGCGCGCCAGCGCCAAAACCACCGGCGTCCGAAACCACTCCGGACGCAGATACCCGATCAACAGCGCCCGGGTCGTCCCATGCAAAGCAGCCTGCGCCAGCACATCCAGACGGTCAAGCTCCATGACGCCTTCTATCATTTGCATGATGGCTGCCCCCGCCCCCGGCTTATCCTGTCGTCTGTCGAACCCCTGCACCTCCGCACTCTCATTCGTTCCTGCCAGCGGCTCACCCTGCCCATCGCCTCCCTCCGTTCCTGCCAGGGACCTTCCCCTCTCCTCATGCCACAAATGCAAGGCCCTCGTGCGGATAAAATTCTCCGGATGAGTGAGTGAAGCCGATTGCACAATCCCATCGCCCGAAAAGATCGCTTCCGCCTGCTGAATATAGCTCTCCGCATGCACCGCCGAAAGCCCTGTCGCGAGTTTTAATAGCATGGTAATGACAGGACCCTCCTCTCCCAATGCCTCATAGGCCTCTCTATCGCAGAATATCTCCTTATACAGTCGGAACAGACGGGCTGTTTCATAATGGGCTGCGCCGCTGTCGGGGCTGCCCGCCAGCGCTGTGATGATCCTGTCCGTTATCTCCAGCTCACCGTTCAAAAGAGAATAAAATTTTATATGCGCCAGCTCATGGGCGATAAGGGCTGACAGCTCCTGCTCGTTCAGCAGCTGCAGGATCCCTCCGCTAAAGACTATATGCGCCTCACCCGTGAGACAAACGATGCTGGCATTCAGCTCGGAAGAATGAGCAGCCTGATAAGCTGTCACCTGTAAATAGCTAAGTCCCAGCCTTTCCCGAATGATATTGATTTTTTCATATAAGAGTGGGTCGCTGCCCGGCTGGAACTGGTAGGTGTTCTTTAGCAGGTCGGATTTAAAGGAAGCCAGCTGCTCCTCCTTTTCCCGGGTGGCAGAAAAAAAAGACCAGATCCCGGATTGCTCTTTAAAATAGTCCCGGATCTTTAAGTGGTAAGGCAACGGTTCGGATAACATAGGCGTCCAAATTAACTAAACTTGTCCTCAGTATCAAGAGCTACCCGTATCTTTTAACAGTCTGTAAATCAGGATCTGTCTTACCCCTCAAAAAGCATCCCCGCGTGGACCAAATTTCTTTAACTTCGCCGAATGAGCGATTATATCAGAGGTCTTAATGACCAGCAGAAAGAGGCGGTTTTACATAAGGATGGTCCTATTATGATCGTGGCAGGGGCCGGCAGCGGCAAGACAAAAGTCCTCACTACCCGCATCGCCCACTTGCTGGCGCAGGGCGTGGATGCATTCAATATACTGGCGCTCACTTTTACTAACAAGGCGGCTAAGGAAATGAAGGAGCGGATTGAAAAGATCCTTGGGAATACCAGCGCCCGCAGTCTCTATATAGGCACTTTTCACAGCGTATTTGCCCGTATCCTCCGGGGAGAGGCGCACCGTATTGGCTATCCCAATAATTTTACCATATATGATACCGACGACGCCAAAAGTGTCGTAAAGACGGTCGTTAACGAGCTCAACCTGGATGATAAGCATTATAAGCCCAATGTAGTGTACAACCGCATTTCCCAGGCAAAGAACAGCCTGGTAGGGCCTGCCGACTACGCCAATGATTACCATATCCAACAAGAAGACATGAGGGCCAACCGCCCCGCCATCGCTCAGATCTATGCGGCCTATGCCGCCCGTTGCTTCAAGAATGGGGCGATGGATTTCGACGACCTGCTGATCAAAATGTATGAATTGCTGAAGAATCATCCCGAAAGCCTGCATAAATTTCAGCACAAGTTCAAATATATACTCATCGACGAGTACCAGGATACCAACCCCGCCCAGTATGAGATCATAAAACTCCTGGGCGCCGCACACGAGAATGTTTGTGTGGTGGGAGACGATGCCCAGAGCATTTACAGCTTCAGAGGCGCCACCATCGAGAATATATTGCAGTTCCAGAAGGACTATGACGATGTCAAGGTCGTCAAGCTGGAGCAAAACTATCGTAGCACCCAGAGCATCCTCAATGCCGCCAACGAGGTAATAAAGAACAACAAGGGACAGATACCCAAAAATCTTTGGACGGATAATTCCACCGGGGAAAAGATACGCCTGGTGCGGATGATGACCGATAACGAAGAAGGCAAGTTTGTAGCCGACACTATCCAGGAGCAGAAGTTAAGAAATCATTTTAACAACCGGGATTTTGCCATTCTATACCGTACCAATGCGCAGAGCCGGGCATTTGAAGAAAGCCTCCGGCGAATGGGTATCCCTTACACCATGTATGGCGGCGTAAGCTTCTATCAGCGCAAAGAGATCAAGGATATGATCGCCTACCTGCGTATCATCATCAACACCCGCGATGAAGAATCGCTCAAGCGCATCATCAACTATCCCACCCGCGGCATCGGCAAGACCTCTATCGACAGGGCTGTGCTGGCTGCCAACGACCACAATATCACGCTGTGGGAGGTCCTGGAAAGGGCTCCTGAATTTGGCTTCAAAGGCGGCACACTGGAGGCAGTAGAGAACTTTGTGCTGATGATCCGGAGCTTCACCAGCATGCTGGCGACGAAGAACGCATATGAGGTGGCGACACATGTAGGCAAACAAACGAATCTGATAAAAGAGCTTTTTAACGATAAGACCACGGAAGGCCTGGCGAGATACGAGAACATCCAGGAATTGCTGAACTCTATCAAGGAGTTTACGGAAAGGCCGGATGAAGACGGAGTCCTGGAGGAAGAGACCAAGGGGCTGGGCAACTATCTGCAACAGATCACGCTGCTCACCGACGCAGATGAAAAGGATCCAAACGCCGACACCGTAAAGCTGATGACCATCCATGCCGCCAAGGGGCTTGAATTCTCCTGCGTATTTGCCGCCGGACTGGAGGAAATGCTTTTCCCCAACGCCATGGCCATCAATACCCGTGAAGAGCTCGAAGAGGAGAGGAGATTGTTCTATGTCGTCATCACCCGGGCAAAAGAGAAATTATGGATCACCTATGCCAATACACGCTATCGTTTTGGCACATTGGTCCAGAATGAACCCAGCCGCTTCATTGAAGAGATACCCTCCGACTTTTTAGACCGTAGCTTTGCCGGTGGTGGCGCCCGCAATCAAGGCTCCGCCTTCGGAGATAGAAGCGCATTTGATCGTATGCATGGTGGTGGTTTCGGTAACACCGCATCCCAGGCAGAAAAAAGATATGGACCTCCTCCAACCAAGAAGGACACTAAACCAACCTATGTTCCTCCCAAACCATTTGTAAAGACCATTGAACACAACCCCAGTCCTGACTTTGTTGCCAGCGACACCTCTGCGCTACAGGTCGGACAAAAAGTAGAACATCAGAAGTTCGGATTTGGAGAGGTTGTCGGAATGGAAGGCTCTGCACACAATCCCATTGCTACCGTTAAGTTTGAGCACAACGGAGAGAAGAAGATCATGCTTAACTATGCGAAGCTGCGGATCGTGGAGTAAAACTGCGGAAATTGGTCTTTAAGAAAAGATAGCCCAATTTCCGGATATCAGGCCATCGTCGGAGCTGCTTTGACACGGAGCTACGCTCATAACCTTCGTTGGTTCCAACACTGTTGGACCCGCCTCGGTTAACTTGGTCGGAACCTTCGCAGGCTCGGTTCTATCTGTCCTGTCGGACGAACCGCCCAGGCGGTTCCTGAAATGCCCGTACAACAAGTCTCCGGCCTGTTCTATGAGCTTGTATTGTTGATCCAAACAAACCGTAGGTTTGTCGGCCGAAGGCCAGACATTAGACCTTTGACACAATTGGATTAAATTTCTCGGCGGTCCAATTGTGCACAATACCCGTATAATTCAGACCTCTCATGTCGGGAATTCGTCCCTTGTTGGGAATGATTCCGCGCATTGATCACAGAAGGGAAATATATCCTTGTTAATAACCACTGTAGGTTGCTTTAATTATTCATTTTAACAAAAGTTTACTATCTTTTACGCATGACCGAAATCTACAAGATACAGCCTGAGGGATTGTATTTTGTAACCCTAACCGTAGTTGGCGGGATCGATGTTTTTACCCGTCACGAATATTGCGATCTGCTGGTGGACAACCTGAACTACTGCATTGAGCACAAACGGCTGCGGGTATACGAATATGCCATCCTACCCAGCCGCCTGTATATGATCGCAGGAGTGGAGCAGGGCAAGTCTAATCTACCCAAGGTACTCAGAGATCTGAAAAGCGCTTCGGCCAAATAAATTCTCCGCGCCATAGCTGAACATCCCAACGAGTCACGCAAGGAATGGCTTCTGCGGTTATTCCAGTTTTTTGCAAACAGGTATCAGAACGATGCAGAACACCATTTCTGGCAGTTCGGTAATCAACCCGTAGACCTTGAAAAGTTTGTTAAAAAAGGGCAGGCCATACCTTCACCTATCGAGAGCCTTTTAAAAGAAAAGATAATAGAAGACCCTAAACACTATATCTATTGTAGTGCATACCCCGGGCAAAAAGTGAAGCTGGCCGTAAATTAATTTTCATAATAATCCCGCCCGCAGGTTCACAAGACGGACAGATTTTGTAACTTTAAGACATTCGCCCCCTTCCCACACCTGTCGAGTCACCCCGTATCCTGGACGCAGAACGAGCCAAACGAGCACAAGCTCGTCGTCCGAAGGACGGACATAAGCCAAACGAGCACAAGCTCGTCGTCCGAAGGACAGACATAAGCCAAACGAGCACAGGCTCGTCGTCCGAAGGACAGACATAAGCCTAACGAGCACAGGCTCGTCGTCCGAAGGACGGACATAAGCCAAACGAGCCACAGGCTCGTCGTCCGAAGGACAGACATAAGCTTTTATCACTAAAATGAGCACCTATGCTGGCAAACGACAAGCAGCCTACTGGATCCGGGGAAACCTGTTATTTTCTTACGCTGAATGTGGTAGATCGCATCGATGTATTCACCCGCCCGGCTTACAAACAAGTTGTAGCAGACGCCTTGAATCATTTTGTAGACCTGGGTCAGATCACGATCTATGCCTGGTGTCTGATGACCCACCACCTGCATCTGCTGGTCCGGACGCCCGAAGGCAATGGCCCCGCCTACTTTGAACGGGACTTTAAGAAATATACCACCCCCGAAATATTGAAGGCCATCGACGTGGAGATGGACCTCCGGAAAGACTGGATGATCCAGCGTTTTGAGGACTATGCCAAGAGTCTCAAGCGCATCGAAAAGCTCCACCTCTGGCAGAATTGCAGCAGCCCTCTTCACATTGACAGCAGCCAGCCCGACCTGTTGGTCAGCCGGATCGAACACATTCATGAGAATCCCGTACGGGAAAGGATCGTCGATCTTCCCGAAGCCTATCTGTACAGTTCGGCCCGTGACTACATCGGGGGCAAAGGCCTGGTAAAAGTGAAAGTGGTCCAGGCCCAGGGACTATCGAAGATGAAGCTGATGTCGGCTAATTAGAAGGCGGTACCCGGCGCCGGTCCGCCGGGTCTATTTTTCTCGCTGGCCAATTACGGCCGATTTCAGGGCTTCCACCGTCTTTTTCTCGCTCCCGACAAATATCTTTCCGCCAAGGATTGCCACCGGTCGTTTGAGAAAGGTATACTCCTCCAGGATCAGCCGCCGATAATCTTTTTCCGTCAGCTGTTTATCCCTGAGTCCCAGCTCTTTATATTTAAGGGCTCGGCGGCTGAACAAGGCTTCATAGCTCCCCGCCTTATCCTTCATTTCATCCAATTGGGCAGGAGTGATCTTTTCGGTCTTGATATCCTGCAGGGTAAACCCCTTCTTTTCGGCCGCAATCTCATCCAGGATACGGTTGCAGGTACTGCAGGTGGAAAGACAATAGATCTTTTTCATCGGCTACATTTTAAGTCTGTCCCGGTAGGACACGAACAAAAATTCGTTTGCAAAGGTAATTTTTTCTCTTTCCCGGCGACGAACGATAGTATTATTGTAAAAATTACTTTTTCTGACAGACCGCCTCACACAGGAGCAATTTGTGAAGCTGGTGCAGGAGCATCGCTTTTTACTGTATAAAGTGTGCAGACTCTATTGCTTTACCGAAGCCGACCGACAGGATCTTTTCCAGGAGATAGTCATACAGCTATGGAAATCTTATCCCGGATTTCGCGGGGACTCGAAATTCAGCACCTGGCTCTACAGGATTGCGCTCAATACCGCCATCTCGGACCTTCGCAAACAGGGACGACGACCCTCTACCACCAGCACCAGTGAAATTCCCCCCTCCCTGCCCGATATGACCTCGCCAGGCGAGGAAGAGCAACAGCTGCAACAGCTCTACGCCGCTATCGCCCGGCTGTCGGACGTCGAAAAAGCGCTTGTCATGCTCTACCTTGAAGACAAGCCCTATGAAGAAATGGAGGAGATAATGGGTATTAATCAAAACAATCTGCGGGTAAAAATGAACCGTATCCGTGAAAAATTACGCAAAATGACAAAGGAGGCTGCTTATGGAATTAGATAGCTTGAAATATGTATGGCGCACCCTGGAGGCCGCACCCGCTTCCGAGAGCGGCCCGGACGAGATCCACGCCCTTTTGCAACGGCGTTCCGGTGGCATCGTGACCCGTATGCGACGCAATCTGACGGGAGAACTTATCCTCATAGCAGCGACCTATACTCCCGCTATCCTTTTTTATTTCCTGGATTTCGAAGGCAGGCTATCGGGCATCGCCTGGCTCTTTATCCTGCTGCTGACTATGCTCGCCGTCTATTTCTATCGGAAGAACCAGCTCCTGAAAGCCATGCAATGCACCGGCTGCTCTCTTTACAGCAACCTGCGGCAGCAGATCACTACGCTGAAAATATATATAAAATTTTATGTCTGGTCCGGTACCATCATGATCCCTGTCATGTTCATTCTCTCCTGGCTCATTATTCGCTGGAAATTCCCCGCAGCGCCGGGAGCAGACCTTTTCTACCAGCTCAGCGGCACTCCCTGGTGGCAGCATCCCCTTATATGGGCCGTCTTTCTCATTCCCGTCACCGTGGGTATATATTTCGTCAACCTATGGTATGTCCATCGGCTGTACGGCCGGCACATCCGGAAGTTACAGGACCTGTTGCAGGAAATGGAGGAGGAGTAGTACCTTAACGAACCAAAGGTTCGTTGTCCGAAGGACAGACATTAGATATTGGCGCAATTGGGCTAAATTTACAGCAGACCAATTGTGCTCAATTTAATATAAAAATACACCCATGGGAAAGCTCTTTTTCTTCGCCCTCATGCTGCTATTTACCCGGCCCTCGTTTGCCCAGTCAGGCGACGAAGCCGCTATCCGCCAGATACTCGCCGGTCAGACGGCCTCCTGGAACAAGGGTGACCTGGACAATTTCATGAAAGGCTACTGGCACAACGACTCCCTGATCTTCGTCGGCCAGTCGGGTGTTACCTATGGCTATACCAATGCCCTCAACAACTATAAAAAGAATTACGATACACCCGACAAAATGGGGCAGCTCTTTTTTACTCTTCTCAAGGTACAGCGAATATCGGCCGACCATTATTTTGTCATCGGCAAATGGTTCCTGAAACGTAAGGCGGGTGACGTGGGAGGCGTATATACTTTATTGTTCCGGAAGATCGGAGGACATTGGTGGATCGTGGCCGACCACAGCAGCTAAAGAGATGATCGTATTTTGCGGCCAGTTCAAATCTTATTTTCGTCGTCGAAGTCAATCGGATGTGCTAATTGCAATTGCCGGTAATCATCTTTTCTGCCTCATCATCCCCCATGAGTTTTGCCTTTTGATAAAAATCACAACCTTTTGCTTTATTGCCTGTCCTGATATAGATGGTGCCCATCCATAAGTAACACGTACTCTCTTGATAGTTATTTTCCAGGCAAGATTTGAAATCACTAAAAGAACTTTTCAAGCTATCTATATAATAATTGACAGTAGCCCTTTCAAATAATACCGTCGTTCGAGGTACTTGAGATTTATCTTCTTCGGAGGCGAAAGGCGAATTAGGATTCATTACCATTACAAGAGGGGCGCTGCCTTGCAGCTTAAGTATCTTGTTTAGATCCTTTATGGCTTTGTCATAATCCTTCATATTGGAGTAGCACAACGCCCTATCATAATAGGCAACTTGTAATTTACTATTTCGACCTATTACCTCGGAAAAGTCTTTTAAAGCGCCAGCGTTATCGCCTTGATTTAGAAGACGGACGCCTTCGTGAATTAGTTGTTCGTTTGTCTGTTTGCATCCAATGGAGGAGACAGCAACGATCAAAAATATAAAACAAAAAACATATTTATACCTCATTAAAAGTGATTGATTCGTTGATTCGCCATCTGGGCTTAGTAATCAAGTGGCTCCTGGTTGGTATTTCTGACTCGGGCTATAATGATCTCATCTTCTTTTACAAGATAGCCTATCCGGAAGCGATGCAACTCAAAGGCCCGGTAGCTTCCGCTATTGTTAAGCTTGTATTTGTCAGGGTTGTGAATTTCGGGTCGTTTTGAAAGTTCATTGATCTTTTCAAGAACTTCTTTTTATACCTTATCCGCATTTTGGGGAGAATCTTTGCGAATATACAGGATTGATTCGCGGAAATAATCGAGGGCCCGTTTGTCCCAGGTAATCTTTCTTTTGCTCATTACCAATCTTTTGCCATCCGCTCTACTTCCTCATGGGTGTAATACTCACCCGCCTCAACTCTGGCGATAGCTTCGTCTATTTCTTTATTATACTGTTCGATGCTGATACGAGGGAGCTTTTTTTCGCGGCCCTTCAGAAAGGTCTTCAACATCTGCAATACCGATTCCTTCTCAGCCTCGTCAAGTTGGAGGATATATTGCAATAATTCCCGCCCTAATGCTTTTGCCATATAATCAAATCTTATATAACAAATTTACTCATTTTCAGAAGGGAA
>Ga0157370_10001863_pt1 | contig 26004 bp, 31 predicted proteins | sample C35metaG_FD_113463 | JGI IMG/M metagenome (GOLD analysis project Ga0157370, IMG submission 113463) | Corn rhizosphere microbial communities from Kellogg Biological Station, Michigan, USA - C3-5 metaG | ecosystem: Host-associated > Plants > Roots > Rhizosphere > Soil | place: USA: Michigan...
CGCCTTTATGGTACCGCAGACTGTCACGCTGATCCACCTGAACTTCCGGGAAGGCAACGATCGCAATAGAGCTTTTGGCTATTATGGTATCGTGCAGGGCATGGCTGCCATCCTGGGGCAATTCCTTGGAGGTTATTTTATACATGCGGGCTGGATACAGGCGCCCTGGCGGCTTATCTTTCTCGTCAATCTTCCCATCGGCGTTGTGGCGATCGTACTGGCTGTCTTGTCGTTGAAAGAGTCCAGTCAGAACAGGCAGCGCAAGCTGGATATAATGGGAGTAATTCTGCTGACCCTGTCCCTGGTATGCATCATTTATCCATTGACACAAGGACGGGAATATGGATGGCCCTGGTGGTCCTTTGCTATGCTGCTGGGAGCTGTCGCAGGGATGTATATCTTCTTTCGTCATCTGAAAAGCACGATGGGGACAAACCGGGAGCCGTTGATAGACCTGCATCTTTTCAGGATCAGGAGCTTCAATACGGGCGTGCTTGCCGTATTCTTTTATTTTGGATTGCATAATGCGTTCCTGCTCACCTGTGCCATTCTTCTACAGAAAGGATACCAGATCGGGCCATACACCGCCTCTATGTTGTTTACGGCCCTGGGCTGGGCCTATATGTTCTCTTCCTGGTGGTCGATACGCAATGCAGGTAAATATGGCATTCGGATGCTGCAGGCAGGATGTGTGATCATGGCCGTTTCGTTCCTTTCGCAGGTGCTGCTCTTTGGCGCGTCCACGCCTGCCCCAATGTCGATCGTGATCTGTTACATCGTATTTGGGCTGGGCAGCGGGCTCGTATTGCCGTCCCTGCTGAATGTGTCCTTACGGGATGTACCGGCCGCACTGGCCGGCAGCAGCAGTGGCGTCTATTCTACTATACAACAATTCTCCTCCGCGGCCGGGGTCAGCATGCTGGGAGGGCTGTTCTTTTCCCTGCTGTCCCAGTGGGGAGATTATCATTTAGCGTATCGGGTGAGCCTGTATTGCTTTATTGCGTATCTGGGGGTTATATTCCTGTTGTTGAACAGAATAAAGGCCCGGAAAAATTGACGGTGGAGGATTATCATGCGCTGACATTCTAGTGTACGCATCGAACTGAAAAGTGTACGAAAACGGTCAGTCGCCAGGGTTTCATCCCCCCCACATGTTTGATTATCAATCGTATGAAAGCCCGGCATCCCGTTGGATGGGGGTAAAGTATAAAATCCCGAAACAAATGTTTCACCACTATCTGCGTATTGCCACAAGGAGCCTCCAACGTCACAAAGCTTCGTTTCTCATCAACCTGATCGGGCTGTCAACAGGACTGGCCTGCGCCTTCCTCATCTATCTCTGGGTCAATGACGAGCTGCATTTTGATAAATTCCATTTCAAGGACAGCCAGCTGTACCAGGTGATGGAAAAGGATAAGATCAATAATGAGATACAGGTTCATGAAGGGACACAAGGCATGCTGGCAGAGGTCATGAAAAGAGACCTGCCCGAAGTGGAGGCAGCCGTACCCATCCTGTCCTTAAAGGACTTTGGAACCTATGTGCAGATGCGGGCATCCGACAAAGTGGTAAAAGCCAGCGGTATATTCGCCGGTAAGGATTTCTTCCGTCTCTTTTCCTTTAACCTGCTACAGGGCCGGGCAGACCAGGCGCTGGCCAATAAGAATGGGGTAGTGCTCACCGAAGATCTGGCCGCCAAGCTCTTCGGCGGGGCTGACAAAGCCATGGGAAAGATCATTGATCTGGAAATGTTTGGAAAAAAAGAAGAGTCGACCGTGACAGGCGTCGTTGCCCGGCTGCCATCCAACACCTCGATGAACTTCGACTTTATCCTTACGCATGAGCTGCTGGTAAATGATATCTGGACCAATGGCCAAAAATGGTATAATGAAGGGCCGGCCACCTATCTGTTGTTAAAGAAGGGAACCGATGTCGCCGCGTTTGATTCCAAGATCGGCGACTTTATCAAAAAATACTATCCGCAAACCACCTTCACGCTTTCCGTCCGGCCTTATTCCAGCGCTTATCTTTATGGCCGGTATGAGAATGGCGTGCAGGCAGGAGGGAGGATCGAATATGTCCGCATATTCTCTATCGTGGCAATTTTCATTTTAGTGATTGCCTGTATCAATTTTATGAACCTGTCTACGGCCAAGGCTTCCCGCAGGGCAAAAGAAGTTGGGATCAAAAAAGTGATGGGCTCGACCCGGACAAGGCTCGTCTATCAATTTCTTGGTGAAGCCATACTGACGGCCTTTCTATCCCTCTTACTGGCTGTGATCATGGTGATCACGCTGCTGCCTGTCTTTAGCCAGGTGACAGGGAAGCATCTTGCCGTCACTTTTACCCCGTCAGTGCTGGGCATTATGCTGGGCATTACCCTGATCACGGGTGTGCTTGCAGGCAGCTATCCGGCTTTTTACCTGTCGAACTTCAAGCCCATTCTTGTACTAAAGGGAAAGCTGCGGAACTCTGCGGTAGAGCTGCTGACCAGAAAGGGGCTGGTAGTTTTCCAGTTCGCCATCTCGCTGGTGCTGATCGTCTCGATGATCGTTATCTACAAACAGGTAGCCTATATACAATCCAAGAACCTTGGGTATGACAGAGACCATGTCGTTTATTTTGATAAGGAAGGAACGGTGGCACAGAGTACAGACGCCTTTCTTGCGCAATTGAGGAATGTACCGGGTGTCATGAGCGCCTCCACTATGGAGCAGAATATTGTGCAGGCCGACATTGGATCGTCCACTTATGGTATTTACTGGCCTGGAAAGGAGAAGGACCTGCACGTGAATTTTGGCGTACGTGCATTGGATCTTGGGCTGACGGAAACCCTGGGCATACAGGTGAAAGAAGGCAGGACCTTTTCCAAGGCATTCGGTGCAGAAGACACCAGGCTGCTGATCAACGAGACGGCGGCTAGGATCATGGGCCTGGAGCATCCTGTTGGCGCTACTATCAGCATGTGGGGCCAGGATAAAACCATTGTAGGAGTGGTAAAGGACTTCCATGTGACATCCCTGCATGAGTCCATTATGCCAATGGTATTTTACTTTGACCCCAGGCATACTTCTACGGTGATGGTACGTCTCGCAGCGGGACAGGAAAAGACGGCGTTGTCGAAAATGGCGGAGCTGTACAAGCAGTTCAATCCCGGCTTTATATTCGAATATAAATTCCTTGACGAGGTCTTTCAGTCCCTCTACATGGGCGAACAAAGAGTATCGCTCCTGTCCCGGTATTTTGCAGCGCTGGCCATCCTCATCTCCTGTCTGGGTTTGTCCGGACTGGCGGCCTTTAATGCTGAATCACGTACAAAAGAGATAGGCATTCGCAAAGTGCTGGGAGCTTCCGTGGGAAATATTACGCTGCTGCTGTCTAAGAATTTTGTTTTCCTGACGATACTTGCCATGCTGATCGCCTTCCCTCTTACCTGGTGGCTTATGCATGCCTGGCTGGCAGGCTTTGCCTACCGGACGCAAATGGGGTGGTGGATATTCGCCCTGGCGGGGTCGTCCCTTATGCTGATAGCCCTTCTGACAGTAAGCTATCAATCCATCAAGGCAGCAGTGGTCAATCCCGCGACCAGTCTCCGCACGGAGTAAGCGGTTCATGCGTACCTTTACAAGGATGACACATCCTGACCTCACGCAACTGGATAACCCGTTATGGTTTGCGCTACAAGGCGTTCAACAGAATTTTGCCATAAGCTCTTCTCATGCCAGACGCTACCGTCCAGGCATACTGCCTTTTGCTGCCTATGACCATCGCCGGCCGGACAAGATAACAGACCTGGACAGCCTGCTAAAAAAAGATGAGGTATTTTTCCTGGTGGGAGCGCCTCCGCCTCTGCCATCTCACTGGGGACTGATCAGAGAATTACCCTGTGCGCAAATGATCCTGGAGCTACCGCTTGCTCCTATGCAGGCCACTGTTGCTGTCACCATGCTGACAGCAGCTGACAGGGATACAATGTTCGAGCTGATCCAACGTGTCCAGCCAGGATATTACGAGCCGGATACCCATCAGCTGGGAAATTACTTCGGTGTCTGGCAGGATGAGAAGCTTGTGGCCATTGCCGGTGAGCGTATGCAGATGGAAGGCATGGTAGAGATCAGCGCTGTCTGTACGGACCCTGCCTATACAGGGCGCAGCTATGCACAGCAATTGGTCGCACATATTTGCAGGACCAACCTCGAAAAAGGCAATATGCTTTTCCTGCATGTATTGATCTCTAATGAACGGGCCATCCGGTTGTATGAGCACCTGGGCTTCCGAAAAAGAAGAGTTATCAGCTTTTGGAAACTGATAACCAACGGTGTATAGCCTGCCGGCAGGCATATAGTTTGCATAAGAAGCCGGAGGGATAGGTCATGAGGTATTTGCTTTATGTAATAGCATTCATTGAGGTCATTGCCTGGATAGCCTGTTTTTATCTGGCGTCGTCTTCTATATGGTCTTAGAAAAATATCGGCCATTATCGATATCTTTATCGATATGTCTTCACAAATTCTTATCGTGCTGATGCTTACATTCCTGATCAACTTGATCAGCACCTTGTCCTACTCGGTAAGGATCGTTGGTATAAGAACAGGACGGATAGCCATATCTTTTGCGCTTTTTAATATCCTTGTCCTGGTGTCGAGGACTGCCAATGGATTTCAGGCGCCTCTTTTAGCCAAGACGGTGGAGAACGATATAAAACATGGGGTCTTTGACAATGCATGGGTCTTCCGGATGGTGATATTTTCCTGTAGCCTGGCGACGCTGATAGGCGCGCTGCTGATTCCAACCTTCCAACGGGTGCTCTCTCGGGCGGTGATCAATTTCAGCATCCACAAGTCAATGGGAAAGCTGCTTTTACACGGGTTCTCCAAAACAGGCATCCTTTATTTCAGGGATAATCTGACTGTCCCTTCCAGGGGAAATATTTCCCAGATCGAGCTGAACAAGGACTTCCCCTGGAGGATATTTATTCCAAACACGCTGGCGGCGGCTATCCTGACAATTGGAGTATTGTCGGCTGTCTATGCTTCCTATATCAATCCGGACTATCGGACCACGGCAAGCAATTTATCCGCCTTTATCAACGGATTTGCTACCATATTGATGTTTGCCTTTATTGATCCTCATTTGTCCGCCATGACCGATGACGTTGCGCTTGGTGTCACCTCCGAAGTAACCTTCAGAAGATATATTGTATATATGACAGTAGCAAGGTTGCTGGGCACTTTATTGTCCCAATTATTATTTCTCCCGGCGGCAACTTTTCTTGCCTGGGTAGCCACTGTTTTATAGGGTATTATACAATCCTTTTAGCACATATGTATAACTGTAAGTAAAAAAAAAGGGTGTTGCATACTTTAATTTCTCATCTCCCGTTATAAGCGGGCAAAAAGTAAAACACATACCCTCATGAAAAAAACCATTCTTCCGATCGTCCTATTGATCATGACCATTGGAACTGTGCAGGCTCGTTCGATTGACAGGCATTTTACGAATGAAGGCGAGCGTTCTTCGAAAAAAAGCACTACGGTAGTACGCAACATTCTCTCCGACAAGCTGCCCGCCAGGCTTTTGACAAGCATTAAAAAGGAGTATAAGGAGTTTTGGATTACCAGCCTTTACAAAGAGAGTGCAAACGGCAAGATCTCTTATCACATTACCGTGGAAAATGCGGACAAGAAAGTTCAGCTGTCTGCTAAACGCGCCTCCGGCTGGTCCGTGGAACGCGTGATACCCAAAGACGAGACGCTTTAACAATTTTTGCCTATATGGAATAACCCCTGCTTTTCAGGCGGGGGTTTTGTATTTTTGGCGGGTGACACTCCCGTAAGCTGTATGCATGAAAGATAATTTTTCCTCTCAATCCGACAAGTACGCCCAGTTCAGGCCCACTTATCCGGATGCGCTTTATGCGTATTTGTTATCCATTGTCCCCGCCAGGGACAGTGCCTGGGACTGCGGAACGGGTAATGGGCAGGTAGCACAGGTACTGGCAAAGTCCTTTAAAAAAGTTGCAGCTACAGATATCAGCTGCCAACAGATCGGGCACGCCTTTATGCACGAAAGGATCGAATATTCGGTGCAGCCTGCGGAGGGTACTTCTTTCCCCGACAACAGCTTTGACCTGATCACCGTGGCGCAGGCTATTCACTGGTTTGATTTCGACACCTTTTACCGGGAAGTGGTCCGGACCATCCGGAACAAAGGCGTACTGGCTGTCATCGGCTATGGACTTATCCGGCTCTCTCCCTCTTTGGATCGCGTAATGGCGGCTTTTTACCGGGATGTCGTCGGTCCCTATTGGGACAAGGAAAGAAAATACATCGATGACAATTACCAGACCATACCTTTCCCATTTGACGAGATAGCGTCTCCTCCATTCGAAAATACTCTTGCGTGGACGTTTGAACACCTCATCGGCTATATAGGTACCTGGTCGGCTGTAAAGCACTATAAAAAAGCCAGGGATAAAGATCCCGTCGACCTGGTCTATGACGAGCTGAAAAAAGCATGGGGAGACAAGGAAATATGCACGGGCCGGCTACCCATTCTTTTACGCGTCGCCCGTATTGGAAAAGAATCCCTCAGCCGATAGGAAGGCCATTTATACCGCTGGTCTACTCAACACTGGCAAAGAGTAATCCTCGCCCTTATATTGTTGTATCCTTTGTAATATCGCGGTATATGCGACAAAATCACCGGCCATATCATTTGCTTATGCCAGTCGTGCTGGGACTGGCAGGGATGCTGTTTATGACATCCTGCAAAAAGAGCGATGCTCCTGCAACAGGCCTGCAGGTACTTTCTTTCACTCCCGCCCGGGCAGGGGTAGGGGCCACACTGATTATCAATGGAGCCAATTTCGGCTCATCTCCCGCAGACAATATCGTCAAGATCAATGGCAAGCCGGCAACCGTCATCGCGGCTACTTCCTCCAGCCTCAACGTACAGGTGCCTTTGCTGGCAGGGGACGGTAAAATATCGGTGGAAGTGGGGACGGCTACAGCCAGCTCCGCCAGGGATTTTACCTATATCTATACCGTGAGCACTGTTGCAGGGAACGGCATACCCTCCTATAAGGAAGGAACGGGCGTGGCAGCCGGGTTCGATCGTCCGCTGGGTGTAGTGGCAGGCAAAGAGGGAAACCTGTTTGTCGCTGATGGAGAGAACCAGCGTATCCGAAAGATCACTGCCGCTGAGGTAGTCAGCACTATCGCTGGTGACGGCACCCAGGGTTTTGCCAACGGGGCCGGCCTGAGCGCCCGGTTTGACTTTCCTTTTAGCCTGGTGGTGGATGGCGCAGGAAATATCCTGGTCGCAGAAGCAGACAACAACCAGATCCGTAAGATCACCCCGGACGGCGTGGTAAGCACCTTCGCCGGCGATACGGTCGGTGGATTCAGGGATGCAGCCGGAACGGATGCCCGTTTTTTGGGGCCTGTGGGCATAGCCATAGACGGCGATGGCAACTTATATGTATCGGACGATCTGAATCATCGTATTCGCAAAATAACGCCTGCCGGGGTCGTGAGCACGCTGGCCGGAAGCGGTATCGGAGGATATAAGGATGGCTCCCGCACCGAGGCGCAATTCAATTCCCCCACCGGAATAGCCGTGGACAGATCGGGGAATGTATATGTAGCGGACAGAGATAACAACATGATCCGCAAGATCACTCCGGATGGAATGGTGAGCACGCTGGCGGGCAACAAGGCTGGCGGGTTTAAAGATGGCACCGGCGCCGCTGCCCAATTTATCTATCCGCTGGGCATAGCGGTGGACATGACGGGGAATGTCTATGTAGCGGACTGGGGGAATCATCGCATACGTAAGGTGTCTCCTGCCGGGGCAGTAACCACGCTGGCCGGAGATGGACGACTATCTTTTGCAGACGGTGAAGCGTCCAACGCTCACTTTAACTACCCCTCGGGCATTGCCCTGGATCCCACGGGGATCATCTATGTTGCAGACCAGGCCAACAACCGTATACGGAGGATAGAATAGGCTTTTGAAGATCGCTTTTTCTATCGATATTCGTTGCTATGAAAGTCGGCATAGCACAGACAAGACCTATAACAGCTGATATACCCCGCAATATCCAGCAACATAAAACGCAAATCGCTAAGGCAGTCTCTTCCGGGGCTGATATCCTCATCTTTCCCGAGCTGTCCTTAACGGGCTATGAGCCGACCTTGGCTCAGATACTGGCTGTCGACCCCGATGATAAAAAACTGGATGTATTTCAACAGCTCAGCGATACCCACCGGCTGATCATCGGCGCCGGCATACCGACCCGGCACGGGGATGATGTCTGTATCAGCATGGCGCTTTTCCAGCCAGGCAAACCCAGACAGCTGTATTCCAAGAAATATCTACACGCGGACGAAGAGCCCTTTTTTGTCAGCGGTCAGCACGGTCCCGGCAGGATAGGGGAGGATACCGCCCTCGCCATCTGTTATGAAATATCAGTGCCCCAACACGCGGAAGAGGCGCACAGGAACGGAGCCAGGGTCTATATTGCCAGCGTGGCCAAATTCATGCATGGCATCGACAAGGCCCTTGCAAGGCTCGCTGAAATTGGCAGCAGCTATTCCATGACCGTATTGATGTCCAATTCTGTGGGACAGGCAGATGGCTATGAATGCGCCGGAAAGAGCTCCGCCTGGGACAATAAGGGGAGATTGCTGGGACAGCTTGACGGCTACCGGGAAGGGATACTGCTATTAGATACGGATACAAAGGAAGCGATCGAGATATATTACCCTTAATGTCACTCACCATGCGTTATGAGAACCTATATACTATCGTCACCTATCTTATCGCTGCGGTCTGGCTTGTCAACGGCCTTTTTTGTAAAGTATTACATCTTACTCCCCGGCATGAAAGGATCGTAGCCCGGATACTGGGAGAGGCGCATGCCGGCATGTGGACAAAGCTTATTGGTCTTGCCGAGATTATCATGGCACTATGGATTATCAGCGGGATCAAGCCCCGTTGGAATGCCCTTTTGCAAATACTGACAATAGCGGTAATGAACCTGCTGGAGTTTTTTCTTGTGCCCGACCTCCTGCTCTGGGGAAGATGGAACGCTCTTTTCGCGCTGCTCTTTATTCTCTTAATTTATTGCCATGCCGTCCTTTTTAAAAAACCATCCATTCGCCGTCCAGGCATTCTTTAAAAGATCATGGGTGCTGACCTTTGCCGCGCCCCGGAAGGAACTGGCAGGCCTGGTCCCCGAATGCCTGGAATTGGATATCTTTAAGAATCAGTGGGCTTTTTTAGCGGTGGCCCTTGTTCAAACATCGGGGCTTCGACCAAAAGGCTTTCCAAAAGTGTTAGGTACGGATTTTTTTCTCATCGGGTACCGCTTGTTTGTCACCTATGCCACGCGGTCAGGAAAGAGATTAAGGGGGCTGTATATCCTCCGGAGCCAGACGGACAAAAAACGTATGACTTTTTTAGGGAATCTATTTACCCATTACCATTATACTACAACGGATATCGAGCAATATGGAGGCGGGCTACGTTCACACCGGTCGGGATTGACCGTGGAAATATTGCAGAGCACGGGTGAAGTCCCTCTTCCCCAAGGGTCTCCTTTTGCAGACTGGAAGGAAGCCAGAAGATTTGCGGGGCCTTTGCCTTTCACCTTTACCTACAATGCCCATAATAGAGAAGTCCTGATCATCGAGGGAGTGAGGGAGAACTGGAAGCCTGCGCCGATAGGGATCAAAGCCTGTCAGTTCCCCTATATCGAAGATCTCAACATCAGGGGCCTGCAATTAGCCAATGCCTTTAGCATTGAAAACATTCCATACGAATGGAAAAAAGGGAGGGTAGAGCTATGGCGTCAATGAGAAAACCTTTCCAGGGAGTAGGGAACATTATCCGATTCAACTGGCATTTTTACCTGATAACCGCTGTGATCTTTCTTTTCCTGCTGCTGATAAAATGGTATGTCTTTTTGCTGATATTGCTGGCGATCGTTTCCGTATCCCTACTAGCTTCATTTTACATTTATGACAAGTCCGATCTGTATGAAATGAAATGGGCAGGCGCCAACATAAATGACCCGGGTATTTCGATCGTCAATATCCATGCGGGCTTTGATGAAACCAGCCTTCTGCTCAAGGAAAAATTTCCCAGCGCCTCTCTGAAGGTCTTTGACTTCTATGATCCCAGGCGGCATACGGAAATATCCATTAAAAGAGCCAGACGTGCTTATCCACCTTTCCCGTGTACACAAGGCATACATTCCTCCTGTATTCCGCTGAATGATCACCATGCTGATAAAATTTTTGTCACCTTATCGGCCCATGAGATCCGTGATGCGGAAGAAAGGAAGGGTCTTTTCCTGGAGCTGAAAAGAGTGCTCAAACAGGATGGCTGCGTCTTTGTCACCGAACATGTGAGGGATCTTCCCAATTTCCTGGTCTACAACATCGGGTGTTTTCATTTTATCTCCCGGCTGTCCTGGTACAGGACATTTGAAGCGGCAGGGCTTAAGGTTATCAAAGAAGAGAAAAGCACTCCATTTATTACCACTTTTATTCTTAATAAGCATGGAATTTAATTTACAACTTGCCGGATCGCTCCTGATCTTTCTTTCCCTTTTGCATATCGTCTTTCCCAGGTATTTCAAATGGGATAAGGAATTTGCGCAGGTAAGCCTTATCAACCGGCAAATGATGTATATCCATGCTTTTTTTATATCCCTGATGGTCCTGTTGATGGGCATACTATGCCTAACCTCTGCGACCGATCTGATAAATACGAGGCTGGGCAGTACTATTTCTCTTGGCCTGGGCGTGTTTTGGCTGATACGCCTTTTGTTTCAGTTCTTTGGATATTCCGCCCGACATTGGAAAGGCCGGCCGAAAGAGACTTTTATCCATGTGCTGTTTTCCCTTCTGTGGGTGTATCTCTGTTTTGTTTTTTTTTCGGTGTATTTTTTACCAGCCCGGCACCGATAAATTCTCAATTGGATGGTATCCCATTGCCCGGTATAAAGGCACTCCCGACAGGGTGGCGCCCAGCTCAAGCGTAGTAAAAATCCATGGTAGAATAAAGCATTTCAGCTTTAAGCTCTCACAAAACCGTACGTGACAGTCTCCCGTCATACGGCTTTTCATTGTCGAACATGCGGAACAACACCCTGTTTCTTATCTACTAACGAGGCCTCGTCGATGGTTCATTTGCATTCGTCTCCCGATGGCTTACCTGACACTTTCTGAGTGCCTTTTGACTTGTCGCTTCCAACCCTATCCTTTCAATAGAATTGCACAAGCTGGTTTGATGCCTGCACCTCTATGCCGGCTCCGGCGGGCCTTCCGCCATCTAATGTACGGCACCAAAGAACTTGTCTTGTCCTTTGTTCGTGTCACCCTTCCGCCCTTAGGCTTTTTGTCGGATTGGCTCTTGCCGCATTTACGGCCTTGATACTTACCGTTAGCAGGGCGATAAGCAACGTCACCATTGCCGCCAGCAGGAAAACCCAGAAGCTTAAAGGGGTATGGTACGCAAAATTCTGTAACCAGCGTGTCATGGCAAAATATCCTGCAGGTATGGCAATACAGGTAGCGATGAGCACAGGCTTCAACAGATATTTTGACAACAGCACGACAATGCTCTCTACGGAGGACCCAAGCACTTTTCGTACCCCTATTTCCTTCACCCGTTTGGCGGCTGCAAAGGATGCCAGGCCAAACAAACCCAGACAGGCAACCAATATAGCCAGTCCCGCGAATACGGTTAAAATGGTTTGCTGGCGTAGGTTGTTGCGATACATTTCGCCAAATTGCTGATCGAGGAATCGGTATTCCAGCGGATAGGCCGGGGCAGCTTTTGCGTATTCAGATCTTATGGCCTGCATGCCCGCGTCGAGCTGGCCGGGCTTTACCCTGACCAACGTCATGCGCCTGTCATCGCCGGGAGAAATTACCAGTGGAGCAATGTCTTCTTTCAACGAAAGAAAATTATAATCCTCGATGACACCAATGATATGACGCCTTGAATTATCGCGTACCGTATTTTGGATCCATTTGCCTATTGCTTGTGCAGGGGTCCAGCCCAGCCTGGCGGCAGCGGTTCTGTTGATCAGCACTGCATCGGCGGTATCAGTTCCGTATCGGGCGGAAAAGTTCCTCCCGGCGATGATCTTCAGACCAAGTGTAGGCACGAATTCAAAATCCGCGAATTCGGTCCTGGCCATCCATTTCTCCGGATGAGCTTCCACTTCAAACATATTGATATCATGAAAGCCGCCGGGTTCGCCGGACATCATGGAAACAGCGGCGATGCTTGTCCTGTTCTGAAGAGCTGTTTTAAAACTGTTGAGATGTCTGTATATATCATTGTTATCGATGGGTATCATAACCGTCTGCTGCTTATCATATCCCAGCTGCTTGTTCCTGATATAGTTCATCTGCTTTGTCATCAGGACCGTGCCGATGATCAAAAATACGGATATGCTGAACTGCACCACCACAAGCCCCTGTCTGAATGCAGCGCCTCCTTTACCCAGCCGCAGCTTACCCTTCAGGGCTTCAAACGGAGTAAAATTCGAGAGGAAGAAGGCAGGATAGCTGCCCGCCAGTACGCCTACCACGACAATAACCCCGGCACAGAACAGCAATAGCTGGCCAATATGCTCGGACAACTGCAGCGAATAGCCAAGTATCTGGCTGTAGGCAGGCATTACCATCGACAGAGCCGCCACTGACAGTGCACAGGATATTACCGTCATCAAAACAGATTCTCCGATGAATTGTCCAATGATCTGGTTGCGTATCGCCCCCAATACCTTCCGCAGACCCACTTCTTTTGATCGCTCTGCAGCCCTGACGGTGGAAAGATTGATAAAATTGATACAGGCTATCAACAGGATAAGCGCTGCAATGGAAAGGAAAACATATACCACCGACTTGTCTCCATGCCGGGCATTGTCAAATGCCGCCTTCTCAAAATAAACATCTTTTAACGGCGTCAGCGTTAAGACAAATTGAAACCCAAATTTCCGCATATCGTCTCCCATGTATTTCGTCATAAAAGCGGGAAACTCTCCTTCCAATTGCGCCTTTGTAGAACCTGCCTCGAGCTGTACATAGGTATACAGGCCGTTGTTGATCCAGATCTTCATAAAACTCCTTTCCTTGTAATTCACCAACGGGACGATCAGGTCGAAATCCAGGTGAGAGTTGGATGGTATATCTTTTGCTATTCCCGTCACCTTTAATGGCAGGGTTTTATCCAGCTCGATGACCTTCCCCATGGCATTGTCGATACTGCCAAAATACTTTTTGGCCGTAGTTTCCGTAAGCACGACCGAGGAGGCGTCCTTTAATACCGAGGCCGTATCGCCCCGCAACAATGGGAAGGAAAACAGATCAAAGAAATCTGCGTCGACGGCGATGACCTTCTTTTCATGAAATGACCTGTTACCAATGATCACCAGCCCATCGGTAGGATTGACCCGCACTGCCCTGGCGATCTGTCCTTTAAAATCGTTCAGCAAGGCAGGGGCATAAGGGCCGGACAGATAGGCAACACTTCTGTCTTTTCCCTCATTCTGGAAATGACGCATGACACGATAGATGCTGGCGCCGCGGGTATGAAAATTGTCCGCATTGGTCTCATGCATGATGAATAAAAAGATCATCATACACACGGTGATCCCTATCGTCAATCCAAGGATATTGATGAAGGAAAACATCTTGCTCTTCATCATATTGCGCCAGGCGATCTTAAAGTAGTTCCTGATCATAAAATGGATATAAGTTGCTGACAAACAACCAAATCGATGCCAATGCTCTATCCCCATAACAATCATCGACTTATATCCGCCGCTTGTCCGCAGGTGTACGCTTTCGATACACCGGCTGTCCGAAGTGAAAACGCCTATTCCCCAATGGGCATCATTGGATGGACTTCGATCCTGGTGGATATATCGTTGAAGATGGGGTTTGCCTTGGCAATTTCCACGGCTTCATCCATGTCATTTGCCTGGATAAGGAAATATCCTGCAATGACCTCCTTGCTTTCGTTAAAGGGCCCGTCCTTTAATACCCCATTGGCGCTGGTTACGATCCTGCTGCCTTTGTCCACCGGATTGGCGCTTTTGAGCTTTCCTTCTTTCATGAGCCTGCCGATATAAGCCCCGCCATTCTTTATATGATGCTGGAGCTGCTCAGGGGACAGATCTGTCCAAACATTACCTTCTGTCCTGAGGATCAATAAGAAATCTTTCATTTTTTAAGATTTTAATGTTAAAAAGGATGTTTATCCTATAATGACAAAACAGCTTTCAAATGGAGGACATGAAGGTCAGGAAATTTTACAGGAATCCAGCCGGATCTGGAGCATCTGCTTTTCTGCCGGCACCGAGGTCAATCTAATGGATCTTTCAAGGCAATCGGCGGCCTGTGAATATTCCTTTAATTGAATATAAAATTCCGCCTTTGTCGAGTACAACAGATGGTAATTCTTAAGGGAAGGGATATTCTCGATGCGCTGAAGCTCTTCAATCGCCTTTTCGGCCCCCCGGACATTACATACTGCAACAGACCGGTTTAGCAGGACCAGGGGAGAATTGTCTATATTTACCAAACAGTCATAAAGGTATAAGATGGCTTGCCAGTTGGTGGCCTTGTAATCAGGCGCCATGCTATGATAGGCGGAGATACCTGCGAGAAGATGATAAAAGCCGATCTTATTATCTTTCCCCGCCTCGTTTAAACAGGCAAGCCCTTTATCTCTTAAATTGGCATCCCATTTCGAGCGGTCCTGCTGCGCCATGGTCAATATATTGCCTTTCTCATCCAGCCGGGCTTTGAAACGGGAGGCGTTCAGATACATCAGCGCAAGCAGTCCATATGCATTTTCTTTGAAGCGGACCATCTTACTGCCGGCTACGATCTGTACCAGCCGCATAGCTTCTTCGCAAAGCTCGTACCGAATGAGCTCATTGCCATTTGATGCGTTATATCCTTCGTTGAACAGCAGGTAGATCGTTGCAAGAACAGCATCCAGTCTTTTTTCCAATTCGGCGCCGGCAGGGATCTCAAAAGCCACTTTGTCCTCACGGATACTTTTTCTGGCTCTTACCAGCCTTTTTGCGATATTTTCCTCCGTGGTAAGGAACGCCCTGGCTATCTCAGGAATGTTGAATCCACAAAGCGTTCTTAAGGCAAGCGCAATCTGGGAGTCGGCTGAAATAGCCGGATGACAGCAGGCAAAGATCATTCTTAACACACTGTCCTGTATCTCCTCTTCGGAAAAAAGATGCTCCAATGCGGGTGTGACCGTCCACTTTGATTGCAGGTAATGCATGACATCCGATGAATAGGGTATCTTCTTTTTGCCCTTGTTGATCTGGTTGACAGCCTTATTTTTAGCCACCCGGAAAAGCCAGGCTGAGGGGCTGTCGGGAACTCCTTTATATTGCCAGTGATGGATAGCTTCCACCAGAGCATCCTGGACGACATCCTGTGCAAGCTCCAAATTTTCTATTCCAAATATCCGTGTCAATACGGCAACCAATCTTCCTGACTCGTGTCGGAAGAGATGATCAACCAGCTGTGATATCTCAGGTTGGGTACTCATCTTGACAATTCAGTTTGATCAGTCCTGCGAATTTTCGTCCGTTATGGAGCAGGAAGAAAGCTGAATTGGGATTAGCCATCTCGTCATTCAGCTTGCCGGTATTGAAGCTGGCCTGCATATAGCCAGCCCCATTGTCGTACCATGAATAGGTGTAATGCTCCAGGTAGGATCGTCTCAGCACGTTGAGCATGTCGTCGATATCTTTTTGCGTGCAAGGCTTTATTGTTATAGTCATATCAGCTGAGGGGAGAGAAAATGATCGTAGGGGACGTTGAGGTCGTGACGATGCCCTTCCCGAACAGATCCAGGATATAATGCCGACAGGAGAGTTTGTTGTAGCGGGTCACTTTCCGTATTGTAAAAATGCCATGATCCAGATGAATACAACGAGCATGGCTGCCTGATAATAGGCCCAGAAAATGCTCATGCCATTCTCTTTATCAAAGTTCACCAGACTGACAAACACTCCGACGATGGGAATCCACATTACCAGTTTATTATTCATAAACCAATCATTACTCCAGGGCAAAGTTACATAGCTGTATATTTTTTTGATCGTCTATTTGAGGAACTAAAGGGCAATACCCATCTTACTTATTGGTAATGAATGCGTTAACTAAACATTGATATTTCAGATTGTTTACCTGTAACTTGCCCAAACAAACAAATAAATAGACAAAAACGAGTATGTCAATAACAAAAGAAACTGAACTCATCGGGATGGAAAAGGCAAGTGAGGCCGTTGCCCACACCTTAAAAGAAATGAGGAATTATGCCCGACCCGGCATGACGACAAAAGAATTAGACAATTATGGAGCAAAAATCCTTTTGGATCTCGGCGCCAGATCTGCGCCATATCTGGCCTATGGCTTTCCGGGTTGGACTTGTATAAGCGTAAACAATGAGTTTTGCCATGGCATTCCGTCCGACAACAGAATATTGAAAGAAGGCGACCTGGTTAATATAGACGTTTCAGCCGAACTTGACGGCTTCTGGTCGGACAATGGCAGCTCGTTTGTACTTGGGGAAGACATTCATCAGCATCAAAACCTCATAGACGCTTCAAAACAGATCTTGTATAAGGCAATCTATAGCATAAAAGGTGGTGTTCGCATTTCGGACATAGGGCATCTGATTGAAACGGAGGCTAAGAAACGTGGTTACAAAGTAATTAAAAATTTAACAGGACATGGGATAGGCAGAAGCCTCCACGAAGAACCAAGGGAAATAGCAAATTATAGAGACCGGCTGAATCTCACAAGATTTAGAAAGAACGCTGTCGTTGCCATTGAAACATTTATTTCAACCACCTCAACTTACGCTGAAACCCTAAATGATGGCTGGACAATGGTGGGAAATAAAGGCGGCTTTGTAGCACAACACGAACATACTATCATTGTTACGGAGGAAAAACCAATTATTTTGACAGAAATGAACGGTGTTTGGAATTGAAGGGCAATTCCGGGATACCTGCAAAATCTGATTTCAGAAAAAAATAAGTATCTCCCCCTATGTTTGCACCGGAATTTCCTATAAATATTCCGAATTATTTTAATGACAACAGACGCTGCAACACCTCCTTTTCGTATAATCGCAGTACGTGGACTACCCACGTTTTACACCCCTAAATCACCATATGAAAATACAAGAAGCGCCCTTGTTCAAGAAGATCCTGGTCGTTGATGACGACGAAGCATCTGCCTGCCTTTCCACCATCATCCTGAGTGATATGCATGCGGCAAAAGATATTGAAGTAGCTCAGGACGGATATATCGCATCCCAGCTCGTCGATGAGAGCAACTGTCCTGATATTATCTTTCTGGACATTCACATGCCGAAAATGGACGGGTTTGGCTTCCTCGAGCATTTGAGAAAGATCGGGCTTTCGATGAAGACAAAGATCATCATGCTTTCCAGCTCCTGCAGCAAGGAAGACAGGGATAAGGCTCTCAGCTATAAAAATGTGCTGGCCTTTGTGCAGAAACCCCTGACGGAGGATATAATTCGCAAGATACAGGCGGCCTATTGCTAAGACCCCGGGCATGGTCCTAAAAAAAGGGCTCCGGTGTAACCCGGAGTCCTCGTCGTTTCCCTTTTTCCTACGCTGGTATTGTCCAGTTCAGGTAATTGGAGTATGTTCTCAGATCTGTTTTACCAGACCACCTCCTGCAGGAAACTCCGAAATTAATACTGAAAAGATCATGCCACGCATCGGCGGCATATACGATCCAGGTGCCCCTGGTGGCATATCTTTTGGGCGCTTTCTCAAAAAAGACCATGAAGAATATATTTATTTTCAGCCTCGGCCTGTTGTCGATCCTGGCCGGCTGTCATGGCGGGGCTTCCGACAGCGTTAAAAAAGCCAGGGATTCCAATGCCGCCCGCATCGACAGCCAGACAGCCATGGGACACCTGTCTGATACTGGAAAGCTTTCCAAGTCGGATGCAGACTTTCTGGTTGACGCTTCCAGCAGAGCTATGAAGGAGATGGAATTAGGCCAGGTGGCTCAAACCCATTCCTCCAGCCAGCGGATAAAGAGTTTTGGGGCCATGATGGTCAAAAGCCATAAAGAGGGGATAGAGGAAATCAGGAACCTGGCTGTTCGCAAGCACGTTACCCTACCAGATTCAGTGTCTTTGCGTCAGGAAAAAGAGATAAACAAGCTAAAAAAGAAAGAAGGAGATGATTTTGACAAGGCCTATATCAAGATGACGGTGAATGACCATAAAGCGGATATTAAAGAGTTCGAAAAGCAGGCCAGTGACGGATCCGACTCTATTACGAGAGTTTTTGCCAGCTTAAGGCTGCAGATGTTGCGCCGGGGCCTTGATTCGGCCAATAGCCTGATGAACATGCTGGGATTAAATTATGTAAGGGGAGTGCCAATCCCTCATTAGGATGTATATATGAAGAAGATACTTTTCTTCATGACCCATTATCTTCGGTCCCCGCTTCGCTGCTATCCGCCCTTGTCAATCTTGCATTGACGGATCATTCCTATATAAAGGTGCTTTTGACAACAATGGAGCTGAGCGAAAAGACAGAACAGGTTGACAGGCGACGGTTATAAGAGAGCCTGCAGACTTTGGAAGCGGGTTTCAAGGAAGCAGGGGTCAATTACAGCCTCCCAGAGGAGGCGCTATCATTGGAGGATATTCTGAAGCATAGCATGTATCCCGACCTGCTCGTCGCCGATGCTCTCCTGAATGTTCCCAGCCCTTCCAATCCCTCCTGAAGGTTTCTATGAAGGATGTATTGGCAGACTTTGCCAATAAATTCTCCGATGGCCCGATGATCGTCATGGGCGCCTACGGAAGATCGGCGTTATCGCGCATATTGCGGCAGAGTCTGGCCAATTCCATATTGGAAAAAACAAAAGCGTTCCTGTTCATTACCCATGAACGCTAATTGTACTGTCCCTTTAGAAGGTGTAAGCCAGGCGAAGTCCAATTACGGAATAATGCCCTCCATAGTACGGCCCTGGAGAAGGTGTCGGGGTAGGCGTGGGGTTGTTGTATCCACCATTTCCTCCACTCGTTGCCGTAGTAATATCGTTTTGTTTCCAGCCTGTGTATTTCAGCTCCAGATCAACGGCCCTGCCGATGTTTACGCCCGGGCCTCCGCCATACCAGAAGCTGGTGCCTAATCCATTAGTACCAAAGCCAGGGCCGGCCTGTCCATGAATATAAAACACATCCCCCAGGTACAATTTCACGCCGGCCATGACGGGAATATATTTGAAGTCCGGATATTTTACACCATTAACTGTTTTGCCGAAATAATCAATATACCCTGCATTGAGAGTAATACCTACTCTGTCACCAGGCTTAACTTCCCCTTGTAACGAGCCCCCAAGACCAAAACCCGAATAATTGTTAAAATTTCCCACTGGCATCGAGGGTTCTACGCCAATACTCCAAATGAATGTTCTTTTTCCAGAATAGTCTTGCGACAATCGAGTGGTGTTTAAACTATCCTGTGCCTTCGCCGTTGAGAAGGCGGCAAGGGCCATCAAATAAGCTAGCTTTTTCATCGTAACGTTTTTTCGTTAAAATAACACTGCCGCAAAAAATACACCCCGCATGGCATGCAATTTTCTGCCGATTGAGAAAAAGCGCTATGCCAATCGTAAAAGTTATAGAGGTGATCGCCTCTTCGGACAAGGGTATTGAGGATGCCATCCAGAATTGTCTCAAAGAAGTGTCGAAGACGGTTCATAATGTCGACTCCATCTTCGTCAAGGATATCAAAGTGCATGTCAATGATGGGAAAATTAGTAGCTACGGATTGATCTGTAAAGTTTCATTCCGGCTAGACGAGAAACGATGAAGGCGTAAGTCTTCCAAGCTCACTTTTGGCTATCACCCCGGGTGGGCACATTTGACCGGGCATCGGCTGACGATGTACGGCTCTCAGCGCCGGCGCCCCCGGATAATGCTGTCAACCCCGGCAGCCCGCCGAGCTGCATAGTTTCTACGGCCGTACTGGGAACAATAACGATCTTTGCATTCTGCTTCAGTCCCTCATACAGCATGTTCATGGCGCGTAAATGCAAGGCTACCGGATCGTCCCGATAGGTCCTGGCGGCTTCCTCGAACTTTTCTGCCACCTGTCTTTCCGAATCCCCAAGGATGACCCGGGCCTGGCGCTCCCGCTCCGCCTGAGCCTGCATGGACATGGCATCCTGGAGGCCGGTGGGGATGAGCACATCTTTTACTTCGACCGAATCGACCTTAATGCCCCAGGGTTCTGTCCTGTCGTCGATGATCTTTCGAAGGAGCTCGCTTATCTTGTCCCTTCCTTCCAGCATTTCGGCCAGCAGCGTTTTGCCAATGACATCGCGCAGTGCCGTCTGCGAAGCCCAGCTAATGGCGGCCTGATAGTCGGCTACTTCCAGCGCTGCTTTTTTGGCATCTAACACCTTCCAGAAGAGGACGGCATCGACGTCCACTGGAACAGTATCCCGGGTGAGGGTTTTTTCCGCCTTAAAGGTGGTGGTGATTACGCGGGTGTCGATCCAGTAGGCGATGGTATTAATAATGGGAATGATAAAAAAGAGTCCGGGGCCCTGCAGGGAGCGAAAATTTCCCAGACGCAGGACAACGGCCTTTTCCCAGGGGGCAGCGATCTTTATGGATGAAGAAACTGCAAGCGCAACCAGAATGATGGCAATGATGAGGATACCCTTTGCGGTGGGGTCGGCGGCCGCAATATTGCTCGTATAGACCCACGCAAGACCAATGGCTGTTATCACCAGGAAAATAAATCCAGGAAAAGCATTTTTCATTGTGAGATGTTTCTATTATTGCCGCACACCTCATGCCTCGCGGTGTTGCCATATAAATCACTGAAAATTAATGATTTTGAGTGCGCCCGCCTTCGATGGCCCGGTTGGAACAAAATTCTACAAGGGAAAAACGTTCCCGTGGAATGGAATGGACGACAAGCCCTCTATACCCAATTGACTCCTTAAAACAAATTGATGGCAATAAATTCTCCGATGGTTTGCCATGGCTGATAAAGCCTGAATTCCCACAAACCGCCTTAAATCCTGTGAAATGAGGGAAAAAGATGAGACAGGTCCTGAAAAAACCCCATATTACAACCAAATAAATGAGGAAAAGATATTTTCGAACCAAAACCAGCTATATCTCGCCATTGGGCCAGTAGCTTATCGCCTGTCGTACTTGCCACATCATATCGTACAAAGCCCAGAGGAGATGCCCATCTTTACCGCCCCAGGTATTCACAATCGCGGACCGGCAAAAACCATCGCTGGTCCTAACCGATATGGATTGCACACCGGGAAATCCCGATTGGTATCGGTTCATTTGCTTTTGGCGGCTGTGTGCAAGAGTTTATGGCCATTGTACCGGCCAATAAGCAGCAGGAAAGGTAAAACCGAAAGTTTTCCATTCGACAAAACGATTAATTTCCGTCGCTGCAAGGAAAGGCCAGAACCATTTATGGTTGTTGCACAATGAATTAGCGTAAGGCTGTAAAATGAACTGCATGATAAGCGTACATTTGTTGTTCGGTATCGAACACTCAGCAGGACACCTTCTCTAGTTTTCCTTCCGAAATTCCTTAAAGCAATCGTTGACATATACCAGCATATCTACACCCACAGTCTTTCGGCAAAAATCATAAGCAGGCCGGTAGCGGGACATGAATTGAGCGAGCGAGTCCCCTTGCAGATGGGTAAGATGAGATACATATTCAGGCGAAAAACGAAAGTCCACATAATACTTTTCTTCCTCCTTGATAATCCTCTTTTTCAAATGCAGGCGTTGCCGAACCTCTGACGAACCATGAGGGATCACATTCAGTTCTACGCCCACGCCATCGCCCTGACGCTGGCGTTCCACCACCGGTTGTGGTTCCTGTTCATAGATCCAGGCATAGATCTGCCTGCGCTCCAGGCTGTCGATCTGATAATTGCTCAGACCACTCACAGTTACTGTTTCGAGAGACACAGGCCTAATATCCATCAGAATGGGAAATTCTGCAGCGAGCATGGTAGAAGTGATACGAATGGTGTCCGCCCGATAGCCAACAAATGAGAAGATCACGCTATCGCCCGCCTGCGCTTTGATCCTGTAATTGCCCTGTTCATCGGAAAGCCTGTGTATCCGTTGAGTCTTGTTGAATATATTTACCAAACTTAATATTTCCTGGTTTCCCCTTTTATGCACCGTACCGAAAAGGGATGTCTGGCCAAAACCTGCAAAAGCTGGGAGGAAGAAAAGTAAAAAGCAAAAGATTTGTCGCATACACTGCTAAATTAAGGGCATTTGTACATAAATAAGAAAGCTCGCAGAAGATTGGCTAAATTTACCCTTAGAATAACCTCCCTGGCAATTTATTAGCTATTATGATAGATTCATCTCCAACTGAGAATCAAATTAATTGTGTGACGAATTTTCAAGACCTTGTTTCTACGCCATTCGACGGAGAAGTTAATGCGATTTGCTGGACCCGCAAACTAACTGGTGATTTTTCTGAAATTGTTAAAAAGGTAGCACTAAGCGGAAATATAACAATAATTGAACAAGAGGAACTTCATGAACTTCAGCTGAGTGAAGAGGGACAACTTGCCCGTGAAATTCTCTTAAATGATTTGAAGCTATTGAAAGCTCATGGCGCATCGCCAATCCTCAATGTGATCAAATACTATGATCGGGATGACACTTACCCGTTTTTCCCAACCGATGTGTATTCTTTTCATGTAGATCGCTCTCCAATACCAACGGATACCTTTTTATGCACCTACTATGGCGAGTGCAGTGAAATATTGCCAAATTCACAGGGAACAAAAAAAATACTTATTCCGGAAATACGTGATGAACTCAAAAAACTATACCATGGGGCAGAGGAAGGCTTTGAATTATTCTTAAGTGAACATTTCTTTGATCTACACTATCAGGCTGAGCCTAATGCACGTCCCATTAGCTTAGGCCTTGGTCACCTATGGAGGTTGGCGGTTGATCATCCTGAAAGTCAGGTTCCTCCTTGTATTCACCGTGCACCAAAGGAAAGATCCGGACTGAACAGATTGTTGATGATCTGTTGAACACAACTGATTATCTTTGGTCAATAACATAACCCGATTCATTCAACCCGAGCCTCAATGACACATTTTCTACTTCTTTTTTCTAACTGTTATAATACTCGCCGGATTATACAAATTACTTCAGTATTTATTTCTGAACAAAGCCGCCTATGCAAACAAAAACTTTTCGGAGCTGCCTAATGGAAATATTATAGACGATCCTCATTATATCATCGAGTTCTCCGAATGATGATCATGGACGGGGTCACCGGGTGTTTGAAAAACGACCAATATTCTGTTTCCATTGAGAGTATAATTAAGCTAAAGAGAAATGGCGAGACAATACAAGAAATCAATACATTCGATGGTGACGGAATGTGCGTGGGGTTTCATGGATGGAAGGAGAATCACAAGATTCGAACCCCAAGGCTGGTGATAAGCAGGAGATTAAGTTTGCCCTTCTGAATTGAGTTGTTTTTCGAATTAAAAAGAGGCCGTCTTATAAATAATGAGGCGGCCTTTTAGCATATGGCGCCACCAGGAGGCTACCATAGATAATGGAAGGATCAGCGGCTATCAGTTCATCTAAACTGGGGGGGAAGGCCATGATCTGATGCTGGTGGTTGGCCTTGAACACCACCGACAGGGTTTTGCCTCTTGCCATAACCCTAATTTAACGCTTCTCATCCTCTATCCTCTTCCCTTTTTATACCACCATTGTGTATAAACTCGTGTAAATCCCGAAAATTAAAAAGGGTGCCTCAGTTTACTTTTGAGACACCCTCTTGCTCCTCTGCCGATCGGCCGCGGCTGCGTAGGGGGAGCAGGGACTCTTTCTACGCGTAACCTTTAAATTCGGGACACAGTGCTACCGAAATTTAATTTTCTTGGGGCTTTCAATCCCAATTTTCTTGCTAATGTCTACAAAAATCATCTTGCTGGGCGCATCGACGAGCCCTCATCTTACGACCAAGAAACCAGTTAAATTGACTTCAGCGTGGTCAAACGCACCAGTGTTCGCGGTGGCTGTATGGTTTCAAAGGGGAAATCTTAACAGAAAAATCTTTCCGTACCTGTTCTCCACTCTGAAACACCCTCTCGATGTGACGTTAAGCAAACTAATCTATCTAAAGGAAAACGGGCGAAAGCCTTCTCCTCCGCAGCTGGTGACCTCCGACGACCTGGAGGAATTCAGGTTGAAATTGCTGATGGACATCAAAAGGATGCTGGAAGGCCATCTGAACAAAACCAACAAGCGGTGGCTGAAATCTTGCGAAGTAAAGAAAATGCTTTGAATTTCAGCCGGAACATTGCAAACTCTCCGAGATAAAGGCAAAATTCCTTTCGCCAGAATGGGTCGCCTGATCTATTACGACGCCGCTGAAATAGATTATCTCTTGGCTTCCCCAAATAAAGGATTGTAAACTGGTGACCTAACAACCGCGTCTTGACTCCTTAGCCGTTCAATTATTTATTGATAAACAGTGAAATCATGGGCAGAAAACACTTCGGCAGAAAACCCCTTCCTGAAAAGAAGAAATTAAAGAACATAGTTACCACCAGGGTAACCGAAGAAAAGTACCGGGAACTCAAGCAAATTACCAAGTCCCCCCTCACTATCCCATGAGTGACCTAATCCGGTGCATATTGGAAAACCGCCGGGTTACGATTTTTACTAGCGACCCTACAAACGAACCTGTTCTGGAAGAACTTCGCACTATTCGGGAAAAGATAAAGCTAACCGGGATCCTGATCAACCAATATACCAAGGGTTTTAATTCTCGTCCCAATCCATCTGAGAAAGAGTTTTACGCAAAATTGGCCTTTGGGCAATATGCTTCCCTTAAACCCCATTTTGATCGATTATTAGAAATAGTCAGGGATTTAGCACCAAGGTGGCTGGATAAAGATTCCTCTTAAAAAGACTAAAATAATTGAGAATCTCTTCAATTCTCCCGTTCTTTGTACGGCATCCTTGTATTAACTATGTCAGACAAAAAAACGCATGTCGAAGAAGACTGGTGGACGCCAGATCAAGTGAAACTTGCTAACGATCAATCACGAATTTGGGAGAGGATAAGATTCATTTCTAAGCCGGGCTATTCGGTCCCAATAGAAGGCGGCCGGATGATGACGCGCCTATTACCTGGCGAAACCATGCCCGAAGGCGCTATGCTCGAACCTGACGCCTGGGACCACGAACACTGCGCCATATGCTGGAAGAAGATCATGGAAAAAGGCGGTGACTTCGAGGAAGGATATAGCGATGGAAAGGACTGGTTGTGTCCGGAATGCCATGATCAATATATTGTACGAACTAAATAGTGAATATCCCCAAAGCCTTAACCCCAACAAAATGGATTATGTTGAATTTGCCGAAAAATGCGTCGTAGAATTGAACGTTCTACAAGCCAAGTTTAAAAACGATTTCGAACTAACCTGGTATGAGGATTGGTATTACGATCAAGCGACTGGACTTTTGACATTTTCAACTGACGATAATCAGCTAAATTTTAAATTTGTATCAATTGGTTCCTATTCGGAAAAATCTCATACTTGGAAATGGTCGTGGGATAATACAACAACCCTTGACAATGTTAAGGAACCCACAAAATTAATTAGAGATTTTGGCCAACGATCCGACTTCTCAAAACTTACGGAAGGCTATTTTCCCAGTGAAGAAGTCGAAGCCTGGGAATTTGTAGCCATTGCCGCCAAGATTTTAAATGGGATTGGAGTCTACAGACCCGTGAATGACACTGGCCTAAAAATATTTCTTGTCATCACCGAATTTGTTGATAACGAGACTGCCCAAACCATTAAAGACAGGTATATCGAATGCCAA
>Ga0157370_10001865_pt1 | contig 25994 bp, 21 predicted proteins | sample C35metaG_FD_113463 | JGI IMG/M metagenome (GOLD analysis project Ga0157370, IMG submission 113463) | Corn rhizosphere microbial communities from Kellogg Biological Station, Michigan, USA - C3-5 metaG | ecosystem: Host-associated > Plants > Roots > Rhizosphere > Soil | place: USA: Michigan...
TGATGTACTACTTCGTGCCGCGACAGGCGCAGCAGCCGTTGTGGAGCTACCGCTTCTCGATCGTCAATTTCTGGGCGCTCATCTCGGTGTACATGTGGGCGGGACCCCATCACCTCATGTACACGGCGCTGCCCGACTGGGTGCAGTCGGTCGGCATGGCGTTCTCGCTGGTCCTGCTGATGCCGAGCTGGGGCTCGGCGGCGAACGGCCTCCTCACTTTCAACGGCTCCTGGCACCGGCTGCGCGAGGATCCCGCGGCCAAGTTCATGGTGCTCGCGCTGGTGTTCTACGCGGCGGCGACGCTCGAAGGCTCGATGATGGCGATCAAGACGGTCAACTCGCTGTCGCACTACACCGACTGGACGATCGCGCACGTCCACTCGGGCGCGCTCGGGTGGGTGGCGATGATCACGATCGGCTCGCTGTACGCGATGGCGCCGCGCGCGCTCGGCCAGCCGGAGATGCACTCGCGCCGCGCGATGGAAGCGCATTTCTGGCTGCACACCGCCGGCACGCTGCTGTACGTGATCTCGATGTGGGCGGCTGGCGTCACCGAGGGACTGATGTGGCGCGCGACGCGGCCGGACGGCTCGCTCGCCTATCCTTTCATCGACAGCCTGATCGCCGTCAAGCCGCTCTACGTGTTCCGCTGGTTCGGCGGCGTGCTGATCCTCTGCGGGATGGTGGTGATGGCGTGGAATCTATGGCACACGGCGGCGGCGGCGCGCGCCCATCTCATCAAGCCGATCCCCGTGCCGATCCCCGAGCCGGAGCCGCGCCAGGTGCCGGCGCCGCTGCCGGCCTACGCCTGAGGACGCGATGGCGCGCGGATACCGCTACTTCGAGGCGATCGAGAAGAACGCCGCGCTGCTCGGCGTGCTGACGCTCGTCATGGTGTCGCTCGGCGGGCTCTCCGAGATCACGCCATTGTTCGTCGAGGCGCACACGGTCGCGCCGGCGCCCGGCGTCGAGCCGTACGACGCGTTGCGGCTCGCCGGCAAGGACATCTACGTGCGCGAAGGCTGCTACCTGTGCCATTCGCAGATGATCCGCGCGCTGCGCGCCGAGACGCAGCGTTACGGGCAATTCTCCGTGGCGAGCGAGTCGGTGTACGACCGGCCGTTCCAATGGGGCTCGAAGCGCACCGGTCCGGACCTTGCACGCGTGGGCGGCAAGTATTCGGATGCCTGGCACGTCCAGCATCTCGTCGATCCCCGCGGCGTCGAGCCCGAGTCGAACATGCCCGGCTACCCGTGGCTCGTGGCGGCGTCGATCGACGGTGCCGACATCGCGGCGCGGATGCGCGCGCTGCGCACGCTCGGCGATCCGTACACCGACGCCGACATCGACGGCGCCGCCAAGGCGGTCGCCGGCAAGACCGAAATGGACGCGCTGGTCGCGTACCTGCAGGGGCTTGGCGTCGACAACGAGCCGCGCCCCGATGCGAAGGCCAGCGAGGCGGCACCGAAATGAGCCCGTTCTGGGGACATGTCGTCGGCGTCTTCACCGTCGTCGTCATGGCGGCGTTCATCGGCGTCTGGATCTGGGCTTGGCTGCCGTTCCACAAGCGCGCGTTCGACGCGCTCGCGGCGATCCCGATGCAGGACGGTGACGACGATTCGGCGGAAACCGCCGACGCCGCCGCGCGGGAATGGGACCGGCGAAGCGCCGCAGGCCCGCCCCAAGGCGCTGCCCCCGATCGGGGGGAGGCGCGCGAAGCGCGCTTCGAGGAGAACACGTGAGCCCATTCTGGTCGGCGTTCGTGATGGCGCTCATCGTCCTCAACCTCGGCATTACGCTGTTCCTGTTCCTCTGGGCGCCGCGCGTCCACATTCCCACGCTGGCCGACGGCACCAGCGGCCACGTGTGGGCGCACGGCGTGCTGCGCGAAGGGATCCGCCCGCTGCCGGTCTGGTGGCTCGTGCTTTCCGCGGCGATGTTCGTCGTGGGCTTTGCCTACCTCGCGCTGTATCCGGGGTTCGGCGCGTTCAAGGGCCTGCTCGGCTGGACGTCGCACGACCAGCTCGCGCGTGCGCATGCCGTCAACGACGCGCGCTTGGCGCCGCTCACCGAACGCGTGCGCGCGACGTCGATCGAATCGCTGGCGGGCGACCGGCAGGCGATGGCCGCGGGCGAGCGGCTCTTCGTCGACAACTGCGCGCCCTGCCACGGCCGCGACGCGCGGGGCAATCAGCGCCTCGGCGCGCCGAACCTCGCCAACGGCATCTGGCTCCACGGTGGCGACGGCGCGACGATCCTCGCGTCGATCGCCGACGGCCGCCGCGGCGGCATGCCCTCGTTCGCCGGCGCGATGCCGGACGACGCCATCATCGACGTCGTCAACTACGTCGAGAGCCTGTCGGGGCTGCCGCACGACCCGCTGCGCGCGCAAATCGGCAAGCGCTCGTTCTCGACCTGCGCCGCGTGCCATGGCGCCGATGCCAAGGGCAACAAGGCGCTCGGCGCGCCGGACTTGACCGATGCCGTCTGGCTGTACGGTCGCCAGCACGCGACGCTGGTCGAGACGGTCCGCAACGGGCGCAGCGGCGTGATGCCGGCGTGGCGCGGGCGGCTGTCGGACGACGAGATGAAGCTCCTCGCCGGCTATGTCCATGGACTCTCGCATCCGGCGGTCACGCAGCCATGACGTGACGCGCGACGGCAAGCGCGGCGCGTGGCGGCGCGAGCCGCTCGCCTGGCTCGCGGCGGCGGTGTTCGCCGCGTCGGTCGCCGGATCCGTGTGGACGATCGTCTTGGCGACCCGCAACGCCGACGAGCCGCTGCCCACGCACCAGCGCCGCGTGGTCGGCGTGCCCATCACGCACGCGCCGGCGCGCGCGACGACGGCGGGCGACGCCGCGACGACGGCGGGCGACGACGAATCGCGCGCGGTACGCCGATGAGCGACGCCGCCAACGCATGCTGGCATTGCGGCGAGGTGTTGCCCGCGGACCCGCCGCTCGCGCGCGTCGACGGCGTCGCGCACCGCGTCTGCTGCCAGGGGTGCCGTGCCGCCGCCGAGTGGATCGGCACGCTGGGGCTCGCCGACTACTACCGGCTGCGCAACGCCAACGCCGAGCGGCCGCGGTCGGCCGCCGAGGCGGCGCGCGACGCCGACGCGCTCGCGCGGCCGGCGCTCGCGCGCCATGCGGTGCGCACGCGCGCCGACGGCCTCGCCGAGGTCGTCGTGCTGGTCGACGGCATTCGCTGCACGGCCTGCACGTGGCTCGTCGAGCGCGCGCTGTCGGCGGAGCCCGGCGTGGCGAGCGTGAGCGTCAACGGCGCCGCGCGCCGCGCGCGCATCGCGTTCGACGCGGCAACGACGTCGCTCGCCGCGATCGCCGCGGCGTTCGCGCGGATCGGCCTCACCGCACTGCCGCTCGACGCCGCCGCGCTCGAGGACGCCGCGCGCCGCGAGTCGCGCGAGGCGATGAAGCGCCTCGCGGTGTCGGGCTTCGGCGCGATGCAGGCGATGATGTTCGCGTCGGCGCTGTGGTTCGGCGCGCTCGACGGCCTCGACGCGACGTCGCGCGAGCTGTTCCGCTGGCTCGCGTTCGCGACCGCGACGCCGGTGGTCCTGTACGCCGCGACGCCATTCTTCGCCGGCGCGCTGCGCCTTGCGCGCGCTCGCTCGCTCGGCATGGACATCCCGGTGGCGCTCGCCGTCGCGCTGGCGTACGCCGGCAGCGTCGTCGAGCTCGTCACGCACGGGCCCGAGGTGTGGTTCGAGTCGGTCGCGATGTTCGTGTTCTTCCTGTCGGTCGGCCGCTATCTCGAGATGCGCGCGCGCCACCGCGCGGGCGACGAGACCGCTGCGCTGGCGCGCGCGATGCCGATGTTCGCCGATCGCGTCGACGCCGGCGGATCGGTCGCGCGGGTGGGCGCGCGCGAGCTCGCGCCGGGCGATCGCGTCGTCGTCGCCGCCGGCGCGGGTGTGCCGGCCGACGGCGTTCTCGAGGCGGACGCGGTCGCCGTCGACGAGTCGCTCGTCAGCGGCGAATCGACGCCCGTTACGCGACGCCGCGGCGAAACGCTCCTCACCGGCAGCATCGTCGATGCGCCGGCGACGATCCGCGTCACGCGCGCCGGCGACACCACCGTGCTCGCGTCGATCGTCGCGCTCGCCGCGCGCGCCGCCAGCGAGCGGCCGCGCATCGCCGTCGCCGGCGAGCGCGCCGCGGCGCAGTTCGTCGCACGCGTGCTCGTGCTCGCGTTCGCGACCGCGATCGGCTGGTGCCTCGTCGATCCCGCGCACGCGTTTGCGGCGACGGTCGCGGTGCTGGTGGTGTCGTGCCCCTGCGCGTTCGCGCTGGCGGCGCCGGCGGCGGTGACGCGAGCGCTCGGCGTGCTGGCCGCGCGCGGCGTGCTGGTCGTCCACCCCGATGCGCTCGCCAGGCTCGCCGCGGCGAGCGACGCCATGCTCGACAAGACCGGCACGCTGACCGAGCCGCGCGTCGACGCGGCGGGCGTGACGCTGTTCGGCGACGATCATGGCCGGCATGGGGACCGCGACGCGGCGATCGCCGTGGCCGCGGCGCTGGCAGGCGCGAGCGCGCATCCGCTGGCGCGCGCGTTCGCGGCGTTGCAGCCGTCGCCGCGAACGGTGTCCGGTGCGCTCGTCACGCCGGGCGCGGGCGTGAGCGGCATCGTCGACGGTCGCGCCTTCCGGCTCGGCCGCGCCGATTTCGCGCTGGCGCTGGATGACGCGTGCGTGGCTGCGCTCGCCGACGCGGTGGTGCTCGCCGACGACGCCGGACCCGTCGCGGCGTTTCGCTTGGGCGAGCGGATGAAGGACGGCGCGCACGAGGCGATCGACGACCTTCGCGACGAAGGCCTCGTCGTGACGATCGTCAGCGGCGATGCGGCCGCACGCGTGGAGACCGCCGCAGCGCGCCTCGGCGTCGCGCAGTGGCGCGCGGGCGCCAAGCCGGCCGACAAGCTCGCGTGGCTCGCCGCGGCGCGCGCGCGCGGCGCGAGTGTCGTCGCCGTCGGCGACGGCATCAACGACGCGCCGGTGCTCGCCGGGGCCGACGTCGGCGTCGCGCTCGCGAGCGGCGCGTCGATCGCGCAGGCGCGCGCCGACATCGTGCTCGCCCGCGACGATCTTCGCGCCCTGATGCCGGCGCGGCGCATCGCGCGCTCGATGCTCGCGATCCTGCGGCAGAACCAGCGCTGGGCGCTCGGCTACAACCTCGTCGCGGTGCCGCTCGCGGCGCTCGGCTTCGTGCCGCCTTGGCTCGCGGCGCTCGGCATGTCGGCGAGCTCGCTCGCCGTCGTGCTCAATGCGCTGCGCATCGGCAGGGCTGAGGAACCTGCGCGTGCGCGCCCGACGCCATCGCCGGTGGATTCGCGCAACGAGACGGTGCCGATCGGCCGGGCGCCCGCGCGTCCCGCGGTCGGGAGCGGCGCATGAGCATTCTCGCCGTGCTGATCCCGCTGTCGATCGTGCTCGTCGTCGTCGCGGGGATCGCGCTCTTCTGGGCGGTGGACGACGGCCAGTTCGACGACATGGACACGCCGCGCATCCTGCCGCTCCTCGACCGTGACGACGCGCCGCCCGGCGACTCGCCGCCGCGCGACGCGTCATCACTCGACGTGCGACCACGCGACCTGCTGCGGCACGACGCGCCGCCGAGCGCCCGCTGACCATGCCGGGCGGCCTCACGCTGGCGGCCGCGCTGCTGCTCGGCCTCGCCGCGAGCGGACATTGCATCGTCATGTGCGGCGGCATCGCCGGCGCGCTCGGCAGCGCGACCTCGCCGCGCGCCGATGGACGGCCGCGCGCGCTGCTCCTCGCGAGCTACCAGGCCGGGCGAATCGCCTCGTATGCGATCCTGGGGCTCGTCGTCGGCGGCGTGTTCGGCGCGCTCATCGCGGCGCTCGACGTCGACCTGCTGCGGCGCGTGTTGCGCGTGCTGGCCGCGCTCGCGCTCGGAATCGCGGCGCTGGTGGCGTTCGGACGCATCGGCGATGGCGCCGCGCGCATCGGCCAGCGCTTGTGGCGCCGTGTCGCGCCGCTGGGCCGGCGGCTGCTGCCGGTGACGAGCGTGCCGCGCGCTGCCGGCTTCGGCCTCGTGTGGGGCCTGATGCCCTGCGGGTTCGTCTACACGGTGCTCCTGATCGCCGTCGTGCAGGCGTCCGCCTGGAGCGCGGCGCTGACGATGCTCGCGTTCGGCATCGGCACGATGCCGGCGATGTTCGCGACGGCGATGGCCGGGCACGCGCTCGTGCGCCGGCGCGGCCCCGCGCTGGCCCGCAGCCGCGCGCTCGCGGGCACGCTGCTCGTCGCCGGCGCCGCGCTGACCCTCACCGGCCCCGCGATCGTCGATGCCGTCCCGGCGCTCGCGCCGTGGATGCCGTTCCTGTGCGGCACCGACCTGCGCTGACGACGCGTCAGGGCATCAGCTGCCCGCCGTTGACCTCGATCACCTGCCCGGTGACGAAGCCGCTCATCGCGTCGGATGCGAGGTAGAGCAGCGTGCCCGCGCATTCCTCCGGCGTGCCGAGGCGGTTCATCGGGATGCTGCCCTGCATCGTCGTGAGCATCTGCGGCGTCGAGTAGCGCTCGTGGAACGGCGTCATGATGACGCCGGGCGACAGCGCATTGACGCGAATGCCGTCGCCGACGAGCTCGCGCGCCCAGCCGTGCGTGGCCGTCGACACGAAGCCCTTGGCGGCGGCGTAGATCACCGAGCCGGGACCGCCGCCCGAGCGCGCGGCGATCGAGCTCACGTTGATGATGTTGCCCTTGCGCTGGCGGCGCATCACGGCCGCCGCCTCGCGCACGAACAGCGCCACCTGCGTGACGTTGAGCGCGATCACCGCCGCGAGGAATTCCTCGGTGTACTCGGCGATCGGCGTGCGCTTGACGAGGCCGCCCGCGTTGTTGACGAGGATGTCGAGTCGGCCGAACGCATCGACGACCTCGGTGACGATCGCCGCCGGCTCGCCGGCGCGGGTGACATCGCCGCGCACGGTGATCGCCTCGCCCTTGGCCGCGCGGATCGCCGCGGCCACCGATTCGGCGGCGTCGGCGCTCGCGTTGTAATGTATGGCGACGCGCGCGCCTTGCCGCGCGAACGCCTTCGCCGCGGCCGCACCGATGCCGGTGCTCGCGCCGGTGATGAGGACGGCTTTGCCGTCGAGATCGTCGATCAACGCAATCTCCCTTCCTTGACGTGTCGTGAGTGACGATGACCCGCGCCGCTGTCGCGCGCGGGAACGCCATCGTACAACGCAGCATCGCGGCCGCGCAGCGCGCGCTAGAATGACGATGCCGGCGGCCGATCCCGCGTCGACGACGCGCGCCGACATGCTTGCCGAGCGATGGTTACCGCGACCGCTGAACCTCCCCGCCGCGTCCCGCGCCTCGTGCGCTGGGCGCTCGTCGTCGTCGCGATCGTCGTGCTCGTGCTCGTCGCGCTGTGGCTCGGCGTCCCGCCGCTCGCCAAGCACCTGCTGACGACGAAGGCCGCGGCGGCGCTCGGGCGTCCCGTCGCCGTCGCCGACGTCGCGTTCAACCCCCTCAACCTCGAGGCTCGCATCGACGGCCTGTCGGTCGGCGCGCGCGAGGCGGGCGCGCCGCCGCTCCTGCGGCTCGATCGCGCGGTGCTCGACGCGTCGATCGCGTCGATCTGGCATCGCGCGCCCGTGCTCGACCGCGTGCTGATCGAGCATCCGCGCGTGACGATCGCCCGCGAGGCCGACGGCAGCTACAGCGTCCAGGACCTGGTCGACGCGGCGCTCGCCGACGACGGCGGCCCGCCGGCGAAGTTCTCGCTCAACAACATCGAGGTGCACGGCGGCGAGATCGACTTCGACGATCGGCCGGTGGGTCGCAAGCACGAGGTCCGCGACCTCAACATCGGCATCCCGTTCCTGTCGAGCCTGCCGTACCAGACGAGCGTCGAGGTCGTGCCGCACGTCGCCGCGCGCGTCAACGGCAGCGCGTTCGGCCTGACCGGCACGACGACGCCGTTCGCGCGCGAGCGCGAGGCGTCGCTCGACATCGACCTCGATGCGGTGCCGCTGACGCAATACCTCGCGTACCTGCCGGTCAAGCTGCGCGCGCGCATCCCGTCGGCGACGATGAGCACCCATGCGCGGCTCGTGTTCAGCGAGGGCGATCCCGCATCGCGCTCGCTGTGGCTCGCCGGCGAGTTCACGCTCGACCGCTTCGCGCTGCAGCGCGCGGACGGCGCCGAGGTGGCGGCCATCGGGCGCGCGGTCGCGCATGTCGCGCGGCTCGACCTCTTCAATCGCACGCTGGTGCTCGACTCGCTGCGCATCGAGCGGCCGGTGCTCGACGTGCGGCGCGGCGCGTCGGGCGCCCTCGAGCTCGCGGGCCCGTGGATCGAGCCCCCGCAGCGCGCGCCCACCGCGCGGCCGAACGCCGAAGCGCCGGCACCGTGGCGCATCGACGTCGAGAAGGCGGTGGTCGTCGCCGGCACGATCCGCGTCGAAGACGCGTCGGTGAAGCCTGCGTACCGGTCGACATTCGGCAGCGTTGCCGTCGACGCCACCGACCTGTCGACCGCCATCGACAAGCGCGCGCACGTGCGGTTGGCGATGACGAGCGATCTCGGCGCGATGGCGAAGGCCGACATCGACATGATCCCGGCGACGCTCGAGGCGACCGGCCACGTCGACGTCGACAAGCTGTCGCTGAAGCGCCTCTATCCGTACTACGGCGACGCGCTCAACCTCGATGTGCAAAGCGGCACGGTGAGCCTCGCCGCCGATTTCGCGTATGCGCCCGATCCCAAGGCGACCAGGCTCACCGTGACCGCGGGCAAAGGCTCGCTCGACGACCTGAAGCTCGCGCTCGCGGGCGAGCGCGCGCCGCTGTGGCGCGTGCCGCGCATCGAGGCGAGCGGCCTTGCGATCGACGTTGCCGCGCGGCGCGTCGACATCGCCAATCTCGCGAGCCGCGGCGGCATGGCCTCGCTTGCGCGCGCCGCCGACGGCCGGATCAATTTCGCGCGCCTCGTCAAGACGACGCCGGCGACGGGGCGCGCGCGCAGCGATGCCGCGAGCAGCGCGGCCGCGCCGTCACCGGACGCAACCTGGGCGCTTGCCGTCCGGCACGCGGTGTTCGACCGCTACGCGATCGACTTCGCCGATGCCGTCCCGCAACCGGCCGTGGCAATGAAGCTCACCAACGTCGACTTCAGCGGTGACAATCTCGGCAACGCGCGCGGCAAGCCCGCGCAAGTACGCATCGCTGCGCAAGCCGCCAACGGCGGGCGGCTTGCGATCGACGGGCCGATGTCGACCAATCCGTTCGCCGCGCGCGTCAAGGTGACGGCGAGCGGCATCGCGCTCGCGCCGCTGCAGCCGTACCTCGACCCGTACATCGACGTGACCATCAGCGCGGGCGCACTGGCGGTGGACGGCCGGCTCGACATCGGCGACCTCGGCGCCGACACGGCGTCCGACCGCACGCATTTCGCCGGCGACGTCACGATCGTCAATTTCGCGTCGCTCGACAAGCCGCTGCGCGAGGACCTCGCGCGCTGGGGCAAGCTCACGCTGACCGGCATCGACATCGCGACCGCGCCGGCCAAGGCCGCGATCGGCGCCGTCACGCTGGAAGACTACTTCGCGCGTGTCATCGTCTACGACGACGCGACGCTCAACCTCGTGCGCCTGCTGCGTCCCACCCCGTCGGTCGCCGGCGACGCCGCTGCTGGCAGCGGAGGCGCAGTGGTGGCGGCGCCGGCTACGGCATCGTCAAGGGTGTCGGCCGCGCAACCCGCAGCGCCGGCGTCGACGAAAGCCGACGATGGCGCGGCGGCGCACGAGTTCCCGGTATCGATCGGCAAGATCACGCTCGCGCGCGGCAACGTCCGCTATTCCGACTACTACATCCGCCCGAACTATTCGGCGGATCTCGCCGACGTGCAGGGCACGGTGTCGGCGATGTCGGCGACGCAGGCCGGCACCGTCGATCTCGCCGCGAAGGTCGGGCGCACCGCGCCCGTCACCGTCAAGGGCACCGTGAATCCGTTCGCGAAGGAGCTGGCCCTCGACCTCACCGGCACGGCGCGCGACGTCGACCTGCCGCCGCTGACGCCGTACTCGGTGAAATACGCGGGCTACGGGATCACCAAGGGCACGCTGTCGTTCGACGTCCACTACCGGATCGACAACCGCAAGCTCGTCGCCGACAACAAGCTCAAGCTCGACCAGCTCGCATTCGGCGAGCACGTCGACAGCCCGACGGCGACCAGGCTGCCGGTGCTGCTCGCCGTGGCGCTGCTGAAGGACGTGAACGGCGTCATCGACATCGAGCTGCCCATCTCGGGCTCGCTCGACGACCCGCAGTTTTCCGTGGGCGGGCTCATCGTGCGCGTCATCGTGAATCTCCTCACCAAGGCGGTGACGGCGCCGTTCGCGCTGTTGGGCGCGGCGTTCGGCGGCAGCGGCGAGGAGCTCTCGTACATCGTGTTCGACGCCGGCAGCCACGCGCTCGGCCCCACGGCGAACGACAAGGTCGACAAGCTCGGCAAGGCGCTGGCGTCGCGGCCCGCGCTGAAGCTCGATATCGCCGGACGCAGCGACGCGGCCACCGATCGCGAGGCGCTGCGCCGCGATGCCGTCGCACGCGAGATCCGCGCGCAGAAGGTCAAGTCGCTGATCGACGCCGGCACGCCGCCGACCGACGCCCATGCCGTCGTGGTCGCGCCCGACGAGCGCGAGCGCTTCCTCATCGCGGCCTACAAGGCGGCGCCGATCAAGGAGCGGCCGCGCAACTTTTTTGGCATCCTGAAGGACATTCCGCCGGCCGAGATGGAGGCGATGCTCTACGAGCACGCGGTGGTCGGCGACCACGCGCTGCGCGAGCTCGCATCGTCGCGCGCGCAGTCGGTCAAGGAAGCGCTGGTGGCGAAGGGCATCGCCGGCGAGCGGCTGTTCGTCGTCGCCGACACGAAAGCGCATGCGAAGGATGCGCCGCCGGCGCGCGCCGATCTTTCGCTCAAATAGGCGGCGCGACCGGCGCGCGCGGACGAGCGAAGCGCGCGCGCCGCGAAGGACCTCTCGCACCACGACCGCACAAACGACGACGCCGCCCGGGGGCGGCGTCGCAGTCGCGCGAACCGGGCGGGGCTACACGCGGCGCTTGTACTCGCCGGTGCGCGTGTCGATCTCGATCTGGTCGCCGGTACCGACGAACAGCGGCACCGCGACCTCGAAGCCCGAGGCGATGCGCGCGGGCTTGGTCACCTTGCCCGACGTGTCGCCCTTGACGGCCGGCTCCGTGTACGTCACCTCGCGGACCACCGAATTCGGCAGCTCGATGGCGATCGCGCGTCCCTCGTAGAACGTGAGCTCGCAGGCGAGGCCGTCCTCGAGGTAGGGCAGCGCGTCCTGCATGTTGTCCTTCTCGACGTCGTACTGGTTGAACTCGGCGTCCATGAACACGTACATCGGATCGGCGAAATACGAGTACGTGACTTCCTTCTTGTCGAGCTGGATCGTCTCGAACTTCTCGTCGGCGCGGTAGACGGACTCGGTGCCGCCGCTCGACAAGAGGTTGCGCAGCTTCATCTTGACGACCGATGCGTTGCGCCCCGACTTCGAGAATTCGGCCTTCTGCACGACCATCGGGTCCTTGCCGACCATGATGACGTTGCCTGCGCGCACTTCCTGAGCGATTTTCATGACCCTGTCCCGGCGAATGGCGCCCGCGGGCGGATGCGCACGGGCGGGATATCTAACAAAGCCCTCAATTATAGCGCGATTCGGCGAATTCGACCAGTGAGGTGGAAAGCTCGGGCAGGTCGGCAAGGCGTCGTGCCCACGCGGAGGCGTGCGTCTCGAGCACGGGGAGGGCGATCCGAAGGTCGGGCCACGCCGCCGCAGTGGCGGCGCCGTCGCCGTCGTCGAACGCCTCCGAGAATCGCCGTATCGCCGCGGCGGCTCCGTCCGGCACGCCAGTGAGGTAGCGATCGAGGAACGCCGCGAGCTTGGCGCGATGGGCGGCGTCGCGCTGCGGGTAGATGTGCCAGACGAACGGCCGCTGCGCCCATTGCGCGCGCACGAACGAGTCCTCGCCGCGCACGATGTTGAGGTCCGAGCGCCACAGCCGCTCGTCGTAGATGGGCTGCGGCACGAACGGCAGCACGTCGATCGCGAGCGAGCCGCGCTCGACGCGCGCCGGCGCGGCCGGCAGCGGGCGGCCCAGCCAGCGCGCGAAATCGCCCGCCGCGACGCCGTCCGCGACGCGCAGGCGGATCGCCTCGCCGCCGCGCGCAAAGGCGTCGCACAGCGCCGGCAGCGCCGGGTTCGCGTAGCAGAACAGCGAGACGTCGAGGCCCGCGTCGCGCCGGGGCGTGTTGAAAGCCGCGCGCCGCGCGAAAAGGTCGCGCTCGCGCAACAGGCCGCCGGTGCGCGCCGTGAAGCCGGGAAAGAAGAACCAGCGCGTGAGAGGCCGCTGCGGCTGCCGCGATGGCAGGCCATGCACCCCCTCGATCCACGCTTCGGCCGACAGGTACTCGAGGTTGATCCACACCGGCGGCCGGTGCTCCATCGCGTCGAGGTAGCGCGAGGGCAGGCCGCAGCCGAACGCCTCGATCACCGCGTCGGCGGGTGCTGCATCTGCGGCGGCGTCGAAGCGCGCGATGCGCACGCCGTCGACGGTTTGCACATCGGCGTCGACCGCGACGCCCTCGACGATCGCCGCGAGCGGCGCGGTATCGTCGATCCACAGCGTGACATCGCGCCGGTGCAGCGTCGCGAGGAGCCGCGCGAGCCGCCACGCGACGCCGGCGTCGCCGAAGTTGTCGACGATGCGGCAGAACACGTCGAAGCGGCGGAGGTCGGGTTGCATTGCGCGATTATCCGCGACCGCGAATGCGGCGATAATGGCGCATTCGATTCGCGCGGAGCGGCCGGTGGCGTTCAAGATCGACGTGGTGTCGGACGTGGTGTGCCCGTGGTGCTACATCGGCAAGCACAGCCTCGACGCGGCCCTGGCGCGGCTCGCCGCCGACGATCCGGGGTTCGCGGTGACCGTCAACTGGCATCCCTTCCAGCTGTCGCCCGACGTGCCGCCCGGCGGCGTCGAGCGCAATGCGTATATCGAGGCCAAGCTCGGCGGCGTCGCGCGCGTCAAGGAGGCGCACGACGTCGTCCGCGAGGTCGGCCGTGCCGCCGGGGTGACGTTCGATTTCGGGCGCATCCGCGTGCAGCCGAACACGCTGGCGGCGCACCGCCTCGTCAGCTACATCCAGCATGACCACGACGCTGGCGACCTCGTCGAGCGGCTGTTCGCGGCGTTCTTCGTGGACGGCCGCGACGTCGGCGACAAGGCGGTCCTCGCCAACATCGCCGAGGAGGCGGGCTTCGACCGTGCCGCGGCGGCCGCCTTCCTCGATGGCGACGAGGGCGCCGCCGCCATCGCCGGCATGGAGCGGCACATGCGCGAGCTCGGCGTGCAGGGCGTGCCGTTCTTCGTGTTCGACGGGCGGCTCGCCGTCTCCGGCGCGCAAAGCGGCGAGGCGATCCTCGCGCTCATCCAAGAGGCGCGCGAGGTCAAGGTGGAGGCGGTCGACAACGCCTGACCGGCCACGGCGCCGCGACGACACGCGGCGCCGGGCGCCGCATCGCGCCGACGCCGGGACTGCGGCTGGCGCCCGCCGCACACCCCGTAAGGATCGCGCGGGCTCGCGCCATCGCGCAGCCTAGAACGCGTCGTCCCAGGGCATCGACAGGCGGATCGCGCAGTCGATGATGCCGACCATGCTGTAGGTCTGCACGAAGTTGCCCCAGGGCTCGCGCGTCGCCGCGTCGAGATGCTCGGCGAGGAGGCCGTGGCGGTTGCGCGCCTGCAGCAACGAATCGAACAGCGCGCGCGCCTCGTCGCGGCGACCGATCGCGGCCAGTGCGTTGACGAACCAGAACGTGCAGACGACGAACGCGTTCGCGGGGGCGCCGAAGTCGTCGTCGTCGACGTAGCGGAAGATGAAGTTGCCGCGCTTCAACTCGCGCTCGATCGCGAGCACCGTCGCCACGTAGCGCGGGTCGTCGGGCCGGCAGTAGCCCAGGTCGGTCAAGCGCAGCAGGCTGGCGTCGAGGTCGTCGCCGCCGACGCCCGCGACGAACGCGCCGCGCTGCGCGCTCCAGCATTCGCGGTCGATGAAGTCGCGGATGCGCGCGGCGTCGGCCTGCCAGCGCGCCGCGCGTGCCGCGAGGCCGAGGCGCGCGGCGATCCGCGCAAGTCGATCGCACGCGGCCCAGCACATCACCGACGAGAACGTGTGCACGCGCGCGCGCCCCCGGTATTCCCAGATGCCGGCGTCGGGCAGCGCGTGGCACTCGAGCGCGCGCTGGCCCAGCACCTCGAGGCGCGCGAACAGCGCCTCGTCGCCGCGCTCGGTCAAGCGCGCGTCGAAGAACGCTTGCGTCGCCGCGAGCACCGCCGCGCCGTAGACGTCGTTCTGCACCTGGCGGTAGGCGTCGTTGCCGAGGCGGACGGGGCCCATGCCGCGGTAGCCCGGCAGCGTCGGCACCACCGATTCGGCGAGCGCGGGATCGCCATCGATCCGGTAGACGGGCTGGAGCGGCGACGTCGCGGCATCGGCGGCGATGTTGACGAGGTAGCGCAGGAACCCTTCCATCGTGCCCGTCGCGTTGAGGCGATTGAGCGCGTTGATGACGAAGTAGCCGTCGCGCAGCCAGCAGTAGCGGTAGTCCCAGTTGCGGCCCGAGCCGGCGGCCTCGGGAATCGACGACGTGACCGCGGCGACGATCGCGCCGGTGTCGTCGCTGGCGTTCTGCTTCAGCGTGATCGCCGCGCGGATCACCTCGTCCTGCCATTCGAACGGGATGGCGAGGCGGCGCACCCAGTCGCGCCAGGCGTCGGTGGTCTCGTCGATGAAGCGGCGCGCGAGCTCGCGCGGCGCCTCGGGGATCGTCGCGTCCTCGCCGAAGATCAGCGTGACGTCGTCCTGCAGCAGGAACGGCTTCTCCTCGGCGATCGTCGCGAGCGGCGCGTCGGTGGTGAGGCGCAGCGACTGCTCGCCGAGCGTGTAGCGCAGGTGCGACGAGCCGCGCGCGGGCGGCGGCGGGCGATGGCCCCAATGGTAGGCGGGCCGCAGGCGCACGGTGACGCGCGGGCTGCCGGCGAGGCGCCGCAACTGGCGGACGTGGACGACGGGTTGGTAGAGGCGGCCGTGCTGGGCGAAGCGCGGTATGCAGTCGATCACCTCGATCTCGCCGCCATGCGCGTCGACGAGACGCGTCACGAGCACCGCGGTGTTGCGCCGGTAGGCCTGCGATGCACGCACGCAATCCTCGAGCACGATGCCGTGGACGCCGCGCTCCTCGCCCGGCTGCGCGGCGTCGAGCAGCGCGCAGAACACCGGGTCGCCGTCGAATTGCGGGAAGCAGCCCCAGACGACGTTGGCCATCGCGTCGACGAGCAGCGCGATGCGGCCGTTGCCGATGAGCGCGAGGTCGAGGCTCCTTCCGATCGCGCCGCCTGGCCCCGTCATCGGGCGTCGATGAGGATCGACTCGGCGGGATCGAACGTCACCGACACGGCACGATCCTCGGCGATCGGCGCGGCGCTCGCCGGCGTCGACGCGTAGAGGTCCATCGCCGGATCGGCGATCTCGACGTGGTACTCGAAATGGTCGCCCAGATACGAGCGCTTGCGGATGCGCCCGCGCAGCGCGTTCGGCAGGTCCGGATCGTCGACGAGGCGCAGCGAGTGCGGGCGCACCGCCAGCGCCGCGCCCCGGCCGGCGATGCCGCGATGGCGGACGTCGAGGTGCATCGGCCCCACGTCGACCCGCACGACGTCGCCGCGGCGCTCGCCGCACGCGACGTCGAGCACGTTGGCGTCGCCCATGAAGTCGGCGATGAAGCGGCTCGCCGGCTCGTTGTAGAGCGCGAACGGGGTGCCGTCCTGGACGATGCGCGCGGCGTTCATCACGACGATGCGGTCGGAGACGGCGAGCGCCTCCTCCTGGTCGTGCGTGACGTAGACGACGGTGAGCTTGAGAGCCTGCTGCAGGTCGCGGATCTCCTCGCGCACGCGGCGGCGCAGCTTGGCGTCGAGGTTCGACAGCGGCTCGTCGAACAGCAGCACCTTGGGCTCGAGCACGATCGCGCGCGCGACCGCGACGCGCTGCTGCTGGCCGCCCGACAGCTCGCTCGGCTGGCGCTTCTCGTAGCCGGCGAGGCCAACCAGAGCGAGCTTCTGCGCGGCCCGCTCGGCGGCTTCCGCCTTCTTCATGCCCATCGAGCGCAACCCGTACGACACGTTCTCCATCACGTCCATGTGCGGGAACAGCGCATACGACTGGAACACCATCGACACGTCGCGCTCGGCGGCCGACAGGCGCGTGACGTCGGCGCCGTCGATGAAGATGCGGCCCTCGCTCGCCTGCTCGAGGCCGGCGACGAGGCGCAGCGTCGTCGTCTTGCCGCAGCCGGACGGCCCCAGCAGCGTGACGAGCGTCGCCGGCGCGATGTCGAAGCTGACCGCGTCGACGGCGGCGACGTCGCCGTAGCGCTTGGTCACCTTCTCGAAGCGGACCGCGGGGCTCGCCGCGTTGTGCGTTGCGTCGCTCATTGCGTTCTCCGTTTCACGCCCCCGCCGCGATCGCCTCGCTGCCCGGGCGCCGGCGGCCGAGCCTGCGCTCGCCGACCGCGAGCTGGATGCCGACGAGCACGGCCATCATCACGACGATCATCACCGCCGCGTAGACGATCGCAATGCCGTACTCGCCGACGTCGGCGCGGCCGACGATGTAGACGGTGGAGAGATTGAAGCGGCCGGTGACGAGGAAGATCACCGCGCTCACGGCGGTGACCGCGCGCACGAACGAGTAGATCATCGCGGTGACGATCGCGGGCTTCAGGAGCGGCAGGATCGCGCGGCGGAACGTCGAGAACGAGCGCGCGCGCAGCGTCAGCGACGCCTCGTCGAGGCTCTTGTCGATCTGCGCCAGGTTGGCGAGCCCGGCGCGGATCGACACCGGCATGTTGCGGAACACGAACGAGATCACGATGATGAGGCCGGTGCCCGTCAACTGGACCGGCGGCACGTTGAACGCGAGGATGTAGCTGATGCCGACCACGGTGCCGGGGATCGCGAAGCTCATCATCGCCAGGAACTCGAACAGCCCGCGCCCGGCGAAGCGCTGGCGGTCGAGCAGCCACGCGGTGAGGATGCCGATCGCCGCGGTCAGCGGCATCGCGACGAGCGCCAGGCCGATCGTCATCAATAGCGACGGCCACGCCGAGCCCGACAGGAACCAGCCGTTGACGCCTTTCTCGATCGAGAACGCGGTGAGGAAGTACTCGAGCGTCGGCGTGTTGTCGCGGCCGATCGCGGTGACGAACCCGCCGCCCAGGATGATCGCGTAGACGACGAGCGTGAGGACGAGCCACGGCGCGGTCGCGACGTAGCAGCCGATGCGCAGCCGGTCGGGCAGCGCCGCGGGCAGCCCGCCGTCGCCCTTGCCGGCGACGGTGACGAAGCTGCGGCGCCCGACCCAGCGGCGCTGCGCGACGAACGCCGCGATCGTGAACCCGAGCAGCACGATCGCGAGCACCGCCGCGCGGCCCTGGTCGTGCGCGGCGCCGACGACCGCGAAGAAGATGTCGGTCGACAGCACGTTGAAGTTGCCGCCGATCACCAGCGGGTTCGCGAAGTCGGCCATGCTCTCGATGAACGCGATCAGGAACGCGCTGGCGAGGCCGGGCCGGATCAGCGGCCAGGTGATCGTGCGGAACGTGCGCCAGCGGTTGGCGCGCAGCGTCTGCGAGGCTTCCTCGACGCTCGGGCTCACGCCCTGCAGCACGCCCACCAGCACGAGGAAGGCGATGGGCGTGAACGCCAGCACCTGCGCCATCGCGATGCCCGGCATCCCGTAGATCCAGCGGCTGCGCGGGATGCCGAAATGCGTCGCGAGGAACGTCGTCACGATGCCCGCGCGCCCGAACAGCAGGATGAGTGCCAAGCCGATGACGAACGGCGGCGTGATGATCGGCAGGACCGAGAGCATGCGCAGCAGCCACTTCGCCCTGACCCTGGTGCGCAGCGCGATCAGCGCGAGCGGCAGGCCGAGGGCGGTGCACAGCACGCCGACGAGCACCGCGAGCGCGACGGTGTTCCACGCCGACCCGCAGCTGCCGCTGCCGCCGAGGCAGCGCAGGCTCCAGATGCCGGGGCTCAGGAACTTGTCGGCGAAGAGCCCGAGCGCGACGTGGCCTTCGTTGTCCTTGATCGCCGACAGGAGGATCGACACCAGCGGATACGCGACGAACAGGAGCATCGCCGCGATCACGCCGAGCAGCGCGCCGACGACGAAGCGGTCGCCCTTGCACCAGCCGTGCTCGGCCAGGTCGGCGGCGACGAGCATCAGCATCGCCACGCAATAGAACGTCGCGCCCCAGCCGAGGCCCGGCTGCATCGGCCCCTTCGTGCCGGCGAGCGCCGCGAGCCACGCGTAGCCCCATCCCGAATGGATGATCGCGAAGCCCTCGGCAATGAGCCAGCCGAGGCCGAGCGCGCCAACGAGGCCGAGCCCGCGCGTGCGTCGCGCGGCGACGAGCGCCGCCGCGGCGATCGGCGCGAGGAGCAGCGGCGCGAGCCATGGCCGGCCGGCGAACGAGAGCGCGGCGGCCGGCATGGCCTCCGCGGGGTGCGACAGCCAGTCGAACGAGAAGAAGCCGCTCTCGATCTTGTACCACGGCAACAGCAGCACGCTCGCGAAGGCGAGCAGCACCCAGCCGACGACGTCGCGACGGATCGGGCTCGCGGGCGAATGCGGCAAGGTCGATCGCGCCTTGCGGCGCGGCGGGTTCAGCGTTCGGGAGCGGAAGGCGACGGCCGGGCGCCGATGACGGCGACGCCCGGGCGTGGCGCGTGGCGGTCAGTGGCCGTTGCGGACTTCGTCGGTGAAGCGCTTCAGGAGGCGCGTGCGCACCGCGGACGAGCCGTACTTGGCGAAGTCGTAGTCGATCAGCTTGATCTTCGACAGGTCGGGCGCTTCGGGCGGCACCGGCGTCGCCTTGTTCGACGGGATCTGGTAGCTGCCGGCGGGCGCCGCGAGCTTCTGCGCGTCGACCGTCAGCGCCCAGTCGTAGAACTTCTTCGCCTCGTCCAAGTGGCGCGCGCCCTTGACGATGCTCATCGAGCCGATCTCGTAGCCGGTGCCTTCGCACGGCGACACGACCTTCACCGCGGGGTTCTGCTTGGCCGCGTTGATGACGTCGTGCTGGAAGGCGATGCCGACGAGCGTCTCGCCCTTGCCGACGGCGAGCGCCGGCGCGGCGCCCGCCTTCGTGTACTCGGCCATGTTCTTGTTGAGCTCCTTGAGATACGCGAACGCCTTCTCCTCGCCCATCAGCTGCACCATCGTCGCGAGCATCGTCCACGCGGTGCCGGAGGAGTTGGGATCGGCCATCTCGATCTCGCCTTTCCACTCGGGCTTGACGAGGTCGGACCAGCAGCCCGGCGCCTTCAGCTTGCGCTGGTTGAGCTCGGTCGAGTTGTAGCCGTAGCCGAGCGCGCCGAGGTAGATGCCGACGGTGCGGAACTTCACGCGCTCCGCCTGCTTCTGCGCCCAGTCGCGCAGCTGGCCGAACTCGGCCGACTTGTACTCGTCGGTCAGCCCTTCCTCCGCGGCCTGCAGGTGCGGGTCGCCGGTGCCGCCCCACCAGATGTCGGCCTGCGGGTTGGCCTTCTCGGCGCGCAGCCGCGCGTAGATCTCGCCGGCGCTCATCCGCGTCATCTCGACGTTGACGCCCGTCACTTTCTGGTAGGTGTTCGACATCGCGCGGCACCAGGCCTCGTCGACGGCGCAGTACATGACGAGCGTGCGGTCCGCGGCGTGCGCCATCCCGGAGAGTCCGAGCGCGGCGACGAGCGTGCAAAGCGCGAGCCGTGTCGCGCGCATGAGCGTGTTGCGGGAATCGCTGCTACCCATCGAGGGCCTCCGTTGGCGTGTGCGGGTCGCGCGCCCGGTGGGGCGCGCGACCGCGGCGTCGCGCCGCGCCCGCCTGCCGCCGGACGTTTGCGGCGATTCTATTACAGAAGGCGCGCGGAAAGACGGGCGCTGCGGCGCCGGCGCGCCGCTGCGCAATGCGGGCGGCGGCGCCTGCGGCGAGCGGCGCTAGCCGATGGCCACGGCGTCGTCGAGCCAGCGGCGCACCGCGGCTACGTCGTGAAGGCGATGGTTGGCGATCGTCGAGCCGGGGCCCACCTTGATCGCGAGCCCGCCGAGCGAGCGGACGACCGCGAAGCCGTGCTCGTCGGTGCGATCGTCGCCGATGAATACCGGCACGCGGCCATGGAACGGCGGCTCGCTCATGAAGTCGCGGATCGCGGTGCCCTTGTCGCGGCCTTCCGGGCGGACTTCGAGCAGCCGCTTGCCGGGCTGCAGCCGGAAGCCTTCCATCGGCGCGGCGTTGAACTGCGCGCGCAGCACCTGGTGGACGTGCGAGGCGAGGTGCGGCGCGGCGCGGTAGTGCAGCGCAAGTGTGGTGCCCTTGTCCTCGAGCCGCAGGCCCTCGTGGCGGGCGGCGAACTCGGCGATCAGGCGCCGCAGCCGCGCGAGCGTCGCGGTGTTGGCGGCGTGCAGGTGCAGCGTGCCGGTGCCGTCGCGCCGCTCGCAGCCGTGCTGGCCCGCGACCGGCAGCACGAGCTCGCCGAACAGCCGGTCGGTGTCGCGGATGCTGCGGCCCGTGACGAGCGCCACCGCGCCGTCGAGGAGCGTCGCCACAGCGGGCAGCAGCGACGCGAGCCCCGGGTGCAGGCGCACGCGATCGGGCGTTGGCGCGATGTCGACGAGCGTGCCGTCGATGTCGAGGAAGAGCGCGTGCGTGACCGCGAGCGGCGGCGGCGGGCCGCGGCGCACGCGCGGCGGCGCCGGCATCCGCGCGCGGCGCTGGGCATAGGGCAGGCGGTGCGCGTGATCGCGCATCAGGCGGCTTCCTCCGGGACGCGGAAGCGGAACAGGCGGTTGCGTTGCCGCATCATCGCGGCGTCCATCAACATCCGTCCCGCCCAGCGGTAGACGTTGAAATCGCGCACCAGCGCGCGCATGAGGCGCATGCGCGCACGCTGCTCGTCGAGAGGCATCGTCAGCGCGAGATGCAGCGCCGCCGCGCACTGGTCCGCGTCATAGGGATTGACCACCAGCGCCTCGGGGAGTTCGCGCGACGCGCCCGCGAACTGCGACAGGATCAGCACCCCCTGCTCGTCGTCGCGCGCGGCGATGAACTCCTTGGCGACGAGGTTCATGCCGTCGTGCAGGCTCGAGACGAAGCAGAGGTCCGAGGCGCGGAAGTACTCGTACACGGCGCGCGTGTCGTGGTGCTCGGAGAGGAGCGCGATCGGCGGGTGGCGCGCGTTCGAGAAGCTCGCGTTGATGCGGTCGGCGAGCGTCTTCACGCGCGCCGCGTAGTCGCGGTAATCGTCGATCATGCCGCGCGTCGGCGCGGCGATCTGCACGAACGTGAAGCGGCCGACCCATTGCGGCTCGAGCTGCAGCAAACGCTCGACCGCCGAGAAGCGCTCGAGGATGCCCTTCGTGTAGTCGAGGCGGTCGATGCCGATGCCGATCTTGTGGTCGGCGGGCAGGTTGAGGCGGCGGCGCACCGTCGCGCGCGTCGTCGGGATGTCCGGCTGGCCGGCGAGCGCCTCCGGTGGCCACTCGATCGAGATCGGGTAGCGGTGCACCTCGGTGCGCTGGCCGTTGCGGGTGACGGCGAACGACTCGCGGTCGACGCGCGCCTCGAGCGTGCGGTCGACGGTGTCGAGGAAGTTGTTGCAGTGGATCTGCGTGTGGAAGCCGAGGATGCTGCTGCCGAGCATCCCGTCGAGGAGCTCGTCGCGCCACGGGCAGATCGCGAACGCCTCCGGGTTCGGCCACGGGATATGCCAGAACGTGATGATCGTCGCGCGCGGCAGCTTCTCGCGCACCATCCGCGGCAGCAGCGCGAAGTGATAGTCCTGCACCAGCACGATCGGGTCGTCACGCTGCGCCTCGTCGACCACCGCGTCGGCGAAACGCTGGTTGACGGCCCGGTAGTAGTCGAAGTCGCGCGCGCGGAAGATCGGCCGCACGTGCGCGATGTGGCACAGCGGCCACAGCCCCTCGTTGGCGAAGCCGCTGTAGTAGCCGGCCTCCTCGTCGGCGCTGAGCCAGATGCGGCGGATCCGGTAGGCGGGATCCTCGGGCGGCACCGGCACGTGGTCCTGCGCGTCGACGGTCTCGCGATCGGCGTCGCCGCTGCCGTGCGCGATCCACGTCCCGGAACAGGCGCGCATCACCGGCTCGAGCGCGGTAACGAGCCCGCTCGCCGGGCGCAGCACCTCGATGCGGTCGTCGCGATGGATGTGCATGTACGGCTCGCGGTTCGACACGACGATGACGTTGTTGCCCTGCATGTCGCCGCGCAGGATGCTGCGCAGCGTCGTCGACGTCCACGTGAGCTGGTCCTCGTCGCGCGGCCGGTAATGGCTCTCGAGGTCGCGCACGAGCCTGCGCACGTCGCGCGCGATGGGCGCGAGCTCCGGCACGACGATGCCGCCCGAAGGCCGGAACAGGCCCTCGCCGCGCAACAGCGCGCGGAGTCCCGTCACCCAGCCGCGCCACGACATCTGCGCGATCGCCACGGTGATGAGCGCGATGACGGCGCCCAGCGCAACGAAGAACACCAGCATGTAGCGCTTGGTATCCTCGCTGCGGCGCTCGGCGAACGTCATGTCGTGCACGAGGATCAGCGGCATCGACGCGCCGGCGGGCGCGGGGATCGCGCGCACGGCGACGTGGAGCAGGCCGTGGCCGCTGTGCACGAGCTGGCCCGGCAGGTCGACGCGGCGGCGCGCCAGCGCGCAATCGACCTGCGGCGGCATGTCGCTGGTGGCGAGCGGCATCACCGCGCCGGGCGGGCAGAGGCCGATCGCGAACAGCCGCTCGTCGTTGGTGAGGCGGCCGAAATACGTCTCGATGCCGGCGTTGTCGCCGCTGTTGACGAGGGCGAGCACCGGGTCCTCGGCGGAATGCGCGAGCAGCGTCGCCCTCGCGTCGAGGTCGCGCGAGAACCAAGACAGCATCTGCCGATCGATCAGCGGCACCGTCGCGTAGGCGGCGAGGGCCAGGGCGATCAACAGGGGGATGATGAAGCGCAGCGAAAGACGCATCACCCGACCTTAACCGTTTGTGCAGTGCAACGTCTGTCGGACATGTGCCTACAATCGCGTCGGCACCCTCGTTGGGTCCCCCGCGTCACCCCGTGAAAGGATGGACCATGTCGTCTGCATGGATCGCGCTCTTCGTCGCAGGTCTCCTCGAGATCGGCTGGGCGATCGGGCTCAAGTACACCGATGGCTTCACGCGGCCATGGCCAAGCGTCGCGACCGCGGCGGCGATCGTCGCCAGCATGGGATTGCTCGCGTGGTCGCTACGCACGCTGCCGGTCGGCACCGCGTACGCGATCTGGACCGGCATCGGCGCCGTCGGCACGGCGGCGCTCGGCATCGCGCTGTTCGGCGAATCGGCGGCGCCGATGCGGCTTTTGTGCATCGCGCTCGTCGTCATCGGCATCGCCGGCCTCAAGGCGGCGACGCCGTAGCGGCGCGCGTGTGCGGCGCCGCCGGGCGTCGCTTTCGCGACGGCACGTTGCATCGCGCGCGGCGCTGCCGGACATCTCGCGCGCTCAGCGCCGCGCAGGATCGAGCTCGCTTTCATGCCAGCGCGCGAGGAGCGCCTTCGCGCAAAGGTCGACGACGAGGAACAGCGCGACGCCGGTCGCCGCGATCAGCACCAGCGCGGCGAAGAGCCGCGGCACGTTGAGCTGGATGCCCGCCATCAGGATCTGGTAGGCGAGCCCCGCGCCCTGGCCGCCGGTGCCGGCGACGAATTCGGCGACCACCGCGCCGATCAGCGCGAGGCCGCTCGCGACGCGCAGGCCGGCGAAGAAATACGGCAGCGCCGACGGCGCCTGCAGCCGCGTGAGGCGCTGCCAGCGGCTCGCGTGCATCAGCCGGAAGAGGTCGGCGAGCCCCGGGTCGACGCTGCGCAGGCCGATCGTCGTGTTGGAGATCACCGGGAACAGCGCGACGACCGCGGCGCACAACACCAGCGCCACGCGCGCGTCCCTCACCCAGATGATGATGAGCGGCGCGATGGCGACGATCGGCGTCACCTGCAGCAGGATCGCGTACGGCAGGAACGACGCCTCGATCCAGCGGCTTTGCGCGAACGCGAGCGCGATCGCGACGCCCGCGACGACGGCGAGCGCGAACGCCGCCAGCGCGATCGACAGCGTCACCCACAGCGACGCCGCGAGCAGCGCGCGGTCGGCAACGAGCGTCGCGAGCACGGCGCGCGGCGAGGGCACGAGCCACGGCGGCAACGCGTACGCCTTCACGAACCAGTGCCAGCCCGCGACCATCAGCACGGCGACCAGCAGCGGCGCGGCGATGCGCAGGCCGCGGGGAAGTGGCGCGCGCTCAGCCATCCACGCCTCCCGAAGCGCGCTGCGCGCGCGTCCCCCTCCTGGGAGGCAAGCGCCTCGCGGCGGACCTTCGGTGCTCAGCCATGTCCGCCCTCCGAAGCGCGCGCCACGAGCTCCGACAGCGCGACGCATTGCGCGGCGAACGCGGGCGACGCGCGAAACGCGTTGCCGCGCGGCCAGGGCGCGTCGACCGGCACGTCGGCGATCACGCGGCCCGGCCGCGCCGCCATCACGACGATCCGCGTCGACAGGTAGACCGCCTCGGCGATGCTGTGCGTGACGAACGCGATCGTCAGACTCGCGTCGCGCCACCATGCGGCGAGCTCGTCGTCCATCCGGTGGCGGCTGAACTCGTCGAGGGCGCCGAACGGCTCGTCGAGCAGCACGAGCGACGGGCCGGTGACGAGCGCGCGTGCGATCGACGCGCGCATTCGCATGCCGCCCGACAGCTCGCGCGGGAACGCGCCGGCGAAGCCGTCGAGGCCGACGCGGGCGAGCGCCGCGTCGACGGCGGCATCCGACTGCGCGCGCGGCGCGCCGGCGAGGTCGAGCGGCAGCCGGACGTTGGCGCGAACGCGCGCCCATGGCATCAGCGTCGGCGACTGGAACACGCAGCCGATCCGATGCGCGTCGCCGGTCGCGGGCGGCACAGGCGCGCCCCACCATTCGATCGTGCCCTCGGTTGGCGCGTCGAGCCCGGCGACGAGATTGAGCAGCGTCGTCTTGCCGCAGCCCGAGGGTCCGAGCAGCGTCAGGAACTCGCCCTCGCGGATCGTCAGCGAGACGGGATCGAGCGCGCGCGTGCCCGATGCGTAGGTGCGCGTGACGCCGCGCGCGACGACGATCGCGTTGCGCTCGCCCGGCTCGCGACCGGCTTCCCGCTGCGGGGCGAGCGCGCCCTCAGCGGCCACGAGCCGCTGCGCTTCGGCGCCGAGCGTCGCGACCGCTCATCGCTAGGGCCGTACGCGGGTGTCGCGCGCGAGCTCGATCGTCCACGCCTTCGAGTAGTCGACGCCGGGCTTGGCGAGCTTCGCCTCGCGCAGGAACGCGAGCGTCGCCTGCCAGCGCGCGTCCGTCATCGACAAAAGGCCGTGCGTCGCGGCGTCGCCGCCGTCGACGAGCTTGTACTCCTTCATCTTGCGGTAGCCGTAGGCGAGGAGCTCGTCACTCATCTGCGGGTTGGCCTTGCGGATGAGCGCGTTGCCGGGCGCGGGATCGGCGAGATAGCTCTTCCAGCCTTCGGCCGAGGCCTCGATGAAGCGCGCGAGCAGCGCGGGACGCTTCTGCAGCATGTCGCGCGACACGATCAGCACCTCCGAATACGGCGGGTAGCCCAGGTCGGCAAGCAGGAACACTTTGGGCGTGACGCCACCCTTTTCGATCGAGAAGGGCTCCGATGTCGCGAAGCCCTGCTGCGACAGCTGCGGATCGGCGAGGAACGGCTGCACCGAGAAGCCGTAGGGACGCTTCTGCGCGTCGGTGCAGCCGTAGCGCGCGACGCGCCACGGCCA
>Ga0157370_10001867_pt1 | contig 25987 bp, 25 predicted proteins | sample C35metaG_FD_113463 | JGI IMG/M metagenome (GOLD analysis project Ga0157370, IMG submission 113463) | Corn rhizosphere microbial communities from Kellogg Biological Station, Michigan, USA - C3-5 metaG | ecosystem: Host-associated > Plants > Roots > Rhizosphere > Soil | place: USA: Michigan...
CAAACGCCGTTCACGACGCAGACGCTCACGAACATGCTCGCCAACCTCGGCATCTCGCTGAACAACGGTCAGGCGAACGGGGGCGGGGCGTCGAACATGCAGCTCAAGAACGTGGCGGCCGTCATGGTCACCGCGGTCCTGCCGCCGTTCGCACGCCCCGGCGAGGCGATCGACATCACCGTATCGTCGCTCGGCAATGCCAAGAGCTTGCGCGGCGGCACGCTGCTGCTCACGCCGCTCAAGGGCGCCGACGGGCAGGTTTATGCGCTCGCTCAAGGCAACGTCGCGATCGGCGGCGCCGGCGCGAGCGCCAACGGCAGCAAGGTCCAGGTCAACCAGCTCGCAGCCGGGCGCATCGCCTCGGGCGCGATCATCGAGCGCTCGGTGCCGACGCAAGTCGCCCAAGCGGGCGGCACGATGCAGATGGAGTTGAACGAGATGGACTACGACACGACGCAGCGCATCGTGGCCGCGGTCAACAACGCGTTCGGCCCCGGCACGGCGTTGCCGCTCGATGGCCGCACGATCCAAGTCCATGCGCCGGCCGACCCCGGTCAGCAGGTCGCCTTCATGGCGCAGCTCGAGAATATCGACGTGCATCCGGCGCAGGCCGCGGCGAAGGTGATTCTGAACGCGCGCACCGGCTCGATCGTGATGAACCAGATGGTGACCCTGCAAAGCTGCGCCGTCGCGCACGGCAACTTGTCGGTCGTCATCAACACGCAGACGGCCGTGAGCCAGCCCGGCGCGTTCTCGAACGGAACGACGGTGGCCACCCAGCAATCGCAGATTCAGCTGAAGCAGGAGAACGGAGCGCTCAAGCTCGTGACGGCGGGTGCGAACCTGGCGGAAGTCGTCAAGGCGCTGAACGCGCTCGGCGCGACCCCGGCCGATTTGATGTCGATCCTGCAAGCGATGAAGGCCGCGGGCGCGTTGCGCGCGGATCTCGAGATCATCTAACCGAAGGTGTCCCGATGAACCCGAACACCACCTATAGCGGCACAGTCGAGACCGGCGCCGGCACCGATATTTCTCAGCGCTTCGCGCTCGACGTGCAAGGCTTCGATGCCATGCGCGCTCAAGCCGGTGCGACGCCGCAGCAGGCCTTGAAATCGACGGCCAAGCAGTTCGACGCGGTCTTCATGCAGATGATGCTCAAGAGCATGCGCGAAGCGACGCCGCAAGACGGCATCCTCGATTCGCACGAGAGCAAGGAGTATCAGTCGATGCTCGATCAGCAGCTCTCGCAGCAGCTCTCGTCCAAAGGTGTCGGCGTGGCCAATGCGCTCATCACGCAGCTCTCGCGCAATGCGGGCGTGAACCTGGGCGCAGGCGGGGCCGGTGCGGCGCGCTCGATCCCCGGCGGCAACGCGATCGGCGGCATGCTCGGCGGCGGGGTGAACAATCCCGGCGACGCAGCGATGCTCAATGCACTTGCGCGGGCCTACTCGAACGCGCAATCGAACGGGGCGCTCGCTTCGGGCAAGGGCTATACCGCGCAAAGCGCTTTGACGCCGCCGCTGCGCGGCAACGGCGCGTCGGCCAAGATCGACGCGTTCGTCGACAAGATGGCAGGACCCGCGCAGGCCGCGAGCGCGGCCACGGGTATCCCGGCGCGCTTCATCGTCGGCCAGGCCGCGCTCGAATCGGGTTGGGGCAAGGGCGAGATCAAGAACGCGAACGGCACGTCCACCCACAACGTATTCGGCATCAAGGCGACGAGCGATTGGAAGGGCAAGACGGTATCGGCGGTCACGACCGAGTACGTGAACGGCAAACCGCAAAAGGTCGTGCAGAAATTCCGCGCCTACGATTCGTATGCCGATGCGATGACCGACTACGCGAACATGCTGCGCCAGAACCCGCGGTATGCCTCGGTGTTGTCGACGTCGCACGATGCGGCGAGCTTCGCGCACGGCATGCAAAAAGCCGGCTATGCAACCGATCCGCACTATGCGAAGAAGCTGATTTCGATCATGCACCAGATGGTTTGAGGGATTTTACCGGTATCCACCGTCTCAGCCGCATGAGCTGTGCTGGACGGTATCACGGGTGTTTTACGGGGGCGCTTTCGAGCGCGACGGGGCCAAGCAGGAAAAGACGGCATGAAGGCCGGCCGCCGAAAGGCGGTCGGCCAAGCCGCATTGAGCGTACTAGAATGGCGCCCGAGAGGGATTAGAGGTATAAATGCGACGGTCCCGACATGCCGAGGACTGAGCGTTTACTCGAATACTAAGAAAATATTTCGAAAATACCTCTAAACTTTTCCACGTCCGATGCCGCTAATCAGACGAGACCCTGTTCGGATCTGTTGAAATGGATTCGAAAGCTTTGGCGTCGGCGCGCGTAGGGCGCCACGCAAGTACGTACATCCCGAGCCCATGGATACCAATCAGTCGAATGGCCCGACGGAGGATGCCGCCGAAAATTATCATCATTTCGGCCGCCGCAATCCGCTCGAAATCGGCGTCCAACTCCGCAATTTGGCCAATCGCGGCGATTTCTTGACCGTTCAGTACAAAGGCGGGCAGCTCGTCACGAAGATCCTCGACGTCGACGTGCGGGCACGCACGTTCTCGTTCGATTGGGGCGCACTGCCCACGCAGAACAAGGGTGTGCTGGCTTCCCCCTCCTGCACGTTCCGCGCGTCGCCCGAGGGCGTGCGCGTCGAGTTTTCCACCGTCACGCCCCAGGAAACGACGTTCGAAGGGTTGCCCGCGTTCGAGGCGCCGTTCCCCGACGTCCTGTTCTACATGCAGCGCCGCGAGTACTTCCGCGTTGACGCGCCCGTGCTCGATCCGTATTTCTGCCGCGGCCAATTGCCCGAAGGCGATGCGTTCCGTTTCGAAGTGCACGACCTGTCGCTGGGCGGCATTGGGCTGCGCACGACGGACGAGCGCGCCGCCGAACTACCGATGGGCATCGTGCTGCCCGACGTCGAAGTGCACCTGAACGGTCACGGCATGCTCTTGCTCGACCTCGAACTCGTGTCGATGCGCGCGACCGATCTGCCGAACGGCGGCCGGCGCTTTCAACTCGGCATGCGCTTCATCTCACTGCCCGGCAGCGCCGAGAACACGCTGCAGCGCCTCATCACCCAACTCGAGATGCGCCGGCGCTCGCTCGTCAGAGCGTAAAAAAGCGGGGGCTTGCCTCGTGCGGCCCCTTAAATTTCCGCGCGCGCGGCCGTTATACATGTGTTCCCTCAACGCGGCAGGCGAGCCTATACCGTCCGCCCTTCAGGAAGACGCATGTCCAACGATATTTTCAACATCGGCCTGTCCGGGCTGAACGCGGCCCAGTGGGGGCTGCAGACGACGAGCCAGAACATCAGCAACGCGTCGACGCCCGGCTACACGGTCGAGAATCCCGTCTACGCGGAAGCGAGCGGCCAGTACACGGGCTCGGGCTTCCTCGGCGGCGGCGTCGACACCGTGACGGTGCGCCGCAACTACAGCCAGTATCTGAGCACGCAGTTGAACAACGCGACCGCGACGAGCGGTGCGCTGTCGACCAACTATGCGATGGCCTCGCAGCTGAGCAACGTCGTCGGCAGCCCGACGGCCGGTATCTCCTCGGCCATCACCGCGTATTTCACCGGCCTGCAGAACGTTTCGAACAATGCCAACAGCGTGGCCACGCGCCAAACGGCGCTGAGCGCCGCGCAAACGCTCGCCACCCAGTTGAACTCGGCCGGCGAGCAATACGATCAACTGCGCACGAGTGTCAATCAGCAGTTGCAGACGGCCGTGGCATCGATCAACACGTACTCGTCGCAGATCGCTACTCTGAATACCCAGATCGCCGCGGCGTCGGCTCAAGGCCAGCCGCCGAACCAGCTGCTCGACCAGCGCGACCAGGCCGTCGCGAGCTTGTCGCAACTCGTCGGTGTCTCCGTCGTGCAAAACTCGAGCGGCTACAGCGTCTTTATCGGCAACGGGCAGCCGCTCGTCGTCGCGAGCCAGAACTTCAAGCTCGGCACGGCTACGTCGCAAAGCGATCCGAGCGAACTCGCGGTGACCTATAACGGGCTGGCCGGAGCGACTACGCCGCCGCCGGTCGAATATCTGTCGTCGTCGGCGCTGACGGGTGGCACCGTCGGAGGGCTGCTGCAGTTCCGCAGCCAGACGCTCGATCCGGCGGAATCGCAACTCGGCGCGATTGCAACGAGTTTTGCCGCGCAAGTGAACGCGCAAAACGCGCTCGGCATCGACTTGGCGGGCGCCAAGGGCGGCAACCTGTTCACCGTCGGCTCACCGACCGTCTACTCGAACCAAGCCAACACGGGCACGGCGACCCTGTCGGTCGGTTTCGCGAATGCGGCGCAGCCCACGAGCGACGACTATGCGCTGACCTTCGCCGGCGGTACCTACACCTTGACCGACACGACGACGGGCTCCGTCGTCGGCACCTCGGCCACGGCCCCGAACGGCACGACACCGATCGGCGGGCTGCTCTTGAACATTACGTCGGGCTCGATGAATGCGGGCGATTCGTTCACGATCCAGCCGACGCGCGGCGCGCTGAACACGTTTGCGCTCGCGAATGCGAACCCATCGTCGATCGCCGCTTCCGCGCCCGTGCTCGCATCGACACCGAGCTCGAATACCGGTACCGCCGCGATTACACAAGGCACGGTGACGGCCGGCTACCAGATCTCCGGCACCACGACGCTGACCTACAACGCGAGCACGGGTACGTTGAGCGGCTTTCAAGTCGGCACGACGGTCACGATCGCGGGCACGCCGCCCACCTCGATTCCGATCGTCTCCGCGGCGACGACCGTACCGTACAGCGCCGCCCAAGGCGCGGCGCTTACCATCAACAGTACGACGACGCCAACGCCCGCCGGCATCACGAACGGCGTGTCGGTATCGATCAGCGGCGCGCCTGCGAACGGCGATACGTTCACGATCGCGCCGAATACCGGCACGTTCGACGGGCGCAATGCGCTGGCTATGTCCAAGCTTGTGTCGAACGCGTCGCTGAACGGCGGCACCTCGACGCTGACGGCCTCTTATGCGGCCTACGTGAACAACATCGGCAACGCCGCGAGCCAGCTGAAGGCGGCGAACACGTCGCAGACGGCGCTCGTCACGCAGATCACCTCGGCGCAGCAGTCGGTCTCGGGCGTCAATCTCGACGAAGAAGCGTCGAACTTGTTGCAATATCAGCAGGCTTATCAGGCGAACAGCAAGGTCATTCAAACGGCTGACTCGATGTTCCAGACCCTGATGGGCATTTTCCAATAAGGCGGTGAGCGATGCGCATTTCGACTTCGCAGTTTTATAACCAGAATATCCAGACGATGGATAGCCAAGAGAGCCAGCTGGCGACGTACTACCAGCAGCTCTCGAGCGGTACCGCACTGACGACGCCGGCCGACAATCCGCTCGCCGCGGCGCAAGCCGTTCAATTGACGATGGTGTCGGCCACGTACACGCAGTACACGACGAACCAGAATTCGGCGCTCACGTCGCTGCAGCTCGAGGACAAGACGCTCTCGAGCGTGACGAGCACGATGCAAAGCATCAGCTCGGAGATCGTGCGCGCCGGCGACGGCAGCTTGAACGACTCGGATCGTGCCTCGATTGCCAAGACCATCCAAGGGTACCGCGATCAATTGATGACCCTGGCAAACACGAGCGACGGGGCCGGCAACTATCTCTTCTCGGGTTTTCAGGCGACGACGCAGCCGTTCACGAGTGCGACGGGCGGTGGCGTGAACTATCACGGCGACAACGGTATTCGCGAAGCCCAGGTGGCCGATACCCGGCAGATCGCGACGAACGATAGCGGTTCGAGCGTATTTCTTTCGGTGCCTTCGGTCGGCACTTCGCCGGTTTCCGCCGGCAACGCGACCAACACGGGCACGGGGCTGATCGGCCGCGCGTCGATCACGAACCCGGCCGTTGCGACCAACGGCGATAGCTACACGATCACGTTCGGCGGCACGGCTGCCGCGCCGACCTACACCGTCACCGACAACACCGCGGTGCCGGCCACGACGACGGCCGCGACCGCCTTCAGTGCGAGTACGCCGATCGCGCTCGGCACGGGCATGCAGGTATCGATTACGAGCACGCCCAGTCCCGGCGATACGTTCTCGGTCACGCCCGCGACCGCCTCGCAGAACAGCAGCTTGTTCTCGACCATCGATTCGGTCATCGCAGCGTTGCAGCAGCCGGCCAGCAACAACCCGGCTGCGACCGCTACGCTCTCGAACGCGCTGACGACGGGCCTATCGGCCTTCCAGAACTCGCTCACGAACGTGACGGTCGTGCAGGCATCGGTCGGCGGGCGGGAGCAGGAACTGCAGGCGCTGCAAACGACGACGCAGACCAATTCGGTGCAAACGCAGAGCGATCTCGCGAATCTCACGGGGGTCGACATGGTGTCGGCGATCAGCAACTTCCAGCTGACGCAGAACGCGTTGCAGGCGGCGCAGGAGTCGTTCGTGAAGATTCAGGGCATGTCGCTGTTCCAATACATCGGCGGTTGAACGCGCCGAGGCCGAGCATCGACATCATCGATTGACGAAGCCACACGCCCGCAAGGGCGTGCGATAAGGCCGAAGTCCGCCATACCGGGGGCTTCGGCCGTTTTTTATCTGCGAACGAAGAAGCGGAGGAGGCGGACCCGCGCGCCGCTCTTAGCCGGCGATCATCGTCCGCGAGCGACTACCGGCTCAGGGGGAAGTGCAACCAGCGCGTCGTACAGCGTCAGGGCGGCGCCTATGCCCAGGCCCACGGCGAACACCGCTGCGGCCGTGGCAATCGCCCCGGTCGCGAGTGCCATTGATGCGACAGGAACGATTGATAGAATGACGACGTTGTTGAGCGTCTCGGCGGTTGCCAGAACCACGCCCTTGTCGCGACCCGAACGTTCAGCCAGCACGGTCGTCGCCGAGGGCGCTCCCGCTCCAAGGGCCGCGCCCCACATCGCGAGGCAGGCGAGCGTACCGAACAGGGGCAGCGATAGAAGATTGAATGCAGCGACGGAAGCAATCAATAGACTCGTCACGACCACCAAGGAACGTTCCTCGCTGCCGGTCAGGCGTCGTAGGTTCTCGGCCGACAGATTGCCAATTCCGAGCCCGATACCGAACACGGTCATGCTCATCCCGACATGAACAACGTCCAGTTGATAGCGCTGGCGCAATACTTCTCCCGACAACAGGAAAGCCGATACGCCCGTTCCATTCCATAAGCCTTTGGCGAGCAGCGGACGGGTGACGCTCGCGTTGCGAAGCCATCTGAAGCCGTGGGCTCCCCGCGTCTCGACAGCGGTGAGCCGTTTCGGCATAGCGGCGTTAGCGATCAGGAACGAGACGATGCACCCGGCCGACATCAGCACGAACGGTGCTCGCCAGCCGGCCCAGGCGGTCAGCAGTCCCGCTATCCCGGGACCTAGCGCGATGCCGAGCGTCATGCCCAGCATGACCGCCCCCATTGCGGACGCATGGCGCGCGCGCGGAATGACGTCGGAAATCAGGGCGAATGCGGTCGGAATAATGACTGCGGAGGCGAGCCCACCGAAGATTCGCAGGGCGACCGCGATCCCGAGCGTCGGCGAGAACGCGATGCCGACGCCATCGATTGCAAACGACAGCAGCGCGATCAGCAGTAGGCGACCGCGGTCGATTCGGTCGGATAGATAGCCGAGGAATGGCGCGGCGATGGCATAGGCGAACGCGTAGCTCGAGACCAGCCAGGCGATGCTAACGGTGTCGGCGTTGAATGCGACGCTGAGCGGATTGAGCATCGCAGACAGCATGAACTCGCTGGCGCCGACGAAAAACACCGACATGGAGAGAACGAACAACAGCATGCGATCATTGTTCGCAATGGCAATGGTTTCTGATGAGGACATATCTTTCCCCGTAAGGACGCGAGACTGATAGAACGTAGGTTTCGGAGGGAAGGACGTCGACGCTGATGGATTGCCTGGGGCGGCGGGCAGCCGGATGTTAGAGGCGAGGGGAGCGGGAAACGGTCAGTAGAGCCCCTCCGTATCGCGGTCGTAGGTTTTGGCCAGGATATTATCAAGGAACGTATGGACGTCGGTGGCCAGCACCAAGCCGGCCAGTGGATCGAACCGATACAATCCCTCGCATTGCGCCGTATCTAGACTGCTATCCACGAATAGCGCGTAGGAGAACCGGTCGGGGATACCTTCTCGCTGCGCCTGCTGTTCGGCGACGCGATGCGCGACCGCTGCAACAGGCGTGCGAGTGTCTTTTGTAAGGATTTCGATGGCGCAACCGAAGTTCATGAGGAAGGCGTCCGGCTGCGGAACGATTGGCAGCCAGTGGCGACCACGCTGAACTTCGAGACCGCGCTCCAGCGAGCGCAGCATCGTGATCCATCCGGAATCCTTGTGGACATTCAGGCCGCGCGCCCGGATGTTCGGCCTGAAATGATTGAAGGTTAGATGGTAGGTCCCTCGTCCCGACAAGATCCCACCTGACGCTTTGTCGAGGATCTCACGCGGCAAATCGAGCCGTTCGAGGATCGCTCTGACAACGGCAACTGAGAAATCCCGCATCTCGCGCGCCTGGCGCGATAGGGCGGCTGGAAACACCTCGTTCCAAAAGCGAGCCTCCAGGAAGAACTGTTCGACCTGATCCGCATCGCGGCAGTAATACCCCTCGCGTTCGGCAAGCCGCGCGGCGCCCCATGCACGAAAGCCGCGATAGTCGTCGTCGTTACCGCCGTTTCGACTGAGATAGAAATTGGCTGCGAAGCGGTCACCTGCGGTGGGATCGAACCGCACGGGCTTCCCCACGAAGAAGAAGCCGTCGGCGAGCGCGCGTTCGAATCCGTCCGGGGTATCGAATATCAATTCCCGGTCGTCGAGCCGTGCGGCAGCCCATTCATACGTATGGAGTGCATTCATGTTCGTGTCTCCGGATCGTTCCGATCAGAGCAGATGCTCGACACCGTCGTAGGTGCGCGAGACTTCTTGAATGGCGAAATCCCTCACCGACTGAACGCTAACCAGCGCGTCGCCTTGATACTGATAGATGTCGCCGCCCAACTCGCTGTCAAGAAAGGCGACGTAGGACACGCGCTCCTGACCGTCGCGTTGGCGGATCGTCTGCGCCACACCGTGGATGCTGGCCCGCACGGGGTAGGGCAGACGCTCAGTCAGGACCTCTATCGAACTTCCGTAGTTGATGATGAAGTAGCCGACCTCCGGATTGATGGCGCGCAAACCGTCGTCGATATATGCGATCAAGCCGGGTGCGGTCGAGCGAAGCACCGTCACCCAGCCAGAGTCACGGTGGAACTTTGAGCCGCGTGCGCGTTTGCCGGAACGGAAGTGATTGAAGGCGAGCATCTGGTGACCGCGGTTCGCGGTGAGTCCACCGGTCAGCGTATCCCACTTAGCCTCGGGAATGCCGAGGTAGCCGAGCGTGGCGCGGAGGATGCCGATGCCGATCCCCGACATCGCTTCGCCGGTGCACGCTACCGCGGCTGGCAGCATGCCCCAGTTGCTCCGTTCGATATAGAAGTTTTCCCACTGATCGTGCTCGCGATCAAAGTACCCCTGGTAGTCGCCAGCCACGATGCAGTCGCGGTATCCCGTGTAAGGTGCCAGCTCGTCGTCGGCAGGCGGCAGAAAGAAATGACGGGCGAAGCGATCGCCGGCCTCTAGTTCAACGCCATTCGGAATCTTCACCAGGAAGAATCCATCGGCGAGCGCGCGATCAAAGCCGTTCGCTTCTTCGAACCGGAAGGCATCGCGCTCGAATTGGGCACGAGCCATATCGTAGGCGGGGTATAGTCGACTCGCCTCGTGTTCGTCCGGCATCGGCGGGAGTGCGATCGCCCGCCTGAACGTGCGAGATGAAATGCTTGACATATCGGTATCCGTCTCTGGAGAGGCGATGATCTAGCTCATGCCGAATCGACGCGCGGGTGCCGCCGCCGACAATTATCTGTTCCCGCCTTTCAAGCGACGGCACCGCCGTTCACGAATGCGGGAGGGCCTTAACGATGACAAGGGAACGTGTGAGGCGCAGGTGACCAGGCAAGTCTAATCGCCACGCCCCCGCGGAGCGTGCGATAAGGCCGAAGTCCGCCATACCGGGGGGCTTCGGCCGTTTTTTTTTAATGCAGCGCCGTGGCCACTCTGCCCATTTCGTCGACCCCGGCCTCGATCAGGCGGGCGAAGAACGGAATCATGTTCGGCAGCATCAGCATGAGCAGCAGCATGCCCACCAAGAGCGTGACCGAAAAGCCGATCTGAAACACGCCGATCTGCGGGGCGGCGCGATTGAGGATGCCGAGCGAGATGTTCGCCACGAGCAGGGCGATGACGACAGGCAGCGACAGCAACAGCCCCGCCGTGAAGATCGCCCCGCCCCATGCGACCAGCGTGCGCATGCCGGGCGGCCCATACATCGCGGCGTCGATCGGCACCGATTGGAACGAGCCGATCAACGCCGCAATGACCTGTAGATGACCGTTGAGCGCGAGAAACGCCAACACGGCGATCATGTTCAGAAAGCTCGAAATGACCTGTGACGATGCGCTCGAATTGGGATCGAAAAACGTCGCGAAGCCGAGTCCCATCTGCAGCCCAATGAGCGTACCGGCCATTTCGACGGCCGTGAACACGAGCTGCATCGTAAATCCGAGCGCCGCGCCGATCAAGAACTGCATGACCAAAATCCAGACGCCGGACGCGGAAAACACCGTCACCTGAGGCATCGAGGGCAACGTCGGCGCGACGATGAGCGTGATGAAGGCAGCCAGTCCGATTTTGACGCGCGCGGGCAGCGAGGTATGGCCGAACACGGGCGCGGCCGCGATCAGCGCAGCAATGCGCGCGAACGGCCAGAGAAACGCCGTGAGCCAAGCGTTCAACTGCGCATAGGTGACGGTGAACATGGGGCGCGATCGGCGAAGCGGGGATGCCCGCTAGCCTGCCAATGAAGGAATGCTGGTGAGCATTTCCCGCATATAGTCGAGCACGATCGAGAGCATCCAAGGCCCCGCGATCACGAGGGTGATCGTCACCGCCATCAGCTTCGGGATGAAAGAGAGCGTCGACTCGTTGATCTGCGTGGCCGCTTGAAAGAAGCTCACGAGCAGGCCGACGACGAGCGAGACGATCAGCGGCGGCGCCGTGAGCAATAGGGCGACGTACATCGCGCGGTGAGCGAGCGTCAGGACGGATTCGGGCGTCATGAGAGCAGTCCTCGAGGTTGCGGCGTCAGGCGAAGCTCTGCGCGAGCGAGCCGATGAGCAATTGCCAGCCGTCTACGAGCACGAACAGCATGAGTTTGAAAGGCAGGGAAATCGTCACGGGCGACACCATCATCATCCCCATCGACATCAGCACGCTCGCCACCACCATGTCGATGATGAGGAACGGGATGAAGATCGTGAAGCCGATCTGAAAGGCCGTCTTGAGCTCGCTCGTGACGAACGCCGGCACGAGCAGCGGAAGCGGCACGTCCTCCGGGCCTTGCAGCGGCGGCGAGTGCGAGATCTTCGCAAACAGCGCGAGGTCCGACTCGCGCGTCTGCTTCAACATGAACTGCTTGAATGGGGCCACGCCGCGCTGCACGGCCGTATCCATCGAAATCGTGCCCTCCGAGAACGGCTTGTAGCCGTCGTTGTAGGCCTTATCGATGACGGGCGACATGACGAACAGCGTGAGGAACAGGGCTAGGCCCACGAGCACCTGATTCGGCGGTGTCGTGGTGGTCCCGAGCGCTTGGCGCAACAGCGAGAGCACGATGATGATGCGCGTGAAGCTCGTCATCATCAGCACCATCGCCGGCAGGAACGAGAGCATCGTGAGCAGCAGCATCGTCTGCACGCTCAGCGAATAAGTCGTACTGCCACCCGGGCCGGGGCTCGTCGTAAAAGCCGGCAACCCGGCAGGGGTCTGCGCGTGCGCGAAGTGCGGCAACAGCGCGAAGATCAGAAGCGCAAGTGCGGGCAGCGCGGCGCGCGCGAGCCGCGCGACGGAAGTGGACGACATTACCGGCCTCCGCCCGAAGACCGAGAAAACCGCTTGCGCGCTTCGTCCGCCAGCGCCGCGCGAAAGCGCGAGCTGAACGTGCCGGGCAATGGGCCGTGCGCGGCATCGGGCTCGGAATCGCCGCCGCTCGGCGGACTCCCGGTATCGGACGGGCCGGCGCCGGGGGCGGGCAGGGTATGGAGCAGCCGCACGCTGCCGGGGGCGGTGCCGAGCACGAGCCAGGTGTCGCCGATCTCGACGACGGCCACGCGCTCCTTGCCGCCGAGCGACACGCCGCCGACAGTGCGCACGAGATGGCCGCGCCCCGCGGGCTGCAGGCCGAACCGGCGTGCGAGCCAGGCGCAGGCGAAGACAAGCGCGACGACGACCGCCAAACCGACGAGTGTCTGAAGCACGGCGCCCACGCCGATGGACGGCACGGCCGTGCCGGCACCGACGCTCGATGCGATTTTTGCGGCGTTGTTGACTGCGTTCATGTCGGCCGCCGCTGCCGCTGGCGCGAGTGCCGCTGAGGCAGCCACCGCCGCCGACAGTACCGCTAGCGCTGCCGCCGTACGCCGTATCCACGGTGTACGACGCAAGATCAATTTCATTCGGTTATCGATTCAGTTTTCGAATACGCTCGGCCGGCGTAATGATGTCGGTCAGCCGGATGCCGAATTTGTCGTTGACGACGACGACTTCGCCTTGGGCAATCAAACAGCCGTTCACGAGCACGTCCATCGGCTCGCCGGCCATTCCGTCGAGTTCGACGACGGAACCTTGCGCAAGTTGCAGTAAATTGCGAATTGCAATTTTCGTGCGCCCGAGCTCGACCGTCATCTGGACCGGAATGTCGAGAATCAGGTCGATGTCGTTGCGCGTCGTCGTCGATTCGACCTTCGACAGCGGCTGGAACACGCCGGCCGCGGCAGGCGCGGGTGTCTCGTTCGAATTTTGCTCGGCGAGGGCGGCGGCCCAATCGTCGAGGCTGGCCTCTTCGTCGGACAGCGCAGCGGGCTTGTTCGCGCTCTCGGCGGCAGCCGCGGCGGCGGCCATTTGCGCGTCGAATTGGGTGCCTTCACCCGGCGTCGCGTTCAGATCACTCATATTCCGTTTCCTTAATCGTGTTTTCCGATGCGCTGATCATCTTTTGCACGCGCAACGCATATTGACCATTGAAGAGTCCGTAGCCGCATTCCATGACGGGCACGCCGTCGACCTTGGCAACGATGTTTTCGGGGATGTTGATCGGCAGCACGTCGCCCGTTCGCAAGTTCAGGATGTCCTCGAACGTGACGGGAATCTGCGCCAGATCGGCCGTGAGCTCGACTTCGGCCAACTGCACCTGCTTGGACAGCACGCGAACCCAGCGGCGGTCGACTTCGAGCGCTTCGCCTTGGATGGGCGAGGTCAGTATGTCGCGAATCGGCTCGATCATCGAGTACGGCATACAGATGTGCAGCGTGCCGCCCGTCGGCCCGAACTCGATGGAGAACTGCGTGACGATGACAATCTCGTTCGGCGTGGCGACGTTCGCGAACTGCGTATGCATCTCCGAGCGCATGAATTCGAACTGCAGCGGCCGAATACTCTTCCAAGCGCTCGTGTAGTGGTCGAAAACGAGGCTCAAGAGCTTGCCGATGATGCGCTGCTCGGTGGCCGTGAAGTCCCGCCCTTCGACGCGCGTATGGAATCGGCCGTCACCGCCGAACAGATTGTCGACGACGAAGAACACGAGGTTCGGATCGAACACGAACAGCGACGTGCCGCGCAGCGGCTTCACGTGTACCAGGTTCAGGTTCGTCGGAATCGGCAGGTTACGCGTGAACTCGCTGTATTTGAGGACTTTGACCGGACCGACCGAAATCTCGGCGGTGCGGCGCATGAAATTGAAAATGCCGATGCGCAACAGGCGCGCGAAGCGCTCGTTGATGATTTCGAGGCCGGGCATCCGGCCGCGAACGATCCGTTCCTGCGTCGCGATGTTGTATGGGCGAACGCCCGCCTTATCGCTATGGTCGGTATCGGAATCGGATTCGCCTGTTACGCCCTTGAGGAGTGCATCGACTTCCTCTTGGGACATGAACTCTTCGTGGCCCATCGGTTTGCTCGTCCCTGGTGTTGCGGTTGGTGACTGACGCTTTAGGTGGCACGTTCGGCCCGGCGGCTACGCCGGGCGCGGCGCGCTACTGGACCACGAAATCTGTGAAAAGGACTGCCTCGACCGGCACGGGCGGCTCGCCCGTATCCGTCGGTTTCTCGATCAGCGTCTTCAGTTCTTGCGCAAGTGCGTGTTTGCCGTCGAGCGTCGACAGATCCTCGGGATGCTTGTTCGACAGCGCGAGCAGAATGCGGCTGCGGATTTCGGGCATATGCTGCTGCAGCTCTTCTTGCACCTTCTCATTGCCGAGCTTGAGCGTGAGGCCGACGCGCAGGTAGTGCTGGCCGTCGTCGGACAGCAAATTGACCGTCATCGGCTCGAGCGCGAAGAACACGGGCGGCGGCGGGGGCGGCGGCGGTGCGGGTTTGCTGTTGGTGACGCCGTGCTTGATCAGGAAGAAGTACACGCCTGCCGCGGAGGCACCGGCAGCGAAAATCGCGATCAAGACGATCAGCAAGATACGTTTGAGCTTGCCCGATTTCGCCGGGACGGCGACGGTCTGCTGATTTGCGGTCGTGGATGCCATGACAATGCTTTGCGTAAGTGCGGTAGGGTGAATTGTTGGCTAAAGCGCGCGTCCGCGATAAGCCGAAAAGAAGGGACATTCGACGCCAACTCATTCGTTTAAGAGAGGGCGCCTCGACCGCGGAAAGAATAAGCAGCACAACGGGGCCCCGAAGCACGGGGCCCACGGCAAGCCGATGCGGCTGGCGCCGCGTCGAGCGATCAGGCGATCAGGCGATCAGGCGATTGGTCGCGGCTGCGTCAAGCGAACGTATCGACGAGCCCGACTGTGCGCCGTGTGCTGATCGGCGCCGCCGCCACGATATCGTCGCCCTGACCGCGGTTCCCATTGCCGCCGCCGCGCCGGCCCGAGCCGCTGCTCTGGTTGCCGGCTTGCTGCTGGTTTGCCTGGCGCGCGAAGCCGTCGCTCACGCTCGCGCTGCCCAGGCTCAGGCCACCGGCCTCCAGCGCGTCGCGCAACTTCGGCAGCGCCGCTTCGACCGCCTCGCGCACTTGCTGATGCTGCGAGACAAACAGCGCATGCGCGTGGCTGTCGGCCACCTGCAAGACGACCTGCAGCGGACCGAGATCGGGCGGGTTCAGCGTGAGTTCGGCGCTTTGCTGATGTGCGTTCGATAGAAACACGACCTTCTGGCTCAGTGCGTCTTCCCAATCGGGCGTGCCCACCTGGGGGGCGAGCGAAGCCGCTGCCGCCGCCGCGTTGGGCGAACCCATCGCCGCCGCTGCCTGCGCCGCGGCGCCGGCTACGCCGGAGGCCGAGGCTGCTTGCGTCGCAGCCAGTGCGGAGCGGGCCGATTCGGCATTGTCCTTGAGCGTTGCGATGGCTGCGGTGGCGTCGCCGCCGCCCGCCAGTGCTTGGGCCGTCGCGGCAGCCGCGCTGGCAGGCGCGGCGCTCGTACCGGCCGCGCCTTTGGCCGCTTGCGCTACGGCGTTGCCGAGGGCGGCCGCATCGGCGCCGGTGTGCTTGCCGTCGCCGATGAGCGCACCGAGCGCCTTGCCGCCGAGCGGCAGCGAGCCCGTGCCGTTGCCGAGATTGCCGGTATTGGCCGAGTTGCCTGTATTGCCGAGCACTTGCGTGCCCGAAGCGGCGGCTCCCGCACCGGCCGCGGCGCCTTGCATACCCATCTGCGCGGCCAGGGCGGCTTCGAGCGCCGCGCGCACGGTTTTCGGGGCGGTCGCCTTGCCCGCCGCGCCCGAAGCCGTACCGCTTGCGAGCGTCGTGTCGGTGCCGGAACGGTTCGCGCCGTCGGTCGTCGCAGCGGTTTGCGCTTGCAATTGCTGCAGCGCCGCGGCTTGGGCGGCCGCGGCCTGCGCAGCGGCGTTGCTTGCATCGGCAGCGGCCGTTTGGCCTTGGCTCGCTTGCTGGGTGTCCGACGATGAATCGCCGTGTTTCGTGCTCGAGCTCGCTTGGGAGGAGGACGACGTGCCGTCGTTGTTCGCCGAGCTCGCTGTACTAGTCGAATTCGCCGGGTCGGCGGGTCCCGAGGCCGCATCCGCTGCCGAGCCGGCATTGCGGCTAGCGTCCGCGCTACTGCCGTTGGCCGCATTCGCCGCGTTCGAGGCCGATGGCGTTCCGTCGGCGGTGTGCGAGCTGTTGGAAGCGGTCGCGTCCGCGTTGGCGGCGGTGGACGATTGCGCGGCCTGCTGCTGCGCGTGCACGCTTTGCTGAAGCGTTTGCGAGAACGACGTCACGGCCGGCGTGCTCGCGGACGAGCCCGTGCTGCCGAGCGCGGGGCTCGTTGCACCGGAGGAAGACCCGATGATGGAAAGCGGCGACATGGCTATGCCTCTATGTTCGTCGATTGGACGGGCGGCTGCGCGCAGCGCACTTGCCCGTCGATCTGATTGCGGTTCAATTCAAGTTCTCTTGACGCATCCGCAGCATTTTGGAGGCGTGCTCGTCGGCGTCGCGCTGCTCGCGCTGTGCGGCGACCCGCGCCTCGGCCGCGTTGCCGCGGGCCTGCAGGATTTCAAAAGAGCCCAGCTTCTGTTTTTGACGCTGCCACTCGGGCTTGGCTGCCTCGACGCGCGCGGTGGCCGATGCGAGCAGGCGCCGTTGCTGTTCGATCGCCGCGTCGAGCGTATCGATGAACGCCTGAAAGTTTCGCCAGTTTCCGGCCGGCATGCCCGCTTGAGCCGAAGCCGTGAAGTTGGCGTGATATTCGTCGCGATAGCGAACGAGCGATTCCAACTGCGCTTCGATGTCCGCGCGCTCGCGTTGTGCGCGGCCAAGCTGTTTGGCCGCTGCATCCACGTCGTTTTGCGCGAGATCGATCAGCGTCTTGATCGGAAAATGCTTCGCCATCGCTCAGTTCCCCCTCATTCGAACAACGCATCCAGCATATTGAGGCTTGGTGCGAACGGTGCACATTCGCGAAAGCCCTGCTGCAAGAATGCTTCGATACGCGGATACAGCGCAATCGCCCGATCGAGCAATGCGTCGCGTCCGCTCGAATAGGCCCCCACGTTGATCAAGTCGCGATTGCGCTGATAACGTGACAGCATCTGCTTGAAGAGCCGCACACGCTCAAGATGGTGTTCGTCGATCAGTGCGGTCATCGCCCGGCTAATCGAGGCTTCTACGTCGATCGCCGGGTAATGGCCCGCTTCCGCAAGCACACGCGAGAGCACGATATGGCCGTCGAGAATCGCGCGCGCCGAGTCGGCGATCGGGTCTTGCTGGTCGTCGCCTTCGGTCAGCACGGTATAGAACGCCGTGATGGAACCGCCCCCGGCCGGGCCGTTGCCCGTGCGCTCGACGAGCGCCGGCAGTTTGGCGAAGACGGAAGGCGGATAGCCCTTCGTCGCCGGGGGCTCGCCGATCGCGAGCGCGATCTCACGCTGAGCCATGGCATAGCGGGTGAGCGAATCCATCAGCAACAGCACGTGCTTGCCTTGGTCGCGAAAATATTCGGCGAGCGAGGTTGCGTAGGCTGCGCCTTGCATCCGCATCAGCGGCGAGACATCGGCCGGTGCCGCCACCACGACGGAACGGGCGAGCCCGTCCTCGCCGAGGATCTGCTCGATGAATTCCTTCACTTCGCGCCCGCGTTCGCCGATGAGCCCGATCACGATGACTTCGGCGCTCGTATAGCGCGCCATCGTGCCGAGCAGGACCGATTTGCCGACGCCCGAGCCCGCGAACAACCCCATGCGTTGGCCACGCCCGACCGTGAGCAGCGCGTTGATGGCCCGCACCCCGACATCGAGCACCTGCTGGATCGGTTCGCGCTTGAGCGGGTTGATCGACGGCGCGGAGAGCGGCGCGTCGGCTGTGACATCGAGCGCGCCGAGCCCATCGAGCGGGCGCCCCGACGAATCGACGACGCGTCCGAGCATCCCCCAGCCGACCGGCAGGCGCTTAGCGCCTGCGAGCGGATCGGCGAGCGGAACGCTTTCGCGCGGATAAACGCGCGCGCCGGGCAACAGGCCCGCGACTTCGGTCGTGGGCATCAGAAAGAGGCGATCGCCTGCAAAGCCGACCACCTCGGCCTCGGCCATCGGCGCCGTACTGCCGGGCGGCATCTCGATCAGGCATTCGGCGCCGACGGCGAGTCGCATGCCGATCGCTTCGAGCACGAGGCCCGCTGCGCGCGTGAGACGCCCGCAGGCCGAGAGCGGCCGCGTGAGCGCGGCGCGTGCGCGCACGGCGTCGAGCCGGCCGCGCCAGGCGTTCAGATACGGATTGCTCGCGAGTGCGGGGTCGCGTGCGAATGCGGCCGGCAGGGCCGCAGTGCGCGAGGCGGGCGTGCGGCAGGGCGCCGCCTGCGTGGGGCGGGCATGGGCGCGATGCCGGGACGGCGGGGTGTCGATAAAAGCGGCATCGGTCGAATCGGCGTCGATTCCCTCGGTGTTACCGGTGGCGCCCGTGGCGTCGCCGGCTTCGGCACCGTCGGCGTCGCCCGCTAAATCGAGATCGGCCATCGCCGCTTGCGCGCCGGTCACCGGCCCGAGTGCACGGCGCGCCTCGGGCATCGCTTCCGGGCTGAACGAGGCCAGCGCCAGTTCGACCTCGAGCGGCGACAGGCCGCTTGCGCGTAACGATTGGACGGTGACTTCGTTCACCATTGGGTCACCTTGCCGAGCGCTGCGGCCACGCGCTCCCAGCGCGTGTCGATCGTCGCATCGATTTCGCCGGTGGCCGCTTGCGCGCGGCAGCCGCCGCGCTCGACCGAAGGATCGGTGCGCACGTTCCAGCCGAGTGTTTCGAGTTCGTCCTTCATATACGCCTCGACCACCGGCAAATCGGCCGGATTGACGATCAACTGCGGTGCGCCGGCGAGTGCGGGCTCGGCTGCCAGCACCTCTCTCGCGACGGCGAGCAGCGCGGCCGGATCGTGGGCGATGTGCTGGCGCACGACCTGCTGCGCGATGTCGATCGCGAGCGCAACGAGCGATTCGGCCATTTCCGTCTGGGCGCCGTCGAGGGCCGCCTTGAACGTATCGGCAAGGCCCGCGAGCCGCGCGGCTTCCGCTTGTGCTTCGTGCCGGCCCTTTTCCAGCCCTTGAGCGTGGCCCTGGTCGAAGCCGGCCTGATAGCCGATGGCCTGACCCGCGACATGGCCGGACGCGAGCCCTTGCTGGTGGGCCACCGCTCTGATGCGCTGAATTTCGTGCGCGAGCTTGTTCTCGCGAACAGGATCGGGCGGGGGAGGCGGGTCGAACGAAGCCATCTCCCAGCGCTGATACGCCGAAAGCGTCTTCTTGTCCGAAGGGCCGGAATCAGACATAGGCATCTTCCGCCTTTCCGCCAATCACAATTTGGCCGCTTTCGGCCAAGTTGCGCACGATCTGCAGGATGCGGCGCTGCTGCGTTTCGACTTCCGAGACGCGCACCGGACCGCGCGCATCCAGGTCTTCCGCCAGCAACTCGGCCGCACGCTGCGACATGTTCGACAGGAACTTCTGCCGCAGCGCGGGCGGTGCGCCCTTGAGCGAGATGATGAGCGCTTCGGATTCCACTTCCTTGAGCAGCAACTGAATCGCACGGTCTTCGAGGTCGAGCAAGTTCTCGAACACGAACATCTGATCGATGATCTTTTGCGCGAGGTCCGCGTCGTACTGGCGTACGTTCTCGAGGATCGATTCCTCGTGCACGCTCGGCATGAAGTTCAGGATTTCGGCCGCGGTCCGGATTCCGCCCATCGGGCTGCGTTTGAGGTTATCGCTGCCCGAGAGCAGCGTCGTCAGGACATCGTCGAGTTCGCGCAGCGCGGCCGGCTGGATACCGTCGAGCGTGGCGATGCGCAGCAGCACGTCGTTGCGCAGCCGGTCCGTGAAGCAGGCGGCGATTTCCGAAGCCTGATCGCGGTCCAGGTGAACGAGGATGGTCGCGATGATCTGCGGGTGCTCGTTCTTGATGAGCTCGGCCACGGCCGGCGAGTCCATCCACTTGAGCCCTTCGATGCCGCTCGTATCGCTGCCTTGCAGGATGCGGTCGATGAGCACGCCGGCCTTGTCTTCGCCCAGCGCTTTGGTCAGGACCGAGCGGATGTAGTCGTTCGAATCGAGCGACATCGCCGTGTGCTGCTCGGCTTCTTTGACGAAGTCCTGCAGGACGTTCTCGACTTCCTCTCGCGTGACGTTCTTGAGCGCGGCCATGGCGGCGCCGATCTTCTGCACTTCGCGCGGTGCGAGGAACTTGAATACTTCAGCGGCTTCTTCTTCGCCGATCGACATCAGCAGAAGCGCGCTCTTCGTGACTCCTTCAGCGCTCATCGGACACCCAATTCTTGACAACCGTCGCTACGATCTTCGGATCCTTGCGCGCGATGGTCCGCGCGTAATCGAGATTCCGTTCGAACTTGTGCTTCTCGTTCTCGAATGCGAGCAGGTTCTGCTCCATGTCGTCTCCGTGCTCCATCGCGGTCGTGATCGGCGTCGGCGAGCCGCCGTCGAGCAGCACGGGCTCGCCCGGACCGTCGAGTGCGCCGGCAAAGCCGGCACCCTCTGTGCCCTGGCCTTCGACGTGCGGCGGAAAGGCGCGCCGCAGCGCGGGCTTGACCATCATCAGATACAGGATCAGCGCGACCAGGCCGATGCCGAGCCACTTCGCCGCTTGCATCGCGAGCGAGACGATTTGGGGTTCCTTCCACCAGGGCAGATTCGCAAGCGGATCGGCTTCGGTCGTGAAAGTCGCATTGACGATGTTGACCGAGTCGCCGCGCTTGGCGTCGTAGCCCATCGCGTCCTTCACGAGCTGCGTGACTTGAGCGAGCTTCTCGGCCGTGAGCGGCTGCATCGTCGCATGGCCCTTGGCGTCGACGATGCGCTGATAGTTGATGACGACCGCCGCGGACAGACGCTTCACGCCGCCCTTGGGGTGCTCCACATGGCTCACGTGCTTGTCGAGCTCGTAGTTCGTCGTCGCGTCCTTGCGCTCGCTGATCGGTGTCGCGGGAGCCGCACCCGCGGCGCTCGTGCCGCTGGCCACGACGATCGGGGCGGAGGCCGGCTGCGGGGGCGAGTTCGACAGCGCGCCGGGTACACCCGAGGCCCCGCCTTGCATCATGTCGGTGGCTTGGCTGGTCTGCTGGCTACGGATGGCCGCCTGCTGCGGGGTGCCGTTCGGGCCATAGGTTTCGGCCGTTTGCTCCGCCTGCGTGAAGTCGATGTCGGCGCTCACTTGCGCATGGGCGTTGCCGGGCCCGAACAGCGGAGCCAAGATGGCGTCGATGCGCTGCTGGGTGTTGCGCTCGACTTGTTGAACGTATTTGAGCTGCGTGGCGTCGAGGCCGTTGAGCGAGGAAGGCTGCGTGAGCAAAGCGCCGTCTTGATCGACGATCGTCACGTTCTTGACCGGCAGGTCGGCGACGCTGGACGCCACCATATGTGTGATCGCCGAGACTTGCCCTTCGTCGAGCATGCGGCCCGGGTAGAGATTGACGAGCACCGACGCGGTGGGTGCCTCACGCTCGCGCACGAACACCGAGGGCTTGGGGATGGCAAGATGCACGCGCGCCTGGCGCACGACGGAAATCGATTGGATCGTGCGTTCGAGTTCGCCTTCAAGCGCGCGCTGGTAGTTCACTTGCTCGGCGAACTGACTGATGCCGAACTTCTCGTTGTCCATGAGCTCCATGCCGACCGAACCGCTCTTGGGCAGCCCTTGCGAAGCCAGCCGCAGACGCGTTTCATTGACTTGGTCGGACGGCACGAGGATGGCCGAACCGCCTTCGGAGAACTTGTAGGGGAGGTTCGCTTGCTGCAGTGCGGCAATAATAGCGCCGCCGTCCTGATCGGAGAGGTTGCTGTAGAGCACGCGATAGTCGGGTGTCCGGCCCCACAGGACGAGGGCGGTGACCACGGCCACCAGCACGGCGACGGCGATGATGAGCGGCGCGCGCGGATTGCCTCGCATTTGCGAGAGCGACGACAGCCGCTGGGCGATACCGCCCAGATCCGCGCCGCCGGCGCCGGCCGCGCCGACCCCAGCGCCTTGCAGGGTGCCTGCCGCGGCGGCGCCTGGCTGCGCGCTGGCAAGGCCCATGCGGGCGTCGGGGTTCATCAAAGAATTAGCCTGCGAATCCATGCGTCGGGTTTCTCCGGAATGCGGGGGTGTCCGCTCGCCGCGTCTGGGGCTTGGAGCCGCATCGGGCGGGGCGGGACACTTTCACGATTGGGATTATCCATACCGGTCGGCAAGTGAATCAGTCGAATAGAAGCGGGTTTTCCCCCTAGTTTCACGGGTTTGCGAGGAGGGCCGCTGCTATGCTCACTCTCCGTGATGGGTCAGTGCGTCGCCCCTTTATGCGGCGCGGGCCTTTCGCTCCTTTTTCGGATTTGGGAGAGACCATGACCGTGCCAGTCAATCCGCTTACGTCGGCGCTGCAGCAAATGCAGACGATGGCAGCCGAGGCCGCCGGCGAATCGAAGGCCACCGCGCTTGGCGAGCAATCGGGCGCCGCGACGGCCGGCAGCTTCGCCACCGCGCTCAAGAGCTCGCTCGACAAGATCAGCGGCGACCAGAACAAAGCGGTAGGGGAATCGCAGGCGTTCGAGCTCGGTTCGCCGAACGTTTCGCTCGGCGACGTGATGGTGGATATGCAGAAGGCCAATATCGGCCTGCAATTCGGGTTGCAAGTGCGCAACAAGCTCGTCGCTGCTTATAACGACATCATGCAGATGTCGATTTAAGCGGAAGGCCGGCCAGGCCTCGGCCTCAGGCGCTGGCGGCGGCGGATGGCTAAAGCTTTGCCTCGGTTGTCCGATAACTGCGATATGAAGGGCGTGCCGTACTCGCGGCGCGCCGGGCAGAACTGCACATTTACGACCAACTTAGGAGAAGCGCCGATGTTTTCCCAAGGCAACGCTGGAGCGGGTGCATATGCGCGCGTCGGCGTCGAGACAGGGGTGATGGGCGCAAATCCGCATCGATTGATCCTGATGCTGTACCAGGGTGCCCGCAAGGCGATCGCCCAGGCGCGCATGCATTTGCAGCAGGGCAATATCGGCCCGCGCGGCGAAGCGATCGGGAAGGCCATTGGGATCATCGGCAGCGGCTTGCAGGCATCGCTGAACAAGGAAGTCGGCGGAGAAATCGCCGAGCGTCTCGATGCGCTTTATAGCTACATGACGCGCCGATTGCTGGAAGCGAACCTCGCCCAAAACGAGGCGATGCTGATCGAAGTGGACGGCTTGCTCGCGACGCTCGAGGAAGCTTGGATTGCCATCGGCGCGGAAGCCGCGCGCGTTTTGGCGCAGCAGGGGTAGACAGCGCGTGGCGATGAATCCGAAAGCAGACTATTTTGCGCGCTATGAGGCGATCGCCGCGGTTTCATCGCGGATGCTGCGTGCTGCGCGCGATGCGCTCTGGAGTGATTTGACGGAGCTGCAGGAAGAATACCGTGCGCTCGTCGATACGTTGCGAGACGTCGATACGGGTGTGTCGCTCGATGAGCAGGAGCGGCTGCGCAAGTACGATTTGGTGCGCCAGATTTTAGCCGACGATGCCGCGATTCGCGACCTCGTCAACCCGAGCGTCGCCCGTTTGTCCGCCTTCTTTTCGGCGCGGCGTCCGGCGCACGTGCTCAAGGAACTGTTCGGCGCGCGTTAGCGCGCAGGACATCCCCCATTTCGGACCCGCGGCGCAGCGCGTCCGCGAAGGCGTTGGCCGGTTTGAACGACAGCGCAAGGACGCGGCATGACTGGAATCGACACTGCCCTCGCCTCGATGCGCGCTAGCCGCATCGACAGTTTGCTCGACAGCGTCGGCGCAGGTGCCCGCACGAGCCCGGCCCAATCGGGCGTGACGGGGCTCACCGTCGATACGCCGGCTTCCCCCGGTGCACCGGGCGCGCTGGCCGATCCGGCGCCGCCCGCTTCCGCCCAAGCTATTCTTTCCGAAGTCGCACTGACGCTCGATGCCATCTCGCGCCTGGGCGGCGATGCGACACCCGCCGTGATCGGTGAGGCGCCCATTTGGCCCGCGCCACCCGCGATCGATACGCCGGCCGCCGCGGGCGAGTTGTTCGCTGGCGGAACCGCCGCGTCGCCGGTCCCGCCTGGCGGCGGGGCGTCGGCCGGTGCGGGGGCGGCCGGCGGGGCAAGTGCTGCCGGGTCAGCCGCCGCTAGCGATGCCGCGCAAACCGGCTCGGCAGGCGGTCTTGTCGCTGTCGGTGCCGCTGCGGCCGCCTTGCCGGTGGACGCGCTCGCCGCAGCCCTCGAGCAGACCGTCAACGAATCCGGTCTATTCTACGAATCCCATTTAGCTCAGTGGCTGACCGGCGCTTATCCCGCCGAAGCGCTCGCAAGCGAGCCGCAGACACGGCTGGCGGCCGAGGCGATCCAGCTGCCGCTCGATTGGAGCCATTCGGGAGGCGAAGGCGGCGCGGAGCCGGCCGGCGGCGGGTGGTTGCCGCGTGACGTGCCACCGCAGTTTTCCCTGCCCTCCGGGCAGCATCCCGGTGCCCCGCCCTATTCGAGCGCGACCGCGGACAGCCCCGCGTGGCGCGGCGCCCAGGCGAGTGCGCTCGACGATGGCGGGTTCGACGGTGGGAACGCCCGGCGCGCCGAGAGCCTTGGGGCCGACGTGCGCTCGTCGATTGCGGCGTCGATCCATCCGGCCACGATTCCGCTCGTGCGTCAGCAGCTCGACGTGTTGGCCACCCAGCAGTTCCGCTGGACCGGTGAAGTTTGGCCGGGCGCCAAGCTCGACTGGACGATCGAGCCCGAGCGGGAGCGGCGCGGGCGTTCGGGCGATACCAAGGAAGGCGAGGCGCAGCAGGCCTGGCGTACGCGCGTCACGCTTGCGTTGCCCACGCTCGGAACCGTCGACGCCGACCTCGTGCTGACGGGCACGCAACTTGTCGTGCGGGTGCAGGCGAGCCCCGGCGGCGCGGCGCGGCTTACGTCGGGCGGCGCGGCATTCGGGCGCCGGCTCGAGGCCGCGGGCATCGAGCTGGCCGGTTTGCAGATCCGCGAAATCGGGGGTGCGGCGCCCACTGCGCCTAGCCCGGCCGCTTCTTCCGCAACATCGGCCTATGCGCGCGCGGCGGCCGCTGCGGCGGCGGCAGATGCTCAGGCGCGGGACGCATCGAACGACGTATCGGATGTGGAGGCGCGCGATGTGGCGCTCGATGTTAGCGCCGCAGGCGGGCCAAGCGGCGACGCCGATGCCGCGGCCAAGCGCGGCCCCGTCCCGTCGCCGATCGACCGTCTGTTCGACGACCCGTTCGAATGGAGCGGATCATGAGCCGGCGCGCGCGACGCAAGAGCGCGGCCGCGCTCGCCTACGATGCGAAAGGCGGCGACAAAGCGCCGCGTGTGATAGCGAAGGGCTACGGGTTGGTGGCGGAGATGATCATCCAGCGAGCGCAGGAGGCGGGGCTTTACGTCCATCGCGCCCCGGAGATGGTCTCGCTGCTGATGCAGGTCGATCTCGATTCGCGGATTCCGCCGGAGCTTTATCAAGCCGTGGCCGAACTGCTGGCGTGGCTCTACCGGCTCGAGAGCGGTGTGGCCGACGAAGCTGCCGGCAGCGAAAATGTAGCGGCGGGGGCACCGCCGAATATCGGTGAGACCGATGCGCCGCTAGCAGGTAGCCACGGTTATCCCCGGCTACCGCCCTGAGTCGCGCAAAGACATTCCCGACGACCGCGACCAGTTCGCCCGTCGCGCGAACGGTGTCGGGCGGCAGGGGCTGGCTAAGAGTCCTTGTGCTCCATACCGAACTCGATCTCCGTTTCGCGGCTCAAGTGGTGCAAGAATTCGAGCATCAATGCATGCCGCTTCTCGGCAATCCGGCGTGCAGGCGCCGTATTCATTCGACTGCTCAACAGTAGTAATTTCTCGTAGAAATGATTGACGGTCGTGCCGTTC